>Ga0210409_10004370_pt1 | contig 15270 bp, 15 predicted proteins | sample IncBWH17MmetaG_FD_161649 | JGI IMG/M metagenome (GOLD analysis project Ga0210409, IMG submission 161649) | Forest soil microbial communities from Barre Woods Harvard Forest LTER site, Petersham, Massachusetts, United States - Inc-BW-H-17-M | ecosystem: Environmental > Terrestrial > Soil >...
GTCACAAAAAAATGCGGCGCGGGGCACATCGGATTTGGGCACTGTCGCAATTTTTCGGTAAGCCGAGTTTGCAAATGAAACATCGCGGCTTCGAAAGGCGTGAGAGGCACCTCCGAGAGTGTAAGGAGACCCAACAGAAAAGCAAACTGCACTTCCTCTCGCGGATCTACCGTGACCCACTGGATCGAACTCGTGCTCTGCACAACACCAACTCTTTTTTCCCGCACTTCGCCATGAGCCATGGTCACGCCTTGGAATGTAGCGCCCACATTTAAGCTTGGCGATGTCAAGAACGACCCGAAGAGTTCGTAGCAGTTGCAAAATCGCTATTTCACCAATTGAGGCTAGTCGGGAATACCGGCGACCGTGCAACCCAGAAGAGTTCTACAATCGTCTGCTAGGGCCAACCAGAAAACCAGTTCTCAGGTTTTTGGCACTTCGCAAAGCGCCCATCCACTCTCAAATCCACTCATTTTGCGCCGCACTACTGCTCAATGCGCTGGCCGGCGCTCATAGCGCAGCCCGGATTGCCGATTGGAGCTCCACTCGCATCGTAGAACTGGCTGGAGGCGACGCTCGTGTATTGGTCGCCATTCACCTGGATGGTCTCCGTAATCCGCTGCGTGCCTTTGTGGAAGATTCCTCCATCGAACAGAATGAAGGCTTCGTGCACCAGGCTGAAGCTCTGCGGACCCGTGGCGTGCCATGCACCCAAACTCGGGGTGCGTTGCCCCGGTTGAAATGCGGGGTTGGACACCACTGCCGTGACCGTACCTCCGCGCGCGAATGATATTAAAGCCGGAAACGGTGGCGCTCCCAGCGGCAGTCCTGTGTTGCAGTTGAGCAGAGTGCCCTGGGCGCGCCAAGTTCCCTGCAGTCCTTTCGTCGATTCCTCCGACTGCGCTCCTACCGTTTGGCCCGAACTGATGACCAACATTCCGGTAACTGCCGCGGCGACTGCGAAGGCAAGCAACCTTGACCACTGATTAGATGCGAATGTCATGACTCGCTCCTTTCGGCGGCCCTGCGTTGTCATATGCTGCCCAATCCGCACCGCCGTTAACGGTTGGGCGGCGCGAGAGTCGCTCAGCTATCCGCATACCGTCAATGGCAAATGAATGAAACGTGGGTGACAGGCGAAGTCGTTCGCTGGAAGGGGCTTAGGCTCGCAGATGACAGTGGCCGGTGGCCCCACCCCCGCAGGACGGGTATACTCTTGCGGCAACAGGGGTGTGAAGTGGCGACCAGTAAGGCCACTTTGAGCGTGCGGCGCTTCGGGGTTTACGAATTTGACCCTCGCAGCGGAGAACTGCGTAAGCACGGGCTTCGCATCCACCTCGAAGGCCAACCGCTAGCGATCTTAAGAATGCTCTTGGAACGTCCCCGCGAATTGCTTACCCGCGAGGAGCTTCAAAAAAACCTCTGGCCAGGCGATACCTTCGTTGACTTTGATCACAGCCTGAACGCCGCCATTAAGCGGCTGCGGCGGGTGCTCAACGATTCCGCCAGTACCCCACGTTACATCGAAACGCTGGCCGGTCGCGGATATCGCTTCATCGCTCCGGTTGAACAATCGGAAACAGCTGAATCGATAGCTCCGGCTCAGGTGCCGCCTTCGCCAGGAGTGCAACGCTCCTCAGGAAGAATATGGCTGATTGCAGGGCTGGCGGTCACCGTTACCGTTCTGATCACGGCAAATTGGGGGCGTCTGCGGAACAGCTTCAGGCGGAGCACTGCCCCGCAGATTCAATCCCTGGCGGTGCTTCCGCTTGAAAATCTCAGCCGCGATCCCTCGCAAGAGTATTTCTCCGATGGGATGACCGACGCCTTGATCACGGATCTGGCGCAGATGAAGGTTCTGCGCGTGATTTCGCGGACTTCGGTCATGCGTTACAAAGGTATACTCAAGCCTCTACCAGAACTCGCCCGGGAACTGGGTGTGGACGCAGTTGTCGAGGGCACGGTGGCGCGATCGGGCACTCGCATACGCATTACCAGCCAGCTCATCTACGCGCGCTCCGACCAGCATTTGTGGGCACACAGTTACGAGCGCGATGTTGGGGACCTCCTCGCCCTGCAGGGTGAAGTTGCGCAAGCCATCGCCGCCGAAGTACGCGCAGCGCTCACGCCCGAACAACGCAAACGCGTTACGGCGCGGATGCCCACCACCGCAGCGGCGTATGACGCATATCTGAGAGGCCGTCATTATTGGAATCAGAGAACGCCATCCGCGATCGGCAAAAGCATCGAGTCCTACCAGCAAGCCGTGCGTCAAGATCCAAACTTCGCGCCAGCCTACGCAGGACTGGCCGATGCATATAACTTCAGCAACATCATAGGAACATTGGCCCCCAAGGACAGCTCTCCAAAAGCGAAAGCAGCGGCTCTCAAGGCTCTGGAGTTGGATCCCGATCTTGCAGAAGCGCACGCCGCTCTCGGCCTGGTGAAGTCGCACTACGATTTTGATTTTCCTGGCGCACAGCAGGAGTTTGAGAAAGCCATCCAACTCAATCCCAACTACGCCAACGCACACCTGTTCTATTCTGGCGGCTATTACACGGTGATGGGGCAGCATGAGAATGCAATCGCCGAGATGAGAAAGGCACTGGAACTGGACCCGCTTTCGCCGGGCTTGAACAACTATCTGGGCATGGTGTACATATTCGCCGGAGACTACGAGCGATCGCGTCAACAATTCCAGAAAACGATCGACCTCGATCCGACATTCCCTCTGGTCCACTTCTTCTTTGCTGGCCTGCTCGAGGAGATGGGCAATTATGAGGCGGCCATCGCTGAGAGGGAGAAAGGCGAGCTGCTATTGGGCTCCAGTTCGGACCAGGCAGCAGCATCAGCAGCGGATTCTCGAAGAGCCTTCCGCACCGGCGGAGCTCGGGCGTACTGGCGGAGGCAACTTCAGCTAACCCTTGAGTCCTATAAGCAATCAGGTAGCGACTACTTCCCGGCCATTGACATCGCCGCCGCTTATGCCCGAACCGGAGACAAGGAAAATGCTCTTAAGTGGCTTGAGAGATCGTACTCGGACCGCGAAGGCCAGAGCATCACACTTGCGCGCTGGATGCCTGTTTTCAGGAATCTGCGCGCAGACCCCAGATTTGCTGACCTGTTAGGTCGCATGGGATTGCCCATCTAGCAACTAGAAGAGTTCGAGAATCGTCTGCTAGGGCCTCCAACAATTTCCCTCATGCCCTTTCCGGGACTTGCAGACATATCCATCCTTCACTATTAACCCAAAGGTAGGTCAATGAGCGAAATTTTGAAGTCGCGTGCATCGTGGTGCTTCTCTTCGCCGGATCCGGCATACTGTGGGGTCTCTGCGTCGCTTGGCTACAGCCGGAAACCTATCAACGTATGCGACGCCGCAGACTAGTTACTTCGAAACCCCGTCGAGTGAGCGGCCGCGCATCCTCCGAGCGGAAAAAGCTCCAGGCGCCACCCTTGGAACACGTCACAGTCGATAGCATCTGGATTCTCTCATCTATTTTTGCCCAGAGCTCTCGTTGCAGGGATTGATTCGTCCTGCATTCAATCGCGCCAACAATCCCTTCACGAACTCCTGGTAGTCCGCTACGGTTTGCTGGTGCTGACCTACTGCGCTCTGGAAGAAAAATCACGGATGCTCAGATTGTGGAGATGGTCTGGGGCGCAGAGTCAGTGCATGCACACCCAGCGGAACAAGTGCCCCTTCTGATTTTGGGACGACAACTGGCTGTGATGAAGCTCTGGAAGTTTGGAAGTCGAACCGCCCGTGGGATGTGGTACTGAGTGACTGGCAGTTTATCCCCGGACGCCGGGTGCACACGGGATGCGGTCAATTTGGGTTTATGTTAGGCGAGAGAGCGCTACTCATTGCTCATATTTTGTAACAGGGTCCTCTTCCAGAGTGACTCGTCTTACTCTTGAATCTGGGTACTGATTTGGGTACCGAAATTGAAAACTACCGCACTTTCTGTGCTTCTGGGTTCCCTGCGTGCCTCTTAACTCTCTGATTCCTCGTGCTACGGCACAGTGTGAAGATGGCACTCTACCGCTGAGTTAAGCGCCCACGTGCTTGCGGTTCGCATATTGTAGCAAACAAAGTCAGTTTCGGCGGCGAGGCAGGCGTGGTAGCCTTGTGCGGAGCAGATCGGATCGGCTGGGTTCGCTCGGGCACAGCCGATGCCGCCAACACCTTAGTTCTGAACCTGATGCCGTTCTCCAACGACCCCCCGCGCCCCTCGGTAAGTCCTTCGCACAAAGCGAGTTCCGGGGAAAATTCTGATGCGCAGCCAGAGCAACTTTCTGACCCGGACGGGGTTGATACGGATGTGAGCAGCGTAGCCATCGATCGGCGACTTCTCGCCATGGGTTCCATCGGGCCGCGGCCGGCGTCGGAAACAACGGCTTCGATGCCGGGTTCCGCAGTTGAGTTGACCGATGCGGACGTCATGTTGCGGGTGAAGGCGGGCGACGAGTCCGCTTTCGAGTACCTGGTGCAGAAGTATCGGCGGGCGATGGTCAGCTTCATGTACCGCATGACGCGCAATTCTGCGGCTGCGGAAGATCTGGCGCAGGAGGTCTTTCTTCGGGTCTACCGGTCGCGAACAGGATACGAAGCGAGCGCGAAATTTACGACCTGGTTGTATCGGATTGCGACCAACCTCGCCGTAAACCATGCCCGCGATACACGGCACGAGCGGCCGGAAAACCAGGTGAGCCTGGACGAACCGGACGAGGAAACTGGGACTACCATGGATGTAGCCGACAGTTCCCTGACGGTGGAACAATCGATTTTGCGGCGCGAGAGAATGGCTGCCATTCGCGCCAAAGTGCAAGCTCTGCCGGAGCGGCAGAGGATGGCGGTGATCATGCATAAGTATCAGCAGATGGACTACAAGCAGATTGCCGAGGTCCTGAAGCTGAGTGAGTCGGCGACGAAGTCCTTATTGTTCCGCGCATACGAGACGCTGCGCGAACAACTGAAAGAATTTTTGTGAGGAAGTGGAACCATGAAGTGCGATGAGATCAGGGAGATGATGCTGGATGTGGCATCGGGCACGGGCGAGACGACGCCTGTGCTGAACGAACATCTGCGGGGCTGCGCCGAGTGCGCGGATAAGTTTGCGGGGATGCGGGAGACGATGGCGCTGCTCGATGAGTGGGAGGCGCCAGAGCCGTCACCATACTTCGATACCCGGTTTGCGGCGCGGATGCGCGAGGAGCGCGCCAAGCCGCAGCGAGCAGCGTGGTTGCGGGCACCGGCACTGGCGGGAGGGTTGGCGTTGGCGCTCATGATGGCGGGAGGAGTGACTTGGTTTGGTAGCCGAGGCGGCAGTCCGCGAGTGGTGAAGAACGAAAATCCTCCGATCATGGCAGCTTCGCCGGGTACTGCCGTGGGTGACCTGCAAACACTCGACAACAACGAAGATCTGTACGCGAACTTTGATGTTCTGGACGATCTGCAGTCTCCGGACGCAGACGCGGACCAGAACGAGAATCCGTAACAACGGAACTTTTATAAGCCGAAGTGGTTAGAGGTTTGGCGAATTGCAAGAACAAGTCGGGGAGAAGCGGTGAAGAGCAAGTTCATTACGAGCACGGTGGCGGTGGCATTGATGCTAATGCTGGCATTGCCGTCGTTTGCTCAGCACCGGAATCAGAATCAGCAACCCCGGCATGAGTCGCAGCGGAGTTCCGCTCCGCGGAACCAGGCGCCGCGAAACCAAGCTCCGCGAAACTACCAGCAAAACCGCCCAACCCGCGAGAATGCGCGTCCGATGCGCGATTTCGGACAGCGTCAGCAGTACGGATCACGTCAGCAATATGGCTCGCGAACTTATTCACAGCCGCAATCCTATTCGCGTATGCAGCAATCTTCGCCGCGGGGTTACACGCCGCAGCCGCGCCCCGCGCCTTCCCGTCCGCCGCAGTCGGGAATACAGGGTCAGGGTCAGGGTCAGGGTTCCCGGTATGCGCAGCAACCGAACCGCGAAGTGCCGCGTCCGCCGACACAGAATTATGGCCGGCCGGCGCAGCCTCCAAATCGAGGCGAGCAGCAGAGGGTAGCGCAACCGCCGACCACCCAACCTCGGGTAACGACGCCACCCTCGTCGTATGCGCAGGGTGGCAACCGTGAAATTCCGCGCCCCCCGAACTCTGTGAGTTCGACTCCCGGAAACATACCGGCGCGCCAGGTCCCTCGCCCACCGCAGGCGAATCGCGGCGGGGAGTGGCTGAGTTCGCATCGGGAGCTTCCGCCTGCCGAGCAACAGCGCGCTCTGCAAAGCGATCCGCAGTTCCGCAATCTGCCGCAGCCGAAGCAACAGCAGCTTCAGAACCGCCTGCAGCACTTCAACAGCTTGCCGCCGCAGCAACAACAGCGAATCCTGAATCGCGCCAAGACCTTCAACAGCCTGTCGCCTCAGCAACAGGAGCAGGTGCGGAATCTGAATTCGCAATGGAAGCAGTTGAGTCCGGACCGTCAGCGAGCGATGAAAACCGCGATCGGGGATTTGCGCACTATGCCATCGGATGAGCGGGAACAGGTTTTGAATTCATCGCGGTATCAAGGGTTCTCACCGCAGGAGCGCGAGATGCTTCGTCAGACCTCGAAGCTTCCTCTTGCGCCCGCACAGCCAGCCGTTCCACGTCCTCCGCAGAACTAAGCCGCATCGTTGGTTGCAGACGCCGGGAAACTGGCAGGGCGAAGTATCTCTGCCGACCGGAAGAGATCTCTTTCTAAACCACCCAGTGAAACGAAAACAAGAAGCGTGTCACCAACCAATGAGACACGACGGCCGGGTTCGCACGGCAAGCCGATCGAAAACGTGGGCAAGGCTTGCCGTTTTGCGAGCACGCGAGGTCGCGTCATTTTTTCGCTGGGAGGCAGACATGCCAGTAACCGAGAAGCACGAACACGCACTAACCGAGAAGGCACTAGAGACGCTAACCAAGTGGGGGAAGAATCGAAACATCGACGGTGGCGAGAATATCGGCTTTTCCGTTTCCCGTCAGGGAGCACCGAGCGACGCATTTCTGGCCATGGGTGATTGCACTCCTTTTACGCCCAGTGGCAAACGCGGGACGCTCAAAGGGCAACCGGTTGGGAACACCGGAGCGCCGGTCGCGTATTTCGACAATTTCGGCGGAGTCATGCCCACCCTGCAGCAGGTTCCGTGCACATTTTCCTTCGACCTTAATACCGGGAAAGTGCACTTGGCGGGTGCATTCCCGAACGGGCTGCCCTCGAAAGTGGAGTTCCGCGTGGAGTATTTCAAGCAATTCGACGGAGCCGGTGGCGAGAACATTCTGTTCTATTCCGACCAGGCTTCCGACAACGCGGGATACGTGATCGCAATGCAACTTGTGGCGGCATCCTGAGAGACGTTGCGCCCGTTTCCGCCTGAACGGGAAAGAAGCGTCACTTCGTCACTGAGGAGCGGACAATCTTTACGACAAGGAGAACGCAATGCCGAATCTCGGGAAGGGTGTACTCGCGCGCTACGGCAACTTTATCGCGGTGACGACGACTTCTTCACTCACGCTTTAATCCTGAAAAATGGTGAGTGCTGGCTGTTAGGGCAAGGCCTGAACGAGGTCTTCGTGCGTGTCTTCAAGGCTCGAGCCGGAAAATTCCGGCAGCTGAAGGCGGCTCTCTCCTCGATCCCGGCTGCGTGGCCGGAGTCGAGCTACGACACCAACGGATACAACTTCATCACCGACGTCGGAGGGGCGAACGAGAACGAGATTGCCGTCTTTGGCAAGCAGCCCGGCCAAAAGATCGGGCAATATTATGTGCCGCCCGCTGGTTCCCAAGTAGAAGCCCTGGTGAAGGCCATTGCGAATATTTGACTGAGGCCAGCGCGAACTGGGCAGACCGTTCAACTAGCTGCGCAGCATGTTCCTCGCAATGAAGAACACATTGGCGGGACGTTCGGCAAGGCGCCGCATGAAATACGGATACCACTCGGTGCCAAAAGGGATATAAACGCGCATACGCCAGCCATCCCGCACCAGGCTTTGTTGCAGGTCCCGACGGATGCCGTGGAGCATCTGAAACTCGAAGGAGTCGCGCGGAATGTTTTCACGAGTCGCGAACGCCTTCGTCTCATTGATGATGTGTTCGTCGTGCGTGGCCAGTCCGTGATAGACGCCGCTCTTCAGCAACATTTTCATCAGCTTGATGTAATTTGCGTCGACGTCCGCTTTTTTCTGAAATGCAATTTCAGGCAGTTCCTTGTAGGCACCTTTGCACAGGCGTATGCGGATGCGGTCGGCGAGCAACTTTTCGACGTCCGCTTCGGCACTCAACATGTAGGACTGAATCACGGTGCCGACACGGCCGGCGTGCCCGGGCATACGATGGAGTTCATGCACAAAGTCGAGCGTGCGCTGGGTGTACGGCGAACCTTCCATATCGACGCGGATGAAATTCGGCGGATTCAGGCTGGCGGCTTGTTGCACGAGTCCGGTCACGAGGTCGCGGGCTAACTGCTCATCGACATCGAGTCCCATGTGCGTGAGCTTGAGGCTGACGTTGGCTTCGAGTCTGTTGGCGGCAATCTGGTCAAGAAGCTGGTGATACAGCTCGGCGCTGGCGCGCGCTTCCTCGATGTTGGTGACGTTCTCGCCAAGATTATCGACGCTGACGGTAATGCCCTTTTTGTTCAAGTCGGCGGCGACGCGGATCGCATCGGCGACTTGAGTTCCTGCGACGAAGCGGCTGGAGAGCCGTTGACCAATCGCCGACTTCTCGGAGACGGAGCGCAAGGAGCGGCTTTCGGAAAGAGAGATGAAAAGCGCTCTCAGCATGGACGGCCGTCCGCGAGACAGGTTTTAGGGTGAATCGCGCCTGAGACGTGCATGCGGCTCACAGGAAGTTGTATCACAAACCGGCAGGCAGGACGGTGTGACCGCGATCACCCTTAGCGTCCCTCGGCATCACTTCCGCGTAAGGTCATGCAGGTGCTCGAGGCGCGGGCAACGAGGCTTCCTTTTTGGTCGATGACGTCGCACTCGGTAAGCCCGACCGTACGGCCTCGTTTAATGACTCGACCTTCGGCAGTGAGCTGAGCATTCCAGACCGGCTTCAGGAAATTGATCTTCAATTCGAGAGTCGTGAAGCTTTCGTCCTCGTCGAGGGTTGTTGCATAAGCGATGCCCATGGCCGCGTCGGCGATGTCGCACAGGATTCCGCCATGAAGCGTGCCCATGGGGTTGGCGTGCTGGGGGCCGGCTTCGAAGATCACCGTGGATCGACCCTCGGAAACTCCGACGAGCGTGAAGCCAATCAACTGCGCGACCGGCGGCTTGGGAAGTTCTCCGCGGACCGCGGCATGCAATTGATCAAGCATCCGCGGTTTTTTCGTTGGCGGTTGTGTCATCGCAACTCTCCGTTCGGATACGCGCGGTGTTTCATAAGAAGATCTCGTCCACGTAACACCAGCGCCAATCCTCACCGGGCTCGAACGATTGCATCACCGGATGTTTGGTCTGGTGAAAGTGCTTGGTGGCGTGCTTATTCTTGGACGAGTCGCAGCAGCCCACGTGACCGCATTCGAGACAGAGACGCAGGTGAACCCAGGTGTCGTGCATCTCCAGGCATTCCTTGCAGCCTTTGCCGCTGGGAGTGACCTTCCTGATTTCCTTCTGATGAGTGCAGGTTTTCGCCATGAATCGCCTCAGTTCTGTTTCGCGCTCAAAGCATCGCGTACGGCGGCGTCGGTCGCGAAAGTCTGGAACCAGTTGGGGTAGAGCGGAACCGGAGCAGTCAGCTTGTCGAGTTTCGCGACTTCCTCGGCCGCGAGCTGAATGCTAGCGGCACCAAGGTTGTCTTCGAGCTGCGAGAGCTTGCTTGCGCCGAGCAGAATCGTACTGACGTACGGTTTCGCCAAAAGCCACGCGAGCGCGACCTGCGCTACGGTCGCGTGACGAGTATTCGCGATCTGGCGCAACTTGTCGATCAGGTCGTAGCCTTTTTCTTTGTCGATGGGAAGAATGTCGAAACCGGTGAGGCGTCCCTTGCCACCGGTAGGATCCGGACGGGTGTAGCGCCCCGAGAGAAATCCGCTTGCCAGCGGACTCCACACCACGATGCCGACACCGGCATCCTCACAGAACGGCACGACTTCATGCTCGAGATCACGTCCGACCAGCGAGTAGTACATCTGGGCCGCGATAAACGGAGAATATCCCCGTTGCTTCTGGACGCCTACGAATTTCGCGGCCTGCCACGCGGTGAAGTTCGAGAATCCCACATATCTTACTAAGCCACGCGTGATGAGACTCTCGAGCGCCCGAGCAGACTCCTCGAAGGGCGTGTACGCGTCAAAACGATGGATAGAGAGAAGGTCGAGGTAATCGGTGCCAAGACGCTTCAGACATTGCTCCGCCGAATTGAGGATGTGTCGAGCGGAACTTCCCGATTGGGTGATGGGTTCGCCGGTGCGAAAACCGATTTTGGTGGAGAGGATCACATCTTTGCGCCGCGGACCCAGTGCTTTTCCCAGCATGACTTCTGACTGCCCGCCAGCGTAGCCGTCGGCGGTGTCGAAGAAGTTGATCCCAGCGTCGATGCTTCGCGCAACCAGCGCATTCGCGTCTTCCTGGCCGGTTTTCCACACGGCGCCCATTTTTCCCTGATCGCGGCCAAACGTCATCACGCCGAAGGCGAGGCGTGACACGACCAGACCGCTATTTCCAAGACGCGCGTATTGCATGGATCTCCCCGGCGCTTACAGGACTTTCGACGCTGGGAGACGGATTCAGGATTCAAAAGTTGGGCGGGCGCAAGGACGAGACGACCTCACGACAGCCGGCCAGACGGTGGCGCCAATTTTATTCCGGATGTTCTTCCAGGAAGCGCTCCGCCTCGATTGCGGCCATGCAGCCTGTGCCGGCCGCGGTGATTGCTTGCCGGTAGCGCCGGTCGACGACGTCTCCGGAAGCATAGACTCCGGGCGCACGGGTGAACACGTAATCGGTGGTTTTCAGATAGCCTTCCTGATCCATGTCGAGCTGGCCTTCGAAAATCTTCGCGTTGGGCTCGTGACCGATTCCCAGGAACAGCGCGTTGGTCGGAAAGTCGTAACTTTGATTCGACTTGAGGTTGCGCAGAGTAAGCGATGTGACTTCTTTCTTTCCCACATCATGAACGTCTTCCACCACCGTATCGGTAAGGAAGCCGATCTTCTCGTTTTTGCGCGCGCGATCGAGCATGATCTTCGATGCGCGGAAGGTATCACGCCGGTGAATGATCGTGACTTTCGTAGCGAAGCGAGTGAGGAAGTTGGCTTCTTCCATGGCGGTGTCGCCGCCACCCACGACAACAATCTCTTTCCCGGAAAAGAAGAACCCATCGCAGGTGGCGCACGAAGAGACGCCATGGCCGATCAACTGCTGTTCATGCGGCAAACCCAGCCATCGGGCCGAAGCTCCGCTGGCGATGATCAGACTCTTCGTGTGAACCTGGTGCTTGCCCACCTGCAACACAAACGGACGCTTGCTGAGGTCGGCGCTGGTAACGTGTCCAAGCTGGTATTCGGCGCCAAAGCGCTGCGCCTGCTTGCGCATGTTTTCAATCAACTCGGGACCCTGAATTCCTTCGGGGAAGCCGGGGAAATTCTCGACCAGCGTGGTAATGGATAGCTGGCCGCCGGGCTCGTGGCCTTCAATCACGAGTGGCTTGAGATTGGCGCGCGCGCTGTAAAGAGCCGCTGTGTGGCCGGAGCAGCCCGAACCAATGATGACGACGTTGCGAATGTCCATATATCTGATTGTTAGATTGCGGAATTCAAATTTCGGTGCAAACGGGGGTTATCCCCAACCTCGCCAACGAGTCGCAAGGAAGCAGGTAACCGCAAGGAACGCAAAGGATAGCCGCAAAGATCCCCAAGAGCAAACCCGTCCGTGGATCTCATTTCTTATCTGCGCCGGAATTCGTCGGCTTCGTCGCCTGCTGGTGGGTCTTGTCGGTCGCAGGCTTGCCCGAAGATTTTGCAGCCGTAGCCACCCGCGCCAACTCGTCGGGCACGGTGCGACGCGCGTTGAGCAACGTCCGGTAGTTGGTCATGATCGACGAAGCGCTCGAAAACAACGGCTCGTAGGCGCTCTGGTCGGGGGTAGGCCCGCCTTCGGATCCAGTACAACGGGCCAAGACGACCGAAGACTTGCCGAAACGCTCAAGCTTGATACGACTTGCGGGTGTGGATGTACCGAGCATCGCGGCTGGAGTCGTCACGGCCGAAGCACTGTCTTCGATCGAAAGCTGGACTAGATCTTTGGGATCGCGCACGTGCAGGACCAGCGTCTCGATCATGTTTTTACCGTCGTTGCTGAACGAATACTGCACGGTCGAAAACAGTGCCTGAACGCTGAGATCGCGACGGAGGCGCACCCAATTCGCAGTCGAAGGCTCGTCAGAAAGCTGCGCGCTTTGGCCGGCCTGCAGGAATCCGGCCCCCTCAGTGAGGCTGGAGCGGCCGCGCGCCACTTCGAAATCATCGCTAAATAAAGGCTGTTTGGGCACACGCGAGAGCGCTGAGGAAATTTCCTTCTGCTCGTCCGCGGATGGCGAACATACGTTAAGAACGTTCACCTTCACCTGCGGGGGCTGTTGAGCGGCAAGGAATGAAGCCGCCAGGGTGATGGCTACCAGAGAAAGTAAGGATTTGCGGAGCACGCCGGTCATTCTAAATGACGCTAAGCGGCAGGCGAAATTCGGCCTGACTCAGCCCACGCAAACAGGACAGTTCTTCGTCTTTTCTTTAGAATTTGGTCATGGCGAACTTGGCGTTGGTTTATGGCCTGCGTTTACTGCCTCTGGATGAACTGGCCGAAGTGAATGAAGCCACCATCAAGCTGAAGAACGGCCGCGAGGCGCACGTTACGATGCACGTGCTCGAAGGCAGTAAAGAAGATATTGAGAAACAATTGAAAACGAGCCTGGAAGCGTTTTTTGATTTCTATCCGGAGATCTGACTTCGATCGCGGGTGACTTCGCCGGAAATCCACGACTCGAATTACGGCTGATACCCCGGCCCCCGCAACACTTTCCCGGGTAGTTTGCCAGTCATTCGACCGCCCTCAATCACCGGCACGCCATTCACCAGGACATACTCCATCCCTTGCGATAGTTGGTTGGGCTCGGCAAAGGTCGCGACGTCTTTGATCTTGGCCGGATCGAAGACCACGACATCGGCCCACATGCCGGCCTTCAGCACGCCACGATCGTTAAAGTGCATGCGCTGGGCGGCCAACGCGGAAAACTTGCGGATCGCATCTTCCAGGGTGAGCTTCTTTTCGTCGCGCACGTACTTGTGAAGGATGCGCGGAAATGTTCCATAAGCGCGAGGATGCGGGTGCTCCTGCCCCAGAAGGCCTTCCGGCGACGCACCGGAAGAGTCATTGTTAATGGCCACCCAGGGCTGCTGCAGAGCGAACGCGACATCGTCTTCCGACATCCCGAAGACGGCGACGCTCGTGAAGGCCTGGTCCTCGATTAGCAGATCAAAGAGCGCGTCCATCGGATCTTTACTCTGAGACTTGGCAATCTCGGCAAGCGTCATGCCCTGCAATGGCATCAGTTTCGGATTCTGAACAGCAGTGATAAGAATCGACTCCGGGCCGGGGATCTCGTCCCACTCGTTATCCCAATCCTTGGAAGGCGTGAGCATGTCTTTGCGGATGCGAGCGCGAATGGCAGGATCTTTCAGGCGCTCGAGAAGCTTGGCGTCGCCGCCGTCGTGAGCCCAGGGCGGGATGAACGCCGAGAAATCATTCGACCAGGCCGTGTAAGCATAGGTATCTGCGGAAACGTCGATCCCCTGCGCGCGCGCGCCGTTGATCTTCGCGATAATTTCAGGCATGCGATGCCAGTTGGATTTGCCGGCCACCTTGAGATGCCAGATTTCCGCTGGGATGTGTGCTTCCCTGCCGATACGAACAGTTTCATCGATCGACGCGTCGATCGCGTCACCCTCGCTCCGCATGTGAGTCGCGTAGATACCGCCAAACTTCGATGCTTCGGCTGCGAGCGCAATGATTTCTTCGGTCTTCGCGTACGGGGCCGGGGTGTATTCGAGCGAAGTCGACACGCCAACGGCACCATCGTGCATCGCGTCACGCACGAGAGACTTCATCTGGTCAAGTTGCCCGAGCGTGGGTTGCACATCCGCATCGCCCAGGACCATCCGGCGGACCTGGGTCGCGCCAACGTAGTCGGCGACGTTAATGCCAATTCCCTGTTTCTCAAGGCGCGCGAAATATTGGCGGAACGTGCGCCAGTCAGGCGTGATCTTCAAATGGTCCCACTTCGTCTTGTCGGCCCTGATGAGTGCGTCGTTTAAGGGGGCGATGGAACCGCCCTCGCCCGTTGCCTCTGTTGTGATGCCTTGATAAATCTTTGATGGCAGGCGGGGATCGACAAGAATCGTGTCTTCCGATTGACCCAGCATGTCGATAAAGCCAGGCGCCACCACCATTCCAAGGGCGTCAACCTTGCGCTTCGAGGCCGCCGTCGAGAGATTCCCAATGGCGGCAATCTTGCCATCGCGGATCCCAACGTCGCCCGAGTACCAGGGAGAACCAGTGCCGTCGATGATGTGCCCGTTGGTGATGATCACATCGAACGATGGCTGTTGGGCGGCACAAGAACCGAGGAACACAAACAGACTTGATATGGCCGACAACACTCGGGAAGATTGCATGCCCGTTTCCTTGTTAGTAGTTGAACAAAAATTTGTGCTTCAGATCGCCGCTGGATTTGCGTAGCCTTTCCGCCAGCCCAGCGCCGCGCCAAGCATCACCCAAATCGCCAGCGCTAACCACTCGTACCCGCTGAACGCTCCTGGTACGCGCGGAATCAACTTCATCAGGATCATGGCGCCGGCCACCAGCACACCAGTGATGGCAATCGGTCGCTCTCGTCCCGCAGGCCGCATCGCGAAGTAGGCGGCACAAGTCGCCAGCCACCCGCAAGCCGAGGCCACCGAGCCGACTTCAGAGATCGGCACCAGGATGGCATCTCCCAAAAACATGCAGAGGGCGGTGCCGAGTCCCACACAAAGAACAGCGACTGCCGGTGTCTGATTGGCGGGATGAACCTCGGCGGTGCGCGCGTCGATCAGGCCCCGACGTCCCATGGCAAACACCAGGCGGCTGGCTGCAACGAAGTTTCCGTTGAAACATTTGAAAAGCGAGAGCAGGGCGGCGGCGAGTATCGTGCTGACGATCCAGTGCGAGCCGACGGCGCGTTCGAAAGCAACCGCCGTCAAG
>Ga0210409_10004371_pt1 | contig 15263 bp, 17 predicted proteins | sample IncBWH17MmetaG_FD_161649 | JGI IMG/M metagenome (GOLD analysis project Ga0210409, IMG submission 161649) | Forest soil microbial communities from Barre Woods Harvard Forest LTER site, Petersham, Massachusetts, United States - Inc-BW-H-17-M | ecosystem: Environmental > Terrestrial > Soil >...
CACCAGAAGGCGCTTCGCAAAGTCTCCGATGCTTCGTGACTCGCTATAACCACATCGATTGAGCATCTCCCCGCCGCCGTCGGGGCGCAACTACGAACCTGTAGGGACAGCCGCCCTGGGTCCCCGGCACGGGTGGTTTTTCGCGCTGGGGGGGTGGAATCACCCTCGAACTGGTCGGCGGAGCGAAGCTCCGCAGCATTCGGCAAGCCCTCATGCGGAGCGCGCCGCACCACTCCCGGCCAGCTCTCGCGCCGCCTCCACCACTCTTTTCCCCATCTCGGATGTGCTCAGTGACGATTGCCCCGCACGCGCCAGATCTGCTGTCCGATATCCAGCCGCCAGCGCCGATTGAACGGCTGCCTCGACACATGCTGCCTCGCGCTCCAGTTTGAAAGAATGCCGCAACAACATCGCCACCGTCAGAATCGCGCCCAGCGGATTCGCGATACCCTTGCCTGCGATGTCAGGGGCAGAACCATGCACCGGCTCGTATAACCCAACCGGGCCACCAATGCTTGCCGACGCGAGCAGCCCCAGCGAGCCTACGACGCCGCCGGCTTCATCCGACAAAATGTCTCCAAACATGTTCTCGGTGAGGATGACGTCGAACTCTGCCGGCTTTAGCACCAACAGCATCGCCGCCGAGTCCACGTATTGATGCGTGAGGTTCACATCTGGATATTCGCTCCGGACTCTGGTCACGACCTCGCGCCATAAGCGAGAGCACTCCAGGACATTGGCCTTATCCACCGAAAGCACTTTACGTCTTCGGCCGCGCGCCAATTCGAAGCCCACGCGCGCGATCCGCTCAATCTCTGCTTCGCCGTAACGCATCGTGTTTAAGGCTTGGCGCACACCAGTATCGCCCTCGAGGGAGCGCGGCGATCCAAAATAAAGCCCTCCCAACAGCTCACGCACAATCAGTATGTCCGTGCCTTTGACCACCTCAGCGCGCAGCGGCGAACCTTCAAGCAGCGCGGGAAAACAAACTGCCGGTCGCAGATTCGCAAATGCTCCCAGCTCTTTTCTGAGGCGCAACAGTCCGGCTTCTGGCCGCAGGTGCCCCGGATTCTTGTCGTACGCGGGAGACCCCACTGCGCCGAGCAACACCGCGCCCGCACTCAAGCACGCGGCGAGCGTGTCTGGCGGCAGGGGATCGTTGCTTGCAGCCAGCGCGGCGCCTCCGATGTTCTTGCGCGTCAGCTTCAGTTGGTGCCCGAAACCTTCTGCAACGGTCGCGAGCACACGAATCGCCTCTTCGGTGACCTCTGGGCCGATGCCATCACCCGCAACTACGGTTAGACTTAATTGCACGATCTCTCCTCACAGGAACAAGGCCCGAATTCTACAGAAATCTTCGAAGCACTGTCCCAGTAACTCTCCACGAAAAAAGAGCCCGGCAATCGCCGGGCTCATAACGCTGATTCGAATCATGGAATCCTAAGTCGAGAGTCGTGGTTCGGATGAGGTCAAGGCGCCTGCGCGCCCGCGTTGTTGTTTGTATCCGGGCATCGCTTTAGCGGTGCCGTAAAGCTGTCCAAATCCAATGCCCCTTTAGGGCTGGTTGCTACACACCCCACAGGTAATCTTCCTGCTCTCCGTGATGATCGTGGGCGGAGTGCAGTGTCATCTCCAGTGGATGCCGCTCTATTGGTGCCGGCGAATGAAATGAATTCACGGCGGCTGCAATTGTCGCGGGGATCTCCACATGCGCGGGAGGAATGCGCGGCGTCTCAGGTCGCGCCTCGCGGATCAGTTCCAGCAGATGATGATCTTCCACGTGCTTGATTTGATCGGCGAGTACTACAAACCTCCGGTAAATCTCATCCAGTTCGCGGCGCTCAAACTGATATCCGAGCTGCTCACAACGCAGGCTGAGCGCGTGCCGGCCTGAGTGCTTGCCCAGTACCAGCTTCGAATCGGGCACGCCCACCGACAGCGGCGTCATGATTTCGTAGGTCAGCGGGTTCTTCAGCACGCCATCCTGGTGAATGCCCGCTTCATGCGCGAAGGCGTTGCGCCCGATGATCGCCTTATTGGGCTGCACCGGAACGCCCGTGATTTCGCTAAGAATCTGGCTCGCGGGATAGAGTTGCGCGCTGGCCACGTTCGTGTCGAAGTGGTAGCGGTCTGGACGAACACGCATCGCCATCACAATCTCTTCCAGCGAAGCGTTACCGGCCCGCTCACCGATACCGTTGATTGTGCATTCCACCTGCCGCGCTCCCGCTTCCAGCGCCGCCAGCGTGTTCGCAACCGCCAGCCCCAGGTCGTTGTGGCAATGCGAAGAGATCACGACCTTTTCAATTCCCTTTACCCGCTCGTGCAGCATGCGGATGATCTCGCCGAACTCCGTCGGCATCGTATAGCCGACGGTATCCGGAATATTTACCGTCGTGGCGCCTTCATCCACCACCGCCTGGACCACCTGGCACAGAAAATCCCGGTCCGTACGGGTCGCATCCTCGGGCGAAAATTCCACATCGTTGCAGAATGACTTTGCCAGCCGCACGCTCTCCCGCGCCTGTTGGAGGCATTGCTCGCGCGAGATGCGCAGCTTGTATTTCAAATGAATGTCCGAAGTAGCCAGGAACACATGAATGCGTGGCCGCGCCGCGCCTTTGAGGGCCTGCCATGCCCGTTCGATGTCCTGCTTGCAGGCGCGCGCCAGTCCGGCGATGACTGGCCGGCGAATCGACACTGCAATCGCCTGTACCGCCTCAAAATCTCCGTCCGAAGCGATCGGGAATCCCGCTTCGATCACATCCACGCCCAGCCGGTCGAGCTGCTGCGCCATGCGCAACTTCTCGTGGACGTTCATGCTGCAGCCCGGCGATTGCTCTCCATCGCGCAGCGTGGTGTCGAAGACCGTGATCCGTACTCGTTCCATGACCCAGGTTCCTCCTTGGCGTACATGGTTATGGTAGGTGGACACGGGTCTGAAGCAAAGCTTATAATCTTTCAATTAATATTAGTTGTGCTGCTATAGATAAGCTGCCCTAATCGCGATGCAAGTTTTGCTTAAGGGCACTCAGGCTATTTCCCATGGAACTGTCCCAACTCGAAGTCTTCCTCACCGTCGCCCGCGAGGGCCGGTTCTCGCGCGCCGCGGAAAAGCTGTACCGCACCCAGTCGGCGGTTAGCCAGACCGTCCGCAAGCTTGAGGACGAGCTCGGAGAGCCGCTTTTCGACCGTTCCTCGCGGGAAGGCGTTCTCACCGACGCCGGCCGCACCTTGCAGGAGTACGCCGAAAAGCTCCTGAACCTCCGCGCCGACGCTCAAGAAGCTCTTCTCGAACTGCGCGAGCTGCAGCAGGGCAAGCTCGTCATCGCTGCCAACGAATTCACCGCGCTCTACCTGCTGCCCGTGCTCGCCGAATTCCGCCGTCTGCACCCCATGATCAAGATCACGGTGCAGCGTTCGCTCGGCAGCCACATCCCCGACGATCTTTTGCGCCACACCGTCGAGATGGGCGTCCTCACCTACGATCCGCAGGAACCACGCCTACGCTCGACCATCGTCTACCTCGACGAGTTGATCTTCGTGGTTCCCCCTACGCACCCACTCGCGTCGGAGAAGCAGGTCAGCATCCGGCAACTTGGAACCGAGGTCTTCATCGCACACATCGTTTCATCGCCCTATCGGGAAAAAGTGATCGAGACTTTTCGGCGTCACAAAACACCACTGCACATGAACGTAGAATTGCCCACGCTGCAGGCCATCACTCGCTTTGTTGCGATGGGAAATGGCGTCGCGCTTGTACCCGAGATCAGTGTGGAGAACGAACTCGCTCGCGGAGAACTGGTCAGCATCCCCGTGCGCGAGTTGCGGATCCACCGCAAGCTGCGGCTCGTTTATCGAAAAGAAGCGGGACTCTCCCACGCCGGGCGGGCCTTCCTGCAAGTGGCGGAAGCGATTGCAACCGAGCGCCAGGGACGCTACCGCTTCCTGCGAGAACGCTAGGCGACGTGGCTGACCTGGTCGCGCGAATCAAGAGCCTCTACCAGCGACGGATGAATCTCAAACGCTGAGGAAAGGTTGGTCAGGCGAAGCACTTGCAGCACCCTGGGATTGACTCCCGCCAGCTTCAGCCGGCTCCCTCTCGCTTTTGCAGCGGCCAGCATACGCACGAGTTCACCCAGCCCGGCGCTGTCGATGCGCTGCACGCCTTCGAGATCGAGCACAACTTCTCTGGTATTCTTCAAAGCTTCCGCAACCACGCGAGTAAGAGCAGCGGCCTCATCACGATAGACAATGCGGCCTTCACAGTGAACGACGATGACATCTCCGAGGTGGCGAATTTGCAGACTCAGTTTCAACTTCGACTCCTTGATCCGAAGTGGCGCCGCAGGCTCCGTGCGCCCGTTACCATTGATTTGTTTGTCTTTGATTCGTGAACACCCTACGTATTGGACGTTGTACCCCCATGAGAGGCATGTAAAATTCTCATAAATATTCGTAATCACGGATTTTCGAGGACTGCGCGAGAGGCAAAATTTCCGAACGGGCGCGCATCCAAAGGCATTCACGCTTCCTTTGCCCGTTTGGGCTGCGCAGTAGCCCAGGAGGGTTCTTTTTTGTGCTGAAACGCGCCTCGGTCTGTCTACTCATGCTCGCCCTTAGCGGCATCGCCTCCGCTCAAAATTCAAAATTCACGATTTTTGCGGGCTACGCTTACGGCAACACCAACTATGGCGATACTCATCGCTCGAACCTTAACGGTTGGGAAGCGTCGATCGAGGGCTATCGCAAGCGGCCCTGGCTGACATTCGTCGCCGATGCCAGCGGCAATTACGGATGGAACGCCTTCCCGATCTCCTGCGTGACCGTGCCGGTTTGCACTCCGGCCATTCCGAATTCCCGCATGCGCCAGTACACCCTGGTGGGCGGCCCCCAATTTTCGATATTCCGCGGAAACTTTCGTCCCTTCGTGCACGCGATGGGAGGAGCAAGCCGCGTCACGGCGAAGACCACCGGATTCTTCGCATCCAGTTGGGGCTACACCATCGCTGCCGGCGGCGGGGTCGACTGGAAATGGCGAGGGCCGATCAGTATCCGGGTTTCCGGAGATTACCTGCGCATGGACCTGTTCAACAATAGCCAAAACATGTACCGAGCCTCCACGGGATTCGTGCTGCACTTTTAGGTGCGGGTGTTCGGTGTCGAGCGATCCGTCTTCGGCGAGGTGCGCTCTAGGAACGCGATACTAAAGTGATCCCAGGTATCCGAAGCGCGCTGAAATCTAAGACCTGACACCTGAGACCTGACACCTGTTCTTCAGAGTCCAACCTCTTCATACTTCGTATCGTGGTCAGCAACATCGAACAATTCCAAGTCGTCGGTGAGCTCTGCTTCTGAAGAATCGCTCTGGTTCGCTTCCTCCGCGTGCTCCTCAATCGGCTCCCTGTACTCGTGGATCTGCACGCCATCGTTTCCAATGGTGATGTAGGTAAGCCGCGAGTCGATCCAGCCGCCCGAGTTGTAGTATTCGATCCCCTCTTGCTTCACGTGCATCGCGTCATGCGTGTGCCCGCAGAAGATGCGATCGACTTTGTGCTGTCGTGCATACGAAAGCGCGCCGGCGGCGACCTTCGCGGACATCCGCAGCCACCGTGTATTCAGCCGGTCGATCATTCGCGAGAGCGGATTGCCGCGCAGATCAAGCTTTTGCAGCAGCAGGTAGAACCAAGTTCCAAAGTGGCTGAGGGAGACACTATTCACGGCAAAGCCGTCGAACTGGTGTCCATGAATGGCAATGTGGCGCAGCCCTGCGTAGGTCCACTCGTATTCCTGAAGAACTCGCACGCCCACCAGGTGGGACATCACGTTCGTAAGGCCGAGATCGTGATTGCCTTCGACCCACACCACTTCGACTTTGCGTTTGGGATTGGAGAGCTTGCGAATCGCGCCGAGAAACTTCCAGTGTTCTTTCTTGAGTCGCCCAAAATTGAGGTCGGCGAAGATGTCGCCGAGAAGGATCAAGCGACGAAAGGAACTCTCTTTCAACATCCGGGTCGCGGCGCGCGCACGGCTGACCTCCGCGCCAAGATGCACGTCGGAGAGGATCAGCGTGTCGTAGACCGCCGCTTCCATGCATTTTTTATACAGACGTGATGTTACAGGGTTATGAAAATATGCACCGAAATCGGTGCAGAGTGAATCGAGGCTAAACCGTGATCTCTCAACGTCGAATTGCTTAACGTAGGCCGGGATCCGTAACTATTCGCCAGTCACACGGATCGGTGACCCAGGAGGTATGCCTTTCAGTTCCCCCGGCCTAGCATGCTACACAGGACCTGTGTATGCCTGCGCTGGAATCCATTCTCGACAAATCGATCTCCCACTAGCACGTCGCGGAGTCATTGGGCGGCGGGGGTATGGGGGTTGTTTACAAGGCAGAGGATACTCAGCTGAACCGATTGGTCACGATCAAGTTTCTCCCGGATGAACTAGCACACGACCCTTTGGCCCTAGAACGCTTCCGTCGAGAAGCGCGCACCGCCTCTGCACTAAACCATCCGAATATCTGTACCATTTACGAAATCAGCGAGTTTCAGGGACTTCCCTTCATTGTGATGGAGTGCCTGCAAGGGCAGTCGTTGAAGGAAATCATCCTCAAGGGCCCACTCGACCTTGAGCGCCTGCTCGATTTCAGTATCGAAGTCGCCGATGGACTTGACGCCGCCCACAGCAAAGGAATCGTGCATCGAGATGTGAAGCCCGCGAACCTGTTCCTCACTGACCGCGGGCATGCAAAAATGCTCGATTTCGGTTTGGCGAAGATCTCGCCCACGGAATCTCTGTGGGGAGAGACTGTGAGCAGCAATCAAGACCACCTGACGACTCCCGGAAGTTCATTGGGAACCGTAGCCTATATGTCGCCCGAACAGGCGCTCGGCAAAGATCTTGATGGCCGCACCGACATCTTTTCCTTTGGCGCGGTTTTTGTACGAGATGACGACCGGCACCCTCCCGTTTCGTGGAGATACAACCGCTGCGATTTTCAACGCGATTCTGAACAAGCAGCCCGCGTCCCTCATACAAGTAAACCCGAACGTGCCGCTGGAGCTCGAGCGGATCGTGCGCACATGTCTGGAGAAAGACCGCGACGTCCGTTACCAGAGCGCAGCCGATCTACGGGCGGATCTCAAGCGACTTAAACGCGACACGTCCTCCGCTCGTGTGAGCTCTGCCACGCCTTCCGCGGAAGTCCAGTCCGCTCCACGTCCATGGCTAGCCTGGACAACGATCATCGCAATTCTACTTTTGCTGACACTTGCGCTAGTGCGATGGTTTGCCGCGCCTCCACTACCTCGAGTCTTAGGGTCGAGGCAAATAACGCACGACGGGTTGCCGAAAGCTGGCCTGGTGACCGACGGAGCGCGCGTGTACTTTACCGAAAACTCTGCCGGACACTACGTTCTGTCCCAAGTTTCCGCCGCCGGTGGAGATACATCCGAGATTCCTACTCCGTTCAGCAATTGCATGGTGTCCGATATCTCTTCGAACGGTTCCCACCTTTTGGTTGCCACGCTCGCAGGAACTCATTACGAGCTTCCGCTATGGGCACAGCCGATTCCGACCGGGTCTCCACGCCGAATCGGCGATCTGATGAGTGCAGGAGCAGCTACCTGGTCACCCGATGGAGAAAGCGTGCTTTTCTCCAAGCCGGCCGCCCTGTACATCGCCAAATCAGACGGCAGCAACGTGCGCCTGCTGGCCACGGTAACTGGAACGCCGCAGTATGCCCGCTTCTCTCCCGATGGCCGCCGGATCCGCTTCACCAACTATGAAGCGGACACCAGCAAGTCCGTCATCTGGGAAGTTGGCTCGAACGGCTCCAATCTGCGAAGCTTGTGGCCCGGCGGTTGCGGTCGCTGGAGCACCGATGGTCGGTACTACTTTTTCGTCTTTCTTAGCCCGGGCGGTATCGACATCTACGCGGTATCGGAGACATACAGCTTCTTTCATAAAACCACTCACCAGCCCATTCAGCTCACCACCGGCCCACTTATCTTCTATCTAATGGCACCCTCAAAAGACGGCAAGACGTTATTCGTTGCCGCCGCACAACCGCGCACCGAGATCGTGCGCTACGACGGCAAGATACGAGAATTCGTTCCCTATCTTCCTGGCATCTCTGCGACCGACTTGGCTTTCTCCCCCGACGGGGAATGGATCGCTTATGTCACCATTCCCGAGGGCAATCTTTGGCGGAGTCGCGTGGACGGAAGTGAGCGTCTGCAGCTAAGCTACGCGCCCGCCAAAGCTCTATTACCAATCTGGTCGCCAGACGGAAAGCGCATCGCCTATCAAACCTACGAATTCGGCAAGCCCTGGAGGGCGCTGTTGATCTCTCGAGACGGTGCCGCCCCCGAATATCTGCTGCCGGAAGGACAGGGCGGCGTCGATTTCAATTGGTCCACGGACGGCTCACAAATTATTTTTTCCACCGGCCCGAATTTCAAGCCTGCCGCAATTTTGGCCGTCGATTTGAAAACGAAGCAAATCACGACCGTTCCTGGTTCGGGAGGAATTTTCAGCCCTCGGCGTTCACCGGACGGCCGTTACCTGGCCGGAATTTCGCGTGACTCCAGTACCCTGATGCTCTGCGAGTTCCAGTCCCAGAAGTGGTCTTCTTGGCTGAAAGAACCAGGAAATATCAGTTATCCGACGTGGTCCAGGAACGGTGAGTATCTCTTTTTCGAAAACTTCCTGAGCGATCACCTCACCGCTCGCAGGGTGAAGTTGGGATCCACTCGCTCCGAAGAGCTTTATCCTCTCGAGGGCTTCCAACGTTATGACGGAGGGCCCTCGGGAAGTTGGAGTGGGCTGACGCCCGACGATTCCCGCCTGTATGTCCGCGATCTGAGCGCGCAAGAAATTTATGCGCTCGACGTGGACTTGCCTTAGTTCAGCAGTGTTTGAGGGGATGCCCTGACTTTCCACTGATTGCCGACGCCTAGTGCGTGGGCGGAACGTATTCTTTCGGTGCAACGGCTCCCTCGCCGAAGAAAAACTGTTCCATGTGCTTCACGATGACTTCCTGATCTTCGCGGCGGGCCGGGTTGAGGCGGTATTCGTTGAGGATCATCTTGCAGAACTCGGTCCACTGCTGCCAGGCCGCAGCCGACACATTGTCGTAAATCTTTTTTCCGAGCTCAGTGTCGAAGGGCGGCTCGTCTAAGCCGGGCAGTTCCTTCTTGAGTTTGACGCAAAACACCTCGTGTGCCATGTCACTTCCTCATTCGTGTTTGTTTGAAAATTATCTCACAGGGAGCGGCGACTGGAGGTCCAAGGGCGGGAGCCGAGAGGTTCGATGGGACTTTTCACATCTTCGCGAAGGGACGAGCATCGTAGAAGAGTTCGAGCCGGTTTATCAGGCCATCCTTGAAGTCGATGAGGACGGCAGCGTGACATATACCAATCGGTTCAGGGAAATCGATATCGTAGGCCAGCATTACTTGCTGGTCGTTCGCGAATTTTGCGCGCACTTCAACATGGCGCGCGAGCGATGAGAAGCGGCGGGCAGCTTCAATCACCGCAGGCTTGCCGCGGAGTTGGGCGATGGGTCCGACAAATTCAACTTCCGGGTGAAAATGCCGGGCGACGGCTTCCAAGTTCTTGTCATTCATCGCCTGGTAATAGGCCAGCGCCGCGGCAAGATTGTTCTCAGCGGATCTCGACATGGAGATTCTCCTTCAAAGGTAACGACTCTTACAAGCGCTCGTGTGCTGCGCGACGCCGGTAGCATGAGTTCATTCTAGTGCACTGAATCGGTGTGCCAGCCGGGGTTGGTCCAGTGACCGCCCCGAAAGACGAAGATTTCGTTTACGCGACCGGAACCGACGGAGCACTTCCCGTTCTCTTCGGTCTCGACGATGTATTGGCTCCAGATGATGGCAACGTCGCCGAAGTGCTGAACCTCGGTGCGCGGGAATTCGAGGCGGACGAGCTTTCCCCCGGCGGAGTGGAATTCGGCAGCAGAGCTGAGGATGTCGCTCTGATGCTTCCAGTTTTTCTCACTTGCGCTGATGACGAGCGTGTCGGGAAACACGAGTTGTTCGAGAGTCTTGATGTCACCAGCAAACCATGCTCGCCAAACAGTCTCTCGGACGGCGAGCAGGTTGGCGTCATCGGATGAAGTGGTTTGGCCAGCGAACAGCAGGGTGGGCAAAAATAACAACAGAATGGCCATGCGACGCATGTGATCCTCCAGAGTGGCGATTTTTTCAAATTTCGTGATGCGAGGACGAAAGCAGCAACGATCGCGTTTATCAGCGTGCACTGTGATTCCGCGTGTGCAGCACCAGCAGCACGGCCGCGGCAGATGCCGAGAAGACGGAATAGTCCAATGGCTCCTTAATTCCGAAAGAAATCGCCATAGCGACACCAAACAGCGCGAGCAGAGTGGCACTGCCGAATGCAATCCAACGCGGCCAGATGCCGAGCAGCAAGGCGACGCCGAGAAATAACTCCGTAGCGGTGGCGCTCCATGCCAGAAACGGGATCGTGGATGCGGGCATAAAGGAATTGACTTCGGCGGTATAGCGCATGAAGTTGGCAAAGTTTCCGTAGCCATGGTTCTTACCATAAAGACCAAAGCGCGATGCGATCCCCGAAAGGAAAGCGGCACTCAACGCAATGCGTGCGTAAAGGACGCCCAGACGATCCCAATTCAGGGTCCGGCGATTTTCAATGGCTCGCTGAACAGCAGTAGCAGCACTCGTCATGATTCCCTCCTTCAATTTTCCTTCTTGCCAGTTACCTGTTCGAGGCTTGCGCAGGCACATCGGCGCTGAGCGGTGTTTCGTGATCGCAGACGAAGTAAGCCACGAACTCCGCCGATTCGGTGGAACTGGCGTTCGCGGAAATGGCATGAATGCCGCCGGGCAGTTCGTAGAAACTTTCTCCCGCCTTGTAGATCTCGAGCGGTTCGCCCTCGACCTGCGTGCGGATGGAACCTTGGACGACGTATCCCATGACCGCACACGGGTGGCTATGCGGGGGCGAAGATTCGCCGGGTCCGTAGTGGACCTCGACCAGCGTGGCGCGAAGACGATTGCCGTCGAGTGCAGGCAGAGAGGCGGCGCGAACCACGCGGGCGCGATCGTGCTTTTGGGCGGGCGTCTGCGGCGGAGTCTGACTAAGGGCAGAGAGATTTAGGAACAACGGCACGGCGACTGCGGGCAACACCGTTTTGAGCATGAAACTTGAATTCGTCATTTCTGTTTCCTCAACGAGATCGAGAATACGTTTTTAGTGGTCCACTTTAAAGATCCATTTTGTGATAATTATGTAGGACCATTTATGCCAAAACGAATCACGTCCTTCGCGCTTGCCCTTCCCCCTCGCGCACGCGGTCTCCCAGCCTATCGATGGCTCTACGAGTCGCTGCGCCAGCAGATTCTGGATGGCCGCTTGCGGCCTGGCACGCGCGTCCCCGCCACACGCGATCTGGCGCGCCAATACGGACTAGCGCGAGGGACGATCGTCAATGCTTTCGACCAGTTGAAGTCAGAGGGATACCTGGCAGGCAGCGTGGGTTCAGGGACGCGGGTGAGCCGAGTGCTGCCGGAGCAGTTGCTGCACGTCGAACGAAAACATGCCGAGTGCCCGCCCGCGGCGAAAAGACTCCGGGTCGGCCTTTCAGCGTACGGACAACGCGCGACATTGTTCACCGGCTATGAAGAGCGACCCACGCTCGCATTCCGCTGCAACCTGCCGGCGCTCGATCTGTTTCCGATCACGTTGTGGACGAAGATCACAAACCGATGCCTGCGACGCATGACGATGCAGTTGATGATGGGATGCAGTCCGCTGGGTTATGCACCGTTACGCAAGGCAATCGCCGAATATCTGCGCACGGCTCGGGCTGTGCGCTGCGAGCCCGAGCAGATCCTGATCGTCTCCGGAGTGCAGGAGGCACTTGATCTGGTGACGCGGGTGCTGGTGGATCCGGGCGATCGCGTGTGCCTGGAAAATCCGGCGTATCCGGGAGCGGCATTGGTTTTTCAGGCGCATGGCGCGGCGGTCAAGGCAATCGGGGTGGATGCGGAAGGGCTGCGCGTGAGTGAACTTCCCGCCCGCGGAGCGCGACTCGCCTACCTGACTCCCGGGCACCAGTTTCCGTTGGGAACGACCATGAGCCTGGCACGGCGACTGCAGTTACTGGAATGGGCGAGGAAGTCGGGTGCGCTGATTTTCGAAGACGATTACGACAGCGAATATCGCTACTCCGGACGCCCGATTCCGGCGCTGCAAGGACTGGATCAGCATGGAGTGGTGCTGTATGCGGGAAGTTTCAGCAAGGTGATGTATCCGGCGCTGCGGCTGGGATATGTCGTCGTTCCACCAGAGCTGGTGAAAAAAATGGAGGCGATCAAATCGCTCACCACACGGCATATGCCGGTGCTGCAACAGATGGTCGTAGCTGAATTTATATCGGAAGGACATTTTGCGCGACACCTGCGCCGGATGAGAGAAGTGTATGCGGAACGGCTGTCTGTTCTTCTCGAGGAAGCGCGCCACCGATTGGCGGGAGCACTCAACGTTTCGAGCGTTGAAGCCGGATTGCAGACAGCAGGGTGGCTCACCCGCGGGGTTCGCGCAGAGACCGTAGCTACTTTGGCGGCAGAGCGGAACGTCGAAGTGACGCCGCTTAGTCGCTACGCGCTTGGTCGTGCCGGGCAGGAGGGCTTGCAACTAGGTTTTGCGGCTCTCGCTCCAAGAGAGATCCGGCGAGGCGTCCGAGAGCTGGGAGTCGCGCTGGAGAAGGCACAAACGCGTGCGAGCAGCGCCTGATGGAGGGCAAGATTTCGCCCATGCGGCGAGCTGATGAACAGGAGCAGCCCTGATCCGAGTTGCGAAACGTACCCTGGACAGGCAATCTGGTTAGCGGTGCCTGAACTTCCCGACATCACTGCGTATTTGAGCGCGCTCGAAAGCCGCATTGTCGGCCAGCCGCTCGAACAAGTGCGCCTGAACAGCCCGTTTCTGTTGCGGACTGCCGATCCCCCACTGGCGGATGTGTGCGGCCGAGTTGTCCGCGAATTGCGTCGAGTGGGAAAACGAATCGCGATGGGACTGGAGGGCGACCTCTGGCTGGTATTGCACCTGATGATCGCAGGGCGGCTTCACTGGAAACCGGTGGGCTCGAAACTAGCTGGACGACGGAGCCTGGCTGCTTTCGATTTCCCCAATGGATCTCTGGTGCTGACCGAAGCCGGAACAAAGCATCGCGCGTCGCTGCACCTTGTCAGAGGCGAAGAGGCGCTGGTCGCGCTCGATGCGGGGGGGATCGATGTGTTCACGAGCAGCTTGGATGCATTTCGAGCGGTGCTCACCAGCGAGAACAGAACGTTGAAGAGAGCACTTACCGATCCGCGATTGCTGAGCGGAATCGGCAATGCGTACTCGGATGAAATTCTTCACGCCGCTCAATTGTCTCCGATTACTCAGACACACAAACTAAAGCCCGAGGAATGGCAGCGACTCTATGACGCGACGCAAAGCACGCTCGACTTCTGGATCAAGCGTTTGCGGAGCGAGGCAGAGAAATCTTTTCCGGAGGGAGTAACTGCCTTTCGAGAAGGCATGGCGGTGCACGGGCGCTACGGTGAACCTTGTCCGCGATGCGGAGAGAAAATCCTGCGGATCCGTTATGCGGACAAGGAGACCAATTACTGCGCACGCTGTCAGACGGGAGGGAAAGTGCTTGCGGACCGCAGTCTGTCGCGCTTGCTCGGCTCCGATTGGCCCCGGACGCTCGATGAACTGGAAGCGCTGAAGAAACGCTGAAACCCGATACCGGTATCTAAATTCACAAGGTTAGACGGGGGTCATTTTAGTGCTATTACTTTAGTCATCTGGGCGAAATCACGCTGGTGCGTGACAATCAAGCGGTCCGAAAATTTCCCTTAGGTTGGTGAAATATATGGTCCTCCCCCTCCTTCGCCGTCTCTGGTCCGATGACCAGGGGCAAGACATCGCCGAATATGCCGTGATGCTCGCGGTGATTCTCGTGATCGTGGTTGGCACGATCCGGATGATTGGAAGCAACGCCAATACGGTGTTTTCTTCCGCGGCGAGTTCCATACAGTAGAGAGAGAAAAAGGGCTTGCGCCCGACAATAAGAATTCAGGGGATGCCATCGATGATGAGCATCCCCTAAGTTTTGTGTGCGTGAGTATTCTCGATTTCGAGCGGGCCCGCGAGTGTGCTGGACGCTTTTGAGGATCAAAAGCTGATCTTCAAAATCGTACCCCCTGTACCGACAAGCCATCCGGCTTTGGGGCTGGCGAATGCGACGGCCCAGAAACCTGAAACTCCCGGGAGTGCAAACCAGGTCTTGCCTTCGTCAGGCGTCCATGCAGCGCCACCTGTGTTGGCCGTGATGACCACAGCGTGACTCAAGCCTTCGTTGTCGTGGGAATCGGCCGCGTCATCATTGTGAATGCGCCGAACGTAGCTGAGTCCGAAGATTGCGCCCGTGACGGGCGGCTTGTTGGTGAGGGTCCAGGTACGGCCGCTATCGTCGGAGGTCGCCGTTGCGGCGTTATTGGGATCGGTGGGATCGAGATCGCCGCCGCCTACGATGCCGTGGTGGGCATCGCGGAAATCCACGGTGAAGGCCCCTGCGCTCGGAGAGCTCACAAGCGGTGTTGCGTAGGCATTCCAGCTGTCGCCGCCGTCACGCGTGGCAAGGATGCGCGCAGTGGTGGCACCTCCAGTGGCGACCCATGCATTGCTCTCTCCTTGCGTAGCCACGCAAGTGCCGCTCGAAGCGAACGAGGCTTCGCCCGGAAGCGCCGGCGGCATATTCGCACTGATGCTGCGCCAGATGCGGCCATTGGTGGTGCGGATGTCCGGGAAAACTCCGTTGACCGAGTCGCTGTGCGAAATGCCGCGACGCGGTGTCCAGAAAGCGAAGCAATCGTAAAACGCGCCGGCAAGTTGATTCTGGAATTGCATCGTCCAGTGCGCGCCGCCGTCGACGGTTTTGTAGATGCGGAAGTCGGTGGTGTTGTTCCCGATGGATTGCAGGTACGCGATCTTGTCGTTGACACCTTGAACGTCACGGAATTGCAACGCTTCGGCGCCGGGAACCACTCCGGCCTTCCAGGTTTTTCCCCCGTCGGTCGTGAGCACAAATGTCCCGCCTCGACCGGAAGCCCAGACGATGCGAGAGTTCACGGGGCTCACTGCAATCAAGCCTTGCGTGGTATTGCTGTTCTGGGAAGTCAGGGTGGGCTGATGAATCT
>Ga0210409_10004372_pt1 | contig 15261 bp, 11 predicted proteins | sample IncBWH17MmetaG_FD_161649 | JGI IMG/M metagenome (GOLD analysis project Ga0210409, IMG submission 161649) | Forest soil microbial communities from Barre Woods Harvard Forest LTER site, Petersham, Massachusetts, United States - Inc-BW-H-17-M | ecosystem: Environmental > Terrestrial > Soil >...
GCTTCAGCCGCCGGCTGCCCACAATTTATGGGTGGCCCATGCTTAGACGAACACCTCCACAATGCTAGACTGATCCTTCACGGGAGGACTTCTCTTGCCGATTGATCCTGTTCTGGTTGTCCATGGAGGCGCCTGGGCCATTCCGGATGACATGGTCGAGGCTCATCTCAACGGCGTCCGCAACGCTGCTGCAGCCGGCTGGCAAGTGCTCAGCCGGGGCGGCTTGGCGCTCGACGCCGTCGAAGAAGCAGTTGTGGTCATGGAAGACGACGAGACCTTCGACGCGGGACGCGGCAGCTTCCTCAATCGCGAAGGCAAAGTGCAACTCGACGCCCTGATCATGGAGGGGGCCACCCTTCGCGCCGGAGGCGTGGGTTGCGTGGAGCATTTGCGCAATCCAGTGCGCGCCGCCCGCAAGATCCTGAGCGAAAGCCCGCACGTATATTTCGTCGCCGAAGGCGCGGAGCGCTTCGCGGCCGAGCATGGCATTCCGCTGTGCAAGAACGAAGACCTCATCATTCCGCGCGAGGTCGAACGCTTGCGCGAATTCCAGGCGCACGCCTCGGAAGAGAAGCCCGACCTGTTTGCCGCCACGCTCTCGCACGACACCGTGGGCGCCGTCGCCCTCGACGCCCGAGGCGACATCGCCGCCGCCACTTCGACCGGAGGCACGCTCAACAAAGCCCCCGGCCGCCTGGGAGACTCATCCTTGATTGGCTGCGGCTGCTACGCCGACAACAAAACCGCGGCCGCTTCGACCACAGGATGGGGCGAGCCCATCATGAAACTGGTCCTGGCCAAGTGGGCCACGGATCGTGTGGCCTCAGGCAGTCTGCCGGAGTGGGTCGCGGCAGAGGCGATCAACTACTTGCAGGCGCGCGTGAACGGGCATGGCGGAATGATTTTGCTGGACGTGCGCGGGCGTCTTGGCATCGCCCATAACACTCCGCGCATGGCGTGGGCGCTCAAGACGATGACGGAAGAGAGCTCTGGCATCAGCCGCCATGAGTGAGAAGTGTTCCACGTGGAACAGTGTGCGTACCGCAATATATGTACGGTTATGCATGTACAAGACCTGGAAACGGCGTGGTCTCAACGAGATCGGGGTCCTGGAAGAGTTTTGACATTGGGGCTTCACGGCTGACATTGAAGCTTGTACGATATTTCATGCGACTTCCCGGATCACTGTTTGCGGTACTCGCCGTTGTTGGCTCAGCGTGTGCGCAGTCCTTGCCATCCCAACAGTCTTCGACTGGCCAGCATCCTGACCTCGCACTGCAATCCGCCGTTTACGTTAAGGTGCAACTTGAGAAGACCGTAAAGGTTTCCGCGTTGAAACCCGGCGACGTGATCAAGGGGAAACTGGCGCAGGATGTCTATTCGGGAGACCGTGAACTTTTTGCCGCGGGCAGCCAAGTGCGATTGACGGTGGATAAACTGGGGCGGCGACGAAGGGTGCCCAACGATTACTGGCCGTGGGTGATCAAGGTTTTCACGCCTCGCCACGAGAATTATCCTACTTTCCAGTCTGCGACCGTCTCCTTGCCCGACGGCAGGGAGGTGCCTCTGCGGGTTTCTCTGATCTTTATCAATCGGGAGACGCAAGTGCACGCGCCGATGGAAACGAAAAGGGGGGGCCACCCGACAACGAGTTCGACGGCTCAGGGTGGAGATGCGAGCGCGAAGCAAAGTGAATCCGGGAATGGCGGACCTCGGGACGGTGGCCCATTCGTGGCTTTGCAGGCCATAAATCCGACGGAGGTACCGGCGTCTGGCGAAAGTTCTTCTGGATTTGCGTTGCCCGGCCCGGTGACGCTGGCGGCTGGAACCATGGCGAAGATTATTCTTCTGGGCGGAGTGAGCGCTTCCAAGAGCCGGCCCGGGGATTCGTTCCAGGCGCGTCTGGTGGAACCCGTTCGATTGGATTCGATGGTCGTTTTGCCGGAGGGGACGCTTCTCGGAGGAAAGGTTGTGAGGAGCACGCCTCCGCGGGTGTTGAGCCGGGCGGGGTCGCTTTTGCTTACCTTCACGGATCTGACTTTGCCTGGGAGCACGACCGTTCCGGCGACGGCGTCGGTCACCATGGCGGAACTCGATCAAAGGTCGCACACCAAGATTGATCCGGAAGGAAAGCTGCACGGCGATCGGCCGGGCAAGCTTTGGATGGCGGTTAACATCGGAGTGACGGCGGGAATCGCCAAGGAGGCCGATGATGGAACTCAGTTGCTGGTCGAGGCGCTGGTGTCGACGGCGACCGATGCTTCTACGGCCGGAACTGCGAGGATTGCCGGAATTTGTGCTTCCACCCTGTTTTTGCTGACGCGCCATGGGCGGGATGTGGTTCTGCCCCAGTTCACCGAGATGAATGTCAGCTTTGACCGGCCGGTATTGCTGCCTGGTTCGCAGGCGCAAGTGTCAGCGCCCTAAGCGCGTAGACCCGGATGCTCGTCCGTGGGTGAGGAGCGCGTGACCTGGCATGGTTCGCCCGATAAGCGCTAACTCAAGCAGGCGGCCTAGACGTTCTGTCGGCTGTTTTGCGGTAACTTCCGAGTAGCCGACTGCAGGGAAGTTGTCCGGTTGTGGTGAATTCGAGCCGCTGCCAGGGCGCAAATGTCACGATGCGAAGGTTAACAAAACCGGCCCTCCGAAGACGGGCAGATCGGCTATCGGCGGTTTACTCACGGGTGCCGACGAAGACCGCGAAGCCGCCGGAACCGCTTCAGGATTCCGGCAAGGGTGATTGCTCGGGTTGCGGCTTTCGCCTCAGAACCAACGCGGAGATCAGGGTGATAACGAGCCCAATCGGAAAGGGATCAATGAACGTGAGCGCTGCGTTGAAGAGTGGGTTTTTGTAGAGCTCTTTGTACTTTCTCACCTGCTCAAGTTTTGCCTGGATGGCAGCGGGGTTCGCGCCCGAGGCGGTGAGCTTCTCAACCAAGTGAGCGCCGTATGCATCCCAGAAACCAGGGATGAAGTTGTAGTAGATCACTTCCCAGGTTACGACATAGATGATGCAGGATATCAGCGTAATGGAGAGGCCGACGGCAAAAGCTTTTAAAAAGGTAATCTGACCATTGCCGATGTTGTCCCGGTAGGTTCGGATGCCGAAAAACACCATCAGGAACGAGAGCACGATGGAAGTGTTGCCGATGATCGCGCCGCGGTCGAATCCAATCCTGCCGCCGAAGGTCACCAGCGCTATCATCATCAGCGAGGAGATAGCGCCGGAAATCAGCCCGAAAGTGACGATGATCTTTCTCATATTCTCGTCATGTCTTTTATCCGATCTTGACCCTTTCCTCGTATGATGCCGGCCCGATGCTCATTCGGGCTCAGCGACCAGCCGTGCTAGCTGGCGCCGTCGATGTCTTTGGAATCACCACGATGAGGTTATTCCCCGCTCCGGGGTTTGTCATGCCCAGATAATCGAGATCATCGAGCGGTCGCTGGGAGTCGAATCCGATGTCTTTCGCGGTCATGTTCGGCGCATAAAACATCAAGTGCGGAGGGAAAATGCCGTTGCTCTTGTCAGAGGTAGGACTCAAACGGTTCTCACTCGACATCATGTAGAGGAACCCCGGTTTGCTGGGATACTGGTAACGGCCTTCCTTATATCCGCTGGCGGCGTCTGCCTTGATTTCGGCCTCGGACTTGCCGTTTGTGCGCAGCTCTTCACCGTGCATGTAGACAGGCAAGAGAGTGCGGCTGCCTTCGGCGTCGAAGCACTGCGGCTCAATCGTTGTTTCTGCGGGCTTTACGAAATGCCGGCCAACAAAACAGCTGAAGCCGTTGGTGCCTTCGCGCGCTTTCTCGTAGCCTTTGGGGCCGAGAACATAAACTGTGGCTTTACTGGATACTTCGGCCGGGGCGGCGCTTTCAGCGAGTGTGATCTGCTGGTCACGTGGCATGGAGGCGTCGTAGACCCGGGGAAGTTCATATTCCGGGGCGGCGGCGGTTGCGGGAATGAGCGCGGTGGTTGAAAACAAGCCGATCGACAGAGTACCCACGACAAAGACCTTCATCGAATTCAGAGACTTCATGTTCGCTCCTTTTTTCAAGAAGTTCATGTTTTCACAAACTTCATGTGTTCATAAACTTCGTGTCGCTCGTATTGAGCGGCTCAACATACCGCATGAGGCGGGGTCGGTGTCGTCATCCTTTTGGCTGATTTTTGCGGTGGAGAGAAAAATCATTCGTTTGGGGGAACGGTTATTGGCGCGAACCGTGCTCGCGCACGAGTAAATCAGGGGAGAAGGCCGAATTCCTTGCCGAGTTGCACCGCTTGCGTTCTCCGTCTCGCCCCGAGTTTATCGAAAACACGGCTGGAATGTGTCTTCACCGTGCTCTCGCTCACAAAAAGCTTCTCGGCGATTTCGCGGTTGCTGAGGCCTTGGGCGATTAGTTCAAGGATCTCAAGCTCACGGCGAGTGATATGGAGGTCCTCACGTTTTCTTTCGTCAGGGATGAACGGTCCCTCGGCAGGGACGGGGACCTCCCTCACAACAATTGTCTGGCGTTTTGCTGTCAGCTTGAGGCCAAGCCAGATGCCAAGACCGGCAAAGGTCGCGGCGATCAGTCCGCCATAGATTTCGATGGAATGTTCGACGACCAGGAACTGATACTCGGTCCACCGGAGCAGAGCAATCAAGATTCCACCGATCAACCCGTACATGAGGACGTGGCGCTTCATAAGTTGCAGGAGGATTTCGTTACCGAAATTATCGCACCCACGGTGGGGTTGGGGTAGGTCCTACTGCTTGCAGGGCAAGATCAACGCTTGACAGGCCTTGCGCGAGTCACGGGCAAGCAGGACGGAATTCTGCTTAGGTTAGCGCTTATGGGGCTTCGCCACTTCGTGTGGACATCACGGCACCGGCTCATTGGATAGCCGCCCTTGAGCGAGATGACGTTTGAAGTGAGAAGTGGTCTTTCGCCCCGCGGGGGCTCTATCGGCTTTCCGTTTTTACCCACGGCTTACGAGGCTGCGGAAAAAGTCGTTGGGGAAGCGAAGAGCTTACCTCAGGCGCTGAAGCGCCGACACATTGTCAACACTTAGCGGCCCGACTGAAGTCGGGCCCTACCCAAAACCTGCGTGAATCGGAGTTTTTCCGCATCCTCTTTACGCCGTGGGCTGCATTCTTACGCCGCTTCGCGGCTAACGACCTGGAGCTTTCATTCACCTTGTCGTCGAAATTCTGGTCCTCACGCGCTCACACTGACGAGTTCGTCGTCGCGGCTTCGTGGCAGGGTGCGGTGCTTTGCATCGGTGGGCGGACGGGGGCGTCCGCCCCTACGTGTTTCTAACGCCTGAACGCTCGCGGCTACATTTAACCAATCCGATGCTCCTTGGTAATCTGTCTTGCTTTCTGGCTGGGGCTTGATGTACAAAGCAGCCGAACGTGCCTTCTCACGAATGTTTGCTCTGAAGCCTGCCGACCAATTCGGACTGGCTATGGCCTCCTGCCCGCAAAAGCCGGGCGTCTTCCTCGTCAGTCACGCTTATGGAGGAACTTTATGACCATGCGGAAGCTCGTCTCGCTACTGGTTCTAACGCTGACTCTGACTACATTTGGCTTCGCCCAAAGCTCGGCCACTGGCGATCTGCATGTGACGGTGAAGGACTCGAAGAACAGTCTGGTGACGAACGCCACGGTGACGGCGCGAGATCCGGCGAGAGCGGTGGAGCGTCCCGGAACCGGGAATGGGCAGGGTGAGTACCGCATCGCGTTGTTGCCGCCGGGAACTTATCAGGTCACTGCGGAGGCTGCGGGATTCGCGAAAACCACGATTGAGAACGTGGTCATTACGGTTGGAGAAGTGGCGGATTTGCCAATCACGCTCGCGGTTGCGGGGACGCAGGAAGTGGTCAATGTGAGCTCGGCGGCGGAGTTGGTGGAGACGACGCGAACCTCTACCACGGACACGATTGGGCAGACGCGCATCGATAACCTTCCCATCAACGGCCGCAACTACATCAACTTCGCGCTGACGGATTCGCAGGTGCTGCTCGACAACGCTCCCAGCATCGGGGCAGCGCCCACGTCGGGGCTCAACATCAGCGGGCAGCGGGCGCGGTCGAACCTGGTGAACGTGGATGGCGCCAATGCGATAGACAACGCGACCAATGGCGTCCGCTCTACCGTTTCGCAGGAAGCGGTGCAGGAGTTCCAGATCATTACCAACAGTTACGCGGCGGAATATGGGCAAGCTTCCGGGGGCGTGATCAACATCATTACCCGCTCCGGAACCAATCAGTTCCACGGCGATGCCTACGGCTATTTGCGGAATCGATACATCCAGGCCACGAACCCGTTCAGCAATGTTCCGCAGCCGGCTTATACGCGAGTGCAGGCTGGGGCAGCGTTCGGTGGACCGATCAAGAAGGACAAGACCTATTATTACTTTGCCTACGAGATCACGCGGCGGCAGGAGACTGGCTTCTCGGTTATTGGGGAGAACAACTTTGGGCTGGTTCCGTTCGACGCCACTAACATCTTCGCTCCCGGGCTTGCACCTCCCGGTACCTTCAATATTCAGGTCACGCCTCAACAAGCTGCCTTTCTGGGCACGCCGGGATTGCCACCGGCGCTTCTGCAACAGTACGCGTTTCTGGCGGGGGGATCGTCTGCGATTGCTTTGAACGGTTCTTATCCGCAGTCGTTTGGGTTGCTGGCGCAACTTGGGGCGATTCCGATTCCGTCGAACGGAACCAGTCCGTTGACCCAGTTTCCCAGTTCGTGCAATCCCGGCAACACACTGTGCCACGGCTTGCCCTCGCAGTTTCAGACGCTGAATGCGCAAGTGGGCAACTTCCCGGTTTCCGAGGGCACGAGCCTCTATTCATTGCGAATCGACCACAACATCAATGCCAACAATCGGATCACGCTGCGGGCGAACGTCAGCCCCAGCACGGTGACCGGGATCGAGGTCAATGGTGAGAATCAGACATTCGGACAGAACTCATTCTCGAGGACTTCGCAGCAGACTTATCGTGATGTTGCTGGAGTTTTTCAGGATACCTGGACCATTGGCAACAACAAGGTCAATGAGTTTCGTTTCCAGTACGCGAGGCGTGGGTTGTCCTATTTCTACTCGGACGCGCCTGGAGGCTCCGATGTCGCGGTGAACATTCCCGGTTTTGCATACTTTGGGCGCGAACCGTATTCCTATATTCAGCGCGTCGAACAGCGGTACCAGTTCACCGACAATTTTTCGTGGACGCGCGGGCGGCACGGGATGAAGTTCGGCGTGGACTTCAACTATATTCCAACCACGGCGACGTTTACCGTGAACTACGGCGGCGTGTATGACATGGGGGCGCTCAGCGCTGCCCAGGTGATCCCCAGTTCAATTTTCAATTCTCTGCCGGCGAGCCTGCAGCAGGCCATTCCAGGGCTGTCTGGAGTGCAGGCCTACGGTTTGGGAGTTCCGCAGGATTTTATTCAGGGCATTGGAAATCCTAACGACTCGTTTTCGAACAAGCCGCTGGGAGTCTATTTCCAGGACTCGTGGCGAACGACGCCGAACCTGACGTTGAACCTGGGGGTGCGCTATGACATCGAGTTCCCGCCGCAGTTTGCGCCGCCGGATCCGCTGGCGCTGACTGCTTACAACGCGCTGGGACTGCAGAAGGGCATTCAAACCGATACCAACAACATTCAACCGCGCATCGGGATGGCCTGGGATCCGAAGGGGAATGGGAAGTCGGTTTTACGCGCGTCGTTCGGCATGTTCTACGATCACCCCCTGCTCGGACTTTATTTCCTTGGGGACGCTTCGGACGGCTCGAAGAGCGGGCAGTTGCTGTTCGCCGGCGGCGCTCCTTGCGGGACGAATGCGGCTACGGTCAGCCCACTGAATCTGAACGCGACCAACATTTTCCAGGGCATTCAAACTGTGCCCACTTGCATCCCTGCTCCCTTTACGACCAATCTTGGATACTTGCCCAATCAGCAGCAGTTCCAGGCGTTGAATTTTCCGCAATCGATTTTTATCAACCAGAATTACCTGAACCCGGCATCGCCTTTCCCGCTGGCGTTTCAACCGTTTGGCTATCCGATCGGCAAGGGTTTTGTGTATGCCTACTCCGAACAAACGAACCTGACTTTTGAGCAGGACCTTGGTGGCGGCTTCGCTTTGAGCCTGGCGTACAACTTCAACGGTGGGCGGCACCTGAACCGGCCTATCAACGCAAATACGGTGCGCGGAGATTTGCTGGTCAAGAACTGGCAGAATGCGGTGGCGTTCGCCAATGCCGCCCACATTTCCCCAACAAATCCGTTGTATCCATCCGGCCCGTTGCAGGTGCAGATTTGCCCTGGGGCGATCACCGGGACCCCGACGGGCGCGTTCGCCCCAGCGGCGATGTTGAATTTCTTCCGGCCGTCGGGATTGAATCCGTCGCTGGCCGGTGGACCTTGTCTGCAGGACGCGGTCCTTCTGGCCAATGCCGACGGATTGGGGCTTGGTCCCACTGGAGGAAAATGCGACAACACTCTGCCGTTCAATTCTGCCGGCGGCTGCGTGGTGGTTCCCTTCGGCGACATGGATGCCAACTATTCCAATGGCAACTCCAATTACAGCGGCTTCACCGCGAACCTGCGCAAGACCCTCAGTCATCACTACCAGTTTCTCGCCTCCTACACCTATTCGCATGCGATTGACGACTCGACTGACTTGCAATCTCCGCTGGCGCCGCAAGACTCTTATTATCCCCAACTGGAGCGGTCAAACTCGTTGTTTGACCAGCGGCACCGCTTCGTATTCAGCGGCGTGTACCAGTCGGGTAAGTTGAGCGGAGATGGCTTTGCCAGGAAATTTTTCAGCAATTGGACGTTTGCGCCGATCATATCGGTGGCGTCGGGACGTCCGTTCCTGATCATCACGGGCGACAACACGAACTTCCAATTCGCTCCCACCTCGGCACGCCCGAATGAGGTGACTGGTGCCGCCGCCGGAAATGGGTGCGGACCGCTGGTACCTTCCAAGTACTCTCCGACTGGGTTGTTCCAGGAGGCGTGCTTTACGGCAACCTCGAATACCACACTGCTTGCGCTCGATGGCGACCTTGCCCGCAACGCCGGAGTGCAACCCTGGACGCTGTTCAACGACTTTCGGTTCGCGCGCCGGGTTAACTTCAACGAGCGGATCAGCCTGGACCTGATCACGGACATGTTCAACCTGGTGAACAAATTCAACGTGGCGTCGGTGAATCAGCTGTGGACGAATGCGGGGCAGCCGACAGCGGCTTATGATCCGCGGCAGTTTCAGTTTGCCATGAAAGTGAATTGGTGAGAAAAGCAGCTGTTAGCACTTGGCACTTAGCAATTAGCCTTTGGCGTTTATCACTCAAGATTTGCCGCTAGTTCCTTGGTGTGGCTGAATGCTGACTGCTAAATGCCAAGTGCTAAATGCTGCTCTCCTGCTACACTCTTTTCATCCTTCGCGATTGCCGGGAGTCTCTCCTGAATGGCACAACCCACTGCTCCGAGTGCGCGGACGCGTCTGGTCCGCGAAGCTGATCGTGCGGTTTACGATCGGGCCGCTGCTTACCAAATTCTGGATGAAGGCTTTATTTGCCACGTGGGATTTGTGGCGGATGGGCAACCCTTTGTGATTCCGACCGGGTATGGCCGCGTGGGCGACAACCTTTACATCCACGGCTCGGCTGCGAGCCGCATGCTGCGACGGGTGGATGAGGGCGTCGCGGTCTGCGTCACGGTTACGCTGCTGGATGGATTGGTGCTGGCCCGCTCGATATTCAATCACTCGATGAATTATCGATCGGTCGTGATTCTGGGGACGGCGCGGGCGGTAAATGATCCAAAAGAGAAGCTGGAGGCTTTGCGGCTTTTGTCTGAGCACATTTTGCCCGGGCGATGGGTGGAATCGCGCCTGCCGAATGAGAGGGAACTTAAAGCGACGTTGGTCATGCGGTTGCCGATTGAGGAGTTCTCGGCGAAAGTGCGGCAAGGGCCACCTGTGGATGACGAAGAGGATTATGCGTTTCCGACCTGGGCGGGGGTGGTGCCGCTGACGATGGTGGCGGGCGAGCCGATTGATGACGCGCGGCTGATGCCCGGTTTAAAGGCACCAGAGTACGCGCGAACTTACACGCGAAAGCACTGACACCGACTTCTCTTAGCGTTTGGTAAAGCTGCTATTCTTCACTTAAGGGGTGGTTGGTAAAGATGAAGAATCTGAGCTCTGTCGAGAAATGCATCGCCCTCACTGTTGAGGATTGTGTGAAGTTTGTGGCGAAAAACGGCCAAACCCCGATCCGCCCAATCAGTGGGACTAATCCCTTCGAGAAATACAGAGGAGCTTTGAAGCGCTTTCGCAGACGGAAAGAAATCAATGCCTGGGTCGGCGAAATGCGTGACGAGGAGAAGCACCGAACGTAACAATGAACGGGGTACAAATGTTCTGCCCCGGATCTTTCTTCACGGAATTGATCCCTCTACTACGGCATCAGCAACAACTTTCCCGTCGTCGCGCGCCCCTCTAAGTCTCGATGTGCTTTTGCGGCATCGGCGAGCGGGTAGGTGTGTGCGATCCGCAGTTGCAGCTTACCTTCGGCGATCATTTTGAATACCGCGCTCGAGCGCGATTGCAGCTCCTCGGTCGAGGCGATGTACTGGTTCAGGGTTGGGCGAGTCAGGTAAAGTGAGCCCTTCTGCGAAAGTTGAATCGGATCGAAGGGCGGCACGGCTCCGCTGGATCCGCCGAACAGCACCATCATTCCGCGCGGCCGCAGCACGTTTAAGCCTTTCTCAAAGGTGGTCTTGCCCACTCCGTCGTAAACCACGTCTACGCCAACGCCGCCGGTAAGGCGCTTGGTCTCCACTTCGAAGTCCGTCCGCGTGTAGCGGATCACTTCGTCGGCGCCCGCTTCCTGCGCGAGCTTGGCCTTTTCTTCGGTCGAAGCCGTTGCGATCACGCGGGCTCCGATGTTGTGAGCCATCTGTACCAGCAAACGTCCCACGCCGCCCGCAGCCGCGTGCACAAGAGCCGTCTGGCCGCGCTTGAGGGGAAAGGTATCGTAAATCAAATAGTGCGCGGTCATGCCTTGCAGCATGGCGGCGGCCGCTTGTTGATCGCTTACTACCTGGGGAACGTGCACCAGCCGTTCGGCGGGAATGGCCGCGTACTCGGCATAGGAACCCAGGATGCTGGTCCAAGCTACGTGGTCTCCGGGTTTCACGGATTTCACATCAGGGCCGATCGCTGTGACCACGCCTGCGCCTTCTTGTCCGGGCACGAAGGGGAGAGCCACTTTGTATCGGCCCTCGCGCTGGTACACATCAATGAAGTTCACTCCCGAAGCTGCGATCTTGACCACGGCTTCATTCGGCTTGGGTTGCGGAACGGGGAGGTCCGCCAATTGCAAAACTTCTGGCCCACCGGTTTGCGTTATTAGGATGGCTTTCATGTTTGGGTTCGATTCTGATTGCGCCGTGGGAGATTCACGAGCCTTCCATCGGCAATGTCATTTCGAGGAGCGCAAACGACGAGGAATGACAACGGTCGCAGCAAGGAAACCGGGAAGGGATCAAAGACCGTCCCTACAAAAGACCATCCCATCACAGAATGGTTGCAGTGGCCGGGGTCGCTGAAGTAATATTCCCGCCTGTTCCCAAAGTAACTTGGACCAACCAAGTTGCAGATTGACCCATCAAAACTGGGATAGTAGCATTGAGTCTTCCATGAGAGCCAGGGGTTGATCGCGGTAAGTCATAGAGAAACATGAGGATTCGGAAACTCTATCTTCTGATCGCGCCTGTGTTTGCCCTGGTTTTGGGCAGCATTGCGTGTCAGACGGCACAGCGGCCGGCCACCCTGTTGCCTCCCGGAACTGCCACCGCGCCAAATTTGAGCGCAACTCCCGCCCCCGCTTCTCAGTCTAAGGCCGATACCAAGCCTGTCCCCACCGCGCCAATTCAAATGGAAGCTAAGACTGATCCGGTTGCTGAGTTGATTGCGCAGGTCGAGAAGGAATATCAAATCGGTCAGGACAACTACAAAGCGGGGCACCTCGAAGCGGCCAAAGAGAACTTCGATCGGGCTTTCAATTTGCTGCTGGGAAGCTCATTGGACGTTCGCACCGATCCGCGACTGCAGCAGGAATTTGACCGCGTTCTGGATGGCGTGAACGGCCTCGAACTGCAGGCATTACAACAAGGCGACGGCTTCACCGAGCAAAAGTCAGAACCAGCCCCGATCGATGAAGCGAACGAAGTGACCTACCCGGTGGACCCGAATCTCAAAGCCAAGGCCGAAGCTGAAATCAAGGATACGCATTCCGATCTGCCTCTAATGATGACGGATCCCGTAGCCGGCTACATCAGCTACTTCTCGAGTCGCGGACGTGGAACTCTCGAGCGCGCACTTGCCCGTAGCGGCCGTTATGACGACATGATCCGGAGGATCCTGAAGGAAGAAGGTGTTCCGCAGGACTTGATCTACCTGGCGCAGGCCGAATCTGGATTCCATCCGCTGGCCCTTTCTCGCGCCGGAGCTCGTGGGATGTGGCAATTCATGGCAAGCCGCGCCACCGGCTACGGGTTAGAACGCGACTGGTGGGTGGACGAGCGCCAGGATCCTGAAAAATCCACGCGAGCGGCTGCGCACCACCTCAAGGATCTCTACACCGAATTTGGCGATTGGTATTTGGCCATGGCCGCCTACAATTCTGGTCCGGGGACAGTCCAGAATGCGGTGAAGCGCACCGGCTACGCGGATTACTGGCAGCTCTACAAGCGAAACGTATTGCCCAAGGAAACACGAAATTACGTGCCCATTATCCTGGCCGTGACCATCATGGCCAAGAACCCGGGGCAGTACGGGTTGGACAAAGTAGTTACCGAGAAGCCGGTTCCGTATGACTCGGTAAAGATTGATTACCCGGTCGACCTCCGCCTGGTGGCGGAATGCGTCGACACTTCCGCGAGCACGATGCAGGACTTGAATCCAAGCCTGTTGCGCTTGACCACGCCCAAGGATCGCGAGTTCGAACTGCATTTGCCGGTTGGCACCAAGGATCGCTACCTCACCGCGATTACCGCCATTCCGCCGGACATGCGTGTGTGGTGGCGCTATCACAAAGTCGCGCCGGGCGATACTCTATCGTCGGTCGCACGCTCGTTTCACACTACCCCCCGGGCAATCGTGCAGGCGAATAACCTCGACGGAGATGAAAACCTGCGGGCGGAAAGTGAACTCATCATCCCGGTGGCCCCCGGTAAGCATCCATCCGACGAGTTGGCCAGCTACTCCCGCCGCGCAACCACCTACAAAGTTCGGAAGGGGGACACGGTTGAAACCGTGGCCGACAATTTCGGCGTGCCGCCAGCCATGGTCCGCCGCTGGAATCATTTGAAAGGCGACAGCGTACGGGGCCGGCGTGTTTTGTATATTCACTTGCCAGTGGCGCCGGACGCCGAACGCCAGCAGGCAGCTGCATCTAAGTCGAAACCCAAGAAGAAGTTACAGGCGGATGCTTCCAAGAGCGTGGTGCACCACAAGGTCCAGCCCGGCGAAACTCTCTATTCGATTGCCAAATCCCACAACGTTACGGTCGACGACTTAAAAGAAAACAACGGCAACCTCGCCAACTTGAGGCCCGGGATGGTATTGGTCATCGCCAATCCCAGTCGATAGTCTGCCTGCTTCCAACCCTGGGCTTTATCTAGATCTAACGCCGCATCTAAAGCGGAATATTCTTTTCGCGTGATCCCGGACAGAACTGGAAACAGAAACTCAACTTCGGTGTAATATGCATGGGCAGGAGACCGTCAACGAGGTTTTCGTCACAGCGATGCGAAAAACCACTGTGCTATAATCGCGGCCCGTTCAGTCTGTTAAAAAACTTTCGGTAGTCTTTTTAATTCTTGACGCATGCATTGCGGAGAAAATTCCAGGAGGAGATATGAACGTTCACGAAACCCTCTATCTACGAGATGACGAAATGGATGAGTTTGGCGACAGCGGCGCCTATGGCGAATCGCTGGAAGAAGATTACGAGGAAGAAGAGGAAGAAGAGGAAGCAGAACTGCCGGGTGTGACCGACTCCGAAGTTGGAGCGGAAGCGCCGATGCCCGCGCCGCCGGTGCCTGCGGGTGGCGGGGGTGGCGGCTCGTCCAAACCTGCCGCGAAAAAGGCTGCCCCTAAGAAGGCCGCTCCCAAGAAGGCCGCGAAGAAGAAAGCACCGAAGAAGGCAGCGAAGAAGAAACCGGCGCGCAAAGTTGCGAAGAAGAAAGCCGCCAAGAAAAAGCCGGCGAAGAAAGCGAAGAAGAAGGCTGGGAAAAAGTCGGCGCGCCGTCGTCGCTGAGTCTCAAGAAATGCAACTTGGTATCAAGCCGCAGCTGTTTTGCTGCGGCTTTCTTATTTAGCCGGTTTTAACTACTTCTTTCGTTGCACCGCCTCCAGACACCTTCCGTAAAGCTCGAGCAGATGATTGGCGTAGTCTTCCGGTTTTGAGGCGGCGCCTGAGCCCTGAAAGCCGACGCCCGACGAACTCGTTCGGCCGTAGCCAGTCGTCATCGCGACAAATTTCATCAGGTCGAGTGCGATGTCCTCATTCCGGCGTGAACCGGGCGTGCCGGCGGATGCTTCGTCCATGAATTCCTCCGTGGAAATACGAATGCTGGGTATTTCGTCGTCCATACTCACAAAGTGTGCCGCAGAAAAAATGATAGCAGAACGGGGAGAATCCAAGGGAAGGCGCGAGGTCCGAAAAATATCTCAGTTTGCTCTGGCGGGCTTTTCCGCGCCCCTGCGGCTATTTCTCAGCGCCCTCCGCGATTCAGGACTTTGCTTTCCCTGAAGTTTATCCAAATCCTAAAACGCAGACCGCTGAGAAGAGCCGCAGAGCGCGCGGAGATTGCGATCGCTCGCGAGAAACGGGACGAGCGCCCTACGCCGTTCGGGACACTTCGCTCATCAGCGCAAGGGGAATGTTTTCCGAGTCGCGAAAGCACTTCATCCCCGGATCACGATCATGCATTCTTGCACTTCACGTCATCAGCCACAAAGGACGCAAACGAACGAGAAGGCAGGAGGTCACGGAACTACCACTGGACTCTCTCGCCTCAACTCGCCAATGTGATCGGCGAGCCGTTAGGTCTCAATTCCCACGTAGCAAACCCGACCCACCAGGTAATTGCCTGCGTTTTTGTCTGCTTCGATGGGCATGATCTCGACCGGATACGCCTGGTTATGTGGACGCAAGACCAGGTTGTTCCCCGCTAATTCCACGTACTT
>Ga0210409_10004373_pt1 | contig 15260 bp, 8 predicted proteins | sample IncBWH17MmetaG_FD_161649 | JGI IMG/M metagenome (GOLD analysis project Ga0210409, IMG submission 161649) | Forest soil microbial communities from Barre Woods Harvard Forest LTER site, Petersham, Massachusetts, United States - Inc-BW-H-17-M | ecosystem: Environmental > Terrestrial > Soil >...
TCTCGGAGGCGGGCGCTACTGCCGAATCGCCGTACGATGTCCACGGGGAAGACGCAGCCCGGCTGCGCGATTTCGAGAAGGCTCTCGTCGGCATGATCAAAGAGCTTGCAGGCCACAAGAGGGCGCTGATGAGAGCCTCGCTCGACGGCACCGCGATTCAGCAGATCGATTCGCCCCGGGTTGTCGTGGACCGGATCATCGCGAACATCGCGCCCAAGGTCCACGAGATCTCAAGACACTCGCTGGCCCAAGGGGAACTGGTCGTCAAGCGACTATTGAGCGACAACCGTCGCGAGGAGATTTTCGTCTCCACGTCGGAGCTCGAGGAGAAGCTCCGCTCCCTTCCCCCGCCGGCGCGTTCGGCATTCGATCCACTCGGTCTATGGCCTCGCCGTCCGTCGCTGCGAGCGTCCTCACCGACGGAGGGCCGCGCGCCCAAAGAAGCGGAGAGCTCATGGAAAGTGCCGGCTGCGCCCCGCGTGCCCGTGCAGACTCCAGCCCCAGAGGCCTCGGTGATAGTCCAGCCCGTGGTCGTCATGTCCTCTGAACGCTCAGCGTCGCAACCCGCCGCCGGCGCCCCGGCCTCGCCGCCGTCCGGTCGCCCGTCTCAACCGCCGCGCAACTAGCTAAGCTAGGCGCTCGCTACCTTCAAAACACCAGAACCCATATGTCATAAAGCGCGTGGGTCCAGACCGCGGCGGCAAACCCGCGGAGCGCGTATACGAGCGTGAGCGCAAGCCCGAGCACGCCGCGAGCGACGAAGGACCGGACATCGAACGGGTCGCCATACAACCCCATGTAATGCGCGCCGCTGAACGTCACCGCACACACCGCGGCCCAAACGATGATGGTTATGGTCGGCGCCAGCGTCGCCCAGGGAGTGCGTCGCGCGAACAGCCACACGACGAACTTCCCGCCGAGCCCGAAGAGGGCGGCCCGGAACACGAGCTCCTCGTAAAATCCCGCACCCAGGGCCATCACCAAGCCGGCGAAGGGTCCCTCCACCACCCGCGGCGACGGCGCTGCGAACAGCTTGCCGACGACCCAAGAAGTTACGACGCTCATCGCGAACGCGTAAACCGCGCCTTCGACGGCTATCTGCAGGAGCTTGCTCGGGTGAAGCACCTGTCCCCTTCCCAAAGCCGAGAACACGACCACCATCGCGACGCCCGCGAACGCGGTCAGCGCGAGATACAAGGCCCGATCACCGTGCGCCAGCTCGAGCAAGTGCCCTGTGACGATGTCGCTCGCGTTCTGCACCTTCAGAAAGACGACGCCGAGCTGATACGTGAGAAACACCGGCAGGGTCAGAGCCAGGTCGCCCCATGCTCCCGGTTTGGCTGCCAGACCGCCCCCGACCCGCTGCGCGCCAAACCGCTCGCCAATCACGCGCTGGGCCTCAGCTTGTAAACGATGGCAACGACGACGGCTACCCAGAGCACGAGGTTGAGCACGAAGGGAACGTCACGCAACATCTCCTGCGTGGGCGACTCGGCGCGAATCCCCCGCCCAGCCCGGCCGCTGACAAGGAGAACAAACCTCACGATGCCGAATGCAGTGAAGGGCGCCGTCAACCAGAGATAGTTGGAGTTGAAGTACGCGCGCGTCGCGGGGTCGAGCGTATACGCCACGTAGGTCAATAGCGTGGCGGTACCCGCAGCAGCGAGCGCCACGTTGAGGGACCTTGGCGTGTAGGTCTCAAGTGCCATTCGATGACTGCTGGCGTTCTCGAGGGCGAGTTCGTGGCGACGCTTGCCGAAGCCCAAGAAGAGCGCGATGAGCGCCGTGCACGCGAACATGTATGCCGACACGTGGACGTCGGCCGCGATACCCCCCGCGATCACGCGCAGGACGAAGCCGAACGCGATGAAGACGACGTCTACGAAGGCGAACCTTTTCAACTTGAAGCTGTAGAGAACGTTTTCGCCAAAATAGATGAGCGCTACGAGCGCGAGCGCCGGCGCAAGCCAGTAGGAGAATGCGAGCGATACCACGACGAGCGAGGCGGCCATGGCTCGAGCGAGGCTCTCGGGCACGAGGCCACTGGCAATGGGTCGCTCGCACTTGATCGGGTGCAATCGATCGGCCCCGATGTCCGCAAGGTCGTTGATGGTGTAGACCGCGCCCGCGAGAAGGCAAAAGATGCCGGTAGCCGCCAATGCGCGACCGGTCCAGCGCAAGTTCAAGAAGGGCCCTTGGGCGGTTTGAACGAACACATCCTTGTGAAAAAATATGGGGGCGAGCACAAAGAGATTTTTCACGGATTGATGCGGACGCAGCGTCTTGAGCAATCCGCGCAGGACGGTGCCGGGCGCCACTCCGGGCGCCGCCGGAACAGGGATCAAGGGGCGACGCACCTCGTCGGCGAGGGCCACTGGCGGCGAGGATCGCGCCGCGACGGCAGGTGTGGTCGTCTCCGGAGGATGCATGATTCGTTCGCGTCCATTTATACTGCAGCCTAGACTGCGTAGCACTTGACGGTAGCTTCGCGTCCCCCGAAAAAGTACCCGCCGGTGGTGTCGTTTCGTTCTGCTGCGCTCATGACGCTCTACGCGCTTGCGCTGATGGCGTCGCCGCCTACGAGCGCAGCCGCGGAGGTCGCCGAACGACTTCCAAAACTGTCCCGGTTACGCGCCGAAGTGGCCGCCGCAAGGGGACCTCTCGCGTACGTGGCGCTGCGCAAACTTTGGAGCGAGTGGGACCGCGGGGACCCAAGCGCGGTCGAGGAGATGCTCCACGAGATTGCCGCGGACGTGGGCGAGCCCGCGCCCATACGAAGCTACGCGATGCTGCTTGAGGCGTACGCGCGTCGAAGGCGCGGCGATCTCGACGGCGCCCGCGCTCGTGTATCCCGCCTCGGTTACGTGGGCCGTTGGATGATCGTCGGGCCGTTCGACAACGACGGGAAGACCGGATTCGGTAGCGCCTACGACCCGGAGAAGGAGCAGGAGCAGCCCATCAACCTTACGCGAGACTACGAGGGCAAGGACCACCGGCTCGTACGCTGGCGAATGCTCCCAGCCGCGTCGCCCTACGGTTGGGTCGACTTCGGCTCATTCGTTCGGCCTGCGGAACAAGCGTGCGTGTACGCTACGACGTTCGTGCGGGATGCCCACCTCGGGCGGGGCGCCACGCGAACCATCTCCATTTGGGCGGGCGCGACGGGGGCGATACATCTCTTCTGGAATGCGGCATCGGTCCTCGAGGATTCCAAGTACCGCGACCTCGACTCCGACCGGTTCGCCACTACCATGCTCTTGCGCGAGGGCTACAACCGGCTGACCGCCAAAGTGTGCGGGGACGACCGCGCGCCCATGCTGTCGCTTCGCATCGCAGCGGCCGACGGCTCACCCGACGAGCATTTGGATGTCGACGCGGATCCCCGTCATTCGACGAGCGCCGGGGGCGCCGTGGCGCCGACTGGCAAAATCACCCCGCCGCCGCCCACGGCCACCGGGGGGGCTATCGAGGGTCCAGCGCAGGCATTCGAGCGCCTCGTTCGGACGGGCGACCCTGCGAAACTCGAGGCCTACGCCCGGTACCTGGGCACGAGCGGCTCGGATGATCCCAACGAGCACCGAGCCCGGGAGCTGGCGCGCCGCGCTGCGGAGCGCGGACCGACGATCGACCGCATGCTACTCGCCGGCGAGCTCGCCGAAAGCCGAAACCAGCGAACGTCGTGGATCGACAAGGCCGAGGCGCTCCTCGCATCCCGCCCGGCGACCCTCGGCGAACGCATCGATGTCCTGCTCGCGCGCGCCGCGGCCGCTCGCGTCGGGATCAATTGGCGAGACGCAGTTCCTTATTACGAACGCGTGCTCGCGCTCGATCCGGATAACGTGCCCGCGATCCTCGCCAAAGCCGAAGTCTACGAGGAGGCTGGTCTTCGCGACACGGCGCTCGCGTTTTTGGAGAGCGCGCTGGTGCGCCGGCCACAGAGCGTGGCGCTGCTGCGTGCGGCGGCCGCTGCCCTTCGAGACGAGGGGCGAGAGACCGAAGCCGACGAGCTGGCCGAGCGTTACTCCGAATTGCGTTTCGACGACCCCGCGTTTGCTCGAGGACGCATCGAGCTCGCAGTCGAGCGCCGGGATGCGACCAGGGCGGCGTGGTGGATCGACCGCTTGATGGCGATGGACCCAGACAGCGCAGGGGCACTCAAGACCGCGGCGCAAGCTTGGATGAGGCTGGGCGATCGCCTGCGTGCGATCGCAGTGTTCAAGGCCGCGGTACAGCTCGCGCCCGAGGACACGGATTTGTTACGCGAGCTTGCGACCGCGTATGCGCTCATCGGCGAACGCGAAGAGCAACTCCATGTCCTCAAGCGCGTGCTCGAGCTCATGCCGCAAGCGAAAGACGTGCGCGACGAGGTCACCCATATCGAGCAGCCGAGACCGCGCTCGGACGAGCTGTACGCGAGACCGTCGAGCGAATTCCTTTCCAAACGAACACTGCCGGCGGCGGGCCATGCGCGTCGGTCCTTCGTGGACCTGCAAGTGACGACGGTCTTTCCCAATGGCCTGGCCAGCCGCTTCCACCAGGTGGCCTATCAAGCGCTGACGGACGCGGCGGCCGCCGAGGCGCGCGAATACGACTTTCAATACGAGGCTGACAGCCAGACCGTCCAAGTTCGGGCGGCGCGGGTGTATCGGAGTGACGGAAGCATCGACGAAGCCGTGGAGAGCGGCGCCGGCGCGATGGCAGAAGACCCGGCGCTTTCGATCTACACGTCGGCGCGGCGCTATTACGTGCGATTTCCTCGCCTCGAGCCGGGCGACATCGTCGAATTGCAGTACCGCGTGGAAGACGTCGCGCCGCGCAACGCGTTCGCCGACTACTTCGGCGAGGTCGCCTACATGCAAAGCACGGAGCCGGTTTCGTACAGCGAATACGTGCTCATCACCCCCAAGTCGCGCAGCTTCTACTTCAACGAGCCGCGCGTGCCTGGGCTTGTCCGCACCGTCCAAAACCAGGGCGAAGAGCGAATCTTTCGCTTCGTCTCTCGCGAACTTCATCCCGTACAGGAGGAACCGGAGCAGCCGCCTTGGACCGAGGTACTCGGGCATGTGAACGTGTCGACGTACCGCTCATGGGACGAGATGGGGCGCTGGTATTGGGGCCTCGTGAGGGATCAGTTCGTGCCGGATGACGAAGTGCGCCGCCGGGCGGAGGCGCTCACCGCCGGCATCAAGGACGAGGCGGGAAAGGTCCGCGCGGTCTACGACTACGTCGTCCAAAAGACGCGGTACGTGGCTCTGGAGTTTGGCATACACGGCTACAAGCCCTACCGGTGCGCGCAAATTTTCGCCCGCGGTTTCGGAGACTGCAAAGACAAAGCGACGCTGATCGTGACCATGCTGGGCGCGCTGGGAATCAAAGCCACGCCGGTGATCGTCCGCACGGGGAACAAAGGGGATATCGAGACGAGCCCGGCAAGCCTCGCTCCGTTCGATCACATGATCGCTTACGTCCCGTCGCTCGATCTCTATTTGGACGGCACCGCCGAATACACCGGCTCTCTCGAACTTCCGGCCATGGACAGGGGTGCACTGGCCCTGCAGGTCAACGAGGGAGCGGCCAAGCTCGTGCGCTTGCCGGACCCGCCGGCGAGCGCCAGCGTGAGCACGCTCCGCGTGGATGCCTCGCTCGCGGCCGACGGCGCGGCGCAGCTCGACTGGCGCGTCGAAGTCAGTGGCGTCTACGCGCCGGAGTGGCGCGTGCGTTTCCACGCGGCGGCGACACGCAAGCAGCGGATGCAGCAAGCGATCGACGCGATCTTGCCGGGGAGCGAGGTTACTTCGGTCGATAGTGTCGATCTCGAGGACGTCGAGCAAAAAGTGTCGATGCGCGTGCGGGGACAGGCGCCGCAGTTTGCCCGCATCGAGGGTGACGCGCTGAGCGTGCCTCTAGGCCGCAAGGAGCACATGGTCCGAGAGTATGCGCCGCTCGCGTCCCGGAGGCTTGACGTTCGCCTCCACGCGCAGTGGACCGAAGAGGACGAGTGGGCGCTGCGCCTTCCGCCTGCTGCGAAGGTGAAGAACCTTCCTTCGTCGGCGCATGGGGCGAGTCAATTCGGCTCGTACGAGCTCGACGTGGAATCCGATCACAACGCCTTGCGGGTCAAGACGGCAGTTTCGCTAACGAAGACCCGCATCGCGGCGAGCGAATATGCGGCCTTCCGTGCGTGGTGCGAACAGGTGGACCGCGTGCTCGGGCAGCGCGCGACGGTGACGCTCAAATGAATTTGCGCGGCGCAGTGGCGCTCTGGGCCATCGTCACGATTCTCGACACTGCGGCTACCGGTTGCTCCGCCGTCGCGACCCGACCGCCGAGGTGGGCGTCTCTGTCCGTGCTGCGCGCAACCGGCCCCACATCGAATGACGGCGAGGTCGTCGGGCGGTGGGCGCTTGCCGAGAACTTTGCGCCGGGCGGCAGCGCCGATCAGGCCGCTGCCGCGCGCAAGCGCCTGGATTTGGTCGCCCACGACGGAGTGTGGGGGAGCGTCGCGCGCGCGACCATCGACGAATCCCATGGCGACCCCCAGGCTGCGGCGGAATCGTACGTCGGAGCGCTCGGGGCCGCCACGCGCAGCGAGGAGACGATGGCCCCCTTGGTCGGCTGGCTCGCCGCTCGCCGCCTTCTCTCTCTGCGCGGCTCGGTCGCAGATTTGTACGCGAAGCACCGAACTCGTTTCGAGACCTTGCTGGCAAGTCCCGGTCACCTGGGCTGGCGCGCGGTGGCCGAGCTGGAGGAATGGCGCGCAGTCGAGGTCTACGACAAAGCAGAAAGAACCGGGCAGGCCTACGATGCGGAGGTCCGCGCTCGCGCCGGGTGCGCGGACAGAGTGCGGATTGCGGGCCCTTTCGGCCACGGCGGTACCCCCGACCGGCTGCGTTCTTTTCCTGCCGAACGACCCGCGCCGTGGCCCGTGGCGTGGGCGCCCGACCCGATGCGCGGCAGCGTTCCGCACGTGCTGGCCGTCACTCAGAATCGCTGCCTGGCAGTGGCCGATGAGCAAGTTCCGGAAGGGGTCTTCTATGCCGAGTCATTCTTCACGAGCCCGGAGGACCGGGAGCTTCTCATCGCCGTGCAGGGAGCTGTCGCGGTCTGGCTCGACGACACGCTCGTGCTCGAGAGAAGCCCCGAAGAATGGGGGTCGTGGCAACGCTTCGGGGCACATGTCGGCGTGAGGGCGGGTCGCCATCGAGTGCTTGCGCGGGTGCTCGGACCGGCCGCAAGCGTGCGACTGCTCAAACCCGACGGTACGGGAGCCGGCCTGGCCACCGACGGCGATGCTCGAGCGCCTTATGCGGTCGACCCACCGCAAATCCTAACGGACGCAAATCCACTCGAGTCGACCGTGCGCGCGGCAACGTCGGAGGCCGCCTCTTCTTGGGGCTCTCCAGTGGAGGTCGCGATTGCCGCAGATGCTGCGCATGCCGAGCAGTTGGACGACGTGGCGGCGACATTGATGGAACCATTGATTGCGCCGCAGGATGCCGGTCCGCTCGCCCTCGAACTGGCATCGTCGTACGCCCTTGGGGATCCCGCGCTCCCTGAGGATGCTAGAGCGCCGCGATCCCGCACGCTGCGCGATCGTGCGCTCGCGCGCGACCCCGGGCTCTGGCACGCGCGCCTGATGGCAATCCTCGACGATGCGGAACAGCACGGGCTTTCCGACGCAATCGATCCTCTTCGCAAGCTGTCGAGCCGAGCGCCGAACGAACCTGAAGTGATCGAGCGACTCGCAGCCACGTACGGACGTCTCGGATGGCGCGGGGAAAAGCTACGCACGCTCGCCGACCTGACGGCGCATTTCCCCGATGACGTGGCTGCCCTACACGCGTATCTCGAAGCTCTCGAGGAGGATGGGCCGGCCGTGGAGGCCGACAAGATTGCGGCCCGCATAAAAAAGCTCGACCCCGATGCGGAGGTGGACCTGGAGCGGGCGCTGGCGCGCCACGACTACAAGGAAGCCATTGCCGAGCTCGAGCGTCTGGCGAAGCGACGCCCCGACCGTAAAGAGATCCCAGGCCGTATTGCCGAAGTCCTTGCGCGCTCGGGCGATCCAAGCGCGGCGGCCCGCGAGCTGGCGACCGCGCTGGAAAAGAAGCCGCTCGACGTACGGGCGCGCTTTCGACTCGCGGATCGCGAATATGCGCAAGGAGATGGCGGTGCCTTGCGTCGCGCGCTCGCGGCCGCGCTCCAGGCGGGGGCTGCCACGAACGAGCTTCGCGTGGCCATCGATTTGCTCGAAGGCGCCACCAACCTCGAGGCGTACCGAAAGGACGGGCGTGCCATTATCCGAGAGTTTGAAACATGGGAGAGGGCGGGACACCATATGGAGGGGACAGCGGCCCGCGTGCTCGACTACGCGGCCATTTGGGTGCACGACGACGGCTCGAGCGAAATGCTCGAACACGAGATTCAGAAGATTCAGTCGCAGGAGGCCATCAACTCCGAGTCGGAAGCTGAGCCGCCCGGCGGCTTGCCGCTGCATTTGCGGGTGATAAAGCCAGATGGTCGGGTGCTGGAACCCGAACCGGTCTCGGGCAAGCCGACGCTGACCTTGCCCCATCTCGAGGTGGGCGACTACGTGGAGCTCGAGCACGTCGTCTCCCAGCCGGGCGACGGTGCGAAGGGCCACCAATACAGCAGTCCCCACTGGTTCTTCCGAGAGGCAGACAAGGGCTACTGGCGAAGCGAGTTTTTCGTCATCACGCCGAAGGACAAGACGCTCGAAATTGAAGTCCGCGGAAACGTGCCGTCCGCCGAAACGAAACAGCTCGGCACCTTCATCGAGCGGCACTGGCGGGTCGATTTGAGCCCACCGGCCGAAGTGGAACCCGACAGCCCGCCCATTACGGAGTTCTTGCCGAGCGTGCGCGTCGGCTGGGGCATATCACTCGATGCGACGCTTGCGCGTCTCGTCGATCTGGCCGTGGAAACGACCCCCCTCGACCCACGCCTTCGCGCGAAGGCGATGGACCTCGCTAGAGCCGTCCCGCAACAGTCCAAAGACGAGCAGGCTCGACGCCTCTATCGGTGGGTCGTCGATCATGTCCAAGATGGGAAGGAGACCGATGGACGGCGCGTTATGACCGGCGGCACTGGTTCGCGTCAGGCGGCGTTCCGATACATGCTGCGCCTCGTCGGCATCGACAGCCAGCTTGCACTCGTGAAAAACAAGCTAGCGACGCCGCCGATAGGAAAGCTGAGCGAGGTGGAGCAGTACGATGCGCTTGTGATGCGCTTCACAACGGATCAGGGCACACACTGGATGACGGTTCGCGACCGATTTGCGCCGTACGGGTACATCCCGGCTGAAGTGCGCGATCAACCCGCCATCGTCCTCACCCCCGCCATGCCGCGCGACACGGTGCGCGCGCAAGGCAGCATCGACGGAGCCGCGTACGAAGGAACAGCTACGCTCCGTGAGGACGGATCGGCGACGCTGGAGGTGGCCGTGACGTTCAGCGGCAACCGAGCCATCGCATGGCGCAACGCGCTCGACCGCACGCCAGAGGCGAGACTCTACGATTTCGTGGAACGCGAGCTCATCGCCCCCGCCTTTGACGGGGCTCACGTTCAGGAAGTGCACGTCGACGACGCCGCCGCCATCGATCAGCCGCTCGTGGTCCACCTGCGAGCGGAAGCACCGCGGTTCGCAAAATCCGCTCGGGCGGGGCTCGCTGTACGGCCGCCTTTCGCGCCGAACCTCGCGCAGCTTGCCTCCCTTCCGGTTCGTCACACGCCCTTTTTGCGGAGCACGTCGTTTCACGCGGAGGTGCGGGTGCACGTTGCGCTACCGGGCTCAGCGACGATGACGAGCGACTTGGCGCGCGGCGACCTGCGGTTCGGCGACGCGCTCGTAACGTCGAAGGACGTCGTGCGCGGCCGCGCAATCGATTTCGATCGCGTCATCGACCTGCCCGCCGGCCGCGTTCAAGCGGGGGACGAATATGCGCGCTGGCAGAAATTCGTGCGCGACGCGGACACTCTGCTAACGCGTGAAGTCAGTCTCACGGCGACTTCGAAAGATCGGTAAAGACGCCGCCGTCCTTGGTCTCCGCGATGCGCTTGCGAACGACTTCGTAGGCTTTGTCCTGCTTGAGCATGGCGTCAATCACCTGCTGGCGGGAATGGGCGCTCGACGCGAAGCCACCGGCATTGGGAAATCTACCCAAATAGTCCAGATACGCCTGCCACGCAGCCTTTGCGTCATCCCATTTCCACTGGCGTTCTTTGAGGTCGGCAAGCACGAAAAGAATCCGCGCGCGCATCGCGGAATCCTTGTCGCTTGATTGAGTCAACGCGCGATTCCAGGAGGCCTCCGCCTCGGCGATGTTGGCGGCCGCCAGCTGCGCCTCACCGAGCAGGTAGTATCCGAGTGGGTTTTTCGGGTCGAGCTCGATGGCGCTTCGATAAGACGCAATAGCGGCTGGAAAGTCGCGCGCGGCGTACTTCGCGTTTCCCTGGGCGCATGCTTGCGCAAAGCTGCCCGAAGCAGCAGCCGGAGCCCCCTCGTTCGCCTTGGACTTGCCGGCCTGGCCCCCTTGACCGAAGGCGACGACCGGAGCGATCGCAAGCGCCGGCGCGAGACAGAGCACGCAAATCGAGGCGATCGAAGGAAATGCGCTTCGGGCGCGGGTGCTCCCCATAGTGCGGCAAGAGTATACCAGTCCATGGCAAGAACGTAGGGTGAACTTGCCGCGGACCCTCGAGCCGGAGGCCGCTGGATTGAACCCGCGCGCGCAGGTAGAACGAGCATCGTGACCGGAGGGCGTTTCCGGCCGTTCCCATGGAAGTCGCTCGAGCCGGTATCGCGCGCCGAGGTCGTCGCGCTGCGCGATGCGAAGTGCTGGGCCGCACGGCATGTGAAACTGGATCGGCTCACCGCTACATTGCGCGAGTTACTCGGCGACGAGGTCACGGCGTGCGTCGATCGCGCGCAGCCGATCGGCCTGTCGCAACCGATGAAGGATGGCGTGGGTGTCGTCCTCGCGCGGGCGTCCGACGCGAACCCGCTCGACGAGGGGCTCCACCCGGGGCCCCACCAGGGCGACTGGAGCGCACTCGTCGAAGCCGAAACCCCGCTGGTCGCCAATGTGGTATCGCGCGCGCTCCGGCGCCCCGCGCCGCACGTCGTTCGAGCGGCGACGACGCCTTCGCCGGCGGTCGCGGGCGCGTTTGCCGCCCTCGTGCAGGCAGTTTCGCGTCGGGCGCACGCCGGGAAGGCCCTGCGCCTGCTTGCGGTGGGACCCGCACGGGACTTGGAGGTGCACCTTGCTCGGCGCGATCCTGAACGATGGTCCCTGTTATTGACCGTACTTGTTGGAGAGAATGCATATGCGGCGCGCGTCGTCGTCCCACGGGACATCGCTCTAACGCACGCAGCCCCCTCGCAATGGGATCGCAAGGCCCTGGCCGCCCTAGGCTCGGTGCCGCTCGCGTTGCCCATCGTCGCCTGCGCCGCGTCGGCAACGGCGGCCGAGGTGGCGACGCTCCGGGCCGGCGATGCATTCGTACCGCCGCTTTCGAGACGCATCGCATCGCTTGCAGGCCCTGTCTTGCTTGCTGCGCCCTCATCGGAGCTGGGCCTTCGCGCGGAGCTCGGCGAAGACGGCCGGCTCATGCTAGGGGGCACACTCGAGCCGCTCGTCGGGGCGGAGACACAGATGGCTTCGGAGGATCACGACGCGCTCACCACGGCCTTGGGTGACGTACCGGTCGTCGTGCGTGTGGAGATCGGCGAGGCGGTCATGAGCGCCCGCGAGTGGGCCTCGTTGGGCCGCGGAGATGTGGTGGCGCTCAGCAGAGCGGTCGGCGGGCCGGTCGTGCTTCGGGTGGGCGGAGTCCCCGTTGCACGGGGGGAGCTGGTGGAACTCGAGGGCGAGGTCGCCGTGCGGATCGTCGAAAGGCTGGCCCCCGAGGGGACGAGACCGTGAAGGGGAGTGGGGCGTTCACGCTGCTCGCCTTCGCTTGGGCCTGCGGCAGGACTCACGCCGAGCCGGACATGCGAGGCGAGGCGACCACCACGTCCTCCGGTCCCGCTGCGGCCGGCACGCCCTCTCGTCCCACCCCGAGTCCGAGTACGACGGCATCCGCCGGCGGCCCTGTCCAATGGCACGGCTCGTACAAGAGCAGCTCGGGCGAGCTCTACATCCCTCCGGACTGGAAAAGCGTCCGTTGGAACGTAAAAGAGAGCGGTGCGGGCATCGGTGAGGGAGCGATCACGCTTTCGGTCGATCCGGCGGGCGGGCGAGCCCTCGGAACCCTGGATGGTCCCCTCGGGCCGGCTGTGATCGACGGGCTCGCCTCGGAGGGAAAGGTAACTGCAACGGTCGTTCGAAAGGATCCGTCCGACCAGGGTTTCACCGGAACCCTCGTCGGAGCAATCAGCGGCGATCACGTCGAAGGAACGATGAACCTCGCGCAGGGGGAGGCCAATGCCGTGCGAAAGGCAACGTTCGCCCTGTCGCGCGAAGGTCAAGCGGCCCCACGCTGATGTTCGAGCCAACTCGGTATCTCCAGTGGGCACGGCGCTTTTACGGCCGGGTGCGTTTCGACCTGGCGACGAGCGGAATGCCCTCGGTGCGGCTCGCCGAGCTCGGCCCGCTGCCCTCCCCACCTAGCGATTCCGAAGCGGCTGGTCGGCTTCGCGAGGCGGTCGCGACATACAACGGTGTGCCGGCCGAAGAGGCCATCGCCGCCCTGGGGACGACGCAGGCACTCTGGCTAGCCTACGCGTCACTGACGCAGCCGGGCGACGAGGTACTCGTGGAGGAGCCCGGGTACGAGCCGCTGGTCCGGATCGCGGAGGGGGTCGGCGCGCGCGTGACTCACTTTTCGCGGCCCGCCGACAATGGATTTGCCCTCGACGCAGAGCGCATCGAGAAAGCGATGACGCCGCGCACACGTCTCGTCGTGGTCACCAACTTGCACAACCCGAGCGGCGTGCGCGCACCGAATGAGGCGCTTCGTGCCGTGGCCCGCGTTGCGCAAACGCACGGAGCCCACTTGCTCGTCGATGAAGTGTACGCGCCGTTCGACACCTTGGTCGACGAGCGCGGCGTGTTTCTCGGCACGGCGCGCAAGCTGGCGCCGAACGTCATCTCGGTTTCGAGTCTGTCGAAGTGCTACGGCCTCGCGCTTGAGCGCGTTGGCTGGCTGCTCGGGTCGCAGGAGACGGTCGAGCGCGCGGATGATGCCATGGCGTCGTGCTGTGGGCTATTGCCGCTCGCTCACGCCCACGTCGGATTGCATGCATTCGCCCGAATCGTCCCCCTCGCTCGGCGCGCTCGCGCGATCCTCGACGGCAAGCGAGCGCGTGTGGCGGCGTGGGTCGCTTCCCATCGGTCTAGCGGCGTGACTTGGAGCGCCCCGGACGAAGGACTATTTGCGTTGATCACCGTGTCGGGCGCCGGCGACCTCACGCCTTTCATCGAAGCGATGATCACGGAGCGAGAAGTGCTCGTTGCTCCGGGGATCTTCTTCGGCGTGCCGAATGGATTTCGGCTCGCATGGTCGGCCCCGATTCCCAACCTCGACGAGGGGCTAGCTCGGCTGGGGGACGCCCTCGCCGGGCTAGGCGCAGGACCAGGCAAAACAATGTGCTGACGGGGTGTGGCATCCGGTGGGACATCCCCGAAGCGGAGGTCGTACTATGATGGTCAACGGACCTACGAGACGCGGACTGTCAGTCTTGCGGCACTAACTGGCAAACCCGCCGCCTGACGCGCGCCGAGGGCGATGCTACGGACTCTCACGGGACGCCGCCGGAGGACACCCATGTCTAGCCTTTTCCAAGTCTTCGGAAGCACGCTCCCGGCCTTCGGCGCGAGCCTGCTTTTGATGGTCATGGTCGTGGCCGGCTACACGTTTGCCGTGGCGCTCGCGGCGGGAGCGAGTGGTCGCCCGCGCACGCTTCAGGCGGCGCGGTTCGGCGCGTACGGGACGGTCGCCCTCATCGGTGTCGCCGTCCTCTGTCTCGCATACGCGTTCGTCTCCCACGACTTTCGAATCCGCTACGTGGCGCACTACTCCGACCGGTCCATGCCGCTCCACTACTTGCTGACGGCGCTGTGGGGCGGGCAAGACGGTTCGCTCTTGTGGTGGCTCTTCCTGCTGAGCGCGTACATCGCGGCATGCGTCCGATGGCTCGGCAGGCGGTATCTCGAGTTGCAGCCGTACGTCATCGCGACGCTGATGAGCGTAGTGCTGTTCTTTTGCATCTTGATGACCTTCTCGTCGGCGCAGCCGTTCGCCACCAACATATCGGCCACGCGCGCCGACGGCGACGGGCTCAATCCGCTTCTTCAGAACTACTGGATGGTCATCCACCCCCCGTGCCTGTACACGGGGTTTGTTGGCTGCACGGTTCCCTTCGCATTTGCCGTCGCTGCGCTCGCGACGGGCCGCCTGGACCACGAGTGGATCGTCGCGAGCCGGAAGTGGACGCTCTTCTGTTGGATGTTTCTCGCCATCGGCAACACGCTCGGGATGCTCTGGGCATACGAGGTGCTCGGTTGGGGCGGCTACTGGGGTTGGGACCCGGTCGAGAACGCCGCCTTCATGCCGTTTCTGACCGCAAGCGCGTACGTCCACTCCGTCATGATTCAGGAGCGCAGGGGGATGCTGAAGGTCTGGAACGTATTTCTTATTTGCCTCACGTTCTTTCTCACCATCTTCGGCACGTTCCTGACGCGGTCCGGCATGATCGCGAGCGTTCACTCCTTCGCCCAAAGCTCCATCGGGACCTACTTCGCTGCGTTCTTACTCCTTCTCATCGCCTCGGCCACAACGCTCATCCTTTGGCGTTGGCCCGAGCTGCGCGACATCAAGCCGGCGCGCGCCCTTCGCGCCGCGGCTGTCATCTCGGGCTGGATCGTGATTCTGGCCTGCATGCCCGGCCTCTACTTCGTTTGGCGGCTGCCGATCGCCGTGGGCTTTCGTGTGACGCTCATCGCCTTCGTCGCAGGCGCGGCCGTGTTCCTCGCCGTCGAGATCGTCTTCCGTCGCATGACGCGCGGGCTCGACGTTCGCGCGAGGCGACCGATGATCGAATCGATTCTGTCGCGCGAGTTCACCTTCCTCCTTAACAATTGGGTCCTCTGCAGTCTTCTCTTTTTCATCCTCATCGCGACCACGTTCCCCCTCATCAGTGAGGCCCTGACCGGCGAGAAGGTGACCGTCGGCCCGCCCTTCTACAAGGCCTGGGTGCAGCCGTTGGGTCTTCTGCTCCTGCTCCTCATGGGCATCGG
>Ga0210409_10004374_pt1 | contig 15256 bp, 13 predicted proteins | sample IncBWH17MmetaG_FD_161649 | JGI IMG/M metagenome (GOLD analysis project Ga0210409, IMG submission 161649) | Forest soil microbial communities from Barre Woods Harvard Forest LTER site, Petersham, Massachusetts, United States - Inc-BW-H-17-M | ecosystem: Environmental > Terrestrial > Soil >...
GCCTCGGGACGGTGCACCATCTGCTTGATCGGCGTATCCATCAAGCCGCTGTAAAGCACGGCGGGATCGTGGCATCCGCCGCACCATTTCGAAGGCTTAGTGCCGACCGTGTCCTGCATATATTCGATGCTCTTGCGGTACCACTGATTGTTGAACGACGAGAAATGATGGGCCGAACTGAACCACTGATTGTAGATGTCCTGGTGGCATCGTTTGCAGGAATCGGATTCCATGAAGAACTTGCTGGGAATTTTCTGTCCGCCGTGGACTTGAGCGGAACTGGGAAAGAATGGCCCATCTGGTCCATCGCCCTCGCCATTCATGCTGGCGGGTGGCATGGATGGATTCTCAATACGAGCTTGATTTTGCCAGCGCGACTCCCGCACATAACGCGCGCCCGCGCCTACACCGACGAGCACTAGCAAACAAATCGAGCAGCGGACGATCGAACCCCCGATTCCCCGCGCCAGCCAGCCACGTTTGCCAGCCCATTCCGCGAAGACGATCCCCGCACCGGCGAGCGACAAAAGAATGTGAACATAGAGAAGGTTCCACTGCACTCGCGGCGTCCCGGTCTTGATCAGGATCAGGCCGACCACTGCTCCACCACCAAGCAGCAACCAGCCAAGACACGAAGCGATGCTTTTATCCCGTAGCAGAGGGAAAAGAAAAATCGCCAGCAGAACCGTCACAATTGCGCCCGTAACCGCGTGCAGTAAAACAATCACCGCATAGAAGACATTCGGCTGCGGAAAGGCGTAGAGATACCCGGCCGAGACAAACAAAAACGCGATCAGTCCGGGCAATGCACGGGACGCGAATCCGCCTCCTAATTTCGTTTGAGGTGCCATTAAGTATTTGTGTCAATCTCTGAAGCCGTCTGGCTGCAGCGGGAGATTGGGTGGCAACAGGTTATCGCTTTTTGAGAGTGGAGAAATAGTATAAATCCACTATCACCACCAATATCTTAGAACGCAGAGGCCGCGGAGAAGCCGCGCAGAGGTCGCCGAGAAAAATCTTATGCCTCTCGATTAATCTCCGGCCGTTGCCACGCTCCGCGTTGTGCTTCCAGTTCGGCTGCGACCTCCAGCACTAACTCTTCCTGCCATGGACGCGCGACGATCTGCACGCCGATGGGCAGCCCTTCGTTTGAACGGCCAAAGGGAACGGCCACCGCCGGAGTTCCCAGCAGGTTGAACCACTCGGTGTAGCTCCACGCATCGAGATATTCCACTGTTTTGCCGTCGATCTCCCAACTCCGCTCGCCGTGACGAAAAGCCGGAATCGAAGCTACCGGGCAAAGCAAAACGGGATATTCACGCATCTGGGAAAACACCTGCATACGCACTATGTCGCGCATGATCCAGGTGTCAAGCAAGGTCTGGCCCGTGTGGGACGGCTCGGTTGCAACGCGGCCCAAATGCTGTTTGAGAATTGGACTCAGGTCAGCTTCCCTCCCTTTGGTCATTGGCTGCAGCAGCATTCCGCCTGCGATTCCGAAAAATTGCCACCAAAGTTGTCGCGCCTGCTCAAGCCCCTCGGGACGGAAAGGCCCAACCTGAAATCCCGCATGCTTGAGCGCCTCAGCCGCGGCTCGCACAGTCGCGCGCGTTTCTGCCGTTACCGGAGTACGTCCATCATCCTCGAAATAACCGATGCGGAGTTTCTTCAGATCGCTACGGCTTGGCCAGCGCACGGGCACGGGCGCGGCCGAGGGATCGTCATCATCCGGCCCCTGCATCACTTCGAACAGCACCTTCAAATCCGAAACTGTCCGCGCCATCGGCCCAACCACGCCGATCAACGCGAACGGTCCGACTGAGGTTGGAAAGTGTCCGGTCGCGGGAATGCGGCCCGGCGTCGGCTTCAGCCCGCAGATTCCGCTGAAGTGGGCGGGCACGCGAATCGAGCCTCCGCCGTCGCTGCCTACTCCTCCCGCGGAACATCCGGCGGCAATCGCCGCAGCTTCTCCGCCACTCGAGCCGCCCGCAGTTCGCGATAGATCCCAGGGATTGTTGGTGCGACCGTAGAGAAGATTATCCGTCTCCCATGCCATCAGCAGTTCGGGCGCGTTGGTCGTTCCCAGAATGATCGCGCCTGCTTCGCGGAGGCGCGATACGAGCGGGGCATCCTTCGCGGCGACGAAGCCTTCGCGAAGCTTGCTTCCCGCTTCGCACTTCATGCCCGTTACTTCAATCGAACTCTTGATGCTGACCGGAACGCCGTGCAGCGGGCCGAGCGTTGTGCCGTGTGTCACGGACTCTTCAGCTGCGCGGGCCTGGCGGCGCGAGCCTTCGGCATCCACCTGCACAAACGCGTTCAGCTTTGGATTCAGTTTCTCAATGCGGGCGAGATGCGCTTCTACCAATTCAACCGGCGACAGCTTTTTCTGGCGGATTTGTTCAGCCATGGAAACAGCTGAAAGGAAGGTAAGCTCAGGCATGCGCTAAGAAAGCTGAGTCTAGCACGAAGAATCGTTATGCAGTGCGACCTGTAGAGACGTAGCTAGTTACGTCTCTACAGAAAAATCAGTGTGATGCGTGCGACGAACGACGCGCCTTGTGGGGTGGCAAAAGCACGCGTACGGCGTTCTTGGTTTTCGCGCCGCGCTTCGCCAGCCAATTCTTGAGATGATGCCGTGACGCGGGAGTCAGCCGGGAAAAGAACATCCCGGCGCGGCCATCGTTGTCGGCCCAGATCACTTTTCCGGTCGCTTCCACCAGATGTGAGGTTCCCGGCAACATGAAACGCAAAGGAACATTTTGTACGGGCGGCAGTGGTTCCGGAGCTTGCAACGCTAAACCTTGCTCGCTCAAATCAAGCACGATCGCGGGGATAGCGGCCACTCCGAACTGAAGGTAGACCAGCGTTTCCAACTGGTGGCGCGGCGCATGCCGCGGGTTCGGCTTCATGAATCCCTGCCCGGCGCGCAGCGAGCGTGCTACCTGTTCGAAGGCAAGCGGCTTGTACAGAACGAAATTTACTCCCGATTGGAACGCCCCGCCCACCGGAGTAAACGCACTGACCATGGCAAACACCACCGGCCTTCGCTGCGCTGACGCCATGCGTGCCATTCGCGCCACCTGGCCGGCGCCCGGCAGATCAAAATCCAGCATCAGCGCCGAATGGTGCCCGTGCACCATTAGCTCGACCGCCTCGCCGGCTGATTGGCAGGTCTGGTGCTCGATTTGCAGCACGTCCAGAAGCGCCTCCAATACCCGAAGCGACGGGCGATCCTGCGATACCAGCAAGGCATTGAGTTTCATAAACCGGAGCTTATGGCGCGCAGGTGGCTCAGTAAAGTGACAGCGGTAATAAATCGATTGTTACCAAGGCAAGCTTCATCCCGATTTGAAACTGCGGGGCTGCTGAGGGAGGCCTTGAAATCAGAGGGTTGGAAACTGTAGGCCCCGGTTCCAAAGCGACGGTCCGCGATCCGCATTTTCAAGTGTGCATTGCAGAGGGTCTCGGCGGACTTGGCTCGCCTGAGGGCCTTCTCGAGACTGACTTGGAGGTTGCGTTCTGTCCCGTTTCCGGTCAAGTTTACTATCTGGTACCGGGTACCCCCCTCCCCCCTTTGCCCGCAAAATCTAGAAAGCAAACGACATAAATTTCGACTATGTGCTAGATCTTTGAGTTTTAAGGAGTTACACGCAAAATCTAGAGAACATGGGAGTTACGCGGATGGCGTCGAGGCTCGGGGTTCCAATTTGGAACAGCGTTTGTACTCGCCCGCCACACAAAGCCGGTCGCTTTCGCTGCTTCGAGTCGGATTGTCAAAGACCTGGCATTATCTTGAAGATAATGTAGTGCGATTCCAGGTTATCTGCTTTGTAGCATGCAGTCAACAAGAAACAGAACCAGCTCTGGGTTGGAGTCTTGCAGGAGCCCTTCTCGAAAGAAGTTGAGAACACGCCGTCTATGGCATGCGATTTGATTGTTGGTATAAACGACGATGACGCCCATTGAGTGTTGGCCGACGCTCCTGGGTCAATGAGCGTATGGCGATGTTACGCTAACTACCCGCTGCGACACCCCATCTGGCTCAAACTGCAAGTATTTGCGGCAATTACGCCCAAAGCATACCGATCAGTCGAAATGAAACCGTTTGCGGCCGATTTCCGATATGCCGACTTGACTGGAAGTAGCGGGTTTCGCAAATGCGCACAGCTGATTGCGACCCCGCCCGACCCCAAGGGCGGAATTCAGCTTTACCACCAGTTGGCTACGGATCAATCGCTACCGCTTACCTCCGGGGAAACGACGGTCTTCATCACTTCTCGTGCTGCAGGTCCCAACGAAGGCCAAACGAGTAGGTCGGTTCGTAGTACTCGCGCTGCGTCAGGAACTGAGGGCTGCCAAAATAGAATCCGAAGGGCTCGTTGTTCAGGTTTAGACCCGAGGCAATTGCTGTGAAACCCTTCCCGAGGTAATAGCTGCCCTGTGCGTCAACCTGAAAGTGCGAATACAAGTAATAATCACCACTGGGACCCTTCAGGCCACCGGGCGGCACGCTTGGCGAAAGACTGCCATTCGGGTTAAGGGCAAGATCGTGATAAAAATACGAGTAAATGTTTGGGCCATTGTAGGCTAGGCCTACGCGGATGGAGAGCCGGCGACGATCATAAGTGGGACTGATGTTCCAGGTGTTTGGCGCCTGCCGGAGAAGAGGTGGGTTGTCGGTGCGGAGCGGGTCCACCATTGTGGTTCCCGAGGCGGTATAGCTGTAATTGGCTGAGACTCCGAGCCCGCTCAGCAATCCTGGAAGGTAGGTGAAGTGCTGCTGGAAGGCGAGCTCGATGCCCGTAACGTATGCCGTCCCAGCATTCGCAGGGGTTGCCACAAAGAAACCGTTATACGGTCCCGATGTCGCCAGAACCGTATTTGTGACGATTGGCTGAGTGAGGCTCTTGTAGAAGAATCCTGCCTGGATCATTCCGAGCGGGGTTAGATAACGTTCATAAAGAACGTCGTAGTTGTTGGCATGCTCCGGATTCAGCACGGCACCCACATTGAAGGTAGCAGGAACCGTGCTTGTATCTTCCGTGACTGCGGTTGTCAATTGCTGGGGGAGCGGACGCGACAGCGCACGGCTGTAGGCGAAGCGAAGTCCCGAATTATTGTCGAGCCGGTAGCGCAGCGAGACGCTCGGCAAAACGTCTACGTATGTGCCCCCAGCCTTCACGCACAGGCCTGTGCAGGGGTTAACGTTTGTGGTGTTAACAGCTGCAGAGTAAAACTGTGTCCCTTCGAAACGGATGCCGCCGACGAGCGTGAACCGGCTGAAGTCAATCGTGTTCATCAAATACCCAGCCGTGACGCGCTCCACCAGGTCAAAATTCGCTGGATTGGACCCGTACGTGTTACTGGCGTTGGGATCCCGTGTGAAGCTGCCGGGGTTGGCCTTGACGAATGAAGTGATCTTGTCCCAGCTAGCCAAAGGCCCTAAGGGGTAAGAACCGCCATAGTAGTTTGGGTCCGTTAGGCCGGTGGGAAACGCGCTAATGGGCAAGTTCAAAGCGGGATTCGGGATGTAGAAATTTTCGTAAGAATCATCAAACTTGTGGGCATTGCGAATCCTGAAGCCCATCTCGAATCGGCTCGGGTGTGATCCAGCTTGATACACCTTGCCCACAGATACCTGGCCCTGCAGGTTTAGTTGGCTGGCCTGTCCGTGGGCGGCGTCCTCTACGTTTGTTAGTTGGAAATTGTTGGGGTTGTACGCTTCGGTGTAGCAGACCGGCGCCCATTGGGGGCGATAAACGGTCTTGGTTAAGGCCGGATCGTACTGACACTGACTCGGGGGCAGAGGCGGTGTGCCAGGGGGCCCTTGATACGAAAAAGTGTCAATCGACTCGCCGCCGTTGATGGGGTTAAAAACCCGAGCACGTGACACGGAGAATCCCCAGTTCGCATAATACTTAGTGAAGACTTGATTGCCTCCTACCAGCAGGCTGCCGATTTGATAGTGTGCAGCGCGGATCTCGGTATTGAAACCAGGGGGAGTGTTAGACCCTCCCGTGGCAGCTAAAAGCGCAGGGTCATTATTGTTAAGTGTGTACGCCCACCTGCGACCCGAATCCTTGAAGTCAGAGAACAGGCCGCGAACGAAAAGCAGCGAGGATTCTCCAAGCCTATAGTCCACGTCAGCACCGATGCCGTATCGGTTTCGGTTGTACTTGTACTCGCGAATGTCCATAGTTGTGAAATCAGGGGTGAACGTGGTTCCGGGAAAAATCGTGGGGACCGGTTCAATGTCGTTGATACCGCGGCCGTTGTAGTCGTACTCTCCGCTAACCAGCACACCGAGGCGCTTCTGAACGCCGAAGCGCTGGCCCGCGGTTAAACCGACCTCGGCGACCGGGACTGTGTTGATGATGGTCGTAAATCCTCCCAACCCATAGACGGAGAGGGTAGGTTGGTCGCTGGCGCTCTTGGTGACCAGGTTCACCGATCCGCCGATCGCGTCGGCATCCTGATTGGCCTGTAACGTTTTGAAGATCTGGACGGTCTCGACCTGATCCGCGGGGATAACATCCAGCTTCACCTGGCGCACACCGCCTTCCGGTGAAGGAACTTCCACACCGTCAATGGTCAGGTTACTCAGGCGCGGCTCGGTACCGCGGATCTGGACATACTTGCCTTCACCCTCGTCACGCTCGAGCGTAACGCTGGGTAAACGACCGACGGCATCGGCTACATTCGCATTGGGAAGGCTCGTGATTACGGTGGCGGGCAGAACGTTGAGAATGTTCTCTGTAGTCCGTATTTCGTTGATCGCCTCCGCTTCGCCGTGCGCACGTTCCGCGGTCACAATGACACTCTCGCTTTCAGAAGCGACAGTTAGAACTGCAGTCACATTTGTCGGCTGCCCAGCAACCACGGTAACGGGTGTTTGGAATAGCGAGAATCCCACATACGAGACCTTGACCGTATAACTGCCTGGGGCCATGTTGGGAATGGTGAACTGCCCCTGAGCATCCGAGACGGTTCTCAGTCCATTCGGCTGCACCTCCACGGTGGCACCGGGCAAGACGGCGCCGCTCGTATCCGTTACTAGGCCGTTAATCTTGCTGGTGGCTTGCTGTGCGTTGACCGGAGTTGGTCTCAACACGCCGATGATGACTGCCCACAAGAGTAGCAAGTAGAGAAATGTTCTCATTATCCGAACCTCGACTTTCTTACCGGGTAGTTAAGCGAGGCGCGGGCGCAAAGGAGGGACGTGAACCTGTTTATTGAAGAAATGTTTCAGGCATGTGACGGGAATGTTAACTTTCGATGAATAGAAAACTCCGCCTTCAGCTTCCCTTCAGGTTCGGTGTGCAAGAGTTGCGGTGGTTGCGTGGCGCCTTGGAGGGAGTTCGCAACTGGAGACCGGGTTCGGCCAAGATCATCGTCCCTAGAAGTGTGTCCTCAAGACGAGAAATACGATGAACCTGTTGCGCACGATCCGACTGAGCCCGCAGCAAACTTAGCCGTCCGGTGCGGGGAGACATGAAAACTCTAACTGACGTAACCAGGTCATAGCACGCTCCCGCGTTTGCAGGACTGCACACTCTTGACACCCATCGTGCGCCGGATGGAAGATTGTCGGGGCCGGGTCGTCGGACTACGATTCTATCCGATTCGTGAGTTTTCTTGGAGGGTGCTCCCATGGAGTGCGTTTCCGAACGCTGCCCCTTCCGCTGCTTCCTTCACTCTTGGACTAAAACAATCATCAAAGAGACGTCTTAAGGAGGAACCATGTTTGCTCAAAACCGTTCGCGTCGCGCGCTCATCTTTCTGGCTTCGCTGCTGATTGGGTTCGGGGCCATTTCACGGCCTGCGGCGGCTCAGTATAAGGTCACGAATCTGGTATCCAGCCAGGCTGGAATGGCGAAATATCAAGACCCCAATCTGGTTAACGCCTGGGGACTGGCGTATGCCCCTACAGGCCCCATCTGTGTCGCTGATACTGGCACTGGTCTGGCGACGTTCTATAACGCTCAGGGCGTGAAGCAGTCAACCGTGATCACAGTCCCGCATGCTGCCAACAACAAGAACCACGGAACTCCGACTGGAGTGGTGTTCAACGGCACGAGCGAGTTTCAGGTTTCGCAGGGCGGGAAGTCCGATCCTGCGATGTTCATTTTTGCCACCATCGACGGCACGATCAGTGGCTGGAACCCGAAGGTGAATTCCAACACTGCGATCGTCGTAATCGACAATTCCAGCAACCACGCTTCCTATACCGGGCTGGCCATCGGTGTGAGCCAAGGCGCCAACTATATCTATGCGACCGATCACAACAACAATAAGGTGGACGTCTACGATGGCTCGTTCAATTTGGTGAAGTCTTTCACCGATCAGAATCTTCCCTCGGGTTCTGCGCCGTTTAACGCACAAACTATCAAGGGCCAGCTGTTCGTGGCTTTTACTATTCCTGGGGTTCATGGCGCTGTGGATATCTTTGACATGGCCGGCAATCTGATCAAGAATCTCACGTCGGCGAGCGAACTCAAGGCGCCGTGGGGATTGGCGCTTGCGCCCGCGCAATTCGGCCCCGTCAGCAAGGCTGTGTTGGTGGGGAACTTGAACGATGGCCGCATCAACGCTTTTAACGCGACGACCGGCGCGTTTATCAAATCCCTTACCACGCCGCAGGGAAAAATAATCAGCGAGAGCGGTTTGTGGGGGATTGCCTTCGGAGGAGGAACTTCGGAGAACGGGAAGACCAACCAGCTCTTCTTCGCGTCTGGCCCCGCTAAGGAAAAGGCTGGGCTGTTTGGTGCGATTAGTTACAAGAAATGAATGGTGGGTTTTCGCCTCAAACTACCTGCTTCTCACAGCTATGATCGCTCGGCGTGGAAGCAGGCATCGGAATATGCTCGCGCGATGCGGAGAGGTTTCTCTGTTTGTAAATAATGCTTAAGAGCCCGCCTGAGGTTGTTGGCGGCGCTCCGAAGTTGCTCCGAGGCGGACACAAAGTCCATCGTAGCCTGGAGTTTTCTTTCGCTTCCGGTTCTTGCGGCACCAGCTGCCAGCGTAGTCGCGCTCAAGGCGGCATTAGCCGCACATCCATCAATGGAGTCCAATAAACCCTCGAATTCGGAGGGAACAACTGCCCCCTCCAAGTCGACCTTTCCTCTCAACCAATCAACCGTGTTTCTGCTTGCTAGCACGACTTGCAAGTCTTCTCGGACGGTCGGACCGATCTCCGGCAAACCTCTGACGGACGCGAGAGCGGTCTGGTAGTGCTTGAGTGCGTCCCTGGCTTCGTCGATAGCGATTTGGATGGAAGCGTTGCCTTTCGCTGGTGTTTTGTCGGTTGTCTGAGCGAACATTGGGCCGGTGAGCCACGCGAGTGCGAGCAACCCGATAACGCGTGTTCCGCTGGGCTGTGAAGCGCGCTTCGTAAAAGCCTCCGACCAGGCAACACCATTCTGCTCTCTCGTGTGATCGAGGGTCAATTGAACATTTTCCCGCCTCCGCCCGGAAAGTGGTACTTAGCCAGGCGTCCTCATCCAGCTGAGCTTCAAGTGGACGGAGAGAATGTCAGCGCATGAGTTTGCGGCTGGGATTAGTCCTATTTCAGCCATGGAGTAGTTTACCAATTCATGCTGAAGAAAAATGCCGACTCTGCCGAGAGCCAAGCAATAAAACGGCCCCCTCGCTGTAACGTTTGGGCGTTGAAACGCACTACCAATGGGCGGTGGCGCGCGTATCGGCTCCGTCCAATAGCTGGACAACAGCCCGACACTCAGGGGAGATAATATGTTCGTCCGCAAGGTTGCTGCTCGATTGAAACCGAACTCGATTACGGAATTTACGAATCTCATCGAATGCCATATTCTCCCCTGGCTGCGAGAGCAAGAAGGTTTTCTGGATTTGATCACGCTGGCTGCGCCCGACGGCTTAGAGGTCGCGACTATCAGCTTCTGGGATCACCAATGCAACGCACAGGCTTACGACGCAAGCGGTTATCCGCAGGTGTTGAAGATTCTGGAAAAGCTCCTGGACGCGGCCCCTTACGTCAAGACGTTTGAGGTTGTGGGCTCGACGTTTCAACCGGGCGCGCTTGCGCGGCGGCCTGAAGCTGGAAATCTGGTCCCAGAGACTGGATCGCCACAAATTGGGTATCGCTCCGAGGAAACGGGCGCCTGACGGACTTGCGAGAGGTACATGGCCGATTTCTTGCACGGCAGCAAAAAGCACCGGGTCTTTCGTAATCTCCCGCCGGAAGCGGTCGAAATGAAATAGTCGAGCGTAGCGTATGGTCAAAGCTTCCTCGGTAAACGCCACGCCCCGGGCGCCGCGGGTGAAACTCGCAGGCACCGTCCTGTCGCTGCTCCGTTTAGAAAACGGACGGCAAACTCGAGGAAGACTGCACCAGCTCTCGATCACGGGTGGACTGCTGCATCTGGAGACGCCTTTGGATGAGGGGATCAAGGTTGAAGTAATCTTTCACGTGGGCGAAAGCACGGTGCGCAGCAAGGCACGCATGCTGTTTCCCATGTGGGCGACACAAGGCTATCTTCAGCCCTTCGAATTCGACGGCCTTGACGACGAAGACCGCTGCAATTTGCAAGTCGATTTGCAGCGACTGCTGGATTGCTCGGCCGCAGCGATTGTCTCCACTCCAGCGGAGAGCACCGAACTCCCCACGGATGCGAATCAGTAGTTGAAGTCCACCTGAGCGTTCCTCCGCTAAAATAGATCGAACAGATGGAGGAACCATGGCTCATCAGCATTCCCCTCGTTTTCTGAAGATCGTCGAAGATACCCGGAAGCGCATTCGCGAAGTAAGCATCGATGAGGTCAAAGCGAAGCTCGACCGGAGGGAGAAATTTCTGCTGATCGACGTGCGCGAAGAAAGTGAGTACGCGGCCGATCACCTACCGGGCGCGGTGCACTTGGGCAAAGGAATCATCGAGCGCGATGTCGAGGCTCGTGTGCCCGATCAAAACACGCCCATGGTGCTCTATTGTGGCGGCGGCTTTCGCTCAGCCCTCGCCGCCGACAACCTGCAAAAAATGGGTTATACCCAGGTGCTCTCAATGGACGGAGGCATTCGGGGCTGGCGTGAAAAAGGTTTTGCTCTGACCAAGGGTTGAGCTAGCGCCCAGAAACACTTCGCGTGGCTGAAAGTACTTCCGTAACTTGATGGAGCCACTGCAATACGTCACCATGGTTACGCTTGACGCAGAGCGCGATGCGTCTTTAGCCCAAGGCGATATGCAGAGCAAATCAAATTCCGAAAAAGGCGGTACAGCCGCAGCTCCGGCGCGGGCTTCGGATGCCTCAGTGGAGCACGTGCTGAGCCAGGCTACGACGCCACAACAATTCTGTGCGGCGCTGGCCAAACTTTTCGGAGTGAGGCCTACCGAAGTTGCGCTCATGCGCCTGGAGAAGGGCCTGCTGAATTTCGTTTACCCGGAACAACTGAAAACCGCGGGATCGATTCCGGTTTCCAGTTCTTCCGCGGTCGCTGCCCACACGGCGTCCACCAGGAAAACAGAGCTTTTTAATGCGTTTGTGAAAGTGAAACACGCCAGCATTTTTGAGAGCGTAAAGCTGAACAGTGCATCTGAGGATGAAGACCGAACGGGCCAAAACGCGATTCAAAAGCTGATGTCCGCGCCAATTCTTGACCCTCAACGCAAGGTTCTGGGCGTGGTGCAAGTTTGCCGTAAGGGATTCGACACGGCAACCGCAGGACCGGATTTTTCACAAGACGACCTGCAGCAGCTGGAGCTCGCTGCGAAAGTCTTATCCACGCTGCCCTTGGTAAAGTAGAGAATTCTGCGGGTCCACCTACGTTTTCGTCGTCTCGTCATTGCAATCTTCTACCTCGGCCCGCGGACGCCCGTCGCATTTCCCGATCAAGAGCCAGTTTCTCCGTATCCGTTAGTGGTCGGGAAGCACCTTTCGGGAGGTCGCCCAGCACAACCGGGCCAATGGCGACACGGAGCAGGCGCATCACGTTGATCCCAAGCTGCGACAGCATCCGGCGGATCTGGCGATTTTTGCCTTCGTCGAGCACAATCTCGAGCCAGGTATTTTTTGCCCCACCACGCAGAATTTGCACACTCTTTGCGCGTAGTAAACTGCCACCGCCGATTCTGACTCCTTTTGTGATGGATTCGATCAGAGCGGCGTCCGCGAGCGCGCCGATTTGTACGTGATAGGTCTTGTCGAGGTGCGTCTCCGGGGCGAGTACTCGAGCCGCCCACTCGGAATCGTTGGTTAGAAGCAGCAATCCTTCGCTAGCTTTATCCAAACGTCCGACAGGTGCAACCCACGGTAAGTGGTCGTCCAGGCACGCGTACACAGTCTCGCGTCCCTTTTCGTCGGAAGCCGTCGTCACCATGCCGCGAGGCTTATTGAGCATCAAGTAAAGCTTGGCCTGAGCCACGAGTTCCTCGCTGTCCACTTTGATCCGATCGCGCTCAGAGTGGACGGGCGCTTCCGGATCACGACAAATTCGGTCGTTCAAGGTCACACGCCCCGTACGGATGAGATCAAACGCTTTCGAACGCGAGCAATAACCGCGCTTGGAAAGCGCACGGGCAAGACCGATTCGCGGGGATGACTCCGTGGGGGTCACAACTTCATGCTAAACCACGCTTGTTGAACGATCGCAGCTGATTCTCTTGCAACTTGCGTGATCCGATTTAGAATTGCTCTCATGATCGATGCGCACCGGTTTTCGCTATTCCTTGGCGCGGCGACCCTGCTGGCGGTTGCGCCGGGCCCTGGAATGTTGTATGTGCTCGCGCGTACGCTGGCCGGAGGTCGCCGCGAAGGCGTGCTTTCCTGTCTGGGGACGTGTCTCGGCGGTCTTGCCCATGTCATGGCGGCGGCGACGGGGTTGTCTCTTGTGCTGGCTACATCGGCGACCGCCTTTGCCCTCGTCAAATATTCCGGCGCCGCGTATCTCGTTTACTTAGGGGTTCGCATGATCGTCAGCGCTCGCGAAAATCTCGATGCCGAGATTCAGATCCCCGCTGGCCAAGTCCGCAGAAATCCCTTCTGGCAGGGTATTGCGACGGAAGTCCTAAACCCGAAGACGGCAATCTTTTTTCTCGCCTTTATTCCACAATTCGTGAACCGGACGAGCGGGGGCGTGTTCTGGCAATTCCTTTTATTCGGTACCATCTCCGTCGCTCTCAACACATCCTGCGACCTGATCGTAACCTTCATGGCGGCCCCGATTGGGGCGCGCTTGAGATCCTCCGTGGCCCTGCGGCGAAGACAGCGTGCAGCCACGGGACTTACACTGATCGGCTTGGGTGCATTCGTCGCGATTTCAGACTCGAAGTGAGCACATTAACGCCTACATGGGACGGGTGTTTTGTGCCCGAGATTTTCTTCTCATGACGGTGACTAACTTCGGGCTCTATGCGGTATCGCGCGTCATCTGATAAAGTGCTCCGTTTGTTCTCCAGCTCGAAAATTACATTTCTCCAGAGAGGAATTGGAATCCATGTTCTATCGCGTTGGCGCAATCTCCCGTCTGCTCGCTGCTGTGGCCCTACTCGCACTTGTGACTGCCTCCTTTACTTTCGTGCCGGCAGCAGAGGCGCAATCGGTGACATGGAAGAAGCTTTCTCCAAAAAACTCCCCGTCCGCCCGAGCCGATTCGGCGATGGCCTACGACCCGGTCAGCAAAAAAATCGTGCTCTTTAGCGGATTCGACGGAACTACCTATCCGCAAGAGACGTGGACGTTCAATGGAACCACATGGAGCAAGCAGAAGACCACGGTGGCGCCTTCCGGGCGCGCTGGGGCTTCGATGGCTTTTGACCGGGCGACTCGCAAGCTGGTGTTGTTTGGAGGATTCGACGGCACGCACTACCTCGGCGACACTTGGCTTTGGGATGGCGCCACTTCCAGTTGGACACAAGCGCATCCCAAGTCGTCGCCCACAGCCGTGACTGGTCCCATGCTGTTCACGGATCCGAAAAACGGTCATGCCGACCAGTTTGGCGGTTACGATGGCAGGTTCTACCAACTTACAACCTGGCGCTGGAACGGCAGCACCTGGGTACAGTTGCATCCGACAAACACGCCCGGAGCACGTTCGATCGCCGTGGCTGCGCTCGACAGCGCGAGAAAGAATGTTGTCCTCTTTGGCGGACTGGGCGATGTGAGGACCGACAATACATGGACGTGGGACGGCACCGACTGGACCCAGCAATCTCCCTCCGTCCAACCACCGACTCGTTATGGCGCAGGCAGCGCGTTCGATCCGAAATTGCACATGGTAGTCATCTTTGGCGGCGGGGTCGGCGGAGTGGATCAGAATCAGACTTGGGCGTGGACGGGAACGGACTGGACTCAACTGACAACTCCGAAGTTCCCCGCTGCGCGTGAATCCATGGGCATGGCCTACGACCCAGCCAGCAGCCAGTTCCTGGTCTTCGGCGGGATTGGCGGCAACACTCTCTTCCGAGACACGTGGCAGTTGATTGGGCACTAATAGGCCGCCGGAAGACTGGGCTTTTGTAATCTCGCGAGCTGAGGCTTGCGGCCCTTCGTGCTGCAGGGCGACGACCCGCTGATTTTTCAACGCTGCACTTGCTGGTTTCTCCTCAGTGCCGGCGTGTGATAACCTCGGCGTTCGATGCCCGACCCTAGCTCTGACCGCCGCTCACGCAAACGAGTACCCGTGCGCCTGGGTGTCTCGATCCGATCTCCGCAGGGTCAACCGGCCACGGGATATACGCGTGATCTGAGTACGAGCGGGATCTTTCTCTACGCGGATTCCGAGATTCTCGTGGGAAGTGAGTTGGAGATGGTGTTGATGCTCCCAACTCAACTCACCGATGGAGAAAAGCGTTGGGTATGTTGTCAGGCGTCGGTGGTCCGCGTGGAACCTGGAGGAGAAGACGGCCGTTTCGGCGTGGCGGCCAGTATTCGGAGTATCGCGAGCTTGCCGGAAATTCCGAGCTGACCTTCGCTCTACCGGCGAACCGCGCCTGCACTGAGAGGCGACGGATCGGTGGCTCCGACGACGGCCTGTAAGAAAATTATCAAAAATTTAGGAATCCACTTCCCTTTGCATGACATTTGGTGCAATAATTCTGGCCCTTGGATTGCTCTGGTCCAGGATGTCGAGATTAAAGATTGCAAATGTCAGGTGATCCGGTTATGTGGATGGAAAAGCTCGCCCAAGGTGTATTGCGCGTACTCACACCGCTGGGACCGCGGTATCTCAATCCTTCCTTCGCCCAGCGCCTCTACCTGCTGTGGATTTTTCGCAACTTTGAAACTT
>Ga0210409_10004375_pt1 | contig 15254 bp, 12 predicted proteins | sample IncBWH17MmetaG_FD_161649 | JGI IMG/M metagenome (GOLD analysis project Ga0210409, IMG submission 161649) | Forest soil microbial communities from Barre Woods Harvard Forest LTER site, Petersham, Massachusetts, United States - Inc-BW-H-17-M | ecosystem: Environmental > Terrestrial > Soil >...
GCCAGATCCCGGCCTGCCTGGAAGGCGACCGCTGGTTCCACAACGATATCGTGGTGGCGCAGTCGTTCGTGGTGAGCGGTTCGGTGCGTAATGCGGTGGTCAAGAAGATCGGCGAGTTCGCCTGAGCGGATTAAGGAGAAGGAGGGCGGTTCAGGGAATCGCCTTTTGTCAGATGTAAATAAAAAAGGAGCCGCAATCACGCGGCTCCTTTTTTCACGCCTGCGAGATTTGCGGCAGGCTCATTCCGACCACAGCTTGCCAGCGGTAGCCCAGTTCTCGCGCTTGACTTCCTGAATGATGATGTCCACCGATTCCGGTCCGCAATCCAGCGTCTTGCAGGTGGCTTCGGTGATGGCCTGGACGAAGGCGCGTTTTTGTTCCGGGCTGCGGCCTTCGAAGAGTTGTACATTGAATGTCGGCATGCTTGTCCTTGGTGTGAGAGTTGATCAGTGCTGGTAGCCGGAATCGACGGCGTCGAGCTGGCGCAGCAGCGCCGGCCATTCCAGCAGGCCTTCCGGGCTGCCGTCGCCCAGCAGCTGGTCGCGCGTCTTGCGGCAGATGTCGTGCGAAGGCATGTTGAGCCGGCCGCTGCCGGCATGGGCCTTGAGTTGTATTGCGCAAGCCTTGTCCAGCGTGTCCATCAGTACATAGGCCTCGGCGATGCTGTGGCCGCAGACCAGGCTGCCGTGGTTGCGCAGCAGCATGGCAGGCAACTGCCCCAGCTTGGCGATCAGGCGGCTTTGCTCGGTCGGCGTCAGCGCCAGGCCCTCATAGTCATGATAGGCAATCTGCTCATAGAAGCGTAGTGCGTGCTGGGATAGCGGCAGCAAACCGCCGGCCTGGATGCCGATAGCTACCGCATTGGTGTTGTGCAGATGCATCACGCACATGGCGTCCGGGCGTGCCGCGTGGACTGCGCCGTGGATGGCGAAGCCGCTGACATTGACCTGGTAGGGCGAAGCGCCGACGACGCGTCCCTGGGCGTCGATCTTGACCAGGTTGGAGGCGCAGACTTCATCGAAACGGTAGCCGAAGGGATTGAGCAGGAAATGTCCCGGTTCGCCAGGGACGGTGGCCGAGATGTGGGTATAGATCAGGTCATCCCACTGCTTCAATGCGCACAGGCGGTAGCAGGCTGCCAGGTCCTTGCGCACCTGCCATTCGGCGCTGCTGATGGTGGAAAGATTCGCGTTCATGGTATTCCAGACGGTAAAACGCGCGCCGATCGATGCCACGATCGGCGCGCATTGCAGTGATGCAGTATCAGCTTAACTGAAACTTAGAAACGATGACGGATACCGAAGGCAATACTGTTGCCGCTGCTTTGGTCGGTGATCTTGTCATACATGTAGACCGTGTACAGATCGGTGCGCTTCGACAGGTTGTAGTCGTAGCCCAGGGATGCCGTATCGCGCTTCAGCGAGCCGCCGACAGCCGCGCCGTCACGCTTGGTGTCCGCCCAGGAAGCCAGGACCGCGCCGTTGCCGAGCGGGATGCTGGTGCCGAGCTGGAAGGTCTTGTCTTTCAGGTCGATGTCATGCGAGGTCTGGTCGTAAGTGGCAAACAGCTTGGCGACGGTGAAGTCGTAGGTGGCGCCCAGGAACCATGCCGACTGGCGCGCCGCCACCAGGCCGCTTGGCAGCGGGATGTTGGTGGCTGGCTGCACGTTGCCCGGCGACAGTTCCAGCGGGTTGTTGACCTTGACCCGTTGATAGTAGGCGGTCAATGCCAGCGGGCCGTGGAAATACAGCACGTTGGCGCCGATATTGTTCTTGCCGGTGTTGCCTGCCTGTTCACCGAACTGGTAATGGAAATTGGCTTTCAGGCCGGCGAAATCCGGTGTCGTGTAGATGACTTCATTGCTCCAGCCGGTATCGCCCGCGACCGAATTGGTCCAGCCGGAAGCATTGAACCATGGCACATCCATGTGCAGGATCAGCGGCGACAGCTGGAACGAATCGCCGAACGGATTGAACAGGATCGACGGCAGGAAGTTCGGCGCCAGGTCGCGCCCCAGGGATACCGCACCGAAGCCGCCGACCAGGCCGACGTTGGCGTCGCGCGAGAACAAGGTTTCATTGCCGTCGAAGCGGCCGGCCTGGCCGGTGTCGGCGCGGAAGAACGAGGTCAGGTTGAATTTGGCGGACAGTCCGCCGCCAAGGTCCTCGGTGCCCTTGAAGCCGAACCACGAAGTGGTCATGCCGCCGCTGTTGACGACGCTGGTGCGGCCGGAATCGCCGCTGTACTTCATCGAACCGATGTAGTTGTCGACCAGGCCGGTCACCTGGACCGTGGTCTGCGCCATCGCCGGCAGCGCGACCGTAGCGCCGAGAGCGGCAGCCAGATGCAGCTTTTTCAATTTGTTTTTAACTGGGTACATCCCTGTCTCCTGATTTTTATATGTGGGAAAGAAAGTTTTGAATCTATTCATTGTTGAAACAACACACGTCTGTGTTTTAGTTACGTTCCGTGGTACCGCCACGGCGGGTGATAAAACCGTTGTCAGGCCGAAAACGGGTGCGTGCTGCGCCAGTGGTCGGCGATATCGATGCGGCGGGTGATCCAGACCTGGCCGTGGCTCTGTACGTAATCGAGGAAGCGCGCCAGCGCCGCGGCCCTTCCGGGACGGCCGACCAGGCGGCAGTGCAGGCCGATCGACAGCATTTTCGGCTGGTTCAGGCCGTGCGGATCGCCTTCGCGGTAGAGCACGTCGAAAGCGTCTTTCAGGTAATCGAAGAACTGGGTGCCGGAATTGAAGCCTTGCATGGCGGCGAAGCGCATGTCGTTGGTGTCCAGGGTGTAAGGTACGATCAGCTGCGGCTTGCTTTGCGCCGCACCGTTGCCATCCTTGAAACTGACCTGTTCCCAGAACGGCAGGTCGTCGCCGTAGTGGTCGGCGTCATAGCTGAAGCCGCCGTGTTCCATGACGAGGCGGCGGGTATTCGGCGAGTCGCGCCCGGTATACCAGCCGAGCGGGGCGCTGCCGGTCAGTTGCCGGATGACGCTGACTGCTTCGGCGATATGCGCGCGTTCGGTGGCTTCATCGATATTCTGGTAGCTGATCCAGCGCAGGCCGTGGCAGGCGATTTCGTGCCCAAGTTCTTGAAAAGCGGCGGTCGCTTCCGGGTTGCGCTGTAGCGCGCGCGCAACACCGAACACGGTCAGCGGCAGGCGGCGCTCTTCAAACATGCGCAATAAACGCCAGACGCCGGCGCGCGAACCGTATTCGTACAGCGATTCCATGCTCATGTGGCGCGCCGGGAAACTCTGGGCGCCGACGATTTCAGAGAGGAAGGTTTCCGAGCCGGCGTCGCCGTCCAGCACGCAGTTTTCGCTGCCTTCTTCATAGTTCAGCACGAACTGCAGGGCGATCCGGGCCTTGTGCGGCCATTGCGGATGGGGCGGCGTGCGGCCGTAGCCGGTCATGTCGCGCGGATAATTGGGGTCGGTGTGGATAGTCATTGCTTGGCCTGGAGTATTGATCTGGTGTTCTGGATTATGTGGGCAGCAGCCATGATTAATATATGCCGGATAGTATATTGACCTAGACCCTGCGGTATATCATTTGCTCGATACTCGTTTTCAACTAATCGATATAGGGATTTATCATGGGGAAGTTAAGCACGCATGTTCTGGATATTACCCAGGGCAAGCCGGGCGTAGGCGTCAAAATCGCGCTGTATTCGGTCACAGCGGCCGGCCGCAGCCTGTTGAAGAACGCCGAGACCAATCAGGACGGCCGGGTGGATACGCCTTTGCTGCAGGGTGAAGAGATGCAGGCCGGACAATACGAGCTGGTGTTTTCGGCCGGGGACTATTTCGCTGCGCAAGGAATTGAGCTGCCGGCCCCGCGTTTTGTTGATCGCGTCACGCTGGCTTTTGGCATTGCCCATGCCGATCAGAACTACCACGTGCCGCTGGTGGTATCGCCATGGTCGTATTCCACCTATCGCGGCAGCTGAATACTCCCGCCGCTCTAGTGTCGTGTCCTGCCTCATCTGTCGGCATCTCGCTGGTCCTTGACCCGTATCGCGTCGTTGCGCCTCGTCGCCATAGCCCCGCTATGTCTCCTCGGCACGCCTAGCGCTACCGGCCAAGGCCGGCGCGATATACCGACAGATGAGGCAGGGCACGACACTAGCAAACGGGGTGCGCCGGCCAGGCATGCCCCGCATGACGACAGACCCCGGGTCTATCGTCAAATAACCACATCCGCAAGATCAATCCGCCCTCCCTATAAGCTTTGTGCTAAACTGTGTCTCAACATTTTTCGATAAATGGCGGACCGGTTGCAGCTTTAGCCCGGCCGGCCGGATTGAAATCTAAGGAATGAGCGGTGCACCCGTGGTGCGGCCGTCTTGTTCAAGTCTTATTGTCCCCGCCCTCATTAATCCTCCTCTAACGGGCGCTGGACAGCAGTATCAACAGCTTTCTCTTTGACCGGGCATCAGGCAGATTTACGACGCCTGCCGTTGAACATAAGCTCTGCGAATTTTTTAATAAAATTTAAATAAACTACGTCGTACATGAATACTATTGAGGCCAAGAAAGTCCTCGAAACTGCATTGCTCTGTGCTCACGAGCCGCTGTCGCTTAACGACTTGAAAAAGCTGTATGCGCGAAATGGCGAGGATAGCGGTGAGGATGACGGCGAAATCAATGCAGATACGATCAGGTCTATGCTGGAGGAGCTGCGTTCGGACTGGTCGGACAAGGGCATCGAGGTAGTCGCCCTGTCCACCGGCTGGCGTTTTCAGAGCCGCCCGGAGATGAAAATCTACCTGGAGCGCCTGAACCCGGAAAAACCGCCGAAATACTCGCGCGCCACCCTTGAAACCTTGGCAATTATTGCCTATCGTCAACCGGTAACCCGCGGCGATATCGAGGAAATCCGTGGCGTCACAGTCAATTCGCAGACTGTGAAGATGCTGGAAGAGCGTGGCTGGATCGAGGCCATCGGCCATCGTGACGTGCCGGGACGGCCGGCCCTGTTTGCCACCACCAAGCATTTTCTTGACGATCTCGGCCTGACCTCGCTGGATCAGCTGCCGCCGCTGCAGCAGGTTGCCCGGAATGACATGCAGGAAGGCAATCTGCTCGAATTACAGGCGCTGGAAGCGGATCTGGAAGCGAGCATGGAGGCCAGGGCGGTATTGGATGCCGCCGCGGCCAAGGAAGCAAATGAAATACAGCTAGAGGCCGAACTGGCAGAGCTGGATCTGGAGCCGGCAGCAGAGATTGCCGCCGAGGTCCCTGCCGACGCAGAACATATTGCAGAACCAGTGGCGGAAGATGTTGTCGATGGCAGCATCGGCAAATCGGAAGCCATGACGGAAAATGCAGCGGAAACGGCTGAGGAGATGACTGCTCAGCCACAGGAAACAACCGCTGCATCGAATGAAACCCACACCAACGACCAAGCGCCCGCATCGGATGATGAAGCCACGCCAGGTCGGCATAACCAACACCTGAATAATGAACCCACCTAGTTCCAATGATGCACCGGTCGTCGACGTGACAGCCGCCACTGAACCGAAGCCAGCTAAAAAGCCGAGAGCGCGCAAAGTCGCGGTTGACGCTGCGGCCGTTGCAGAGGCGCCCGTTGCGGCCGAACCGGTCAAGCGTGCACCGCGTGCGCCGCGCAAGAAAGTCGCCGCGGCCGTCGATGAAAACAGTGCAGCATCGGAAGTTGCTCCTGTGGCCGCAAATGCAACTGAAGCAATGACCCCGGCAGCGGCTCCGGCCAAGCCGAAGGCGGCGCCGCGCAAGAAAGCGGCAGCGCCTGCCGAACCGGTTGCCAGCGTAGAGGTGGTGGCGCCGGCGGTTGTCCAGGCGGCGCCGGTGGTGGTGGAAGCCGCGCCCTTCGTCAGTACGGCGGATCAGGACAGCGCGCCGCGTGAGCGGCCGGTCAAGCGTGGCGTGCGCGGTCCGCGTGCCTTGCGCAGCAACCGTGCCGCCCAGCGCGCACAGGAATCTTCAGCTGCTGCTGAAGCCGCGGCCGAGGGCGGCAACCTGGCTGCCGCTGACGGCCAGCCGGCAGTAGTCCAGAATGGCGAAGCAGGCGAACAGCGTCAGCCGCGTGGCGAGCGCAACAATGGCCGCGGCGCCGATCGCAACTCGCGCGAACGCCCGCAAAAAGGCAAGAAGCCGCAAGCCCAGAGCGGCAAGCAGGGTCAGCGCGGCGGCAAGCCGGCGGGTGGCCGTGGCGCCGACGCCGACGAGGTCTTTTCCTTTGTTACTTCCGAATCGTTCGATACGCTGGTGACGACAGAAGATGCGAATGACCGTCGCCAGGCGGCGCAAAAGGCCGTCCGCCGCGACCTCACGGCGGAAGACGATGCGCCTAAGCTGCACAAGGTATTGGCGGAAGTCGGCCTGGGTTCGCGGCGCGACATGGAAGAATTGATTATCGCCGGCCGGGTATCGGTCAACAGCGAGCCGGCCCATATCGGCCAGCGCATCCTGCCGACCGACCAGATCCGCATCAACGGCAAGTTGCTGCAGCGTAAAGTCAGCAAGCGCCCGCCGCGGGTGCTGGTATACCACAAGCCGGCTGGCGAAATTGTCAGCCACAACGACCCGGATGGCCGTCCATCGGTATTCGATCGTTTGCCTAACATGAAGGCAGCCAAATGGCTGGCCGTCGGACGCCTGGACTTCAATACCGAAGGCTTGCTGCTGTTTACAACCTCCGGCGACCTGTGCAACCGTCTGATGCATCCGCGTTACGGCATCGACCGCGAATACGCGGTGCGTACCCTGGGCGAACTGGAGCAGGGCATGCGCCAGAAGCTGCTGGCCGGCGTCGAGCTGGAAGACGGCCTGGCGCAATTCACCAAGATTGCAGACGGCGGCGGCGAAGGCATCAACAAATGGTATCGCGTGGTGATCGGCGAAGGCCGTAACCGTGAAGTGCGCCGCATGTTCGAGGCGATCGGCCTGACGGTGTCGCGCCTGATCCGTACCCGTTACGGCGCCATGACGCTGCCGCGCGGCCTCAAGCGCGGCCGCTGGGAAGAGCTGGAAGAGAATGCAGTGCGCGACATGATGGCAGCGTACGGCCTGGACAAACCGGCAGCCGGCCAGAATGCCGGCGGCGGCAAGGGCCGTCCCGATTTCAACAAGGATCGCGGCGAGCCTAACGGCAATCGCGCCGACAGTGCGCCGCAGGGCCCGGGTGTGGGGGTTTACCGTGGTGACCAAGGCGGCTTTGGCGGTCAGCGTGGCAATCAGGGGCGTGGCCCGGGCGGCGGCCAAGGCCGTCCGCAAGGCGGTGGTCAAGGCCGGCCACAGGGTGGCGGCCAAGGTCGCCCGCAAGGCGGCGGTGGCGGCGGTCAGCCGCGCAGCCGTCAGCCTGATCCTTTGCAGACTGCGCTGGGCTTCCCGGATGCCGGGCAGCATCGGCGTAATGGCGGCGGCAGCGGTTTTGCCCGTCCGGCGCGTCCCAACAAGACGGCCGGCGGACCGACAGGCGGCGGACATTTTGGCGCGCAAGGCGTGCCGCGCCGCCGTCCACGCGGCTAATCGGCAGTTTCTTGCCATGGCGGCATTTTGCCGCTGTGGACAGGATGAAAAGATGTGGCGGGAAGTGTTGCAATAATGTTCAATTTACCGTCTGTGAACGGGGGATTGTCAATAAATGCAAATTTCCTGCATTGCGGTACATAGCCCAATCGTTTATAATTTACAAGTTAACAGAAGTCATTAACGAGATTTAATGCGAAATTAAATTGGAAATGAATCGAAATTTCAATTTGATGCGCAGCCGGTCTCGCGAAACTGCTTGAAATGACAAACGATAAGAAGATGGGCAGATGCCCATTTTTTTTTTGCTTTTCGTTTTTAGCGGTTTTTAAGTTGTGCTTGCCGCTTGTGCGTATATATATCGGGTCTGCAATCGTCGAACCGGTAGCTATTTATAGGGAGTTGCCTTGCAGTTGCTGGAGCTGATTGAAACAACCGTGGTTGGCATGGGCTACGAGCTGGTCGAATTCGAAAAGGCCGCGCGTGGCTTGTTGCGCGTATACATCGACTTCACGCCGGAAAATGCCGAGCAGGGCCAGATCACGGTAGAAGATTGCGAAAAAGTGACGCATCAACTGCTGCACGTGCTGACGGTGGAAAATGTCGTGTACGAGCGGCTGGAAGTATCGTCGCCAGGCCTCGACCGGCCGTTGAAGAAACTGGCTGACTATGTGCGTTTCGCCGGCAAGGAAGCCATCGTGAAATTGCGCGTGGCGATGCCGGGCGCAGCGCATCGCAAGTCGTTTCAAGGCGTCCTCGGCGAACCCGACGGCGAGAACTTGAAAATCGAATTTGAAACAAAAGATGGGTCGGCGGTGTTGGATTTCACGCTCGCTGACGTAGATAAGGCACACCTGGTGCCGCAAGTGGATTTTAGGAGTCGCAAAGCATGAGTCGCGAAATTTTATTGTTGGTCGATGCGCTCGCGCATGAAAAAAACGTCGATCGGGATGTTGTGTTCGGTGCGCTCGAACACGCGCTTGGACAGGCAACCAAAAAACGCTACGAGGGCGACGTCGATATCCGCGTCACGATCGATCGTGAAACCGGAGAGTTCGAATCCTTCCGCCGCTGGCACGTTGTGCCGGATGAAGCGGGTCTGCAATTGCCGGACCAGGAAATCCTGCTGTTCGAAGCCAAGGAACAGATTGACGACGTTGAAGTCGACGACCACATCGAAGAGCCGATCGAATCGGTGGAATTCGGCCGTCGCTTTGCGCAAGACACCAAGCAGGTCGTGCTGCAACGGATCCGTGACGCTGAACGGGAACAGATCCTGGCCGACTTCCTGGAACGCGGCGATTCGCTGGTCACCGGCACCATCAAGCGCATGGAACGCGGCGACGCGATTGTCGAATCGGGCAAGATCGAAGCACGCTTGCCGCGCGACCAGACGATTCCTAAGGAAAACCTGCGTATCGGCGACCGCGTCCGCGCCTTCATCCTGCGTATCGACCGCAATGCCCGCGGCCCGCAAGTGATCCTGTCGCGCACCGCGCCGGAATTCATCATGAAGCTGTTCGAGCTGGAAGTGCCGGAAATCGAACAAGGCTCGCTGGAAATCAAGTCGGCGGCGCGTGACCCTGGCGTGCGCGCCAAGATTGCCGTGTTCACTGCGGACAAGCGCATCGATCCTATCGGCACTTGCGTCGGCATGCGCGGTTCGCGCGTGCAGGCCGTGACTGGCGAACTGGGCGGCGAACGGGTCGATATCGTGCTGTGGTCGGAAGATCCGGCGCAGTTCGTCATCGGCGCTTTGGCTCCGGCCAATGTTTCTTCCATCATGGTGGATGAAGAGAAGCATGCCATGGACGTCGTCGTCGATGAAGAAAACCTGGCCATCGCTATCGGCCGCGGCGGCCAGAACGTGCGCCTGGCGGCAGAACTGACCGGCTGGCAGATCAACATCATGACGGCGGAAGAATCGGCGGATAAATCGGCGGTGGAAACTGCTGCGATCCGTACCCTGTTCATGGAAAAGCTGGACGTCGACCAGGAAGTCGCTGACATCCTGGTGGAAGAAGGCTTCGCCAGCCTGGAAGAAATCGCCTACGTGCCGATTACCGAAATGCTGGAAATCGATTCGTTTGACGAAGACACCGTCAACGAACTGCGTAACCGTGCCCGCGATGCGCTGGTGACGGAAGCGATTGCTTCGGAAGAAGGACTGGAAGGCATGGAAGATGCCCTGGTCAACTTCGAAGGCATGGACCGGGTTACCGCCGGCAAGCTGGGCCTGGCGGGAGTCAAGACATTGGCTGCCTTCGCCGCCCTGGCGTATGACGAATTTGGCGCGATCCTGGCTTTATCAGCCGACCGTGCGCGTCATTTGATTGAAGAAGAGTTTAAAGATGTGACCGACGATGAGATGAAACTCATCGATGCCAAGTACGATGATCATGCCAAGGCCCTGCAGGCCAAGGCATGGAATACAGCGGAAGCCAAGTGATCAAGTGATCCGAGAGGTTCCGTATCGTCTGCCGCGCCACATAGAAAAAGAGGACTGAATGGCGAGTAACAATGTAGCCCAATTTGCTACCGAACTGAAAATGCCAGCGGATCTGCTGCTGACACAATTACAGTCGGCTGGCGTCCAGAAAAATTCGACTGACGACGCCTTGTCGAAAGAAGACAAGGATCGCCTGCTGGAACACCTGCGCCGTTCGCACGGTGCGGTGCCAGATAGCGAAAAGAAGAAAATCACGCTGACCCGCAAGGAAACCACCGAGATCAAGCAGGCTGACGCCACCGGCAAGTCGCGCACGATCCAGGTTGAAGTACGCAAGAAGCGTACTTTCGTCAAGCGTGACGAGCCGGTTGCCGAAGTAGCGGCAGCTCCGGTCGCGCCTGCTGCGCCCGTCGTCGACGAAGCGGAACAGGCACGTCGGGTGGAAGAAGCTCGCCGTCAGGCAGAATTGATCGCTCGCCAGGAAGCCGAATTGCTGGAAAAACAGGAACGCCTGGCCAAGCTGGAAGCTGAGAAGGAAGCGCAAGCCAAGGCTGCGCAAAAAGCGGAAAACGACGCCAAGAAAGCTGAGCTGGAAGCCAAGAAAGCCGCTGCGCAAGCACCGGCTCCGGCGGTAGCCAGCGCTGACGCGCCTGCCAAGCAGGAAGATCCTGCGGCAGAAGAAAAGAAACGCCTGGCTAGCGAAGAAGCCAAGCAAAAGATTGCGCAAGCCGCCAAGGACGCCGCCGAGAAATCCGCTGCGACCGAACGTGCCCGCAAGGCCGTGCAGGATGAAGTGGCGCAGATCAAGGCCATGATGAATGCACCGCGCCGCGTGATCAAGGCGCCTGAGCCGGTAGCGCCAGTCGCTGCCCCGGCCAAGACTGCCGAAGGCACGCTGCACAAGCCAGCCGACAAGAAGCCGGGCGAGAAGAAAGACGACAAGAAGGTTGTGGTCGACAAGAAATCGATCAAGTCCGCTAACGTCTCTTCGACCTGGCAGGACGACGCCGCCAAGAAGCGCGGCCTCGGCATCAAGACCCGCGGCAACACCGGCGGCGGCCGCGATGGCTGGCGTGGTGGTCCTAAGGGCCGCCGCGGTTCGCATAGCGACGATCACGAAAGCAATTTCCAGGCGCCGACAGAAGCGGTCATCAAGGATATTTATATTCCTGAAACCATTACCGTCGCCGAACTGGCGCACAAGATGTCGGTCAAGGCTTCGGAAGTCATCAAGCATTTGATGAAACTGGGCCAGATGGTCACCATCAACCAGGTGCTGGACCAGGAAACTTCGATGATTCTGGTCGAAGAAATGGGCCACACCGCGCACGCTGCCAAGCTGGACGATCCGGAAGCATTGCTGATCGACGGCGAAGAACATGCCGACGCCGAACTGCTGCCGCGCGCGCCGGTGGTCACCGTCATGGGTCACGTCGACCACGGCAAGACCTCGCTGCTGGATTACATCCGCCGCGCCAAGGTTGCATCCGGCGAAGCCGGCGGCATTACCCAGCACATCGGTGCGTATCACGTGGAAACACCGCGTGGCATGATCACCTTCCTCGACACCCCGGGCCACGAAGCGTTTACCGCGATGCGTGCCCGTGGCGCCAAGGCGACCGATATCGTGATTCTGGTGGTGGCAGCCGACGACGGCGTGATGCCGCAAACCAAGGAAGCGATCGCCCACGCGAAAGCCGCCGGCGTACCGCTGGTGGTGGCGATCAACAAGATCGACAAACCGGGCGGCAACCTGGATCGCGTCAAGCAGGAACTGATCGCGGAACAAGTGGTGCCGGAAGAATACGGTGGCGAATCGCCATTCGTGCCGGTATCGGCCAAGACTGGCGAAGGCATCGACAACTTGCTGGAACAAGTCCTGCTGCAAGCTGAAGTGCTGGAACTGAAGGCAGCGGTTGCTGCCCCTGCCCGCGGCCTGGTGGTGGAAGCGCGTCTCGACAAGGGCCGCGGTCCGGTAGCAACCATCCTGGTGCAGTCAGGCACCTTGAAGCGCGGCGACGTCGTGCTGGCGGGTTCGGCTTATGGCCGCGTCCGTGCGATGCTGGACGAAAACGGCAAGGCGATTTCCGAAGCCGGTCCGTCGATTCCGGTCGAAATCCAGGGTCTGACAGAAGTGCCGGTTGCCGGCGAAGAAGTCATGGTCATGGCAGACGAGCGCAAGGCGCGCGAAATCGGTCAGTTCCGTCAAGGTAAATACCGTGACGTCAAGCTGGCCAAGCAGCAAGCCGCGAAGCTGGAAAACATGTTCGACCAGATGGCCGAAGGCGAAGTCAAGAACCTGCCGATGATCATCAAGACCGACGTCCAAGGTTCGCAAGAAGCGTTGGTGCAATCGCTGCAGAAGCTGTCGACCAGCGAAGTCCGGGTACAAGTGGTGCACGCCGGCGTCGGCGGCATCAGCGAGTCGGACGTCAACCTGGCAGTCGCTTCCAAGGCCGTGATTATCGGCTTCAATGCCCGCGCCGATGCACAGGCACGCAAGCTGGCGGAAGCCAACGGCGTCGACATCCGTTACTACAACATAATTTATGATGCCGTGGACGAGATCAAGGCTGCGATGTCCGGCATGCTGTCGCCGGAGAAGCGCGAACAGAACCTCGGCCTGGTGGAAATCCGCCAGGTGCTGCTGGTCAGCAAAGTCGGCGCGATTGCAGGTTGCTATGTGCTCGAAGGCCTGGTCAAGCGTGGCGCTTCGGTCCGTCTGCTGCGCGACAATGTGGTCTTGTGGACAGGCGAGCTGGATTCGCTGAAACGCTTCAAGGATGACGTCAAGGAAGTCCGTTCCGGCTTCGAATGCGGTCTGACCCTGAAGAACTTCAACGACATCAAGGAAGGCGATCACCTCGAAATCTTTGAAGTCGAAGAAATCGCGCGTACCCTGTAATAGTCAAAGCACACGCACGCAGCTCGGTGCGTAAGGCAGGAAAATCGGGCTAACAGCCCGATTTTCGTTTGGTAATATCATGTGGTTTCGTAGGGTGGGCATGCAATGCCCACGCGGATACATATGGCGCAATTGCCGCGTGGGCACTTCGTGCACGCCCTACGGCGCGTCGGTTTCGATGCATGGTTTGCAAGGTGGGTATTCTGCCTGCGCGTCAGCTGAAAAGTTGTTGGTAGTTCATTTGTGAAAGATATAGCGCGTAACAGCGCCGAATAAAAGTATGGCTAAACATAGTAAATCCATCCCCGGCCGCGGCCTGCGCGTTGCAGACCAGATCCAGAAGGACTTGTCCGAGATCATCGTGTTCGAGCTGAAGGACCCGCGGGTCGGCATGATCACGATTACCGAAGTGCAGGTGACGCCGGATTACGCCCATGCCAAGGTGTTTTTCACGATGCTCAACGACGACAAGGAAGCGATTGCGAATACCGTCAAGGGCCTGACCCAGGCCGCCGGTTTCCTGCGCAACCAGCTGGGCCGCCGCCTGTCTATCCACACCTTGCCTGCCTTGCATTTCATCCATGACAATTCGACCGCCCGCGGCGTCGAGATGTCGCGCCTGATCGACCTGGCGAATGCAACCCGTTCCAAGGACGACGGCCAGGAGTGAACGATTGCCTGACCGGATTGGCTTAGGCCATCCTGATCGGCAGTTCTTGCCAGTCATTTGATGCGGCTTGCCACGGCAAGCCGTTTCCGTTTTCCCCTTTTTGCATTGCTACCATGGCATCACGTCCACCCAAAAGAATCCGCGTCCCGCTGAATGGCGTCCTGTTGCTGGACAAGCCGGTCGGCTTTTCCAGCAATGACGCATTGATCAAGGCCAAAGGCTTGCTCAATGCGCAGAAGGCCGGCCACACCGGCACGCTCGATCCGTTTGCCACCGGCGTGCTGCCGCTGTGCTTTGGCGAGGCCACCAAGTTCGCCCAGGATTTGCTGGACGCTGACAAGACTTACGAAACCTTGATACACCTGGGAGTGAGTACTACCACCGGCGATACCGAAGGCGAAATCCTGGAGCGCAAGGACGTCAATGTCAGCCGCGCGCAGATCGACGCCGTGCTGGCGCAATTCCGCGGTCCGATCAAGCAGGTGCCGCCGATGTATTCGGCGCTCAAGCGCGACGGCAAGCCGCTCTACGAATACGCCCGCGCCGGCATCACGCTGGAACGCGAAGCGCGCGAGGTGAGCATTCACACACTGGAATTCCTGGACTACCAGGCGCCGTTCCTGCGCCTGCGCGTCGCCTGCAGCAAAGGCACTTATATCCGTGTGCTGGGCGAAGACATCGGCAATGCGCTGGGTTGCGGCGCCCATCTGCAGGAGCTGCGCCGGGTCCAGGTCGGCCACCTGACCCTGGACGGCTGTATCACGTTGGAACAATTGACGGCTACCGAGCCGGACCAGCGCAGCGCTTTGCTGGCGCCGGTCGACAGCCTGCTGCTGACGTTTCCTGAAGTGTTGCTGTCCGAACCGCTGGCCAAGCGCTTCCTGCAAGGCCAGCGTCTGACGCTGACGAAAGAAGGCGTAGCCCTGCCGGCCCAGGCTGGGCGAGTGAGGGTTTACCTGCAGCCGGCTGATCAAGTGTCCGCAAGGCAATTGCTGGGCACCGCGCAATTGCATGAGTACGGCGTCCTGGCGCCCGAACGCCTGATTGCCACCGCACAGCCTGTATAAATGTCTTTTAAGCAACGATTATGCCGGGTTTGAGGCAGCAACTCGTTGAAATTACAAGGCTTTTCATAAAGTAGTGCAGCGCGTCATGCTATAATGCGCGGCCTCCCAAATTCCGCTACATCTGCCGTACTTCTGTGCAGTGCCTTAGCGAGCATGTTTGGCCGCATTTGTAGCAATAAATAATCTCGCAATAAATATTCTGCGCAATCGTAACTGTAACCTGCGCACTTACTAAGTTCTTCAATCTCCAAACTGACCATGTCAAACACACCTCGCGCTATCCGCAACATTGCCATCATTGCCCACGTTGACCACGGCAAGACCACTCTGGTTGACCAATTGCTGCGTCAATCCGGCACTTTCCGTGACAACCAGCACGTCGATGCACGCGTGATGGATTCGAACGATATTGAAAAAGAACGCGGCATCACGATTCTGTCGAAGAACTGCGCAGTCGAATACAAGGGCACGCACATCAACATCGTCGACACCCCTGGCCACGCCGACTTCGGCGGCGAAGTCGAGCGCGTGCTGTCGATGGTCGACAGCGTTTTGCTGCTGGTCGATGCGCAGGAAGGTCCGATGCCGCAAACGCGTTTCGTGACGCGCAAGGCGCTGGCGCTGGGCCTCAAGCCTATC
>Ga0210409_10004376_pt1 | contig 15252 bp, 12 predicted proteins | sample IncBWH17MmetaG_FD_161649 | JGI IMG/M metagenome (GOLD analysis project Ga0210409, IMG submission 161649) | Forest soil microbial communities from Barre Woods Harvard Forest LTER site, Petersham, Massachusetts, United States - Inc-BW-H-17-M | ecosystem: Environmental > Terrestrial > Soil >...
ACCGCGAGCGTTGCCTGATAGCAGAACTGCCACAAACCCACCGCGACCGCCATCGTGGTGAGCAGCCGCCGCTGCGCCACGAAGTCCAGCCCGCTGCGCATCGACCGCCAGAAGGGCGCGCGCGCCTGGCGTTCCTCCCGCGGCACGTGGATGCCGCGCAGGATCGCGGCCGAGGCCACCATCAGCGCCGCGTTGGCCAGCAGCGCCAGCGGGGCCCCGGTGAAACGGATCAGCAGGCCCGCCGCGCCCGGGCCCACGACCTCGGCGGTCGAGGAGGCCAGTGCGTTGCGGGCATGTCCCTCCACCAGCCGTTCGCGTTCGACCAGTTGCGTCAGCACGATTTGCGAGGCGGTTCCGGCGGTCGTGTTGACGGCGCCGATCACGAACGCGACCACGTACATGAACGGCATCGACAGCGCCCCCAGCCACCAGGCGAGCGGCACGCAGGCCACGACGGCCGCAGTCGTCAGCTCGCCCACCACGTACACCGGCAGCTTTCTGACCCGATCGAGCCAGACCCCGGTGGGCAGCGAAAACAGGGCGAACGGCACGATCTCCATGGCCGTGAGCAGGCCCATCTGCGTGGGCGATGCCTGCAGCAAAATGGCCGCCGTCAACGGCAAGGCGAGCAGCGACACCTGGGAACCGAACGAGCTGATCAAGGTCGAGGACCACAGCCGCCGATAGGTGCGGTCGCGCAGCAGGTCGTCGGGCCGCAGCGCAAAGGCCGACAGCCGGCGCCCGAGGCGTCGGGACAGTTCGGACACGGGGCTGCGTCGGGGCGCCAGCAAGGCTACTTCAGCGGCTCCAGGATGCTGACGTAGTTGGCCACCGCGGCGCCGCCCATGTTGAAAACCCCTGCCAGGCGCGCGTTGCGCACCTGCATCTCGCCCGCGTTGCCGGTGAGCTGCATTGCGCACAGCGCGTGCATCGACACGCCGGTCGCGCCGATCGGATGTCCCTTCGCCTTCAGGCCGCCGGAAACGTTCACCGGGAGGCGGCCTTCGGGGTACACGGTCCCATCGTCCACCACCCGCGCGCCGGCGCCGTGATCGGCCAGTCCCATCGCTTCGTACGACAAGAGCTCGGCGATCGTGAAGCAGTCATGCACCTCGGCGAGCGACAGGTCCTGGATGCGGCAGCCGGCCGCAGCCAGCGCAGCGCTCCAGGCGCGGCGCGGACCCTCGAACGAGCTGGCGTCCCGGCTCGACATCGCCAGCCAGTCGTTGACCTGCGAGCGCGCGCGGAAACGCACCGCGCGGGCCAGGCTGCGGGCGGTTTTCTCGTCGGCCAGCACCAGCGCCGCCGCCCCGTCCGATACCAGCGAGCAGTCCGTCTTGCGCAGCGGGTCGGCGACCAGCGGGTTCTTGTCCGACACCGTGTTGCAGAATTCGAAGCCCAGATCCTTGCGCACCTGGGCCCAGGGATTGTGCACGCCGTTGCGATGATTCTTGGCCGCAATCCGCGCCAGCGTGTCGCGGTGATCCCCGTAGCGGGCAAAGTACTGGCGCGCCATCTGGGCGAAGATGCCCGGAAACGTCATGCCGGCGGCCGCCTCCTCCTTCACATAGGAGGCGTTGGCCAGTACGCGGGTGACTTCCTCGCCGCTCACGGCCGTCATCTTCTCGGCGCCGACCACCAGGGCCACCCGCGCACGCCCCGCTTCGATCGCATCGCACGCTGAGTAGATCGCGGCCGATCCGGACGCGCAGGCGTTTTCCACGCGCGTGGCCGGTTTCCAGCGCAGCGCCGGATCCGCGTTCAGCACGAAGGAGGAGCAGAAGTTGTCCGGCACGAAGCCGCCGTTCAGATTGCCCAGCCAGGTCGCATCGACGTCCTGGGCGGCCATGCCGGCGTGCTCGATGGCCTGGCGGCCTACCGAGTCGATCAGGCCTTCCAAGTCCATGTCCTCGTGCCGGCCGAAGCGGCCGTGAGCCCAACCGACGATGCAAACGGCCATCGCGCCTCCTGCCAGAAACTGATGCGGTATCGAAGCTTACCGAATTCGGTCGCCCTGACCGGTCGGCCGAAATGGCAAGATGCGCTAATCCCGTCCAACTTGAAGGCGCAGCCCGGCTGCGCCCCTTCCGATGTCAACCGAATTGCTGAAGATACAAGCCCTGGGCGCCCTGATGGCGCTGCTCGCGGCGGCCGCCGTGCAAGCCGAACCCGTCCGCGCCGAGCGGCTCGAGGCGCTGGCGCGCGAGGTGTCCAGCGCCGAACGCGACTTCGCCCGCACCCTGTCCGACCGTGATCTGACGGCGTTTGCCGGATTCGTTGCCCAGGACGCGGTGTTCCGCAGCGGTCACGACGTTCTGATCGGGCGCGACGCGGTAGTGGACGGCTGGCGCGACTACTTCAAGTCGGGCCCGGCGCCTTTCAGCTGGGAACCGGACCGGGTGACGGTCGCCGATTCGGCCAACACCGCCGTGTCCAGCGGGCCGATCAGAGATCCGGCGGGCAAGGTGATCGGACGCTTCACGACCATCTGGCACCGGGACGGCGCGCCGGACGGCGCCGGCCGCTGGCGCGTGATCGTCGACCAGGGCGTGCCGCTGCTCGAGTGCACCGCGCCGGGCGGCCGATGATGGGCTGCGGCCGATGACGTCGAATGAATCGCAATCCTGTGCCGGCAAGGTCTTCCTGGTCGGCGCCGGACCGGGCGATCCCGAGTTGCTGACGCGCAAAGGCGAGCGCATTCTGGCCTCGGCCGACACGGTGGTGTTCGACCACCTGGTGGGCGAGGCCGTGCTGGACCTCGCGCCGGCCGGCGCCGAGCGCATCTACGTCGGCAAGCAGCCCGGCCACCACGAGCTGCCGCAATCGGACATCAACCGGCTGCTGATCGAGCGGGCACGAGCGGGACGGTGCGTGGTGCGCCTTAAGGGCGGCGATCCATTCGTGTTCGGCCGCGGCGGCGAGGAAATCATCGACCTGGCAGCCGCCGGCGTGCCGTTCGAAGTCGTCCCCGGCGTCACGGCCGCCTGCGCAGCCTCCGCCTACTCGGGCATTCCGCTGACGCACCGGGGCATCGTGCGGGCGTGCACGCTGGTGTCCGGCCACTTGATCGACGGCCGCTGCGATCTGGATTGGCCGGCGCTGGCCCGGCCAGGGCAGACCATCGTCGTCTACATGGGGGTGGCGGCCATTGCCATCATTTGCGCCCAGCTGGTTGCGCACGGTCTGGACGCCGGCACTCCAGCGGCTGCGATCCGAAACGCCACGATCGGATCGCAGCAGACCATCGTGGGCACGCTGGCCGATCTACCCGACCGGCTGGCCGCGGCGCAGCTCGCCCCGCCGGTCATCGTGATCATCGGGGAAGTCGTCAAAATGAGGCAGCGGCTGGACTGGTTCGGCCGCTGAGCCCTGATCCTCTGGCCCATACCCCCTTAAGGTAGACTTTTGACAGAAGAGGGTTTCATTAACGCGCATCAAGCGCGGGCCCGGTCCGGGCGGCGCAAAATCATCGCAAATCCGATCGTCGGGAGCACCGCGCCATGAGCAACATCGAGTCGGTTTCGCACGAAACACGCGTCTTCAAGCCCAGTGCCGAGTCCTCGCGCAACGCCGCCATTGCAAGCATGGAGGCCTACCACGCGCTGTGCGACGAAGCGCAAAAGGACCCGGACCGGTTCTGGAGCCGCCTGGCCAACGAGAACGTGCTGTGGCACAAGCCGTTCACGCGAGTGCTCGACGACAGCAACGCGCCGTTTTATCGGTGGTTCGAGGATGGCGAACTGAATGCCTCCTACAACTGTCTGGACCGCAACCTGACCAACGGCAACGCCGACAAGGTCGCGATCATCTTCGAGGCCGACGACGGCGCCGTGACCCGGATCACGTACCGCGATCTGCACGCTCGCGTGTGCCAGCTGGCCAACGGCCTGAAGTCGCTCGGCTACCGCAAGGGCGACCGGGCCATCATCTACATGCCGATGTCCATCGAGGCGGTGGTCGCGATGCAGGCCTGCGCGCGCCTGGGCGTGATCCATTCGGTCGTGTTCGGAGGCTTTTCGGCCAAGTCGGTGCACGAGCGCATCGTCGACGTCGGCGCCTCGCTGGTGATCTGCGCCGATGAGCAGATGCGCGGCGGCAAGCCGATCGCGCTGAAACCGGCCATCGACGAGGCGCTCTCCGAGGGCGGCTGCGAAGCGGTGCGCAAGGTGATTACCTACAAGCGCACCGGCGGCAAGGTCGCGTGGAATGCGGGCCGGGACCTGTGGATGCACGAGCTGATGGCGAACCAGCCGGCGCAGTGCGAGCCCGAGTGGGTCGGCGCGGAACACCCGCTGTTCGTGCTGTACACGTCCGGCTCGACCGGCAAGCCCAAGGGCGTACAGCATTCCACCGGCGGCTACTTGCTGTGGGCGATGCTGACGATGAAGTGGACGTTCGACATCAAGCCGACGGACGTATTCTGGTGTACGGCCGACGTGGGTTGGGTCACGGGCCACACCTACGTGTGCTACGGCCCGCTGGCAACGGGCGCGACCGAGATCATCTTCGAAGGCGTGCCGGTCTATCCCGATGCCGGCCGCTTCTGGCGGATGTGCCAGGACCACAAGGTGAGCGTCTTTTACACGGCGCCTACCGCGATCCGCTCGCTGGTCAAGTCCAACGAGGCCGCGCCGGCCACCCACCCGACCAAGTACGACCTGCGCAGCCTGAGGATCCTGGGGACCGTGGGCGAGCCGATCAATCCGGAAGCCTGGATGTGGTACTACAAGAACGTGGGCGACTCGCGCTGCCCGGTCGTCGATACGTTCTGGCAGACGGAAACCGGCGGTCACATGATCACGCCGCTGCCGGGAGCCACGCCGCTGGTGCCCGGATCGTGCACGCTGCCGCTGCCCGGCATCGAGGCAGCGATCGTCGACGAGACCGGTCACGACGTCCCGAACGGGCAGGGCGGCCTGCTGGTCGTGAAAGCGCCCTGGCCGGCGATGATCCGCACGATCTGGGGCGACCCCGAGCGGTTCAAGAAGTCGTACTACCCGGACGAGCTGGGCGGGCGCCTGTACCTGGCCGGGGACGGCTCGATCCGCGACAAGACCACGGGGTACTTCACCATCATTGGCCGGATCGATGACGTGTTGAACGTGTCGGGACACCGGATGGGAACGATGGAGATCGAGTCGGCGCTGGTCGCGAACCCGCTGGTGGCCGAGGCGGCCGTGGTCGGTCGCCCGGATGATATGACGGGCGAGGCCGTGTGCGCCTTCGTCGTTCTGAAGCAGGCGCGGCCGTCCGACGAGCAGGCCCCGGCGATCGCCAAGCAGCTGCGCGACTGGGTCGCCAAGGAGATCGGCCCGATCGCCAAGCCCAAGGACATCCGTTTCGGCGACAACCTGCCGAAGACCCGATCGGGCAAGATCATGCGGCGCCTGTTGCGCTCGATCGCCAAGGGCGAGGAGATCAAACAGGACATCTCGACGCTGGAAAATCCGGCCATCCTGGAGCAGCTGAAGATCGTGCAGTAGGGCGTCCCGACCGGCCCGAGGCGCGGCCGACACCCGCTAAACTTGCGCCCCGTTCGAGAAGGAGAGATGGCCGAGCGGTTGAAGGCGCACGCCTGGAACGCGTGTATGGGTGAATAACCCATCGTGGGTTCGAATCCCACTCTCTCCGCCAGCCTTCGCTGCTTCGCAGCTACGGCTGGCAAGCCAGCCGGAGTTGCGAAGCAGCGAAGGCTGCCCGCCGAAGCGCGTCAGCGCGTAGGCGGGCCGGTTGAGTTAGAGCTACTGCTGATGGGTGAGCCTTGGACAGATCCGCCAGCGTAGCGTCTCGGAATGCGGTACGTCTACCTGCTGGAGAGCGTCGATTGCCCCGACCAGAGGTATGTCGGGCTGACCACCGATCTCAGAAAACGCCTTGCCGCCCACAACTCCGGCCAGTCGATCCATACGGCGAGGCACAAGCCGTGGCGGCTAGTTACCTACGTTGCGTTCGCAGATGCGGCAAAGGCAGTCAAGTTCGAGTGCTACCTCAAATCACCATCGGGCCGGGCATTCGCGAATAAGCGATTGCGATGAGGGGAGGCTACATGGCAATCCAGTACACAAGGGCTGCTGCACCCAAAAAATATGCGGCTCCCTGCATCACGTTAGCCACCCGCGGAAGCGGCTGCGGCCAACCACGTCGGTTTTGCTCGAACTGCTCGCGGATCGTCATACGAAATCTGTTTCGTCCCGCGATCCAATCCGAAATGCCAAGCCAAATAGCAGCTAGTACCAGACAGATGGACGGCACACTGTTGTGCGTACTTACGGCAAGCACAAGCCACAACGCCGAAAGCACGACACCAGCCGTAAGACCTTTCGCAGTTTTGCTCATTGCCGATGTCCATGGGCAGAGCCAATATTTTGCTCCTCCGTGGGAGAACTCCGCGAGCGCGGCGTCCCGTTCGACACAATCGAGGCCACGGAAGGAAGGAAGCGATGAAACAGGTGAAGATTCAAAGCCATGCGTCTCTGCGGGAAGAGATGAAGGCAGTTGCACGCGGAAAGAAGTCTGCGCCGAAAGACGCAAGCGGCATCTCATTCGACTCCCTGGAAGTGTTACTTCGTCTGCTGACACCGCAGAATCGAGAGCTCCTCGCTGTCATTCGGGACAAGAAGCCGCTGTCGATCGCGGAATTGGCGGAACTGACAGGTCGCGCACAGCCGAACCTGACCCGTACCCTCGGAAAGCTCGAGGCCATAGGTTTTGTGCGATTGAAGACCGTGAACCGTCGCAAGGTGCCAACGACCGCGGTCCGTTCGTTGCGAATCAACATTGATCCATTTTCGCGAAACGATCGGCTGGAAGTGGCCTGAATGACACGATCTCGGGTTACGATCGACTAATGCCCGTCTCTGTCAACTTACAGACTGTTCACCCCCGCAAGTTGGCCGCGGTGCGGCGTGAGGTCGCGGTGGGCGCGGTGGGCTCAGCGTGGGGGCCGGGCATCGAAGCTCGCTCCCGCCTGCCAGTCAGGCGGCTGCGCCGGAGCGTTTGCCCGGGAGCCTCCCCGAACGCTGCGCGGTAGCGCGCGCTAAATCGAGCCAGGTGGAAGAAACCGTTTTGCAGTGCCACCGAGGTCACGGTCGTGGACTCCGATGGGGATCGCAATTCCTGTCGCGCAGCCTCGAGGCGGATCCTGCGCAGGAAGCAGGTTGGCGTGCAGTGGAACCAGTCGCGGAACCCCACCTCCAGGGCGCGCAGGCTGACGCCAACTCTCGCCGCGATCTCAGTGACGCTCAGTTCGGGGCCGCCGCAGCGCATCCAGTGTTCCGCCTCACGCATGGCCCGCGGTGGGGCTGCGTGGGTCGCACGCGCGAGTTCGGCGCTGTAGTTGTGCGGGTGGCCGCTCAGCACCAACGACAGCAGGAATTCATCGAAGCTTGCCACGGCCGCGGGCGGCAAGATAATGTTCATCCGCTCGTACATCAGCAGCAGCGCAACAGCCTCCGTCCAAGCTCCCTCTAGCTCCGCGCGGAAGGGACGCAGCTCGAACCTCAGCGGCGCGGTCGCAGGGACGTTGAGCCACCGGACGCAGAGCTTCTCCAGGCGCTCGATGTCCACTCGTATCGATCTGTGCGCGAAGCTTCGGTCGAATTCGAGGCGAGTCGGGATGTCGGGAGACAGGGGGAGCGTCTGCTGCCGGTGCCAGGTCGTCTGCGCACTTGCTTGCGATGCGCTAGCGGAGCCGTTCAGGCAGGTCATCATCAGCATCAGGTTCGGGAAATTGCCTAGGTCGATGCCGACCGCCGTCGAGTACCTCAGTCCGACAATCGGCTGAGCCGTGCGACGGATCACGTCCAGAGTCACCGAAACGTCTCGAGCGCCTCCACGAATCTCGACCTCATGAGAGCAGTAAACGCGACTCACCGCGTCGATCGCCTCGGTCAGGTTGGACGTTTGCAGGAACACGTTCTGCACGGCCAAGCTGGATCGGGTCGGTTCTAGCGGGATTCGCAGCGGCGCTCGCCCTGGATGAAAGCGAGCAGGTCCGCGCTGATCCGGGTGATCCCGCCCGCGCCAGTCGAATTCCCGACGTAGATGGCATTCTTCAGGTGCAGGGTCTCAACCAGCGTTGCCAGATCGTCGGCGTATGTATTCATGTCGTTGCCTGCCCATGGCTGGCTCGAGCGGCCGTCCCGTGTCGTAATCGTGTTCATCGAACGCCAGCATGCGCGCGCGCCCGAGTCGAGACCAGTGAAATCTTGGGAATCGTTGGGAATGCGGGTGACGCCGCAGGCGTGCAGTGAGGCGATCCGAACCGACAGCGACGACGGAAGCTCTAAGCCAATTCGTTCAACAGGGCTTCGGCGGCCTTCAGGTCAGCTGTCGCATGCCCCTCGGCAAAACGCCGAAGGACGTGGCCGAGCAATCGTCGGACCTCGTTGTGGCGTTCGCCGCCACGGCAAATTCGAGCAAGCGAGGTCGCCGCGCGCAACTGCCATGAGAGGGCGTTTTGCTTGCGAGCGACGTCTAGAGACCGCCGCGCCAAGCGCTCGGCCTCCCGCCTGTCACTCTTACCGCCTTCCCGGAACACCGTGACGGCCTTGATGCGAAGCAGTTCCGCCAGACACCAGCCCTCCTCCCTGCGTTGCGCGCGTCGGATGGCGCCGTCGACGACGGAACGTCCGGCGTCGTGCTGCCCCGCCTTCGATAGGCCTTCCGCGAGCGCGCCTAGAAACCCCGTATGGAATGGCGCAAACCGCACCTCGCGGAGATCCTCGAGGGCCGCGCGCAGCAACGCCAGTCCGGCCGCGAGGTCGCCGTATCGGACGAGTAGTTCCCCTTGCAGGCAGCGGCCGAGGACATGCCAGGATTCCAGCGAGCTTTCGCCCGCCCGATCCAAGAGCATCGAAACGGACTGCCCGGCCAACGCGCGGTCGCCGACGAGCAGGGCGACCGGGCCGGCCGCCTGCGCGAGCGCGTCGCAAATGGAGATTGCGTGGCTTGTCGCTATGGCTTCCTCCACGGCCTTTCGCGCGGTCTGGACGGCCTGATCGGGAAAACCCTGCAACCAGAGCATATGGGCGAGAACCGCACGACCGGCGACAGGCTGGTCAAACCGTGCACGAATGCTGGGCGAACGAGGCAGCGCTGCAGCCTCCCTCTGCAACATACGTTCGACATAGCGCCGCGCCCGAACGTGCTCACCGAGGTAATGCAGGGGAGCGCCGAGCATCCGATCACCGATCGGAAGGTCGCCTGTGGAGCCGGTGCGGCGCGCCAGTGCGGCAAACTTCGCGGCGACGGCGAGCGCGGCGCGAAAGTCCCCGGTGCCCAATCGGCACGCCCAAAGGCCCCAGAGGGCTCCCAGCTGATGCTCGCTGTCGTTGAGCTCCTCGGCCACTTCGAGCGCCTTTGTCCAGGCGACGGCCGCTTCGGGCGCAAGCCCCTTTGTGAACGTGCGCGATAACCCGAGCATCGCGTACAACCCCATCACCTGCCGGGATCTTGCTTCGCGATCGGGTCCGGGCCGAAGACTTGCCAGGGCCTGTTCGACGCCGCTGCGACACTCGTCGGTCAGTGAAAGATGGAACCACAGCGGAATAACGCCGAGCGTTAGATCCGCGCCGATACCGCTGTCCCCGGCGGACGAAAAAGCCCACCGCAAAGATGCGCGCACGTTGTCGATCTCGCGGCCGTACAACGACACCCATTCGTCGGGCGGCCGCGTTTGCCATTCCTCCGTGGCGCGCTCGAAGACGTTGCGGTAATGAATCGCGTGACGCTGTGCGATCTCGTCCGATTCGCCGCTCTCCGAGAGCTTGGCAAGCGCATATGCGCGTGTGGTGTCCAAGAAGCGAAACCGGCTGCCGCTGCGATCGTCGGTCTCTGCAATGACCAAGGATTTGGCGACGAGGTCCGCGATCAGATCTGGCACGTCGGAAGCGCTCACAGCCGCACTGGTTACGACGGCGCTCGCCGCTTCCAGGGTGAAACCGCCCACGAACACGGCTAGACGCCTAAGAACCATGCGCTCGGGATCCGTCAGAGACTCGCAGCTCCAATCAAGCGTGGCCCCAAGGGTCTGGTGCCGCTTCAGCGCCGTGCGGGAACCGCGCGTCAATAGGCGCATCCGATCGTCCAACCGCTTGGCAACTCCGTACACACCAAATGCGTTGACCCGGCCAGCGGCCAGTTCGATTGCCAGTGCGACGCCATCGAGGCGGCGGCAGATATCCGCGACGGCGGGGGTGTTGGCATCAGTCAATTCGAATTCATCGACGCTGGCCGCGGTGCGCTCAACGAAAAGCTCCACGGCAGGGTAGGTGACCGCGACGGCGGGGGTCAATCGGTCGGACGAGGAGGGAACAGCCAGTGGCGGAAGGTGGACGAGCCGTTCGCCATCGGCGCGCAGGGCCTCGCGCGATGTCGCGAGGATCCGTACACCGGGACACGCCGTCAGGAGTCCCTCCGCCAAGCGCGCAGCGGCCTCAACGACGTGCTCGCAGCTGTCGAGCACGATCAGCAAGCGCCGATCGCGCAGGAAGGCGATCAATGCGGGCACTGGATCGTTCGTGACCAGAGGCAGGCTGAGCGCGGACGCAAGCGCGCAAGCGACGAGCCCAGGCTCGGCGATCGGCGCCAGATCGATGAAGCAAACCGGGTCCGCGAAGGTTTCGACCAGCTGCCGCGCGACTGCGAGCGCAACGGTAGTCTTGCCGACTCCTCCGCATCCGACAATCGTGAAGAAGCGCGAACGCTGCAACCGCTCGCAAAGTGAAGCGACCGCTGCGGCCCTGCCGATCACCCGCGTAAGGCGGTTGGGCAGATGGTTGGAAGGCGGAGCGCGGATGAAGGATGCAGCGTCTCCGTTTCGGCGAGAGACAGCACCTATGAAGCGATAACCGCGGCCTGGAACCGTGGCGACGTAGGCAGGGCGCCCAGGGCCGTCCGCGAGTGCTTTGCGCAGGGCGGCGATTTGAACCCTTAGATTGGACTCCTCGACGACGGCGTCAGGCCACGCGCAAGCAATGAGTTCGTCCTTGGTAATCACCTCGCCAGGGCGGGTCGCTAGAACGGTGAGCAGATTCAGAGCACGGCTGCTCAGGCAGACCGGATCGTCAGCCCTGAGCAGGACGTGTCGATTGGTATCGAGTCGGAACGGGCCGAACAGGAACTCGGCGTGCATAGAACGACGAACCTAGCACCGTCCCCCATGCGGGAAAAGGCAGTCGCCGAGATATCTACACCGCGAACAAGGGCATTTCGATAATGCGGGACTGCGGGGACCGCCTGCCCTACCTGACCGACGGCGAATCTACCGCAAAGAGGCAATGGGTCCTGCGTACGTGAACGGTGTGTCCCGACCAAGGAGACAACGCCTCCTTCCAACCAGAGGCGAACGCATGCGGCCGAAGAACTGGTTGCTGCAGGACACCGGTCGCTTCTCATCGGGAGTTCGTGATCTCGCGGAACTCCGATTTTGGAATGAAGCCGTCCCGATTAGGCATCATGATCTTCGGCAGGCTCTCCTTGTCCAGCGTCGCGTCGTCCGGCAGGATGCCATTCAGGTTCAGGATGTAGGCGGCCACCGCATAGGTGTCATCGACGCTGAGAGCCGGGCCCCTACCGTAGGGCTAGGGTAGCGGCGGGGTCCGGGAGCGATAGCCGCTTTTCGTCGCACTATCCAATTGACGACATTGACTGTCCGCTCGCAGAGAAGCGGATAGTCCTTCGGAAATTGGATAGCGTCGTATTCCGTCGGCGGTACATTGAGTCGATCCAACATTGTCGCCACCTCAGGTCTGCCGTCGGCCACGATGCCTGCTGATGCGCAACAAGCAAGCACGCCGATGTTTTCAAATGCAACGAAAGGAAGGTCCACAATGAACATGATTACCGCCAAGGATGGCACGCAGATCTATTACAACGACTGGGGCAGCGGACAGCCGGTGGTCTTCAGCCATGGATGGCCGCTTTCCGCCGATGCGTTCGAAGATCAGATGTTCTTTCTCGCTTCGCGCGGCTACCGTTGCGTTGCTCACGACCGCCGCGGTCATGGCCGCTCCAGCCAACCGTGGAACGGCAATGATCTCGACACGTATGCCGACGATCTGGCAACGCTGATCGAAACGCTCGATCTGAAAGACGCCATCCACGTCGGCCATTCGACGGGCGGGGGCGAAGTGGCAAGGTATATCGGCCGTCATGGCACCAAACGCGTTGCGAAGGCGGTACTGATCGGCGCGATTCCGCCCCTGATGTTGAAAACACCCGCAAATCCGACGGGAACCCCCATCGAGGTATTCGATCAGTTGCGTGCCGCTGTGCAGGCGGATCGTTCCAAGTTCTGGAAAGACCTCAGCCTTGCGTTCTACGGATACAACCGTCCAGGTGCGAAGGTCTCCGAGGGCGTGCGCGAGTCGTTCTGGCTGCAAGGAATGATGTGTGGCTTTCCGGGTGCGTACTTCTGCATCAAGGCATTTTCCGAAACGGACCTGACCGAGGATCTGAAGCGGTTCGATGTGCCGACGCTCATTCTCCACGGTGACGACGATCAGATCGTACCGATCGAGGCGTCCGCGATGCGATCCTCCAAGCTGATCAAGAACGCCAAGCTGCTCGTTTATAAAGGCGCCCCGCACGGAATGTGTACCACGCTCAAGGACAGAGTCAACGAAGAGTTGCTTGCGTTCATAAAGTCCTAGGAGAAATCGAATGGGGCAAAGCCGAACGTTCGATTCTCCATGGAGACGACAATGACCTTGAAATTGAACTCGGCGCGGCTGGTTCGGCAGGCTCTCGCGGTTACGGTGCTCGCCGTGGGCGGCGCCTCATGGCTTGGCGGCCAAGCGCTTGCGCAAGCCGACAGTCCCGTGACGAGGATCAATGCCGAAGCGGCGACCTCCGACATTACCGTCCAGCCAGTTCGCGGCAACATCAGCGTCGTGATGGGCTCTGGCGGCAACATTACCGTCCTTAAAGGTGATGACGGAAAGCTGATGGTCGACACAGGCATCGTGTTGTCACGGGTAAAGCTCTCGGCCGCGCTCGATAGCATCAGCGCGGCGCCTCCCAAGTACGCCATCAACACGCACTGGCATTGGGATCACACCAGCGGCAACGAATGGATCCATCAGGCGGGCGCAACGATCATCGCTCACGAAAACACGGCGAAGCATCTCGCGGCCAGGGTACGAGTGGAGGACTGGCAATACACATTCGATCCGTCGCCGGAGGGCGCGCTTCCAACCCTGATCATCAGGAGTGACTTGACGCTGAACTTCGGTCATGAGACCGTCTTGATCCGCTCCTATTCGCCGTCTCACACGGATGGCGATCTGTACGTTTACTTCGCCAAGGCCGACGTCCTGGCGACGGGCGACACGTACTGGAACGGGCTCTATCCATTCATCGATACTGGCGTCGGAGGCGGTATCGACGGCATGATCCAAGCGGCGAATGCGAACATTGCCCTTGCCACAGACAAGACGGTCGTTGTGCCAGGCCACGGACCGGTATCAGGCCGGGCGCAGCTCATCGAGTATCGCGACATGCTTGTTGGCATTCGTGACAACGTAGCGGCCTTGAAGAAGCAGGGCAAGTCGCTCGGCGAGGTCATCGCGGCAAAGCCATCCGCGGCGTACGACGCAAAATGGGGTGGCTTCGTCATCGATCCAGCCTTCTTCACGCGCCTTGTCTATAACAGTCTATGAGCCGTTACGCGTTCGCGACGCCTTTCAACCCGCGCGCCGATACACCGGATTCACCGCACTGGCCGACGAGTGCGCCGCCTCCCGGGTGTGGGCGGGCGTGCATTTCCGCCCTGTTGCTGGTTTGCGCCATCGTGGTGCTTGTGTATGGGTTGATTAAAGCGAACTAAAGGTGGATGCCGTCCTCGGGATAAGTGGGGATATTGAACTGACTCGAAAGTTCGAGCAACAGCGTGCCGCTGGCGCTGATTGAACCCCTCGGGGGTAGCTCCACGACCTGCCATGCACGTGCATGCACCCACCTGCGCCGGACTGCAGGAATGGCTCGATGGTCCTCGGGGGAGAGTGCAGATACGTGCAGCCGACCGCCCTGGTGCCGGGGAAAAACGGGGTTAGCGGCGCGAGCCGCCTGGAGAACGAGTACTGGCGCGGAGTATTGTCTCGTCCGTCCCCGCCACCCTCCGAAGCGCGAAGCGCGAAGGAGGGCTGCACAATTCTCGGAATCCCTTCATTTCGTTTCGGAGACGCCGCAGCGACTGGTGGGTTGGAGTCCCAAGCAGAAGCCATTTCGCCGAATCCGTAAATCGCTGATCTTCCTGATGATTCACCGATTCACCGCTGCCCGCCGCAGTCCAGCGCGCGCGTCGACGATACAGCGTCGGCGGCCGCAATCGGCGGGTGAGTAGGTGGGCCGCGGGCGCGATCGCCGGTAGACCTGCGCCGGCATATGTAGCACGGAGGCTCTCCGGGCCGCCAGCATGTCAGCGAAGGGTCAGAAAGCGATCGTTCGACTGAAACGAAACAGAGCCGGAATCGACCCGAAGCAGCCAGTCGCTCACGTCGGCTTTCGGCCGACCCAGGCGAATCACCACGAGAGACCGTCCGCGGCTATTCGCATATCAGCCTGCGAAAACCACGTCAGCTCGTGAGCGCGCAGCCGCACAGCCGGGCATGACCTCTGCATGAACGCAAAGCCAACTGGCGCAGTCGGCGCGCGTCATTTCTCGCTGGAATAACAGATAGTCGTGCAAGCTCGCTACCGCGCCCGAGGTCAGAAACGCACAATCTTGTGCACGCAACCTGCCATGAGACATTCAATCCTTCGGATTCGCGGGCCAATCAATCACCGTCGCGTGGTCCCGCTGCCGATAAGGGTCACGCCCTAGACTTGAAGGAGATCACAGGTGACAGACAAGACCAACATCGAACGTCGTACCTTAATTACTGCAGCCTCGGGCGCCGCTCTATCGTTAGCACTGATGTCGAAACGCGCTGGCGCGCGCACGGCAGAAGGGAATGAAAAAATTGTTCAAGCACAATTCGAACGTGAACGCGGAATGTCTAGTGAACTGTGGCGCCTCTCAGCAAGCGAAGTCGCTCGCCTCGTAAGGACGCGCAAAGTGTCGGCCCGTGAGGTAGCAGACGCAGCGCTGCAACGGCTCGACTCTGTCAACCCGCGGATCACCGCGATCGTTGACTACCGACCGGATCTGGTGCGAGAGCAGGCAGACCGGGTGGACAGTCTGTTGGCCCGCGGAAACGACCCGGGTCCCCTGGCCGGCGTGCCGGTCACTGTCAAGATAAACATCGACCA
>Ga0210409_10004377_pt1 | contig 15249 bp, 6 predicted proteins | sample IncBWH17MmetaG_FD_161649 | JGI IMG/M metagenome (GOLD analysis project Ga0210409, IMG submission 161649) | Forest soil microbial communities from Barre Woods Harvard Forest LTER site, Petersham, Massachusetts, United States - Inc-BW-H-17-M | ecosystem: Environmental > Terrestrial > Soil >...
TCCCAATGACGTGATCGCGCTCGACGCGGCCACCGGTAAGACCATCTGGACTTACGCGCACAAGCCGGCGCCCGAGACCAAGAATCCCTGCTGCGGCAACCTGACTCGCGGTGTTGCGATTCTGGGAAACACCATCTTTCTGGCATCGCTCGATGCGCAACTGATCGCCATCAACGCGCGAACCGGCGCGGAGCTATGGAAAACGCAAGTGGCCGACTATAAGCAGCAATACTCGATGACTCACGCGCCCATCGTCATCAAGGACAAGGTGATCGCCGGAGTCGCCGGCGGCGAGCATGGAATCCGCGGCTTTATCGCGGCATTCGATGTGAACACAGGCAAGGAGGTCTGGCGGTTCAACACCGTTCCGGGACCCGGCGAGCCCGGCTACGAAACCTGGCTCGGCAAAGACGGAAAGCCGAACGATTCGTACCTGCATGGCGGCGCGCCTATTTGGGTGACGGGATCGTACGACCCGGAAACCAACTTGACGTACTGGGGCACCGGGAATGCCGGGCCGGATTGGAACGGCGACGCGCGCCTGGGGGATAACCTCTATAGTTCTTCCGTGATCGCGCTCGATGCCGATACGGGCAAGCTGAAGTGGCACTACCAGTTCTCGCCGCACAACGAATTCGATTGGGACGCGACCCAGGTGCCGGTCCTGGTGGACATCCAATTCCAGGGCCGCGCGCGCAAGGCGATGCTGTGGGCCAATCGCAATGGCATGTTCTACGTGCTCGATCGCGGCACCGGCCAATTTCTGCTGGGCAAGCCCTTCACCAAAGTGAATTGGGCGACGGGCTTCGACGAAAAGGGCCGCCCGATGGCCGCGCCCGGAGTCGTGCCCACCAAGGAAGGCACGCTGGTGTATCCCGGCAACCAGGGTGGAACCAACTGGTACAACCCGTCGTTCAGCCCGGCCACCGGATTGTTCTACATCTCCGCGTGGGAGAACTCATCCAGCACCTATGTGAAAGGCGAGGAGCCTCCGGAGTTCCACGATGGCCAGAACTTCACCGGAACCTTCCCGAGGAATGGAGCCTCGACCGACGACGTATTCGCCTCCGTGATTGCGGTAGATCCGAATACCGGTGCGCGCAAGTGGACGCACCGCTTATCGGCGCCCTCGACGGAAGCGGGCATTCTGACGACTGCTTCTAACGTTTTATTCAGCGGAGGGCGCGATGGAGCCTTCTACGCCCTCGACGGCCGCGACGGGAAGCTTCTGTGGGATACGAATCTCGGGCCTTCGGTGGCGGCGGGGCCGATGACCTATATGGTCAACGGGAAACAGTACGTGAGCATCCAGGCGGGGAGTTCTTTGTTCACGTTCGGTCTGCGGTAGTTGGAAAGGTGGTAGAAGTCCATGCTCAAAATGCCCTTGTTCCTTTCCGTGGCCGCGTTAGCGTTCGGCCAGGGTGGTGGCCGCGGGCCGGTCAACCGCGAAGCCAACGTGACTCCGGTTCCCTTCGAGCGGATTCTCCGCGCTAACCAAGAACCGCAGAATTGGCTCACCTACTCGGGCACAACGATGAGCCAGCGCCACAGCTTGCTCACGCAGATCACTCCGGATAACGCCAAGGATCTCACGCTCAAGTGGGTGTTCCAGTCGCGATCGCTCGAAAAGCATGAGGTCACGCCGCTGGTCGTCGACGGTGTGATGTACACGGTCCAGGGCATCAACGACGTCTTCGCTCTCGACGCCACGACGGGCAAGACCATCTGGAGCTATCTCTACAAGCCGGATCCGATCGCCCGCAACTGCTGCGGCCAGGAAACGCGCGGCCTCGCGGTGCTCGGCGACAAGGTCTTCTTGGCCGCGCTCGACACTACCGTGATCGCGCTCGATGCCAAGACCGGCAAGGAGATTTGGAAAACCCAGGCCGGCGACCCCAAGCAGCGTTACTCCATGACGCACGCTCCGCTCGCGATCAAGGACAAAGTCATCGCCGGAGTGGCCGGAGGCGAGTTCGGCATCCGCGGCTTTATCGCCGCTTTCGACGCCAACACGGGTAAGGAAGCCTGGCGCTTCTACACCGTTCCCGGCCCCGGCGAGCCCGGCAACGAAACCTGGTCTGGAGATTCCTGGATGCACGGCGGCGCGCCCATCTGGGAAACCGGCTCGTATGATCCCGAAACCAACCTCACGTTCTGGGGAACCGGTAACGCCGGCCCCGACTGGAACGGGGACGCTCGCAAGGGCGACAACCTCTATAGCAGTTCGGTGATTGCGCTCGACGCGGACACCGGCAAGCTCAAGTGGCACTACCAGTTCTCGCCGCACAACGAGTTCGACTGGGATTCCACGCAGATCCCCGTTCTGGCCGACATGCAGTATCAGGGGCAGCCGCGCAAGGTGATGCTGTGGGCCAATCGCAACGGGATGTTTTACGTGCTGGACCGCACCAACGGTAAATTCCTGCTCGGCAAACCATTCGTGAAAGTCAACTGGGCCATTGGATTCGACGAAGCCGGACGCCCCATTCGCGCCCCCGGGATCGAGCCCACCAAGGCGGGCACGCTGGTCTATCCGGGCAATCAAGGCGGAACCAATTGGTACAACCCGTCCTACAGTCCGCATACCGGCTTGTTCTACATTCCGTCCTGGGAAAACAGCTCATCGACCTATGTGAAGGGCGACACGCCGCCGGTCTTTGACGAAAAAGTGAGCTTCTCCGGCGACCGTCCCAAGCCCGGCGCAACCGGCGACGATGTCTTCAGCGCCATCCGCGCCATCGACCCGCAAACCGGTGAGAAGAAGTGGGACTACAAAATGTCAGCGCCTTCAACCGAGGGCGGCGTCCTGACGACGGCAAGCGATGTCCTGTTTGCGGGCGGTCGCGACGGTAGCTTCTTCGCTCTCGATGCCCGCAGCGGCAAGGCGCTGTGGGATACCAATCTGGGGCCTTCGGTGGCTGCTGGACCCATGACCTTTATGGTCAATGGGAAACAATACGTCAGCATCCAGGCCGGGAGTTCCTTGTTCACATTCGCTTTGCGGTAGACCACAGGCGCTGCGAACTTCAGGCAGTACGAACGAGCCGAGGGTACCGGAACCGGTTTTCGGGCAGGCCCTAACCGGTGCGTGGTTTTGTGCCCGGCACCTGAGTAATTCAACCTATCGCTAATTACATAAAATGGGCCGTACCTTAGGGGAGAGGCATTTCCCCATTGGAACCCCGGCCCGCCGCGGTCGCGTTGATTAAATCCTCAGCGAGGTCGCGCCTATTTATAAGTCTTCTTGTGGCGCTCGGGTTCGTACAATTGCTGGCGATGGGCCTGCAATGGGAGAGCGCCGACGTCAAGCGGTTTCTCGTGTATGCCGCGATCGTAGCGGTTACCAGCCATTTTCATCTGAATCGAACAGATCGCGACGGCGGGTTCTCCATGAACTTGCCGTTCGTTTTATTGAGCATCGTCAATCTGAGTCCCCCGGAAGCGGTGACCATCGGATGCGTCGCAGTGGTAATTCAGCAACTGCGCTCGCGGGAGCGCTGGTCGCTGCGCCGGTTTCTGCTGAGCGTGGCTGTTCAGGCGACCGTAATCTCCACCGCGTGCTTCGTGCTCCGGTCGCTTTTGCCGCCGCGGTTTAACGAACTTTCCATCCGGCTATTCATAGCCGCCGTGGCATTATTCGTGGTGAATACGCTCCCTTCGGCGATTCTGTTCCGGCTCAAAGGAGACCGCAGGCTGGGAAATCTGTGGAAGAGCTCCTATTTTTGGGCTTTCCCGTATTACCTGGTTGGCGCGGCACTGGCCCAGGTGATTGAATCCGGGAAATCCGCTCTCTCGGCGGGTACCTCGCTGCTGGTTTTGGCATCGCTGTACTTTGCTTTCCGGCACTATCGGGCGCAAAAAACAGAATGGAATGTGCGTACCCGGCACGCCCAGGACGTAGCGACTCTGCACCTGAGGTCGGTCGAAGCCCTGGCGTTGGCGGTAGAAGCGAAGGACAGCCTGAATACGCGAGGCCACATCCGCCGCGTGCAAGTCTACGCCTTGGGGATCGGGAAGGCCATGGGCCTGACGGAAACGGGGTTGGAGGCCTTGCAGGCCGGCGCGCTGCTGCACGATATCGGCAAGCTGGCGGTTCCCGAACACATCCTGACGAAACCAGGGAAGCTGACCGCAGAAGAGTTCGCCAAGATGAAGGTGCATCCCCTGGTGGGCGCCGAAATCGTCGAGCAGATGCAATTTCCGTACCCGGTGGCTCCCATCGTTCGGGCGCATCACGAGAAGTGGGACGGCAGGGGATATCCATTCGGCCTGAAAGGCGAGGAAATCCCGATTGGTGCGCGAATCCTGGCAGCGGTGGACTGGCTGGATGCGATGATTTCCGATCGCGAGTACCGCAAGGGAATTCCGATCGAAGAAGCGATGCACCAGATAAACGAGGAATCCGGGAAGAGCTTCGATCCCCGCGTGGTGGAAGTTCTGCAGCAGGAGTTCCGCAAACTGGAACCGCGCGCGAAAGCCCAAGCGAGCCTGGGGCCGGTGCTTTCGACCGAGATCACCGTGGACAAGGGAGCCGCACCCGATGCCGGCCTGGACCTGTGCGGGCTTCCGCAAGGCGGGCGGGGCGAGGATTTTCTCGCTACCATTGCAGCCGCCGCTCGAGAGGAGCAGTTGCTGCGCGAAACCGCGGCGGCGGGGGCATCGCTGGACCTGACGGAGAGCATGACGGCCATGGGCGCGGCGGTGCGGAGCCAGATCGGCTGCGATTCATTGGTGTTCTTTGTGCGGCACGCGAACTCGTTGACGGCGGAGTTTGTGGTGGGTGACTATGCGCGCTACCTGTCGGGCCTGGAGGTGCCGCTGGGAGAAGGCTTGATGGGATGGGTGGGACAAAACCTTCAGCCGATCGCGAATGGGAATCCGGCGGTAGATCCCGGCTTCGCCTGCGATCCGGCGGAGCCCTTGCACTCGGTGCTGGCGGTTCCCGTGAGCGGGGCCAACGGATTGATAGCCGTGCTTGCTCTTTACCGCCGCAAGAACGATTCCTTTACTCGCGGCGAACTTCAACTTGCTTTGGCGGTTGTGCCCAATGTTGCAGCCGCTTTGCAAAACGGGATCGCCCATCGGGAAGTCGAACTCAGAGCGAATCTGGACGAATTGACGGGTGTTCACAACCGGTCGCAGCTTCTCCGTTTTCTCGACGAAGAGTTGGCCCGCGCGCGCCGGGCCGGCCAGCCTGTTGGGTTGGTCGTGGCAGAAATCGGCAACTATCGGGAATTAGCGGAGTCCCACGGGTATCAAAAACGAGACGAGCTTCTGGTTGCCATCGCCAAGGGCTTGCGAAATGCCTCTCGCGAGTACGACCGGTTGGGCAGACTCAGAGAGAACCGGTTCGCGATGGTGTTGCCGGGTATGAAGCCGGCCAACATGATCGCCCTGATTAACCGGTCGGTGGAGATCGCCGGCGAGGCGGGAACCGCTATTTGTGGATCTCCGCTGCCTTTGCAGTTAGGCGGGGCCTTCTATCCCGAAGATGGCGACGGGGGCCGGAACCTCCTACTGATGGCGGAGCGGAGGCTGGAAGGGGCAAGCCCAGGCTGGGAAGAGAGTCTGCGCGCGCTCGTCCTGGCCGGCGAATCCCTGCCTGATGCGAGCTTTGCGGAGGAGTCACCCTATTCGTCAGCAATTGCCAACCCGCGGGAATTGCAGTAAGCCCGAATCGTTGGCGACTTTGCCATCCCTACCGGCGCCAGAACGCTGCTGAGAACTTCGCAGTAGACTATTGTTAATGCGAGGAGGCACCATGCGGCTACTCTTACTCGGCTTCGGATCCGCGCTGCTGGTGAGCGCCGCAACGCCGACGTTCAACAAGGACGTGCTGCCGGTACTGCAGAAGAATTGTCAAGTCTGCCACCGCCCGGGTGAAGCCGCGCCGATGTCGCTGCTGACCTATGAAAGCGCGCGCCCGTGGGCCAAAGCGATGAAGACGGCGGTGCTCTCGCGCAAGATGCCGCCGTGGTTCGCCGAGCCCAAGTACGGCCACTTCACTAACGATCCACGCTTGTCGGACGCCGAGATTCAAACTCTGGTGGCATGGGTGGATGGAGGCGCTCCGGAAGGGGACGCCAAGGATAAGCCCGAACCCATCCAATGGAGGGAAGGCTGGAACATCAAGCCCGACATCGAGCTGACACTGCTGAAGCCCTACACCGTGCCGGCGAAGGCGGTGATTCCGTGGCTCGATTTTGTGGTTCCCACCAACTTCACGAAAGACACATGGGTGGCTGCCGCCGAAGTACGCGCCGGCGCTCGATCTGTCGTGCACCATGTGAGCATCAGCTTCGTGCCGCCGGGCCCAAACGCCAAGGGTCTGGACGCCCTCGCCACCGGCGAACCGGTGATGTTACCGAGAGGATTGAACGCGGAAAGCCTGGTGGGGCTGGGGCCGGGCGCACCGGCGCGGCGTTTTGACGAGTTCGAGGCCGCAGTCCTCATCCCGGCCGGATCGTATCTGATCTTCAACATGCACTACACCACCAACGGCGCCGAAACGGCCGATCAATCGCGAATCGGCCTGGAGCTGGCGGGGGGTCCACCTAAGAACGAACTGATTCAAGTGGTGGCGGGCGATGCCGGCAGCACCTCGGCGGGCAATCTGAAGATTCTTCCCGGCGATGGAAGCTCTCCGGGTCACGGATCGGTGACGTTCACAAAACCGGTCAGGCTCGCGTCGCTCAATCCGCATATGCATCTTCGCGGAAAGGACTTCATCTATCGTGCCGTGTATCCTACGGGCGAATCGGAAATCCTGTTGAGCGTGCCGCGCTACGATTACGCGTGGCAGCCGGGATACAAATTCGCGAAGCCGCTGGAGCTTCCCGCCGGGACCCGCATAGAGATGGACGGGCACTGGGACAACTCCGCGAACAATCCCAACAATCCAGATCCAACTGCCACCGTTCGCTGGGGCCAGCAGATCTGGGAAGAGATGTTCGGCGGAGGGATCATGGTGCTGGTACCGCAAGGCACCGATCCCAAGACGCTGGTGAAAAAAGACAGTCTACGGGGTGCGCCGGCGGTGCGAGCCAGCACCACGGATTGAGCGCACCGCTTCCATGCGGGCGGTGGGCACAAAAACGGGCACATGCGCGGGCGGATATTCCCGTCGTTTTCGAGAGCGTGAGTGGACCACGTTCTGGTTCGCTTGAACCTGTATTTGTGCCGCGCAAATTTCCTTCTGAGGGCTAGGCTGGAATCCCAACGCCATGGGATTTCATCTGCGGCACTTCGCCGCTCAGCGCAATATTGATTTCTCCCTAGTGACCGCCGGGATCGAGGTGACTCTATCGGTCCCCCTACAAGGGTTACGGGAAGATCGTCGATTGGGGGGTGTCGGCGGATCATTCGTTGCCGCGATCCGCCTGAGCAACGTATAATTCAAAGACCGCATTGTTGGAGGGCTGGATTTATGCATAGCGTGCGTGCGCCGCTCAACCGGTGGCTCACCCTGGCGCTTCTCGCCGTCATCCTCATCTTAATCAGCGCAGTCGTTGCCACGGCCATCGAGCCCGACTACCAGTGCCCGATGTATCAGGCGCCCCAGCGTTCGGTGATGCAAGCCGCCCGGAACCGCGAAACGGCCTTTCAGCGCTTTGCCGGGACCGTTCACCAACATCCCGTGCGCGCCGACGCCGCGATTCCGGCCAGTGTCAACTTCATTGACGACCAGGTCTTCGGGCCTATCGCCGCCGCGGGGATCCCTGTGGCGCGCCAGACCAACGATTACGAGTTTCTCCGCCGGATCACCCTCGATCTCACTGGCCGCATCCCCACCGCCGCGCAAGTCGACGCTTTCGCCGCCGACTCGAATCCCGACAAGCGCAATGCCATGATCGAATCACTCCTGGGCTCGACGGCCTATGTGGATCGCTGGACTCAGTTTTGGGCGGACAAATTCCAGGTGGGAAGCAATTATTACAATTTAGTGAGTATTTCCAGCCGAAATCTGTTCTATTTTTACGTGCGCGACATGGTCGAGCGCGACCGGCCCTACAATGAGTTCGCCGCGCAAATGATTTCGGCCTCGGGCGACTCCCTGGTCACCGCCCCGGTCAACTACCTGGTACGCGGCGTTCAGCAGGGAGATCCGATTCAGGACAGTTGGGACGCAGTCACCAACAACATCACCACGCATTTCCTGGGTGTCCAGACCCAGTGCATCTCCTGCCACAATGGCCGCGGCCATCTGGAGCCGATCAACCTTTTTCTGCAGCGGCACAACCGCTCGGATTTCTGGATGCAGTCGGCCTTCCAGTCGCGCATGAACTTCGGCCAGGAAGCCGTGGGGCCCTACGGCGTCTCGGCTCGCATGATTGTCGCCGACGGCGGTGAAGGTGGTTACTCCTCCACCGTGCCCTCCAATAATCCCGGATTGCGCCCGGCCCGCACCGGGGGGCCTTATCAGCCCGTTTACATGTTTAGCGGAGCCACTCCAGCTTCGCGGAACTGGCGCTCGGAGTTGGCCAATCTTGTCACGAACGATCGCCAGTTCGCGCGCGCCGCTGTCAATTACCTTTGGGCCGAGCTGTTCACCGTAGGCATCGTGGATCCACCTGACAACTGGGATCTGGACCGGATCGATCCTAATCACCCGCCTGCCGCCTCCACCGGCTTCGGCATCCAGCCCTCGAATCCCGCGCTGCTCGAAGCGCTTGCCACCGAGTTCATCAACAGCGGTTACAGCCTGCAGCACATGATCCGGCTGATGGTGCAGTCCAATGCGTACCAGTTGTCCAGCGCGCCGCCCGACGGTTGGCAGCCGGTCTACGACACGTATTACGGAAAGCACATTTCGCGCCGCATGACCGCGGAACAGATTTACGATGCCGTCACTACGGCTACGGGCACCTCGACACCCATGTACGTCGAGGGATTCAGCGCGCCGCTCACTTACGCGGGCCAGCTTCCCGACGTCACGGAGCCTCGGAGCGACGGCAACATTACCTATTTCCTGAGCCAGTTTGGCCGCGGCGATTGGTTCAACTCTCCTCGGAATTCGACGTCGACCGTGCTCCAGGTGTTGTTCCTGATGAACGATAACCAGATCAACGCGCGCACATTTGCCTCGCGTGACGGTAGCCGCAGTACCCGCGTTGCCACCTTGCTAGCGTCGAATTTGGCCGAGGCGGAAATGGTCCGCCAGCTATTTCTTTCCACTTTGGGCCGCAATCCGACCGCGGATGAAACCGCGGCTCTCCAGAAGAATCGGGGCTCTCGAGCGTCTCTCGAAGACTGGCTCACCGATGTACAGTGGGCCCTGCTCAACAAGCTGGATTTTCTCTTCAACTACTGACGGAACCGCAGCTCAAGGAGACCACCTCATGCCTTCCCGCTCCGATTGGAATCGTTTTACGCGGCGTCAGTGGCTGGCCGGAGCTACCGGGCTAGGCACGCTCGCCGCCTTGCAGCAGCGCGGCTACGCCGATGTTACGTCCACTGGCGTCAGCATGCAGTCGAGCGCCCGCTCCATCATTCTGATCAACATGATCGGCGCCCCCAGCCAACTGGACACCTTCGATCCGAAGGACGGCCCCTGGAATCCCGCCGACATCAACCTGCAGCAGGGCACGGGCGGAATGGTGCTGTCGAAGACGCTGTTTCCGGGCTTGCTGAAGATGTCCTCGGACCTGCTGGTGCTCCGGTCGGTACAAAGTTGGGAAGCCGTGCACCAGCGCGGCCAGTTCTACCTGCAGACCGCCCATCCAGCCAACCCCGCGTTCTTAGCCGAATCGCCAAACATGGGCTCCATCGTGGCTCTTGAAAAGTCGGGCGCGGGTTTGTTGCCTCCATTCCTCTCCCTGAACGGAAGCCCCGCTCAGGGCGCAACGTTCCTCGGCGGTCAGGACGAGCCTATGTCGCCACCCACGAATGCCGGAGGCTTATCCACGCTTCAACACAACTTCTTCGGCACCGCTGCACAGAGCCAGGCGCGCTTCGAGAGTCAATACAAACTGCTGTTGGACCTGGACGCCGACCTGCGCGCCTCCGCCTACGACCATCCCATGTCCAATCACGCCGACTTCTACACGTCGTCGAAGGCGATCATGTACCAACCGTCCATCATTCCCATCTTCCAGTTCACCGACGCGGACAATCAGCGGTACGGCAACTCGAATTTCGGACGGGCCTGCATCGTGGCGCGTAACGCGATCCAGGGCAAGGCCGGCACGGTATTCGTCAGCATCAATCACGGCAGTTGGGATCTCCACCAGAACATGTTCAGTCGAGCGTATCCCGGAAACCAGTACCAGTTGTCCAATGACCTGGACAACGGTGTTTCCAATCTCGCGCAAGACCTTAAGAGTTCCGGCGATCTGGGTCAGACAATGATTCTGATGATGGGCGAATTCGGCAGGACACCGGGCGACCTCAACCCACAGGGAGGCCGGGATCATCACAAAGACGCGATGTGCATGGCCATGCTCGGCGGCGGCGTCAAGGGTGGGCGGGTCATCGGAGCCACAGATTCGCAGGGCGATCAGATCGTCAACTACGGCTGGAGCCAGAACCGCGTCATCTTCATGGAAGACATCGCCTGCACGATGTATTCCGCGCTGGGCATCGACTGGACCAAAGCCATCGCCAACACTCCTTCGGGACGCAAATTTGAATATGTGCCTTTCGCCTCGGCCGGCACCTACGTGCCCATCAATGAGGTGTTCGGTTGAGATTCACGCGCGTCCTGATTCTGTTCGTTTTTTCCTGCGCCATTGCTATCACGGCCGCGGCTCAGCCTGTCGCCGCGGTCTACGTGTCCGCGCCGGCCGTACAGGTCGTATCCGGCGATACGGAGCAGTTGACCGCTTTCGCCCGCGACGCGAACGGCAACCTGGTCTCCAACGCGGTCTTCCAGTGGAGCTCGAATAACACCAAGGTCATCAGCGTGGACAGCGGCGGACAATTATCCGCCGGATCGCTCGGTATTGCCGATGTGACCGCTGCGGCCAACGGACGGACCGGAGTGGTGCGTCTTCAGGTTTTGCCCCAGCAGGTGGTGGTCACGCCGGCGAATCCCACGATTCCGTACGCAGCTCAGCAGCAGTTTTCCGCGGTCGCGCTGAACTTGCAAGGGCAGCCGATCACGGATGCAACGTTTACCTGGCACGCGATGTATGGAGGAGGCGCCGGCGATTCGGCCACGCTGGCGATCGATAAGACCGGCCTGCTCAGCGCCAACACGCTGGGGTATTATCTGGTTCGCGCGGCGGTCGTCTATGCCGGGCAGACCGATCAATTCCAAAGGGAATTCGACGGTTCCACGCCCATCGCCATCATCCCCACTGACTACGCCGTCGCGCCGCTGGCATCCTCGAGCAATTCCCTGGCGTCGGCCCACGTCATCGGAAAGCGCTCCACCATCACCGCTAACGATTCCGGCCAACTGGTGTTTTCGGCGTATCTGGACGGGCTCACCAGCGGATTGTTTACCTGGCAGAATCAATCTCTCGGCATCCTGGCCACGGCGGGCACACCGGGCCTGGTGCCGGGAACCGTCATCTTTGACATGGACATCCCGTCGGTGGATAGCCAGGGCAACGTCGTGGCGTTCTCCAGCACCATCGGCGCGGGCAACAACATTTCGATGGTCAACGCGCAAGGTCTGCAGGTGATCGTGCCGGCAAGCATGGCCGCCGACGCCGTGCTCGACGTGAACATCGCTTCCACCACTCGTTATTCGCTCTCGGATAACGGCGACTTGGCCCTGCGCGGCAACTTTCATTACCCTAATTCGACAGTTAACTACCAGGGCATCCTGCGTTACAACCAGCGCTTCGGCATGACCCTCGAAGCCAGTTCCAAGGATCCCCTGCCGGGGCTCACCGGTACCGTATCGTTCGACGATCAGTATGGCCTGGATGCTAACGGCGCGCTGTATTTCTCGGCCAATGCGGGGTCTGGCCGCGCCATCTATCAAAAGCGGCCGTTGATGGATGCGGTGAAAGTGGTGGCGATCGGGGATACGCTGTCGGGGTCCACCGTCACGCAGTGCAATCAGATCGCGCTCTCGCCCACCGGGGATCTTGTGATTCGCGGCGCGCTGGCCACCGGACAGCAGTTTCTGGCCCGCTACATCGGGGGCGACATCGCGGATCCACCCACGCTGATGCTGTTAACCACCGGCTACGTCAGCAATGTCTATGCCGCTAACGCGAAAGGCGGGATCGTGGCCAACGGAGACTTTGGCTCGGGCTATGGACTCTATTTGTGGGGCGGCGGCGCGTCTCCGGCGAAGCTGATATTGGCGCGCAACGCCGCGTCGCCGACCGGCGAGCCGGTGGCGGATTTCTACTCGGCGGCCGTCGATGGCTCCGGGAATGTGTACGCGACGATTCGCGGTGTTGACGCGGCCTGGATGCTGGTGCAGGCCGCGCCGTCGCCTAAGCTGATCGCCAGCAATGGGACCCTCATCGCCACCCAAGCCAATCTGGACCTGTACCCTTCTCTTGTAATTGGCGCTCGTACCGGCCCGTTGCACGTAATGGCCGGTGGCGGGCAACCGAGCATCTTTCAGGCTGACTCGAAGGGTCTGCTACCGGCATTGGTGGTGGGCGACCGGCTACCGGGCGGGGCCAATTACTATGGCAGCAATTTTCCTCGCAAAGCTCCCTCAGGGGATTTGTACGTTACTGCCGATATCGGCGTGTATCGTTTGTCGAATACCGGAGACTCGGTTATCGCCGCCTTCAACTACACGTTCCCGGACGGCGTGGTGGCGTTCAGTCCGTTCAATGTCGCGGTGAACGATCACAACCAGGTGGCCATGGTCAGCGGCACGGACCACAGCCATCAGCGGCTGATGTTCTTTGACGGAACCACTCTAAAAACGATCGCCTACTTCAATGGCGGCCCGCCCTACATAACGGCTAGCCCCGGCGGCGGAAACTTTTCCAATATGAACGATTTCGCGGTGAATGACTCGGGACAGGTGATGATCAACGCCAGCGTCGCCGGAGGGCCCAACGGGCTGTTTCTCTTCGACGGGAGTTCGTGGCAAACCGCATGTCTGGTTGGATCGTGCAAGCTGGGGACCGATACGGTGTCGAGTTTTACAACACTCCGAGCCTCCGGTAGTCAGTTCTGTTCACAATTCAGCACTAGCGCCGGAAATCAGCGCATCGACTGCTGGTCGGCTGGGACCTGGACCAATATTCTGAAGCGCGGCGATCCGACTTCCGACGGCACGCAGATCAATTTCGTGTCCGGGACCTATGACATCAATCGCAAGGGCGACGTGGTGGTGGTCCTAAATACAGGCCTGAACGCGAACGGAATATTCATGAAAACCGGCGATACCGGATCCTTCGCCACGGTGCTGTGCTCGTTGTTCCCAACTGTGGATAACGCGTATCTCGCCGGGATCTATTCGGTGGATTTGCGTGACGATCGCCGGGTCTTTTTTAACGCTCAGGATTTTATGGGTCGGGTGATTGCTTATGAAGCGGATCCTCAGTTGTAGACCGGCGCTAGCGCTGGCCGGTGAGTTGGCAATGGTGTTGGCCCTGGCGCTGACCCTGGCCCCCATACCCGCCGCGCGGGCGCAGCGGGCCGTATCCAGCGTCACCGCCTCGATCACAGTGTCGGGTACACGAACCTACGTTCTGGCGGCCCGCACGCTGGCGCTAACGGCGACTGCCGCCAACGGGCGAGGCGCGGTGTTGCGCGCCCGTAATGTCACCTGGCAGGTGAGCGATCCGACGCTGGCTTCCATCGATCCGGCCGGGGTGCTCAAGGGAATCTCCCCGGGGCTTGTCACGGTCACGGCGACGGACACCGACGCGAATGTTTCGGGCGCGTGGAACGTGTTCGTCTACCCTGGATCGGTTTCAGTGGCCACCAACGCGCCCAGGGTGCAGATCGGCGATACGATTACAATCACGGCTTCAGCTCTGGACGCGGACGGCAACGCGATCCGCGGGGTGCCTTTCCAATACTTCACAGACCAGTCCGCGGTCGCGAACATCACCTCCGCGGGAGCACTGACCGGGATGGCGGAGGGCCGCGTGACGGTGACCGCGGCGATCGATATGGGTGCGGCGTTTTCGCGCTTCACCAGCTTTTCGACCATCGAAGTCGTTCGCCGGGCGTCGTTCCACCTGCAAACCTTAACCTCTACCGATGCGACCACGGCCAACACCAGCACGCTGGTCCCGCTAAGGATGTCGGCCGCGGGCGCCTACGTGGCGGGCGTGATGAGCCTGTCGAACGGCGGACAGGGGCTGGTGCTGTACAACAACGGCGTTCAGACACTGGCCACATCCGGCTCGCTATTGAACGGAAAAGTGGTGATCCGGTTTGAAGGCGTGGCTGTGAACAAACAGGGCGACGTGGCCGCCATTATCGATCCGCAAGGGGAATGGTGCGAGCAGATGCTGGTCCTGTTCACGGCGTCGGCCAATTGGGCGCCGACCATCATTGATGACAATACTAACTGCTCGTACGTCATTCAACCGGGTTCTTTGGATGCCAACGGCGGGTTGGCCTATCGCTTCAACAATAATGTTTACTACCGCAAGGCGGATGGGACGGTCCAACAGGTGCTTGCGGCGGGGTCGCATCCCAGCGGGATCGACGTAGTCAACTACATCTCGAACTGGAGCGCGTCGCCGTTTGGAGAAGTATTGATCGAGGCCCAGGGCAGCTCGGGCCTGCCGGTGTATTTTTCCTGGAACGGAACCAGCGTCAAGCGCCTGTTCGCGGCGGGGGACACCATCGGAGCGAACCCGTCTCAATGGGCGCGGCTTCCGGTGGAGATCAACGCTGGGGACTACATCACGCGGATTGGCGGCTCGAATTGGGCCAGCATTTCGCGGCTAAGGAACGGCGCCTGGAACACGGTGGCGATCAGCGGCCAGAACAACATCGGTTGGGTCCAGGACGGCTTCGATGGGACTCCGGCCTACATTTTCTTCTTTGCGGATACGAACGGCGGCACCTCTCTCTTCCGCACGGATGGGACCAACACTACCAATCTGGGGACCTACCCCAACTGGCGGGAGATCACCCAGGTGATCGCCACGGGCGGAGATTCGGCGGTGGCTCTAGGGACTCTGGGCGGTACCGTGCCGCAGGTCGTGCGGTTCAGCGCTACAAGTTCGACTCCGCTACTGCGAAACGGAATCGTGGTGAGTGGTTCTCCCGCCGCGGGGCTCGGTCAGGCTAGTATCCCGAAGGGGATCAATCCTTCCAGCAATATCTTCCGCACTTTCGGCGACGCACTGATCCGGGCCACGC
>Ga0210409_10004379_pt1 | contig 15247 bp, 9 predicted proteins | sample IncBWH17MmetaG_FD_161649 | JGI IMG/M metagenome (GOLD analysis project Ga0210409, IMG submission 161649) | Forest soil microbial communities from Barre Woods Harvard Forest LTER site, Petersham, Massachusetts, United States - Inc-BW-H-17-M | ecosystem: Environmental > Terrestrial > Soil >...
GAACACGCTTCTCTGGAGAAATGTAGCTGAACATTCCTTCTTGCAGGTCATCGTCGCCACGCATTCACTCGCCTCCTTCGCCTTCCTTTCACTCAGACGAGTTCTCTTACATTAAAGTTGCAGTGGAACGGAGTTTTTCAACGAACTGCTAGTAGTCCCCCAAGAATATTTTGCCGGGCACACTTACTCTGATTCCTGGATGAAACACGCACGTGCGCTGACGATTAAACCGAAGCAGGGATGTCGATGGGATTTGGTCAGTCTGGGCGAAGTGTTGGTGCGCTTCGATCGGGGTGACCGGCGCGTTTCCCAGCACGTTACATCATCCCTGCGGCCGCTCGAACACCGTTTCTTCGACGATCTCGCAGATCAGGTGACCCGTCAGGATGTGGCACTCCTGGATGCGTGGGGTTTCGTCAGTGGGGATGCAAATGGTGCGATCGGCGAGTTGTTTCATTTTGCCGCCGCTTAATCCGGCGAGCGCCACCGTGTAGATATTTTTCGATTTCGCGGCTTCCAGCGCGCGCAGCACGTTGGGGGAATTTCCGCTCGTGGAAATGCCTACGGCCACGTCGCCTTCTTTGCCGAGAGCGTCTATCTGGCGGGCGAATACGAATTCGAAGCCGTAATCGTTGCTGATAGCGGTGAGAGATGAGGTGTTGGCGTGCAGCGCGAGCGCCGGCAGCGCGCGCCGATCTTTCAAATAGCGTCCCGTGAATTCCGCTGCCAGGTGCTGCGCGTTGGCGGCGCTGCCGCCATTTCCAAAAAAAATCACCTTACCGCCGGCACGCAGGGATTTCACGATTTGCGTGGCAACGTGGGCCACGAGATCGTGATAAGCGTCGCTGGCCAGCAGAAGTTGCTTGATCTCGATGTCGCGCTGGATGCGGGCACGTATCAGTTCTTGCATTTTTGTGTTCTCTAGAGTTTTCATAGTTGCCCCAGAATTGCGATGTTCCTTTATGCGTTCCTGGCCCATTGCGGCCTCACAATTACAACCGTCACTCGTATGCACCTTGCCGATGGGGAAGAGCTTCATCGACTTCGAGGTTGGCTAGAATTTCTTGTGCGCTCTGGTCGCGCTCCGGAGTGCCAATATAGACGCAGTTGCCGGATTGGCTGAAAGCCCGGATATATTTTGCCTCTGCGAGCCAACGAGGGAATAGTTCTTCCTCGTTTTATATGAATCATCCACACCCGGCTTCCATTCTAGGCAGGGCTCTTCGAAGTGTCTACTCGCGAGGCTGATTGGTCTGAATAGGTTATACATCACCATCTTCGATAAATCTCTTGCCGCTAGTAACCGTCTTTCGCAACGCTTGAGTACTGTCCTGCGCCTTGGCATCCCAAGTTAGGCCTTCCCGCGCATACGCCATGCTTTGCGGCCGTAACTGTGCGAGGCGCTCCCAACTGTGAGCCAGCTCTGTGAGAACCGTTTCGATAGGATTGTATTCCGTCGAAAACGTGGGGTTCGCTCAGAACTTATGGTAGTCTCCCAAAATATTTGGCCGGGAACTTGGTCTGATTCCTGGATGACACAATCTCATGGCGTTAACGATCAAACCGAAGCAGGGATGTCGATGGGATCTGGTCAGTCTGGGCGAAGTGATGGTCCGGTTCGATCCTGGTGACCGGCGCATCTCCACGGCGCGCAACTTCGAAGTGTGCGAAGGAGGCGGCGAATACAATGTGGCGCGCGGGCTGAAGCGGTGCTTCGGATTGGACACCGCGATCGTGACGGCGTTTGCCAACGATCCCGTTGGGCGATTACTGGAAGACCTGCTCTATCAAGGCGGCGTGGATCAGACCTACGTTCGATGGGTGCCGCACGATGGTGTTGGGCGCGCGGCACGCAACGGTCTGAATTTTACAGAACGCGGATTTGGGGTGCGCGCGGCGGCGGGGTCTTACGACCGCGGCCACACGGCGGTTTCGCACTTGAAGCCGGGTGATTTCGACTGGGACGAAATCTTTGGGAAGCACGGAGCGCGCTGGCTGCACACGGGCGGAATTTTCTGTGCGCTCTCGGCCACAACGCCGGATGTAGCGGTGGAAGCGATGCAAGCGGCGCGGCGGCACGGCACCATCGTTTCTTACGACCTGAACTACCGGGCATCGCTATGGAAATCGCTGGGCGGTAAGAAGCAGGCGCAGGAAGTGAACCGCCGCGTCGCGCCGTTTGTGGATGTAATGCTGGGGAACGAAGAGGATTTTTCCGCGGCGCTTGGTTATGAGGTGCCCGGAATGGACGAGCACCTCTCGACGTTTGGCGTCGAAGGGTTTCAGCAGATGATCGCCAAGGTCGTGAAGGACTATCCATTTCAAGTGGTGGCCACAACGTTGCGCAAAGCGAAGACCGCGACGCAGAACGATTGGGGCGCGGTGTGCTACTACGGCGGAGAATTCTTTCAAGCCAAGGATCGAGAGAACCTGGAGATTTTCGACCGCGTCGGAGGCGGCGACTCATTTGCCTCTGGACTGATCTATGGATTCCTGGCGGGCCGTGACGCGCAGTGGTCGGTGGAATGCGGCGCGGCACATGGGGCGCTGGCGATGACCACGCCGGGGGACACTTCCATGGCTACACTTGAAGATGTCTTGCAGGTGATGAAAGGCGTCGGCGCTCGCATCGCGCGCTGAGTTATTTTATCGGAGAAAGGCCCCTCCATGGACAAGCAAGCAGTTCGCGATCGCATTTTGCAAATCGGCATTGTGCCGGTGGTGCGCGCTTCGTCGGCTGGTGAGGCGCGCACCGCGGCGGAATGCGTTTGCGAGGGAGGCATTCCCATCGTGGAGATCACGATGACGGTGCCGGGAGCGGTCGAGGTGATTCGCGAACTTGCGAAACATGCCGCGTCGGAGCTGCTCATCGGCGCGGGAACGGTTCTCAATGCGGAGACCGCTGAGCGCTGCCTCGATGCCGGTGCGCAATTTCTGGTCAGTCCGGGATTCAAAGCTGAAACCGTTGCGCTGGCGGTCCGGACGCGTACGTTGATCATGGCGGGGGCTTTGACTCCGACGGAAGTCATTACCGCCTGGGAAGCCGGCGCGGACTTCGTGAAAGTTTTTCCTTGCGGGCAGGTGGGCGGCGCGAAATACATCAAGGCGCTGAAGGGTCCGCTGCCTGGCATACCGCTGGTACCCACCGGCGGCGTAAATTTGAGCACGGCTGCTGAATTTTTGGAGGCAGGGGCAGCGGCGCTGGGGATTGGCGGCGAACTTGTGCACCCTCATGCTTTGCAGTCCGGCAATCGGAACGCAATCATTGAAAACGCACAGAAGTTTCTTACTATCGTGGCGGAGACGCGCGCCAAGACCGGTGTGGCGGGCGTTCCGGCTGCGCACTAGGGCTAACCGAGCAGTGAAGACGGACGAAAGAGTTGGCTCCGGGGCATGGACTCGAACCATGATAACCAGCTTCAAAGGCTGGTGTCCTGCCGATTAGACGACCCCGGAGTTGATGTAGTGCTATTTAGCTGGATGCGGAATACTTGATCAGCGAAAAATAGCGGTAGTGACGTCAACTTCCAAATCTTACCTGATTGCAGATAGAGTGAAAAGCGGCCTCCGATCAAAAGCCGCCCTTCCAAGCTCAGGGTGAACAGGGCTCCGACGGACTCCGCCCTGCGCGACAGCGTGCGTGGACGGCGGTCCTCAGCTTCCGGAAGAACGATAGGAAACCATTCAGGGTGCTCGATCAGATTGTGCGAATATCCAGGATTTCAGCGCGAGTGTGATCACGGTCACCGCGGAGTACTCCTTTTCCACTATTGACCCGAACTTTTGACTCTCTATAATCGCGCCACCGTTGTAATTTTCGGCGTACATCTCCGCCGAAAATATCTAAGTAAGCGTGTGGGTCGAGGTGCGTCCGCGCGTTCCTGGCAACGTAAACGAAATTACCGTCGAGCGAGGGTGGAGTTCCAAATGAGGAATCTCGGAGTTCGGTTGTGCATTCTGGGGATCGCACTGTTGTGGTGCGGGGAGACACTCGCGCAGGAAATCACCGGGAGCGTCCGCGGGAAAATCCTGGATGCGAGCGGGGCGGTGGTGTCGAACGCCGACGTGACGGCGACACGCGCGGAAACCGGGCTGATGCGCACAGTGCAGAGCGACGCACAGGGCGAGTTTAATCTTGTGGAGCTACCCATCGGGCACTACCGCCTAAGCGTGGAGGCCAAGGGCTTCCGGAAATATGTGCAGACCGGAATTACGCTGGACGTCAACCAGACCGCGACGGTCACAATGCGGCTGGTGGTTGGCACGGCGACGCAGCAGATCGAAGTGCACGCAGACGCACTGCTAATCGAAAGCACGATAACGAGTTTGGGAAAGACCGTGGAAGAGCGCGAGGTATTGGATTTGCCGCTCAACGGCCGCAACTTCTCGCAATTGGGTTTGTTGCAACCCGGAGTTGTGCCGATCACGCCGGGATTGGCGGTTGCGGGTGGCTCGTTGCGAAACGGGCAGGCTTACGCAGTAAACGGGCAGAGGCCGGAATCCAATAATTTTCTAATCGATGGCGCGGACAATTTCAATGGTGTCGACGGAGGATTTGTTCTTCAGCCTCCCATCGATTCGATCGCGGAATTCCGCATCCTTACGCACTCCGCCAACGCCGAATTCGGACACAGCACCGGCTCAACCACCAACGTTATCACGCGCTCGGGCACCAATGCGTTTCATGGCGCCGTATGGGAATTCCTGCGCAATGACGCGATGGATGCAAAAAGCTTTTTTGCGCCGAACGTGGAACCGCTGAAGCGCAACCAGTTTGGCGCTACGGTGGGCGGTCCGATCAAGCGCGACATGACATTTTTCTTCGGCTACTACGAGGGGCTGCGCAACCGCCAGGGGGAAACCGGTAGCGCCACGGTGCCCACCGCGCTCGAGAGGCAAGGCGACTATTCGCAGAATTTTGACAGCCAGGGACATTTGATCCCGCTGATCAACGAATTCTCCGGTCAGCCGTTCCCGGGGAACAGACTGCCGTTCGTCGATCCGTCCACGGCGGCGGTCGTGGCGCTGTTCCCACTGCCCAATAATCCGGGCGTGGGGCCGAACGCATTCACGTCCACTCAGACGTTGAGCCAGAACAACAGCCAGTTCGGATTGCGCGTCGATCACTATTTGACTTCGCGCGACGTGCTGAATTTCCGGTATGTGTTCACGCAGGGAGATACTGTAGATCCACTTTCAACCTCCGGCGCCAATGTCCCGGGCTTTCCGGTGGGCGAAGCGCAACGCGCGCAGAACTTTGTGGCCCAGGAGACCCATACGTTTTCGTCGACGATGACGGGCGTTGCGCGCTTTTCTTTTTTGCGGAACAAATTTCTTTTCGACGAGCACCTCAATCACACCACTCCGGCTAGCCTGGGCTTTCAATACGCTCCGCAGCTCGATGCGGCCATCGGACCACCTTTCGTCCAGGTCGGAGGGTACGCATCGGTCGGCGATCCCATCACCGGGCCGCGGAATACCTACGAAAACGCGCTGGACGTTTCCGGTTCAATGACGTGGATTCACGGACGTCACGAAATGAAATTTGGAGGTGGGTACGGACACGATCAGATCAATGTGCTCTTCGGCATCGCGAGCAACGGATTTTTTGTGTTTCAGCCGTTTCCTGTCAACGACGCCTTCGCCAGCTTGCTGATTGGCCAGCCGGTATTTTTCTTGCAAGGCGGCGGATCTCCCACCCGTGGTTTGCGCGGAAACAGTCTGAACTTTTATGGGCAGGACACTTACAAGATCACCTCGCACCTCACTCTGAACGCGGGACTCCGCTACGAGCTGCCCTTTCCCTACACGGAAATTCACAATCAAACGAACCTGTTTGAGCCCGGCGTGCAATCCAAAGTATTTCCGAACGCGCCGGCAGGCTTGGTCTATCCAGGTGATCCGGGCGTGCCAGCAGGTTTGATCCCCACCGAGAAGACGGCATTCGCGCCGCGTGTGGGCTTGGCTTGGGATCCCAGGGGAAACGGGCGCTCGCTGGTCCGCGCTGCGTACGGAATCTTTTACGATCCCTATTACACGGGGCAAGGCGGACCGCTGCAGACCCCCAACAGCGCGCCGCCGTTTTTGCAAACACCGCAACTTGGATTTCCCGTCGCAAGTTTTGCGAACCCGTTCGGCGGCGTGAATCCCTTCGCAGGCAGCGGCTTTGCGCAACCTATGACCCTGCTGACGCTGGACCCGAAATTGCGCTTGCCCTACGCGCAAGATTGGAATCTTGACGCTCAGCAGTCTTTCGGCGCCAACTGGCTCCTGGAAGTGGGTTACGTAGGCACCAAGGGCACCAAGCTTCCTCGCTTCATCGAAGGCAATCCCGCGGTCTTCGGCCCCGGCGCAACGGAAAACAACGTCGACCAGCGGCGTCTCCATTCCGGATGCACGCCAGCTCAGCCGAAGCCGTGTAATTTCGCATCGGTAGGCTTGATCTCCGGCATCGCCAACTCTAGCTACAACGCGCTGGAGATGAGCCTGAAGAAGCGCTTCAGCTATGGATTGTCGATGCTGGCTTCGTACACGCTGTCGAAGACCATCGATGACGTCTCGTCGTTCAACATCACTGGATCGGCTTCGCAGAGCGTAGCGGGCGAGAACGACCTGGCGCAGAATCCTTTCGATCTGGCGGCGGAGCGCGGCAGGTCCATGTTCGATGCGCGAAATCGATTCGTACTCAGCTACGAGTGGAACTTGCCTTTCTGGAAACACGCGGAAAACTGGTACCAATACGCTCTTGGAGACTGGCAGGTGAACGGCATTACCACGTTCATGAGCGGGACGCCATTCACAGTGTACGACTCGCAAGACGTGGACTTGCAAGGCGGAGCGCCGGAAATTTCGGGCTTCTCCAGCAACCGGCCGGACCTGGTCGGCAACCCCAACTCCGGCCCGCGCACGCCGCAGGAATGGTTCAACGTGAGTGCGTTCAAGAGGCTCGATCCCATCGCGCAGGCCGGGCAATTCGGCAATGAAGGTCGCAATGTGGTGCAGGGTCCCGCGTACCAGCAATGGGACTTCTCGGCGATGAAGAATTTTCCGATTCGTGAATCGAAGTCACTGCAATTCCGTGCGGAATTTTTTAACGTGTTCAACCATGCAAATTTCCGGTTGCCGAATAATGACATCAGCTCGCCGAACTTTGGAAAGATTTCGGAGGCGCTGCCGGGGCGGCTGGTGCAGGTAGCGCTGAAGTTTCTGTTTTGATGATGAATTCTGCCGTGCCTCGCCTGCGGTGTGTTCATGACTGCACCGCCTTAGGCCCAGAGCGCCGGCTCTGGTACGATGCGGCGCTATGATTGACCACCCAGTTGAGATCGATACGCCGAAGATCGCGGATTCTAATGAGGTGGTGCAGCGCGAGGCTGGGCTTCGTCGCGAGCTTAAGCCACACCAAGTGGCGATGATCGGTTTGGGTTGCACCATCGGCACGGGATTGTTTCTGGGTAGCGCGATTTCCGTGAAGCTGGCTGGCCCCTCCGTTATCGTGAGTTTTTTATTAGGCGCTTTCGTGGCGCTCACCGTGATGTGGGCGCTGGCTGAAATGTCCGTGGAGCATCCGACGGCGGGCGCCTTCGGTTTGCACGCGGAGATGTACCTGCATCCGTGGGCGGGCTTTGCGATTCGCTACACTTACTGGCTTTGCCTGGTGGTGATTATTGGCAGCGAAGTCGTGGCGGCGGCGATCTACTGTCAGTATTGGTTCCCGAACGTGCCGACGTGGCTGTGGATTGCGGGATTTTCGCTGGCGATGATTTATGTCAACACGTTGAGCATCGAAAATTTCGGCACGCTGGAATATTGGTTCGCGATGATCAAGGTGGTGACCATCGCTGTGTTTCTGGTGCTCGGTGCGGCGCTGCTTTATGGCTTTGGGTTTCCACGCATTGGGGCAGGGAATTACACCGCTTACGGCGGATTTTTCCCCGGGGGATGGTCCGGTGTGGCGCTGGGCGTGACCATGGCAATTTTCAGCTATCTGGGGCTGGAAATTGTCGGGACGACCGCGGGGGAGGCTGCAGACCCCAAGACCGCGGTGCCCCGCGCGCTGCGACGGACGCTGTTTACGCTGGTGCTGTTTTATATCGGCGGACTGGCGATTGTGGTGGGTATCGTGCCGTGGAGCCAGATCGGATTGGGCGAAAGTCCCTTCGTTCGCGTATTCCAAACCGTGGGAATTCCTGCCGCGGGGCACATCATGAATTTTGTGGTGCTGACTGCGGCCCTTTCGGCCGCAACTGTGAATGTGTACTTCACCTCGCGGCTGCTGTTTTCGCTTTCGCGGGGAGGGTACGCACCTGCTCGCCTTGGGCGGCTGAACAAGCGGGGCATGCCGGTGGCGGCGGTGCTGGTTTCCAGTATGGGCATGGTTGCGGCGCTGGTTTTGTCGCAACTTTTCAAGAATACGGCGTTTGTGTTCATGATCGGCGTGGCGTTTTTTGGCGGGCCGTTTATTTGGATCATGACTTTGGTGACGCATCTGGCGTTTCGACGCGCTACGAAGCGGGCGAACCGGGAAATTGTGCGTTTTGCGCCGCCTGGCCCATGGAGTTCGTTGTTCGGGGTGATCGCGTTGGTCGGCGTTCTGATTTCGACGTGGTGGGTTCCCAGCTTCCACGTAGCGTTGCTGACAGGGCCGCCTTGGCTTATTTTCATAAGTTTGTGCTACTTCGCGTGGAGAAGGACGACTCTCCCCTGTCCTTCGCCAAAATCCAGAATGCGTTTGAAATGAATAGCATGCGGACGGCCTGTAACATTGTTACAGGACCAGATTTTACTGACATTCACGCGCAAAAGAGTACGGATGGACTTTTTGCGTACCTCAGGTAATCCTCATGCGGTCACGGGCGAACGTGTGCGTGCTCTAAAAGCCGTAGGAGATGCCTAAAGCGAATTGATGCCGCGCTTCGAGGTTCACTCCAGGGGCGATTTTTCCCGCGGCTTGCAGCAACCCGAGGTCAATGGTGAGCCTGGGTGACTCCACGCTCCAGCCGTGAGTAGGCAGAGCCCCTCCCGGGATGATGCGCACAGCGTAAGTTATCGTTGTCGGTATCACGACGCTAGGCAGATCCTGAACCCTGCGCGGTTCCTGCAGGACTTCGGAGCCTACCAAGATCGTGCTTCGCACCGGACCTTTGAACGCCAACGCGACCGCTCCGAAAAATCTTCCTTGGTATCCAGGGGCATTCCCCGCGATACCCAGCAGCGAGGCGTTAGTGACTTTGAAACCAAAATTGAAGACCACCGGAAGCTTGCGGATATCCGCCGTCTTGGTAGCGACGGCATAGAAGTCCGCGTTGGTTGTGTCTTTATTCTGCAGAACGCCACCAATGTTTCCAACCTGAGTGCGCGCTACAAATCCCAGGGATAAGGCAGGACGTAAACGCCGGCTTTCTTTCAGGACGCCGACTTTTCCGTGAAAGATGTTGAAACCGCTGCCCCAAAGATTGCTGAGCCCAGCCGTGCTGCCATCCTGATGGAAATTTCGCGTGTATCCGAATTCAAATCGGTCGTAGGCCCCCTCAGTGATGGACAACTGGTGAAATCCTCCCAAAACCTGGCCAGCGTCCAAATAGTGATATGAGACGGCGGGCCAGTCGAAACCGTTTTGCGTTCCTGGAACCGTGTAGGCCAACGGCGTGACGAAAATTCCAGTTTGCCCCTCCCAGTTCAGGCTCTGGGCCGAAACGGCGCTGGTGCAAGCAAGCATGAGGAACAGCAGCATTAACGCCGAGACGCAGTGCATTCGCGCATCTTGAGAGACACGCAATAGTTGGCACATGTGGCTTCTCCTTCAAGGATGGCTGGGCACTCCGGTTTTCCAAGATCACCGGGGGCGAGGACCGGGCATCTCAGATCTTTTGGTCTTACGGAATCGCGCGCAACCCAGTTCCGGTTCCGTTATCGCTTAACCGCCAGATATTGATCGTGCCGTTTTGGCTCCCGGAAGCCAGCAAACGTCCGTGGGGATCGAAGGCGACGGTATAGATGGAATCGACATTGGGTCGCAGGGTTTGCAGCTCATCGCCGGTGGCAACGTTCCAGAGCTTGACCGTTTTGTCCCAACTACCCGAAGCCAGCCATCGACCATCCGGGCTGAAGGCCAGACTGGTCACTGCATTCTGGTGACCGGTGAGAGTACGGATCTCACCTCCTGTCGCGATGTCCCAGAGCTTAACGGTTTTGTCGCCACTGGCCGAGGCGAGCCATCGGCCGTTAGGGCTGAATGCGATGGCGAAGATGGGCTTTTTGTGACCGGCGAGGGTCCTTACTTCGCCTCCGGTAGATACGTCCCAGATGCCAATGGTCTTTTCGTCCTTCCCGGAAGCGATGAGGCGCCCATCGGGACTGAACGCGATGTAGATGACGGACCTCCGCGATCCGGTCAAATCACGGGCCATGTTGCCGCTGTTGGTGTCCCAAATGCGTACGGTCTTGTCATCCACACCAGAAGCCAGCCAGCGACCATCCGGGCTGAAAGCAATGGAATAGACCCAGCTCTGGCCAACGGTGCGCACAGGTTTGTCGCTGTGCAGGGTGCGAATCTGGTTACCCGTCGCGACGTCCCAAAGTGTGACCGTGTCTCTGGAGTTTTCCGCCGCCAGCCATTTTCCGTCGCGACTAAAGGCCACGGCCTCGATTTCCAATACTTTATCCTCGAGAGCCCTCATTTCCTGTCCCGTACTCACATCCCAAAATTTTATGGACCGGTCCCAGCTTCCCGAAGCGAACTGGCCGTAGGAGCTAAAGGCCACGCCAGTAACCCAACCCGAGTGACCTTTGAAGGTGCGATCGAGCACGAAGGCGGGGTATGTACTGCCTGGCCGGATCGGAGAGGCAAGCGCTCGGGTGCCTGGGAGGATCTCAGGTAGGGAAGGTTCAGACGATAGATCGGGCACACTAAGCGCAGGTGCCGCCGGTGCAGGCGCTGACGAAGACCTACTTCGGATGACCATTTCGGTTGGCGTGTTTGGAGGTTTCAGCTCCCGCGGAACTTCGGTTTGCAGGTCTCGATGGCTCGTGGAGCCGTTCGAGGGGATTACCTTGGCTGTATTCGCAACCACTCGCATACTAGAGGAGTCGCGATTCGATCTAGATGCTGAAGACGATCCAGAGAACGGCGCTACATCAGCATTTCGAGAGAGGTTCGTCGCGCTTGGAGTTTGCGTTATGGTTGCTTCCCCATCGCGGGCTCCGGGGACTTGTGTCCCGGCGCCTTCCTCTTTCGCTCGGTCGGAAATAGATGGAACACCCGACTCGGACGACACATCCAGTCGCCTGCGACCGGTTTCCATGAACAAGAACAAAAGCAAAACCAGTGAAAAGAACCCGGCACGTATCAGCCATGAACTTGACGGAGCAATCCTTGCCGCAAGCCGGCGAAATGTGTTGCGCTCAGTCTTGCGACGGCTGAGGTCTCTAAGCCCATTTACGAGATGGCTGACCCCGACGCCTGTGTCAATGGCAACGGAGGATTCATGCTCAATAACCGCCTGCGCTGGAAGGGTGGGATGCTCCGGAGAAATTTCGCCAACCACTGTTTGATGTTCGGTCGGCTCGTCTGAAATTTCTATGTGCGCATGTGGCCGCGCCGTTCCCTGGTCCGGAGGGCTCAAGCCAGGCTCGCCAGCAAGAGGTTGTCCGCCGAGCCCCCATTCAAAGGCGATTATGGGAGCGAGTTGGCTGGCAACCCGTTGGAGCGCCGCCACCGTTGTTGGACAGATGGAGGGGAGCTGGGTAGAAAAGACCTCGATCAGGCCGATAACAGACCCTCGCGCCCGAATCGGTACGGCGACTGCCGAACGAGGGTTCGAGCCCTTTGTCATCGGCGGCTGGATTCGTGAGTCCTCTTTATCACAAATCACGACTTCGCCGGTTTCGATGCACTCTCCGACGAGAGAGGAATCCGATTGCAGTCGCGAACCCACCGCGGGAGCATCGCCGAAACTAGCTACGCAGCGAATCGCTTGTGAATCCCACACAGCAATGACGGCTCCGCTAACGGGCAATGCTACGCAGATTTGCTCAAACGCGCCCATCACGGCTACAGCAGATACTTGCTGATCATCAGCGACAGCGACTGGTTTTTCGGGAGCGGTTATTTGTCGTTTCCAGTTTGCTTTGGGCATTGACGCGCTCCGCCCCAATCAGACGGCCACAAATGTTGAAGCCGGCAATCGACAAAGATTCCTATCCGGAGTATGGAGGAACGATCTGATCGCGGTCTCCCGATCGGAGAAGGAACGCCGAAGCGAACTCAAAAAATCGGGTCGGGTTGGATCTCACAAAAAATACGGCTCTTCACGGCACCAGAGCTTGGGTGGGATGCCGGACGATACGCTGGGGTCAGTGCTTCCTAGTCCCGCAGCGCATCTTGCCAACTCACCTCGCAACGCTAGCGAACGATTCCTTGCTTGTCAAGACTGAAAGCCCGTATTTGAAAGCCGGTAATTGCGAGGTACGGAAATCAGGTCTATTTGTTCATTGCCACCCGCCTCTCGACACTACGATCTCCTGGTGATATCCGGTTTCCACAGAATTGCTGCGTGAGTTGTTCTCACATCGGGCTTTGCCTAAACAACGAGCTGCTCGTCGCAGCCAACCTCCTCCGAAAAGCAGGAGCGAGCGAACTTGATTGGCTTGACGAGCTTGTGGGCTAACGCGAGACCGGCCGTGTCACCGGAACTCGATCGTTGTCGGGCCCATTTCGTGCTCGGCAGGATCGACGAGATCTTGACCTGGGAAAAGACCAAAGTGAAGGAGCGCGACGTGCAGTTTGCGGAGCTCGGTGAGTATCTGTGTGAGGTGCGCGCAAAGCAGTATTGGAGGTTAGAGCGGTTGAGTTCATTCGATCAGTTCTTGGACAAACGCCTTCCTGAGTCGCGCCGGAAACCGTACGACCCGATGGCAATCCACGAGACGCTAACGCCGGTCCCATTCTGATTTGCATTCGGCCACGACACGCTCAGGCCGTTAGGGCCTTCAGACGCGGATACCGCCGGTTTCCACTTAGTTCAGGCATGCGTCTTGTCAGCATACGCGCACAGTGTCACCGGGCGCTATCCTAAACAGGATCTAGCTGAGTCGGGCACCTGCGGAACGGCAAGACGATGGACTGCGAACTAGGTTTATGAGCAGAAATGAATGTTAGCCCTCAACGGCTCGAACCGATTGCAAAGCTGGAAGTGCCTGGCTCGGATTCGGACCCCAAGCATTACTTCGTGCTCCCTGGCAAGAGTGACAGAAGCGACGGCGTGAGAGAGACTCAACCTCAAACGTCCGAAACCGTCTCCGGACCCGTAGGACCCTGGTCATGAGGTTGGTGCAATCCTGTGCTGGGGCCGACCATCAACATTAAATTCTCACTTCAGTACTAGCACGTCCAACTGTACTAAATCTGGCATACGGGTCAGTGACGAACCTCTGAAAAAATACTTGATAGTGGGTTGCAGTGGCATCGTCACGAAAGGATGTCTTGCAACACCTCCACATGAAACTGTTCCTGTGCGCAACGCTTTTACTCATTCACCTCGGATTTGTTGCAACCTGCTGCGCGCAATCGGACGGATCAAGCTTTATCACCACGATCGTGGCAGAATCCAGCAGGTCCTGCTTGGATATTAATGCGGGTTCCAGTCGAGTGGGATTGGGCCTTGATCAGTGGACCTGCGGCGGCGTGAGCAATCAAAGCTTCAAGTTCACAGCCGTGACTGGCGGCTATTACACCATCCAGCCTCAAAACGACAACCTCTGCCTGGATGCAGGCTCCGGTTCGCAAACCACCGGTATTCAAATTGTGCAGAACACCTGCTCCGGCAGCTCTACGCAACAATGGAAGCTCAATGCAAATAGCGATGGGTCCTTTAGGATTACCACGACCAGTGGTGCCGGTTGCTTCGATGTATTTGACGGCAGCGCGGCAAACGGCGCGATCGTAGAAACCTACGCTTGCCACGGAACTAGCAATGAAAACTTCGTGATTTCAGCTTTCCCGTCCACGTCGGTCCAAACGCCGCCGGTGCAAGCGCCGCCACCTAGCCCTTCCAATCCAAGTTCACCCAGCAGTCCTTCGACTCCAACCGAAGGTGCAAGCCCGTTAGCTCCCATGATTTTCAATGTTTCTTCAACCGCGCGCGCTGGTGACATCGTCTCGATCCAGGGGACGAATTTCGATTCGACGTCACAAGTCTGGCTTAGCGGAATAAATGCCACCTCCGCAACACAATTGACAATGACAAACCGCTGGGGCACCGAATGGATCGGCGCACAGATTCCACAGAGCTGGACAGGCGCAATGTTCTTACGGGTCACGAATAGCGCCGGCGCGAGCAACTCCGTAAAACTCAATGGCGCGATCCCGTTCAACTTAGATGCGCTCGAACTAGTCCCAGGCGGTGCCTTTCGGGTGATGGGCCGAAATCTCTTGATGTCCGGTTACACGCCGTCGGTCACCGTGGATGGGCAGGCCGCGACGGTAAATCTGAGCGCGAGCACCGAAAATCTGCTGGTGGTTACGGCGCCAGAGTCTATTAACCCGACGTCGAATGCGACGATCATGGTCGACAACGGCGTCGGCATCGGAGCCACCCAGCTCGATCGAACCATTGCGATCGTTTCCGGATCGGGTGACCCGTTTAACTTGGGCGTCGGCTGGGGTGCCGAATTTACGTTCTACGGACACGCCGTGACTGTAAATACGCCCTGCAACGGTTCGCAAGACGATTCCATAAACATTCAGAACACTATTAATTCGGTTCCAAGCAGCGGCGGCGTAGTTGTGCTGCCGGCAGGAAATTGCGTTCTGGCGAACACGCTTACGATGAAATCTAATCTTGTATTGCAGGGCGCCGGAAAAGACGTCACCGTTCTTAGCTATAAATCCAATTATCCGATCTATGCGGAGAATTTCAATTTAGTCGGACTGCGGAATTTCACCCTCGCGAATGCGAATTCGACAGTCGAAGGATTGATTTGGAAAAGCAATACGCGCAGCTTCTTTGAAAATATCAAAGTCGAAACCGGAGTCTCCCACCAACTGTACCTTACGGGCAATCGAAACTTCATCGTTACAGGAAGCGACTTTATTCAAGGCGGCTCCATAAACAGCCAGAATCCTTACCTATTCACCGATTGCTCGGGCTTCGTTTTCAGCGGCAACACGTCTGCTTCAGTCGACGGATCTCCTACCTTTAAATCCGTGCATGACGCCTTGATTGTGAACAACCATTTCACGCGCAAT
>Ga0210409_10004380_pt1 | contig 15244 bp, 11 predicted proteins | sample IncBWH17MmetaG_FD_161649 | JGI IMG/M metagenome (GOLD analysis project Ga0210409, IMG submission 161649) | Forest soil microbial communities from Barre Woods Harvard Forest LTER site, Petersham, Massachusetts, United States - Inc-BW-H-17-M | ecosystem: Environmental > Terrestrial > Soil >...
CGCCGCTGGCGTGCGGTTGCAGCCCTGGCATTTGGGCTGGCTGTTTCAGTGAAATTGCTCCCGATTGTACTGCTGCCACTCTACTGGAGGCTTGTCCGCATGCGCGACGTCGCGCTGGCGGTAATCGCGGTCGGACTCCTATATGCACCATTTTTCAACCACGGGCGCCTTCCAATCGGCTCGCTCGGTACCTACGTGCAGAGATTCCGCTTTAATGATCCGGTGTTTGCAACGCTCGAGCGAGTGGCCGCTCCGCAGCTGGTAGCTGGGCTGGCAGTGCTCGTCGGCTTTCTTACCGCAATCTGGATGAGAAGAAAGTCCGCGGAAGGCTCCGCGGAGGCGTTCGCCTGGCCCATGGCGGCATCGCTTTTCTGTGCGCCGGTGGTCTATCCGTGGTATCTGCTATGGATGCTGCCGTTCCTGAGGTCGACCTCAGCACTTCCCATCCTGGTCTGGACTTTGAGCATCCTTCCTACTTATTATGTGTGGCACCTGCGGACCGTTGGGCGCCCGTGGTTAGTTCCTGATTGGATTGTGATTCTGGAATACGGATCCGTGGTAGTCGCTGCTGCGATAATCGCTTTGCGCAGGGTCACGCGATCGGCCGCACTCCAATGCTCAGCGGACCCGGTAGAGTGAACGCAGCTGCACCACATGCAGTTTATGGATCCAGGGCCCATTGCACACCATGCAAGACGACGTTCGTTTCACTGAGGAGGACCTTCATGAAAAAGTTGCGCCGTTCCATGACAACCAGTTGCCTAATTTTAGGGGCGCTGCTCCTTGCGGGCACTTCCCGGGCACAGACTCGGTCGCCCATTGTCGAACAGCTTGCGAAGACCTACGGCCTGGATTCGTGGGGGCAGATTGACGCGGTTCGCTATACGTTCAACATACAAATACCCGCACTGAAACTCACTCTGGCACATTCCTGGGAGTGGCAGCCCAAGACCGGCCAAGTCTCCTTCGAAAGCAAAGACAAGGACGGCAAGCCCGTGAAGGTTACCTACAACCGGAACCAGCTCAACAGCGCGCCCGCCAACGTGAAAGACGAAGTGGATCCAGCTTTCATGAATGACAATTATTGGTTCATTTTTCCTTTCCATGCTTACTGGGACACCAGCGCCGCTGTGACCGAGACGGACAAACAAAAACTGCCGATTGGAGCGGGTACAGCGAAACTCATGTCTGTGAAATATGCTGCGGAAGCTGGCGGGTATACGCCGGGGGATACTTGGGATATGTATGTCGGCTCTGAGGGTCGAATTGTGCAGTTCGTGTATCACCGTGGCGGACCCAAGAAGCCAAGTGAGGTCAAAGCCACTTGGGCCGGCTACAAGAAAGCTGGGCCCCTGCTGGTTTCAACCGAACATCGGGGAACGGCCGATGGCGGCGCTTTCCACCTTTCCTTTACGGGTGTAGCCGTCAAGCTGGCGGGCTCAGACACCTGGACGGACGCGAAATAGAAAACGCGCGGGCTCGTTCGGTCAAACGATGTCGATCCTCACGAGTCAGACTCTCGGGCAATCACAACCGTGGTGCACGAGCTGCCGAGTTTGGGCAGATCGCGATTTGCAGCCATGCGGATCTCGAGCCGCGGGCGGTCACCCCGAATAATCGGACAATAAAAGTCCGGCTGCTGTAGCGCCCCTTGCAGCCGACGTCGCCCTGCGCATCCTCCATGACATGGTTCTCGAAATTCGCAAGGCTGGCACGCTTCTGGAAGCGTACGCGCCTGCTCAAAAGGCGCAGAGTTCAGAATCCCGGCCCCTGACAAAATCAACTCCGATACCGGCTCTCCGGAGCCGGGCCAATAAACGCAAGGCTGCGTTGTGGCGCGGGGCGTAACTCGCACCGTGTTGACGCCACACCCTCCTTCTAGCGGTGGAAGGCCGGCCATCGCCCGCACCAAGGGCTCGCCGATGGCGATTACATCCGTGCTCTCGAAAAGCTGGCGGAACCCTTGCCAGTATTCTTCGTACGTGAGTGCGTAGAGATCGGACCGCACTGCCTGATAGACGTTCACACGCAAGGGAGCGCCAAACCGTTTCGCGACTCGTGCCACATCCGCCAGCCGCAAGTAGTTTGACTTCATCATGACGGCGATAATCGTCACGGGTACACCTAGGCGCACACAACGCTCGGCCTGTTGATGAATCAGTTCCCAGTTACCTGGGCCGCGTTGGACATCCTGTTCCGCTTGGGTTGGGTAATCGAGAGAAAACTCGATGTCATGAAAGGCACGCAAGTCATGGTCTTCCAGAACAGCAACACTGTGACCATTGGAAGTGATGGTGAGCTTCAGCGGTCGAGTTCGCAGGTAAGCCAATATGGTCTTGTAGTCAGGATGCATTCCGTTCTCGCCCGTTCCCAGATTCACGGAGCGCACCGGAAGGCATTCGATCACCGACTTGACCTGTTCTAACGAGAGACGGTCGGCGCGCGTGGGATCGCGGTAGCAGAAGGCGCAGCTGAGGTTGCACTCGTTGGTGAGCCCGAGCCCAAGCGCAATCGTGGCATCCGGCGCGCTCGCGCCGGATCGCATGCCCGAAACTTGGACAGGGACGTTGGTCACGCGCAGTCCTCCGTGAACGATCGTAACCAGGGAACGTGCCAGGCTATCTGCTTTCTCTGGGCTCACCGCCTCTTTCAGAACACTAACACTTTCGCTGCCCTATCCTAAACACTCAACGCCCCGGTGCCCAGAACCATCGCAAAACGCCAGGCTGGCAAAGCGAAGTGTCCGAGCACGGATGAGGTGCCAGTTTCGGCTTTGGGATTTCATTGCGGGCGTTGAGGCCCGCTGTAGCCCAAGAACCCTGCCTCCAGTATTGTTATACGGGCGGGGTCGGGTGTACGTTATCGGTCAGCCGTGAAGCCAAGAAAATTCTGATGCGGGGGTATTGGCCATGAACCGTCGCGGTTTTCTGCAGTCAGGGGGCATTGCGTCAGTAAGCCTCGCGTTCGCCAGGACTGGGCGCTTGTTTTCACAAGTCACCATGCTTGACCGTTGGCGCACATTTCAAGTAACGACCCGCGCCGAAGTCCTGAAACCTTCCGGGACGACACGCGTATGGGTGCCGGCGGCACTCATTAGTGAAACGCCCTTCCAGAAGACGCTCGCGAATACCTTCACCTCCGAGGGCGGTACCGCGAGGATGGTCGAGAGCAAGACCGACGCGCTCGGAATCATCGCCGCGGAATTTCCGGCCGGGGTAAGGCCGATCCTCACAGTGACGAGCCGGATCGCCACGAAGGATTGTGCGGTCGACCTCACCGCGCGCAGCACAACGCCTAAGGAGAGCCGCGCGGAATTAGAGCATTTCTTACGGCCAACCAAGCTCCTGCCGACCGACGGTATCGTGAAAGCGACAGCGACCGAAATTACGAAGGGCTCGAAGACGGATCTTGAGAAGGCGCGCGCCATCTACGAGTGGATTGTTGACAACACCTTTCGGAATCCGAAAACGCGCGGCTGCGGCGCGGGCGACATTCGCTTCATGCTGGAATCCAAAGATCTGGGCGGCAAGTGCGCCGATCTTAACGCGCTGTACGTTGGCCTCGCCCGCGCGGCAGGCCTTCCAGCGCGCGACGTTTATGGCATCCGCGTCGCCAAGTCCGAAATGGGATACAAGAGCCTCGGCGCTTCGTCAGAGAATGTGACGAAAGCGCAGCACTGCCGCGCTGAGGTTTACCTTGGTGAGTACGGCTGGGTGCCCGTTGACCCCGCAGACGTTCGGAAGGTCGTCCTCGAGGAACCGCCCGGAAATCGTCCGTTGGAGGACGACATGGTCAAGAAGGCTCGCGCGCGGCTATTCGGCTCCTGGGAGATGAACTGGATGGCGTACAACTTCGCGCACGATGTCGCTCTGCCCGGGTCGAACGGCGCGCCAGTCGGTTTCCTCATGTATCCGCAGGCGGAAACAACCGACGGCCGGCTCGACAGCCTCGATCCCGATAACTTCAAGTATGAGATCACGTCGAGGGAGATCACGCCCACGAACAGCTAACGGAACCGGACCTGGAAGTGCCGTTCGCGTCAGGTACATTCTGGGCGTAAATCGGCGATCGGAAGTTATCCAGAAGCGGTACTGGGAAATGATGACCAAGGTCTTCGGGCGATTCCACTTGTACGATTAGCGCGTTAATCATGCAATGATGAGAAAACGGTTTTGACGGCGACCGCGACGAGGAGAACAATCCCCGAGATAAAAGCCGTGGCACTGGCGAAGAAAACAATTAGATACAGGCCCTGAAACTCACTTGAATCGGAACCCCACATGCCTTTGGTCGCTCCAATTAGCGAGAAGAAGCCGACAATCCCGCCCGCAGCGAAGAGCAGCAGAGCCTGCTGCCATCTGGGCCGTCCTCTGGTGACTGTGGGCATCAAGCATCCGGACGCTACCAAGCGGAATCTCGTGTTTCGAGTTTATCGTCACACCAGACCATGCGCCAGTCGCCCGTTTTGAAGTCCTTCGAGAACGTAACGGCTTAGAAGGATGCGAACATAAGTTTCACGACAATTGGTCGGCAACTCGGCGGTTAAGTCCTGGTAAGTCGGGTTACCGGACATCTGCCGGGCGTAGTCTCGCGTGCAAATTCCACTTTGTCCGGTTTGCAGCGTTTATCAGGCACTTAGGCGCATGATGAGCCTTCACAGCTTCCTCAACGATTCGCTGCCCGAAAACGCTTATGCCCCTGCCTTATGTGCCTTCCCCTCCTCGGTGACTCCTGATTTGTTTGTGAACAGCGGAACACGAACGCGGATGCGCGTGCCACGGGAAGGCTCCGATTCAACAGAAAGGTGCCCCCTAACCAGCCGCAGCCGCTCGCGCATGCTGATTAAACCAAGTCCGGTCTCTGCCTTCACATGCTCAGGGTTGAACCCTGCGCCGGAGTCGGAGATACAAAGATCGATTCGATCGCCATGACCTGACAGTTCAACCTTGGCCTCCGTTCCTTCGCTGTGCTTCACGACGTTCCGCAGGGCCTCCTGCACGATCCGAAACAGGCACAGAGTCACGTCTTCTGGAATCTGTCCCGGAACATCGTGATAGACAAACTGGACCTGCAGATTGTGCTGCCGTGAGAATTCGTTGCAGAAGCCGCCCAAAGCGGCGACCAAACCCAGTGTGTCCAGCTTGTATGGGTGAAGTTGGTGGGACAAGTCGTGAAGGGTGGACGAAACTTCCGAGCATACCTTTGTAATGTTGTGCAGTTGTTGCTGAGTCTTGGACGAAAACCCGGCCGAGTCCTGTGTTACTTGCTCCAGGCAGATTTGGAGGAGTGCCATCCGTTGACTCAAATCGTCGTGTAACTCTCGGGCAATGCGGGCGCGTTCTAATTCTTGTGCCTCAATCAACCTGCGGCTCAGGCCGAAGAGGGCCTCCTCCGCAAGCTTGCGCCCGGTGACATCTGCCACCATGCCTATGATGCGCTGCAACCTGCCCTGATCGTCGAAGAAGACGTGTCCGTTTGCCTCCAGCCAAATTGCGCTACCGTCCGGACGCAACACCCGATAGCTCGTTTTATAAGTGGGATTTCTGGGAGTAAGCACCACTTCTGGAGCGGTATACGCCTCGCGGTCGTCCGGGTGGACTCTGGCAGCGAACTGCCGACCCGTATCACGCGTTGGGTCGTCTATCCAATTGAGAATATCTGCGCACTCTCCTGACCGCACTATCACATCTGTGGTTGCATCCCACTCGAACGCATACATCCTTCCGGCTTGGACCGCCAAATGTAACCACTCCTCGCTCTCTCGCAGCGCCTCTTCAATCCGTTTGCGCTCAGTGATGTCGGCTACCATGCCTACCATATTCAGCATCCTGCCAGCCTCGTCGAAGAATGCTTTCGCGTTTTTCTCCAGCCAAACAACCGAACCATCAGGACCTAGCACGCGATAGCTTATGTGGGTAGTCGGGTTCTCGGGATTGAGTTGGTCAACCGAACCGATAAACAAAGCGCGGTCGTCGGGATGGATCGTGGCCAATAGTTGCTGGCGAGTAAGCGGCTTTGCCTGATTAATGAAACCGAGGACATTCACGTGCTCCTCGGATCGCATGACGATGTCGGTTGCAACGTCCCATTCGTATGCATACATCCTTCCGGCTTTAGCTGCCAAACGAAACCGTTCTTCGCTCTTTCGCAATGCCTCTTCGGTCCGCTTGCGCTCGGTGATGTCGCGGGCAATTGCTGACGCCCCGACAATTCGGCCCTCGGTATCGATTATCGGAGAAACCGTCAGTGACACTTCAACGCGTATCCCGTCTTTCTTCTGTCGTTCCGTCTCGAAATGGTTGACGCGTTCACCGCGCTTTATCTTCTCCATAATTTCTGCAGACTCATCGGCACGATCGGGTGGCAAAAGGAGAGAAATGGGCTTCCCTATCACTTCATCTGCCGAGTAGCCGTAAAGGCGCTCCGCCCCTTTGTTCCAATCTGTAACAATTCCATCCAGGTCCTTGCCGATAATTGCGTCCTCAGACGATTCGGCAATGGCTGCAAGCCGAAGCCGCGCCCTGGTGGCTGCATGCTCACTGACCTGCTGTTCCCTCTTAGCATGTTTTTGTGATTTTGCCATGTGGTTTCATCCCCCGTATCCGTCTTTTGGACCGAAACCGCTACTGAGGCAACGGCAGCAGCAATCAATTGCAAGGCGCGAAGCGCCAAACTATTCTTATTGGGGATTTCCGTTTTTGACTTCCTGTTGACGGATAACGTACACCCGACCCCCTCGGCATGCAATGCTCGATCCGGGTTTTTTAAGCGCAGAGTCTTTCTGATAGCTAACAGACCTGTCGTCCAGTGTACTCAGCCCGAAACACTTCGTTGTGCCTGATTTGTCGGGTTGCCGGACAAGTCAGATTTCTCCGTTTATCGGAAGTTTCTCCGACAATTCATTAGGCGGCCACTGCGCCTCCGTAAGCCCTAATGCCCGCGGCAACGCATTAATTGTTAATTCCCATTTGTGTTAGGAAATACGCGTAGTCAAATGAAGTTTCATGCAGTCGATCATAGCGCCCTGATGCGCCGCCATGACCGGCAGGGTTCATGTTTGTTTTTAAAATCAAAGTATTGTGATCGGTACGGAGCGCACGCATTTTGGCAACATATTTGGCGGGCTCCCAGTACATTACCTGGCTGTCGTTGAAAGAGGTTCTTACCAACATGTTGGGATACGCTTTGGCCTCGATGTTGTCGTAGGGCGAATAGGTCAGCATGTAATCGAACGCTGGCTTTTCCTTCGGATTACCCCACTCCTCGAATTCGGTGACAGTCAGGGGCAGAGATTCATCCAACATGGTGTTCATTACGTCCACAAACGGAACGCCGACCAGGGCAGCATGGAACAAATCCGGCCGCATATTCAGAACCGCGCCCATCAATAGGCCACCCGCACTTCGCCCTTCGATCACCAAGCGGTCCTTCGAACCGTATCCCTGGGCCAAAAGGTATTCAGCGCAGGCAATGAAGTCGGTGAAAGTGTTTTTCTTGTGCATCATGCGACCGTCATCGTGCCACGCCTTCCCCATTTCGCCGCCGCCACGAATATGAGCTACCGCCGCCACCACCCCACGATCGACCATGCTGAAAATGTCGGAATCGAAGCCGATATCGTACGACGCGCCGTAGGAACCGTAGCCAGTCAGATAGATCGGCCCTTTGCCGTCCAGCCTGGCGCCTTTCAGATGAACGATCGAGATCGGTATCTTCGCGCCATCGGATGCGCTTGCGAAAATCCGCTCGACCTGATATCGCGTGCGGTCATAGCCGCCGGGCACTTCTTTCTGCTTGAGCAACGTGGAACTGCCACTTGGCAGGTCGTACTCAAAAACCGATTGGGGAGTAATAAACGACTGGTAGCCATACCGGAACTTAGTCGTGTCATATTCACGGTTGAGGTACGGATAGTTCACGTAAGCCGGCTCCGGAAACTCAATGCGGCGGGACGCCCCCTTTTGCAGGTTCGTGACGCGAATCTGCGGCAACCCCTTCTCACGTTCGTAAGAGATGTAGTAGGTTTTGAAGAAGTCGATATCATCGAGCATGACATCGGCGCGTTGGGGCACAACTTCCTTCCAATTCTTGCTGCCGGGATCCGAGACCGGCGCCTTTACCAGGCGAAAATTGCGACCCGCGTCGTTCACGCGAATATAAAAGAAATTGCCATTGTGATCGGGGTAGTATTCAACGTTCTGTTTCCGAGGTTCCATTAGTTTCCATTCCGCCATGGGCTGGTCGGCGGGAATGTAGCGCGTTTCGCTGGTGGTGTGGCTGCCGGAGATCAGCAATAAGTAGGCTTTGCTGCGGGTCTTGCCAATGCCGATCTCAAACCTTTCGTCTTTTTCTTCATAGATCAGGGTGTCGGGGCCGCTTGTGGCTGCCGTGTGGCGATACAACCGATACGACCGCTTCGAGACCTCGTCTTCGACAGTATAGAAAATCGTCTTGTTGTCGTTTGCCCAGGCCACGGAGTCGACGCGTTCGGCTCGGTCCACCTGCATTTTCCCCGTGCGCAAATCCTTCACCGCCAGAGTGAATTGCCGGAATCCTGTGTTGTCCGTCGTGTACGCCAGCAGACTTCCGTCGTCGCTGACCTCGAAAGCTTCCAGGGACATAAAGGTCTGCCCCTTGGCTAGTTCATTCACATCAAGCACTATTTCTTCCGGCGCATCGAGGATGCCCTTTTTCCGGCAATGAATCCTGTACTGCTTACCCGCTTCGGTGCGCACATAGTAGAAATAGCCACCCTGCTTATAGGGAACCTCGACGTCGGTTTCCTTGATCCGGCTCAGCATTTCGTCGTAGAGCTTCTTCTGCAACGGCTCGGTCGGCTTCATCACCGCGTCGGTGTAGACATTTTCGGCTTCCAGATACGCTTTCACGTCTGGATTCTTTTTTTCGCGCAGCCAATAGTAGTTGTCCACCAGCTTACGGCCATTGATCTCGGTCGTTTTCGGCTCTTCCTTGGCCACCGGGGGTACGGGAGGCGACGTGGAAGTGTCGGCCGCAGGCAGGACAAAAACGGAGGTAAGAACCAAGAAAGCGAGCGTCACCAGTGTGAGAGAAAAGCGCCGGGAATTGAATTTGTTCATCGGAATGTCCTTCGTGAGGCTTGAAAGCCGCACCGATTCTATACTAAGTCACGCCAATGGATGACAGGCAAGCGGCATCCGTCCGTAAAATCTCCTGAAATGGAAGACTGAAAAGCATCCGGGAGCATTCATGATAATTGACCGTTGCGGCGAGCCTGCAGTTCCTAATGAGTCGAACTACCCGAGATGTGAAGTAACACTTCATATGTACGATTAGGGCGTTTATCGCGACCTAAGCTTCGCAGGACATGCTCACCATCCAGGATTCCGTAGAACCCCTCGCGGGCGACGCTAGCATCGCAACGCAACGGGCCGGCGCTTTCCCAAAGCGGCAGGCATTTCCTGAACCGCAAAGGGCGGACTTCAGCCCGCCTTTTTTTTCCATCGCGCTGTGGCATCTGCCCCGGGCTCCCTTCTGAACCACGGAACTCTGGACCTTTGTTTTGACTGGGTGTAGGCTTTCACAACTATTGGTGCGGGCCGCGCAACGTTTTAGTCCCCTAAGACACTATCTAAAAAAAACCGGAAGGTTCTGACAAAAAACACGTCTCGCGTGCCCTTGAGCAGAGACCTTGGGATGCAGAAGAGAGGACATTATGACTGCCAACCAACGGATCCCTCTCGTCGGAACGCTCGCTGCGGCGGTTATCGCCGTTGGGAATATCGGATGCGGCGGTGGAGCGGCGGCGCCTCCAGTTGTAGCGGGGGCGCCGCCAGTTGTAACAACACAACTGGCGGTCAGTGTCTCCGCGGCGAACGCAACGGCGGGCGCGGCAGTGAGCGTCACGGTGCACGCGGTGGATGCATCCGGCGCGTTGGTTACTACTTACACGGGGACGGTGCACTTCACGAGCAGCGACACGCAGGCGACCTTGCCGACGGATTCGAACCTACCGGGCGGAATGGGAAACTTTTTAGTGACGCTGAGGACGATTGGCTCGCAAACCATCACGGCGACGGACACGGTCACAGGTTCCTTGAAGGGGACCACGAGTGCAATCAATGTGGTCAGCAATGCGGCCACCCACATTTCGGTAAGCGGCCTGGTTAACGCTCAGACCCGCACTACGTTCAAGTTCACGGTGACCGCGCTGGATGCCGCCAACAACGTATCAGCGGGTTACTCCGGAACCGTACACTTCACGAGCAGCGATACGCAGGCCATGCTCCCGGCGGACTCAACGCTGGCAGCGGGCACAGCTCAGTTTTCCGCGACGATGGAAACCAGCGGGACACAAACGCTCACGGCCACGGACACCGCTTCGGCGTCCATCAACGGTTCGAGTTCCATCAGCGTGGCTGCGGCGGCGTCCTTGGCGATCAATTTGAATTGCAATTACACACCCGGCGGTTGCAGTTCTGCGACCGCGCCGCCAAACGGAGTGGTGGGCAATCTTTATTACCACTATCGGCGGTGCTTCATTTTTGCCAGATGTTTCCAGTTCAACGGGTTCCCTCTGGCTGGCACCGGCGGGATCCCGCCCTATAGCTGGAGTTGGGCCGCGGCGGCAGGGTCGTCGTTGCCGTCAGGTTTAAATGTCTCGAATTCGCCAGCTGAGATCAGCGGCACGCCCACGCAGACGGGAACGTACAACATTGTGCTGACGGTGGCGGACTCGGGAGTGCCGTCGGTGCAAACGATCCAGAGCTACAGCATTACCATCACTCTTCCTCCCGCGCCGGTCGTGAACACTGCGCAATCGCAGATTCCCGCCGTCTTGAACCAGCCATTCAGCTACACCTTCACCGCAACGGGTAACAGCTTGCAACAGCCATTCATCTGGAGCGAAACCGGAGCGTTGCCTGCGGGACTTGCATTTGACAGCAGCACTGGAATGCTTTCGGGTACGCCGACACAAACAGGGTCGTTTCCGATCATCTTGACGGCAGCCGACCAGTTCAAACAGACCTCGGCGGTGGCGAACTTCACCATCGCGGTGACCACCCATGGCTTCCTTTTGACAGGGAGCATGGCCACCCCGCGGCGCTTCCATACCGCGACCCTGCTCCCTAATGGAAAAGTGCTTGTGGCCGGAGGCTGGAATGCGGGTTCTACGGCTTTCGCGTCAGCTGAGCTGTATGATCCGTCCTCTGGAACGTTCTCGGTGACCGGGAACATGACGGTGCCGCGGGCAGGACATACAGCGACTTTGTTGAACAACGGCAAAGTCCTCATCGCGGGCGGTAATTCCGACACCGCAGGCAGTGCTGCCGTGTCCAGCGCGGAGTTGTACGATCCAGCTACGGGCACGTTCGCGGCCACAACCGGCAGTATGACCGTTGCGCGTGCGGCTCACACGGCAACGCTGCTGCAAAGCGGCAAAGTGCTCATCGCGGGGGGAGACGTGCTCTTCTACAATGGAAGCGGCCAGTCGCTTGCTTCAGCGGAAATCTTCAACCCAAGCACCGGGAGTTTCACTGCGACAGGCAGCATGACCGTTCCGCGCGAAAGCCATACGGCAACATTGTTGAGCAGCGGCAACGTGCTCATCACGGGGGGAAGCGACGGCACCTTGGGCTATACGCCGACCACAACCTTGTACGCTAGCTCAGAGACGTTTGATCCCTCCACGGGTCAGTTCACCGCGGCCGGGATGATGACCACGCAGCGCCTCTGGCAGACGGCCAGTTTGCTCGCGAGCGGAAAAGTCCTTGTCGCCGGCGGCGAAAGCTTGAGCCAAACCAATGCGAGCGCGGACCTTTTCGATCCAACGAGCGGAAGCTTCGTGGCCACCGGGAACATGACGGAGCCACGCTTCTATCACGCTGCCAGCACCCTGAATGATGGGACGGTTCTGATCAGCGGCGGCTCGGACAACGGCACCAGGGCCAAGGCCACCGCAGAGATTTACGACCCCATCCTCGCCGCCTTTACGGCCACAGGCAGCATGAACGCAGCGCGCGTCTGGCACACTTCGACGGTGCTTCAGAATGGCAAGGTGCTGATTACCGGAGGAGGGGATAACGGTTCGGTGCCGGTGGCAACGGCGGAGATTTATCAGTGAATGAAGGACCACGCGAACGAACGAGGGCAAGATCAACTGTTGCGGGCGCAACTCGCAGCGAGCGGCACCACGCTGGTCTGCGACAGCAAATGGAAGTCTGGTTCTATAGCAAATAGGAACCACGGCTGAGAAGCCAACACACGCGGCGAAGAATCAGAAAGAATTTGCACCCGCGTTCCTCCGAAGCGCGTCGGGAGAGCTTTGCCTAACGATTGCGCTGACGCAGTCCCCAGGCTCACTCGAACGGCCTTTCCTGTAGCAGCTCCGCGTGCCATGCCAACCGCTAGGCCCTCTTACAAGGAAAGTGCATCGGCGTTACATCGCTGTGACAAATTCAAGACTTCGCGAGCACACCTTATTTCCTCCCCGACTCGGCTAACAGCTCATCAATTTCAACCCAGGAGGCGACATTATGAATACCCAGTTCAGCCCGCAGACTCGAACACTGTTCTCAGCTAGTACGAGAGCCAGAGTCAAGCCCGCTGCATTCGCGGCGGCAATTCTTCTATTGCTACCCGGTACCCTGCTTCTGGCAGACCAGGACCGGCCATTTCTCCCCGACCAAGTCCGCAGCGCTACTACAATCCCTGCCAACGGCGATCTGAATCCTTATGGCGTAGCCTTCGTTCCGCCAAATTTCCCGGCTGGAGGGACCGCCACGCCCGGCAACATCCTGGTCTCAAACTTTAACAATTCCGCAAATCTCCAGGGCACGGGCACAACGATCGTAGACATACCCCCGGGCGGGCCGACCACGCTGTTCTTTCAAGGGCCGCCTGGACTTGGCCTGTCGACGGCACTGAACATCCTGCAAATGGGCTTCGTGCTGGTGGGCAATTTCCCGTCGACCGACGGCACCTGCCCGAACTCGTCGGCCGGTTCGATCTTGGTGATCGACAAGAGCGGCAATCTTGTGACCACCATCTCCGGTGCTCTGATCAACGGCCCGTGGGATTCGGCGCTTTTCGATCAGGGTAGTTCAGCCAAATTCTTCGTCGCCAACGGCCTCACTGGCACGGTCGTGCGCCTTGACCTTGGGGTCAGCGCATCCGGTGTGACGGTGAAGAGCATGACCCAGATCGCCTCCGGCTACGCGCACTCTTGTGATCCAGTGACGTTTGTCGACGCTCCTACGGGGTTGGTGTATGACCCGACGAGGGACGTTCTCTATGTTGCTTCTACGCTGGATAACGAGGTCTTCGCCGTCGGTGATGCTGCCGACACCACCCATGACCGGGGCCGCGGCACTTTGGTCTACGCGGACAATGCTCACCTGCATGGCCCACTAGGAATGATTCAGGCGCCCAACGGCCATCTGGTCGTCAGCAATAACGACTCCAGCGCAGTGAATTCCGACCCAAATCAGCCGAGCGAACTGGTGGAGTTCACCAAGCGAGGAGAATTCGTCAAGCAGATATCCGTCGATCCGGTCCAGGGTGGATCGTTCGGTCTCGCAGTCGCTATGACTGGAGACGTGGCGCACCTCGCCGCCGTGGACGACAACCAAAACATTCTCCTGATCTGGACGTTCAAGTCGCCCAAGTAGGTGGGGATCCCTACGTACCCGCGGTGGGTTGACGCTCACTAGATGGTGGGCAGTGCAGGGCTCGAACCTGCGACCTCCTGCTTGTAAGGCAGGCGCTCTAACCAACTGAGCTAACCGCCCACTGCAATTCATCGTACAGGGAGCGGCGCGGAGCGTCAACGCATTGCGGAAGGATGCGAATTTCTTGCGCACGCCTGGGTGGCTTTGTGCCGCGTCGAGTTGCACTTTGGCGGGGCTGCCAGTAAACTGCTTTTCCCTATATAGAATAAGGGCGATTCAATAAAGGACACTTTTGGAATGCTGCTCGTTCGGGATTATGTCGGCCATATGGCCTCGGAAGTCGTTAAGCGGCTCATCGAAGGGAACCTGATTGAGAGCAAGGCGCCGGAAGCGGTGACGCAGCGCGTGCGGCAGCGCATGATGGAAGAGCTGACCGTCGAAGACCGCTTGAACGACGAAGTGCGCGAGATCCTGGTACAACATCAGGACGAAATGCGGCGCACGGGCGCTTCCTACCAGGAGATGTACAAAAAAGTGAAAGGGCAATTGGCCCGCGACCGCAAGCTGGTGCTGCGGTGAATCTCCCCAAGCGACGCGCGCTATCGCCGAATTTTTCAATTGAAGTGCTTTCCGGCGAGGGCGGAATCTTTCCGACCAGAACGGAATCTGCGATCGATCGGCTGGCCTCGTCGCGGGACCTCGGGATGACACCTCCGGGCAGGCAAGCATGAGGCTCACGCGGGAAAAAGTCGTGCGGTTGTCGCACCAGATTACCGAGGTGCTGGTCTCCGCCGCCGACGTGGAATTCGTCGAGGATCGCGACACCATCCGCCAGCAGGTCGTGCAGATTCTCACCGACACGCTGAAAGAAGAAGAGAAAGCCGACGCCGAAGTCCGCAAACGCATCACTTCGCAGAAAAAGGAAATCCTCGAGGGCAGCGAAGAGTGGGACGTCCTCTATCGGAAGTATTACTTCGACGAACTTCGCCGCATGGGAATTGCCTCCGCCCCCGACGAGCGTCGCGAACGCAGAAGCTGACCGAAGCTCACCGTCCACAATCGAATGTCGAAAGCGGGTCATGCTACCCCCCCCACCCCGGGTGTTTTCCGAAAAGAGGCCGCAAGCCGTTGAAAACAAAGGAAACGCGCGCAGAAAAGAGCGCAAAGAACGCAAAAGAGTGCGTAATCGCATGAAACTGCTGGGGTTGCAGGGATGTGATAGGAAGGAAAGGGGTAAGACGGAAAAAGCGCAACACAGAGATCGCTGAGGCCGGAGCACAGAGGGCACAGAGGGGGCGGTGAGTTGTGGGTAGTGGTGACGGTGCCCCGCGGCGGGTAGACGGGGGTGGAGCTTCGAGATTTGGGCCGGGACGGGGCGTCCATGGGGAAGGGTAGCGCGGGGGTTTATTGGAAGTAAAGTAAAAAACAGCGAATGGCGGAATTTCGGGGTCGAACGGCTATTAGGAGGAGCGAATGGCGACGATCCGGCCCCAAGCATTCATGAGACTCAGGATGCTTGTACTTGAAGTTGGCTCTAAACCCGGACCTTTACAAAATCAAAGAGCCTGGCACCCTACATCCACGTCACCGCTTCA
>Ga0210409_10004381_pt1 | contig 15241 bp, 17 predicted proteins | sample IncBWH17MmetaG_FD_161649 | JGI IMG/M metagenome (GOLD analysis project Ga0210409, IMG submission 161649) | Forest soil microbial communities from Barre Woods Harvard Forest LTER site, Petersham, Massachusetts, United States - Inc-BW-H-17-M | ecosystem: Environmental > Terrestrial > Soil >...
GAGCGACGACCAGGTCGGCATTGTTACGGGCCTGGCCTGGACCGACGTCGGCGGCGAGCTGCTCACGATCGAAGGCGTCATGATGCCCGGCAAGGGCAAGATGACCGTCACGGGCAATCTGCGTGACGTGATGAAGGAGTCGATCTCGGCGGCGGCGTCTTACGTTCGTTCGCGTGCCGTCGGCTTCGGCATCGAGCCGCCGCTGTTCGACAAGCGGGACATCCACGTCCACGTGCCGGAGGGGGCGACCCCGAAGGACGGCCCGTCGGCGGGTGTGGCGATGGCGACAGCGATCGTCTCGGTGATGACGGGAATTCCGGTCCGGCACGACGTCGCCATGACCGGCGAGATCACCCTGCGAGGACGGGTGCTGCCGATCGGCGGCCTGAAGGAGAAGCTGCTCGCGGCTGCGCGGGGCGGCATCAAGACGGTGCTGATCCCCGAAGACAACGCCAAGGATCTCACGGAGATTTCCGATGCGATCAAGGGCGGGATGGACATCATTCCGGTGGCCCGGCTCGACGATGTCGTCTCCAAGGCGCTGGTGCGGCCACCGGTGCCGATCGTCTGGGAGGAGGACACCAAGGTGCCCGTCAAGCCGGACGCCGGCGACGAAGCGGCCGGTGGCCTGACGGCGCACTGAACGAACCAGTCGGGAAATGATAAAACGGCGCCTTCGGGCGCCGTTTCTTTTTGCGTAGCGGTTCGCCCGGCCACGGGAGCGAGCGGTGAACATCAACGGGCAATGCCATTGCGGCTGCGTGACCTATCAGGCCGAGATCGATCCTGGGCAGGTGTCAATCTGCCACTGCACGGATTGTCAGACGCTGACCGGCTCGCCCTACCGGGTGACGGTGATCTGCTCGGGGGACCAAATCCGGCTGACCGGTCAGGCCCCGAAAATCTACGCCAAGACGGGCGATAATGGCCGGACGCGCTACCAGCACTTCTGCGGGGAGTGCGGTTCGCCGCTGTTTACGAGCGGCGAGGGCGGTGCCGATGATTGGGGAATTCGCTGGGGCAGTATCCGTCAGCGCGACCGGCTGAAGCCGATGCGGCAGATCTGGTGCCGCTCCGCCGTGCCGTGGGTCAATGACCTCAAATCCTTGCCCGGCCGCCCTGGCGATTGAAGGACTCTCACCTTGCACCGAAGGGGTCCCCAAGGCTAAACACGGGACGAGGGCGGCTAGCTCAGCTGGTTAGAGCATCTCGTTTACACCGAGAGGGTCTGCGGTTCGAATCCGTAGCCGCCCACCAGCCTTCGCCCTTGCAGGGCTTCGGCTCGGCAAGCCAGGACCTCCGCCGTCGTTGCAGGGCTTCGGATCGGCAAGCCAGGAGCTCCGCTGTTGGCGGGACGACACGCCGTTCCAAGCCGGTTAATGAGTGATCGTTCTCGATCCTTAAGCAATCACTAAACGTTTCCTGCGATCCTTCACTTGGACCCTCAGCTCTTTGGGGCCGAAGTTGGGGCGGGTATGGCCAAGTTTTTCCTAGCTGTTATTACAGTGGGCGTCGCCACGTTGATCGGGGCATTTGTCTTCGCCGCCTTCACGCTGTAGCCAGAGACCAGCCGTCATCGGTGATCGGCAGCAGCATTGTTTTTCGCGCGCCGCGAAGAGTAAGGCGCGAGCCACGATCTGCAAGGCATTGTCAGGCAACGGCCGTTGCAACGCCCTTGCCTAAAGCCGATTTCCGCCGCCCTGTACCAATTTGATGGTTGAGATAGGCCATTTTCCGTCGTGGCCCCTTATCGAGACTCGCAGGCCGTGCAATTCGTCAAGCCAAACGTTCTCGACGGTCCCGGCCTTGCCGTCGGTTAGAACCACGGCCTTGCCGATAATCTCCGACCGCGCTTCCTCGAAAGCGCCAATGATCGTTGATGCATGCTTCACAGTAGGCATGGGGTCCTTCGGGTGTGACGCAACGGTGATTGCCTTGAAAGGCGTAGAAGTCATGACCGGCGCGCGGCGAATAGGTGGCCGATGGAACCCGACACAACATGCCGATCTGGGAAACGTGAGACGGCGCTGAAATGCCGGTCTCGTGCAGGCGTCAACGCAGGAACGCGAAATCACCCGCGGTTGTTGGTCCCGCTCGTCGCGCTCACCCAGCGAAACGGCCCCAGCACGGGGGCGGGCTGGGGCCATCATTCATCGGATGCCCTTGGGGGCAAGGGCATCCGGTCGTGGATCAACAAGCAACGCGGCTTGCTATCGTTCCGCTTTCCCGGCTGGTTCGGTCTGCTTAATTTTGGAAATGAGAGCAATATTGCTCACCGGCTCGGGAACTCGGACACGAATTGAGCGATAATCAAAAACGCCCCGCGATGAGCAGGGCGTTTTTCTGACATCGCGGGGCAAGACCTATCGATTTGTCGGGGTCATCGTTGCGACAAAGCCATCAAATGGCTTGTACGACTGCCTGGCAAGATCGGCGTACAGTGCGCCAATCTTCTGCGCCTCGGTTACGAATGTCTCGTAAGCCGTCTTCGCGAATTCGGTTTGAACTTCAATCGCCTTGTCGAGCGACCTGACGCCTGACAGCTTCTCAACAAAGGTCTTGGTGTCTTCGAACGACTTCTTCGTATAGTTGCCATAGGCAGAGGCAATCGCCTGAAAGCCACTGGGGAAGCTGTTGGCTGATGGCGTCCCTGTATCAAGCCGCTTTTCGCCATTCTGTTGGTGTGAAAAATTCTTGTTCGAGTGGTTCTGGTTTTCATTCGACATCTTCGAGTCTTTCTCGTTTGTTTGGCTGCCGGACCAATGGGGCGCGTTACCAATGGTTCCTCCGAAGCTGGAGTTCCAGGTGTTCGTTGGGCGGTCATTGCGTGTTCACATGATGATATCGGAACTCAAGCGTCCGCTGTGACGTGGCACAACCGATCGATGAGGGACGCAAAACCTGGGAGGCAAACAGCGGCTCGATGTCGGACACCGGGCCTGCGCAATATCCCGCTGAATTTCAATCGGCAGATTGTTTATTTGGAACGGGACTTGCCTAGCCCCCATAGCCCTTTAGCCCCCCGGCCAGGGCACCGTACTGGGAGCAGATAACAACGTCGCCGAATCCCTCATAAATGTCGACGACATCGCCAGCCATTGTGACTCGTATCCGGCATTCCTGCAGAGCGTTACCCCTGATCCATGTGTAGGTTTTTTGTCCCGCAATCGTTTGCTGTTCCTCTGGCGAGCCGAGCTTGGCAATGACTGCGCTAAGCGGTTGCCCCTTATAATTGTTGGTTCCCAAATTGAGGCTGCCGACAGAGCAACCGGCCAAGGCCAAGGCCGCCAAGATCGCCAGATTACGCATGAGCCCGATCTCCCCGAAAGTCGAACCCTAGACGAGACCAGTGTTGGGCAGCAAGGGCAGACGCGCGCCGAAGCGCGGGCTCCGCATGCGACCAAATCCGCTCTCACGGCGGGCAGCCTCCAAATTTGTCCTCCAGCTGTGCCGCGTGCCAAATCGTGCGAGGAAAACGTTATGTTTTCACGGCGTTATTGGTATAGTTCGAAATGCTCGCCGCCTGTCAGCTTGGTTTCTTGCGCGCTTCGTCTTGGCGAGAAAACAATTCCGTTTGAAGATTTGACCGGAGCCAGGCGTAACGATGGACGCACCGAAAGGCCACGAGCAAAACGCCGACCAGATTGCGTACTGGAACGGACCCGGCGGCCAACGCTGGGCCGATCGGCAGCAGGCGCAAGACATCCTGCTGACGCCGGTCGCCGACATTCTGATTGACCGCGCCGAGACAAAAGCCGGCGAGAGTGTCGTGGATGTCGGTTGCGGCAGCGGCGCCATCTCGATCGCGCTCGCGCAAAAGGTCGGCCCGAGCGGACATGTGCTGGGCATCGACATTTCCGGGCCGATGCTGGCCCGCGCCCGGCAAATTGCGCCGGCGGGTCTGCCGATCGATTTCGCGCTGGCGGACGCGACCGTATATCCGTTCGAGCCGAAAAGTTTCGAGCTGCTGGCTTCGCGGTTCGGCGTGATGTTCTTCGCCGAGCCTGCGCGGTCGTTTGCGAACATGCGCAAGGCGCTACGGCCGTCGGGCCGGTTGGCATTTGCGTGCTGGCGCGAGCCGCGCGAAAATCCGTTCTTCATGGCGCCGCTTCAGGCGGTTTACAAACACGTCCCAAAACTGCCCCAGCAGGGGCCGGAAGATCCTGGGCCCTTCTCATTTTCCTCCGAAGCGCGCGTGCAACGCATCCTGAGCGAGGCCGGCTTCACCGGAATTGCCATGGTGCCGTGCAATCTTTCGCTCGATATTGCGGTCGGGGGCGGCCTCGATGCCGCCGTCGAAAGCGCGCTCGAAATCGGACCGTCCGCCCGCGCGCTGGCCGAGCAGCCGTCGGACCTGGTCGCCGCAGCTGCGCGATCGATCCGCGAGGCCCTTGCGCCTTTTGCCAGGGGACAGACGGTCCCGCTTCCCGCCTCGATCTGGATTGTGACCGCATCGGCGGCGTGAAGCGTTGCGCGGAAAAAGAGAATTGTTGAACCAATTCAGTCTGATCCACCAGTCCAGTCCTGTTTCCAAAAATAAATCAGTTTCGAGTTGACCCAAATCAAATCTATATCCTCACCATCCCGTCCCACCTGAGGGGCGTATCATGATCGTCACGGACGTCGGGCGGGATGCGATGGACGCGGCAGCATTGGGGCGCGCGAGATGATGGCAGGGCGGGTTTCCCGTGAGCGATCACAGCGCGCTGACGACAGATGCTTTTCCGCCTTCGCTAAAGCTTCGGCGGACAAGCCGCCGAGGCCTTTGGCGTAGACGGGTGCCGCGGACGGCGAAGTCGTGTGGTCCTGACGCCCCGACGCTGGCGTCAAGTTCGCGGAGGTTTTGCGAGCCCTACCGGGCGCGGACAAACCTTAATCCGCTGACGACGGTGGCAAACAAGCCCGGTCACCGAGGAGAGCACGAAGGAAACCGTTAAAACCATTGCGCGGGGAATGCCGGGTGATTCCGGTGTGACCGTGGTGACTACACTCGTGTGCTTTCTACACTGCACACGGGGCTGCGGGCGCATCGAGCGCCCGGCATTCCCTGCGCCCTCAGTTTTGAGGGAGGGATTTTGCAGCTCGGGCGTTTTTGCGCGGCGAGAGCGCGAAACTGTGTCTGCGAACAATGCGGCATACCCCCATTCGTCATCGTCCGCGAAGGCGGACGATCCAGTATTCCGAGGCGTCCGCGATGGAATCGAGGGGCCGCGGGGTACTGGATACGCCGCATGCGCGGGCTATGACGATCGTAGGTCGGTCAAGTCCCGATGGTAACAGCGCAAGTGCCCCGCCAATCAGGCTATTTGAAATGAATCGGAAAACTGCGCGCCGGCGGAGCCCGTCGCGCAAGGCGCCTTACGTCCGCTCTTCCCAGATCATCGCGAGGTGGACGATGGTCTGCACGGCCTTCTCCATGTCCTGCACGCTCACCCATTCCAGCCGCGAATGGAACGCGTGTTCGCCGGCGAAAATATTGGGGCAGGGCAGCCCCATGAATGACAGACGCGAACCGTCGGTGCCGCCGCGGATCGAGGTCTTCACGGGGGCAAGGCCGGCGCGGCGGATCGCCTCTGTCGCATGGTCGATGATCTCGGGATGACGATCGATCACCTGCTTCATGTTGCGGTATTGCTGCTTGATCTCCATCCGATAGGTCGAGCGCGGAAAGTCCTGCATCACCTCTTTGACGATGGCCTCCAGCAGCGCTTCCTTTTCCTGCAAACCCGCCTCGGTGAAATCACGTACGATGAATCCGATCGTGGTCTTTTCCAGTGCGCCCGATATGCCGATCGGATGCAGAAAGCCTTCCCTGCCTTCGGTGGTTTCGGGTGAGCAGGTATTTTTGGGCAAACGATCGACGATGGCAGCGGCGATCTTGATCGCGTGCTCCATCTTGCCCTTGGCAAAGCCGGGATGGGTGCTGACGCCCTCGATGGTGATGGTGACGCCATCGGCGGAAAAGGTTTCGTCCTCGATATTGCCAGCCGTTTCGCCGTCGATCGTGTAGGCGAAATCGGCGCGGAGCTTGTTCAGGTCCACCTTGTCGACGCCACGGCCGATCTCCTCGTCTGGCGTGAACAGGATCTTGATCGCGCCGTGTTTGATGTGAGGATTCTCAATCAAAAACAGCGCCGCATCCATGATTTCGGCGATGCCGGCCTTGTTGTCGGCGCCGAGCAGCGTGGTGCCGTCAGTGGTGATGATATCGTTGCCGATTTGGTCGGCGAGCGCGGGATGGTCCGTGGCGCGGATTATCTGCAAGGGGTCGGCCGGCAGCACGATGTCGCCGCCACGGTAATTCCGTACGATCTGCGGCCTGACGTTGTTGCCGGTACAGTCGGGCGAGGTGTCCATATGCGAGCAGAAGCAAATAACCGGAACCTGCTTGTCGGTATTGGCCGGGATCGTCGCATAGACATAGCCGTGCGCATCGAGATGAGCGTCGGAGAGACCAATCGTCTGCAGCTCGCGCGCGAGCAGACGACCGAGATCCCTTTGCTTTTCGGTGGAGGGGCAGGTCGGCGAGGCAGGGTCCGATTGGGTGTCGATCACCACGTAGCGCAGAAAGCGCTCGGTCACGGTGTGCGTGAACCTCAGGGATGTACTCACAGTCAAAACCGCGCGTGGAAACAATAAAACAATAAACAATAAAACGTCGGACGGAGAAAGCGTCATTCCAGGGGGCCGCGTATGCCTCGCCGGAATGACGCCCAGTCAGGAGTAGAAAGTCAGAATTGGAAAAGACGCCTTGTCAGACGGCTTCCTTGAGTTCCTTTGCCGCGCGGAAGGCGACCTTCTTGCTGGCCTTGATGTGGATCGCTTCACCGGTGGCGGGATTGCGGCCCATGCGGGCGGCGCGCTTGCGCACCTGCAGGATGCCCAAGCCGACGATGCGGATGCGCTCGCCCTTCTTAAGATGCTTGGTGATCCGGTTGACCAGATCGTTCAAAATGGCTTCAGCCTGCTTCTTGGACAATTCCTGGTCCTCGGCGATTGCCGCTGCGAGATGCTTGAGCGTAACGGTGGTCGGTGTCGCTGCCTTCTTCGCCATATTTGGCCCTCCTCGTTGTTGATGGCTTAGGAACCTAAGACGTATCAGGCCTTAAACGATTCGGAGGCAATATGCCCATGCTGTTTTGCCTGTAAACAGCCTATTTTTTGCATCGACATCCCAAAAAGGGCGGGCTGACGGGGGGATTCGCAACAACCTTGACTTGGCTAAGTGGCCCCTTTAAGCCCTCATTTCTGTGCGGATCGGTCTCTGATTACGGCATCCGCGGGAGTAGCTCAGTTGGTTAGAGCGCCGCCCTGTCACGGCGGAGGCCGCGGGTTCGAGTCCCGTCTCTCGCGCCATCATTTCAATGGCTTAGTGCTTGTGAAACGGAGCGTTTCGGGATCGACGGTTGGGCCTCTGCTGCAGGCGGCCGCTCCGAATGCAGCATCAACCATCGCCCCGCTATCCGCTTCAGGGGGTCTTCAGACCGTCGAATTGAGGCTGTGCAAATAACCGCGCCAGTTGCGAGCGGGGATTTTCAAAAACCCATCAAAACAAAAAGGCCGCCCTGGGTGGCGGCCGTCGCTCACACCGTCAAACAACTGGTCTAGCGGACCATGGACGTATCCGAACTTGTCACCGTCATCGGTTTACCCGCCTTCACGACGTGCGCGGTCTGGCTGTAATCGGAGCTGGTGCGCGCGGAGATGGCCAAGGCGGCTACCGCTATGCCGGCCACCAGGGCAACAACCACGATCTTCAGGTGGGTCGACCGGTCCGCGGAGTGAATGGAGTGGTTCATGGATGCCTCCTGGCGTTCTTTGCCGCCTGGTGGCGAAGATTTACCCCGCATTTGTTTCCGGCCGGTTTCATCGGTTCCCCAAAATGGTTTCGTCGCCGTCCCCAAAGGATAATCCCGGGGCCCGCCAGCCGGGCCGGCACCCGTCCCGCCAAAGTTCGGATAAAACGAATTCCAGAGGCGGGGAGCCGAGTTCCAAAGGGGGGGCCTGCGGCCGGCATCCTCGCGGCGCGGCTGAACTCAACATGGCCTCGGCGCTTCGCAGCCGCGTCTCGCCGGGCTCTCCGATCCGGCCTGCATACGGGGGCAACTCGTCAAGATAGCTTGTCTTGCGCCCCTTGTTGCGCTGCGCTAAGCCTCGGAATAATTCCAGTCAACGAATCTGCGGGCGTCAAAAAGACCGCAGGAAAAAGGCCCCGCCGATGACCGGCATCTTGCAGAATTACCTTCCACTTGTGGTGTTTATCGGGGTCGCCGGGGTGATCGGGTTGCTGCTGCTGATCGCACCCTTCGTCGTGGCGTTCCAGCAGCCCGATCCGGAAAAGCTGTCGGCCTATGAGTGCGGTTTCAACGCATTCGACGACGCCCGCATGAAGTTCGACGTCCGGTTCTACCTGGTGGCGATCCTCTTTATTATCTTCGATCTGGAAGTGGCGTTCCTGTTTCCCTGGGCGGTGGCGTTCGGCAAGCTGGGGGCGACCGGATTCTGGTCGATGTTGGTTTTCCTTGCCGTCCTTACCGTCGGCTTTGCTTATGAATGGAAGAAAGGCGCGCTCGAATGGGATTGAGCCCAGCTGCCGCAACGCCAGGGTTCGCACCGGCGGTCGCCCCCGCTGCAACCGGCATTATTGACCCCTCCACCGGCAGACCGGTCGGGGCCAATGATCCGTATTTCCTGGAGGTCAACCACGAGCTTTCCGACAAGGGCTTCTTCGTCACCGCCACCGACGACCTGATCACCTGGGCACGTACGGGATCGCTGATGTGGATGACGTTTGGCCTCGCATGTTGCGCGGTCGAGATGATGCAGATGTCGATGCCCCGCTACGACGCCGAGCGTTTCGGCTTCGCGCCGCGCGCCTCCCCGCGGCAGTCCGACGTGATGATCGTGGCAGGCACGCTGACCAACAAGATGGCGCCCGCGTTGCGCAAGGTTTACGATCAGATGCCCGAGCCGCGTTACGTGATCTCGATGGGATCATGCGCCAATGGCGGCGGCTACTATCACTATTCATATTCGGTGGTGCGCGGTTGCGACCGCATCGTGCCCATCGATATCTACGTGCCCGGCTGCCCGCCAACGGCGGAAGCGCTGCTTTACGGCGTGATGCTGCTGCAGAAGAAGATCCGGCGCACCGGAACCATCGAACGCTAAAGGTTTTGGGAATGGACGACGGCAGGCTCGACGCTCTGGGGCAGACGATTGTTGGCGCGCTTCAGGGTGCCGCCACTGATCACAAGGTCGCTTTCAACCAGCTTACCGTCGCGGTGCATGCGGAAAAGATCGTCGACGTCGTGCGCTTCCTGCGCGACGATCCTACCTGCCGCTTCGTCAACCTGACCGATGTCACCGCGGTGGACTATCCCGGACGGGAGAGGCGTTTCGACGTGGTCTACCACCTGTTGTCGCCGACGCTGAATACGCGCATCCGTTTGCGCGCCGAAGCCGATGAGACCACCCAGGTGCCCTCGATCATCGAGGTGTTTCCTGGCGCCGACTGGTTCGAGCGCGAAACCTACGATCTCTATGGCGTGATCTTTACTGGTCACCCGGACATGCGGCGTCTGTTGACCGACTATGGCTTCGACGGCCATCCGCTGCGCAAGGATTTCCCGCTCACCGGCTTCGTCGAGGTGCGTTACGACGACCAGGAGAAGAGGGTGCTTTACGAGCCCGTCCGTCTCAACCAGGAGTTCCGAAAATTCGATTTCCTCTCGCCATGGGAAGGCGCGGATTATCCGATGCTCCCGGGCGATGAGAAGGCGGGGCCGAAAGTCTGATCATGAACGAACAGAATCTCCGCAACTTCACCATCAATTTCGGCCCGCAACATCCGGCGGCCCACGGCGTGCTGCGACTGGTGCTCGAACTCGACGGCGAAGTCGTCGCCCGCGTCGATCCCCATATCGGCCTGCTTCATCGCGGCACCGAAAAGCTGATCGAGCACAAGACCTATTTGCAGGCGATCCCTTATTTCGACCGGCTGGACTATGTCGCGCCGATGAATCAGGAGCACGCCTTTTGTCTGGCAGCGGAAAAGCTGCTCGGCATTGAAGTGCCGCGCCGCGGCCAGTTGATCCGGGTCTTGTACTGCGAGATCGGCCGTATCCTGTCGCATCTTCTCAACGTCACCACGCAGGCGATGGACGTCGGCGCGCTCACCCCGCCGCTGTGGGGTTTTGAAGAGCGCGAGAAGCTGATGGTGTTCTACGAGCGCGCCTCCGGCTCGCGCATGCACGCGGCCTATTTCCGGATCGGCGGCGTGCATCAGGACCTGCCGACGAAGCTGATCGACGATATCGAGGCCTGGTGCGATCCGTTCCTCGGCGTGGTCGCCGATCTCGAAACACTGCTCACCGGCAACCGCATCTTCAAGCAGCGCAACGTTGACATCGGCGTCGTCTCGCTGAAGCAGGCCTGGGAGTGGGGCTTTTCGGGCGTGATGGTACGCGGCTCGGGCGCCGCGTGGGACCTGCGAAAGGCCCAACCGTATGAATGCTATGCCGAGATGGATTTCGACATTCCGATCGGCAAGAACGGCGATTGCTACGACCGCTACTGCCTCCGCATGGAAGAAATGCGCCAATCAGTGCGCATCATGAAGCAATGCATCGCCAAACTCCGCGCCGCCGACGGGCAGGGACCCGTCGCGGTGCAGGACCACAAGATTTTTCCGCCGCGCCGTGGCGAGATGAAGCGCTCGATGGAAGCGCTGATCCACCATTTCAAGCTCTATACTGAGGGTTTTCACGTGCCAGCCGGCGAAGTCTACGCCGCGGTCGAGGCGCCCAAGGGCGAGTTCGGCGTCTACCTCGTCGCCGATGGCAGCAACAAGCCATACAAATGCAAGATCCGTGCGCCCGGGTTCGCGCATCTGCAGGCGATGGACTTTATCTGCAGGGGCCATCTGCTGGCGGACGTCTCGGCCATCCTGGGCTCGCTCGACATCGTGTTCGGAGAGGTCGATCGGTGATCGCGTTGCCGCCCATCCATTTTGACCGGGCTTCGGGGTCTCTGGAGGGAGCCAACCTGTGGGAACGGACGGCTGCGCTGGCGCTGGCGACGGGTTCAAAGATATCGTCGCACTTTTCGCATCGCGGCTACATTGGTTGCGCCAATCTGCTGCGCAAGACGCTGCCCGAGCGCAACATCGCGATCAGGCTCAACCCCGATGCGATCTTTGAATTTCCATATGGCGATGGTTACTGGAGCAAGCTGCTTAACCGTTCATACCATTATGAAGACGAGCTGGAATTGCTGTTTCGCCATTCCGCCGACATCGACTACACGCTGCTCGATTGCGGCGCCAATTATGGCTACTGGTCGGTGCTGGTGACGAGCGGGCCATTCGGCTCGCACAAGGCTATCGCGATCGAGCCGTCCTCCCAGAATTTTGCCAAGCTTGCCAACAACGCCCGGGTCAACAGTAATCGCTTCGAGCTGATGAAATGCGCGATCGGCGCGGCGAGGGGTAGCGCGCGCCTGTCCGGAACCAAGCACGAGGCGTTCAGCATTGCTGGCAACGCGGGGGGTGGCGGCGAGGAGGTGCCGGTCATTGCGCTCGACAATCTCATCGACGACGGCAAGGTCTCGTCGGATGGCAAATACCTGATCAAGCTCGACGTCGAGGGCGTCGAAGTCGAGGCCCTCAAGGGCGGTACGCGGCTGTTGCAGGGCGACAGCGTGATCATGTGCGAAGAGCACGGCAACGACCCGGATCATACCGTGTCGCGCTACATCCTCGAGCAGACCCCGCTCAAGCTCATCGTCTACGATCCCCGCTCAAATCGCCTGGAAACCGTGACCGAGCTTTCGATCCTCGACCGGATCAAGGTTTCATCCCACGTCGGTTATAACGTGTTCGGCACCGCAAGTGCGTTCTGGCAGAATCGAATTAATGCCTTAAACGCCGACACCGCGCGCCGCATGCAATGAGAGACTGAGCACAATGTCTGTTCGCCGCCTCGCGCCCAAGGAGCTCCAGCCCGCCAGCTTCACGTTCACGCCGGAGAATCTTGCCTGGGCGAAGCAGCAGATCGCCAAATTTCCGGAAGGCCGCCAGGCTTCCGCGGTCATCCCGATCCTGTGGCGCGTTCAGGAACAGCATGACGGGTGGGTGTCGGAGGCGGCGATCCGGGCGGTCGCGGATTTGCTCGACATGCCCTACATCCGCGCGCTGGAAATCGCGACTTTCTACACGATGTTCCAGCTGCAGCCGGTCGGCAAGAAAGCGCACATCCAGGTCTGCGGCACGACGCCGTGCCGCCTTCGCGGGGCGGCCGACCTCATCGAGGTGTGCCAGAGCCGGATCCATCACGAACCCTTCCATTTGTCCGGGGATGGCAATTTCAGCTGGGAGGAGGTCGAGTGTCTCGGCGCCTGCGTGAACGCCCCGATGGTGCTGATCTGGAAGGACACTTATGAGGATCTGACCACGGAAAGCTTCGGCAAGGTGCTCGATGGCTTTGCCTCCGGCCGTCCGCCAAAGGCGGGACCGCAGATCGATCGCCAATTCTCCGCTCCCGTCGGCGGGCCCACCACGCTGAAGGAAACCACATGACGCGCGACCGTATCTTGCAAGCGGTCGGGCCGGGGAGTGTCGGTGCGATGAAGAACTGGCGCTATATGGCTTTGCACGCCGCGGCTGCGGCAGCGTTCATTTTCCTGCTGCAGCGCTACGCGCTGAGTGCCTCGCTTGAATCCTCTCTGCTGTGGGCGCTGACCTTTGGCGGCTGCGCCGCAGGTCTTGCCTATTCGCAGTCCAATCGCTGATCCCGGAAAGTTTGGTCATGCTCGACGACAAGGACCGCATCTTCAAGAACCTCTATGGCCTCCATGACTGGGGGCTTGAAGGTGCACGCCAGCGCGGCGCATGGGACGGCACCAAGGCGATCGTCGACAAGGGCCGCGACTGGATCATCAATGAGATGAAGTCATCGGGCCTGCGCGGCCGCGGCGGGGCCGGTTTTCCGACCGGCCTCAAATGGTCGTTCATGCCGAAGGAATCCACCGACGGCCGGCCGAGCTATCTTGTGGTCAATGCCGACGAGTCAGAGCCCGGCACCTGCAAGGACCGCGAGATCATGCGGCACGATCCGCATCTTCTGGTCGAGGGTTGCCTGATTGCCAGCTTCGCGATGGGCGCGCATGCCTGCTACATCTACGTCCGCGGCGAATTCATCAGAGAGCGCGAGCATCTCGAGGCCGCGGTCGATCAGGCCTATGCGGCAAAACTCATCGGCAAGGATAACATCAACGGCTGGCCGTTCGACCTCTACGTGACACATGGCGCCGGCGCCTATATTTGCGGTGAGGAAACCGCGCTCCTGGAAAGTCTCGAAGGCAAGAAGGGCATGCCGCGGCTGAAGCCGCCATTTCCCGCCAATGTCGGTCTGTTCGGCTGCCCGACCACCGTCAACAACGTGGAGTCGATCGCGGTCGCGCCGGATATCTTGCGGCGGGGCGCTGCGTGGTTCGCCGGCATCGGCCGGCCCAACAATGTCGGCACAAAGCTGTTTTGTATTTCCGGACATGTCGAGCGCCCCTGCAATGTCGAAGAGGCGATGGGGATTCCGTTCCGCGAGCTGATCGAGCGCCATTGCGGCGGCGTCCGCGGCGGCTGGGACAATCTCAAGGCGGTGATCCCCGGCGGCTCGTCGGTGCGCATGGTGCCGGCCGAGCAGATCATCGACACGCCGATGGATTTCGACAGCCTCGGCAAGTTGCGCTCCGGTCTTGGCACCGCCGCCGTCATCGTGATGGACAAATCGACCGATCTGATCCGCGCGATTGCGCGCATTTCCTATTTCTACAAGCACGAGAGCTGCGGCCAGTGCACGCCGTGCCGCGAGGGCACGGGATGGATGTGGCGGGTGCTGTCCCGGATGGCCGAAGGCCGCGCCCACAAGCGCGAGATCGACATGCTGCTGGAAGTGACAAAACAGGTCGAGGGCCACACCATCTGCGCGCTCGGCGATGCCGCTGCATGGCCGATCCAGGGCCTGATCGCGCATTTCCGGCACGAGATTGAAGAACGCATCGATGAATATTCGCGCAAAGCCGATATCGATGATGCCGGCATTCTCGATCCCGCGCACATGGTCGCGGCGGAGTGATGCCGATGTCGCAACCGGGCATTTTCTGGTGGCAGAAATACGGGACGCTGGCGCAGATGGCGCAGGCGACCGTGGCGCTGCTCGGCTTCGTTGCGATCCTGTTCCAGATCAACGAGATCCGCACCGGCAATCGTGCGACAAGCGCGCGACAGGCGTTTTTGGGCTATATCGATCTCGCGTTCAAGAATCCGAAATTTTCGGCTCCGGACTACGATAAGATCAAGGCCAGCGGCAGCGACACGCAGGTCCAATACGAGAGTTTCGTTTCCTACTTCCTCTATGCCTGTGAGGAAGCCACCGCCGCATTCGCCGACCGGCGCGAGTGGCTGGCGTCATGCGATTACGACATCAAGCCGCATCTGCCGTTTCTGTGCGAGAAGGACAAGGCCGAGCCCGCCTATCTCGCGACCTACAGCACCATCACCCAGGAATGGGTGAAGACATCCTTGAAGACCGCCAACATTACACCGCCCGACTGCAAGCTCGGAAAGACTTGAGACCAGCAATGACCAAACTCATCGTCGATGGCAAAGAGATCGATGTTCCCCCGGAATTCACGCTGCTGCAGGCGTGCGAGGCCGCGGGTGCTGAAATTCCGCGCTTTTGTTATCACGAGCGCCTGTCGATCGCCGGCAATTGCCGGATGTGCCTCGTTGAGGTGAAGGGCGGTCCGAAGCCGGTCGCAAGTTGCGCCTGGGGCGTTCGCGATTGTCGTCCGGGTCCGAAGGGCGAGCCGCCGGAAATTTCCACCAGATCGCCGATGGTGAAGAAAGCGCGCGAAGGCGTGATGGAATTTCTGCTGATCAATCATCCTCTCGATTGCCCGATTTGCGATCAGGGCGGCGAATGCGACCTGCAGGATCAGGCGATGGGTTACGGCGTCGACACCTCCCGCTTCGCCGAGAACAAGCGCGCGGTCGAGGACAAATATCTTGGCGCGCTGGTCAAGACCTCGATGAACCGATGCATCCAGTGCACCCGCTGCGTGCGCTTTGCCGCCGAAGTCTGCGGTGTGCCCGAGATGGGCGCGACCGGCCGTGGCGAAGACATGGAGATCACCACCTATCTGGAGACCGCGCTGACTTCTGAGCTGCAGGGCAACCTCGTCG
>Ga0210409_10004382_pt1 | contig 15241 bp, 14 predicted proteins | sample IncBWH17MmetaG_FD_161649 | JGI IMG/M metagenome (GOLD analysis project Ga0210409, IMG submission 161649) | Forest soil microbial communities from Barre Woods Harvard Forest LTER site, Petersham, Massachusetts, United States - Inc-BW-H-17-M | ecosystem: Environmental > Terrestrial > Soil >...
GCTGCGCGGCGACCTTCAGCCCACGCGCGGAGAAATTCGCAGGGCCGATTCTTTGCGCATCGTGTATTTCGATCAGAATCGCGAACTGGATCCGGACATCAGCTTGCGGCGCGCGCTCGCGCCGGACAGCGATTCGGTCATTTTCCAGGACCGGGTGATTCATGTCGCTGCCTGGGCCGCGAAATTTCTCTTCGATCCCGAACATTTGAGCCAGCCCGTCGGCAAACTCTCCGGCGGCGAGCGCGCGCGAGTCCTGATCGCGCAGCTCATGCTGCAACCGGCGGACGTTCTGCTGCTCGACGAGCCGACCAACGATCTCGACATTCCCACGCTGGAAATTCTGGAAGAGAGCCTTCTGGAATACAGTGGCGCGCTGGTGCTCGTCACGCACGATCGCTTCATGCTCGACCGCGTTTCGACCATCGTGCTCGGTCTCGACGGCCTGGGCCGCGCGGAACGCTTTGCCGATTATTCGCAATGGGATGTCTGGCAACGCGCGCAACAAAAAGGAACCACGAATTTGTCGAGCGGCAACAAGCGTTCCCCGGCGGCGGGAGAAGCGCAATCCGCAAATGCAAAGAAGAGGCTTTCCTATCTTGAAGTGCGCGAGCTGGAAACGATCGAAGCGCTCATCGCGGATGCGGACAAAAATCTTGAGGCCAGGCGCGCCGCCCTGGAAGATCCCGCGGTCACGGGCGATCCGCCGCGCCTGAAGGTAGCATGTATCGAAATGGATGACGCGCAGAATGCCTTGGATCGTCTGTATGAACGCTGGGCCGAACTGGAAAAAAAGAAGGGCAGCCCCTGAGACTCTTTCCTTGTTCCGGGGCAAAAAAGTTCAATTCATCGTACTCTGATGTCAAGGAGCAGCCATGCAGAAGCCGCAAAAAAATATCCTGGTCATCGACGTGGGCGGAACGAACGTAAAAGTGCTGGCCACCGGGCAAAAGGAGCCGGTCAAGATTCCTTCCGGTCCGAAGATGTCGGCGAAAAAAATGGTGAAGGAAGTTCGAGAGGTGGCAAAGAATTGGGACTACTCCGTCGTGTCCATCGGATATCCCGCGCCGGTGGTTCACGGCCATCCCTTAAGTGAGCCGCACAATCTCGCGGGGGGCTGGGTCGGATTCGATTTCCGAAGAGCCTTCGGGCGTCCCGTGAAGATCGTGAATGACGCGGCCATGCAGGCGCTCGGCATCTATCGAGGGGGCAGGATGCTTTTCCTGGGCCTGGGCACCGGCCTGGGTTCCGCCATGATTGTGGACGGCATTCTCGAGCCGATGGAGGTCGCCCATCTTCCCTACAAAAAAGGGCGGACTTACGAAGACTTTGTCGGCATCCGTGGATTGAAACGCCTGGGCAAAAAAAAATGGCGGCGCCACGTCGCGCGCATTGCCGAACAACTCAAGAATGCGCTCGAAGCCGATTATGTGGTCCTCGGCGGCGGAAATTCAAAGCTGCTGAAAACATTGCCTCCGGGCTGCCGATTGGGCGACAACTCGACCGCCTTCACGGGAGGGTTCCGGATTTGGGATGACCCTGAAGAAAAAGCAAAATGGAATCGAACGCGCGCGCCGGAAGCGGCGCCAAAGACCGCCTAAACTTGTTCCCGTTTTGACCAATGATTCCTTTGTTCCGGCGGGCTTCAAGTTGCCGACGCGCCAAAGCCAGCGCTTTGGCGACGGCGCGTAAAGCCCGCCCCCGTCGGAGTCATCGGATGCCCGAATTAAACGATCCGGAAATCTGTCAAAGCGTCCTTGATGCCAGGAGGAAGCGAAACCTGCGGCAGCGGAAGCGCCGAAATCTCCTACCGAGGGAAAGTAAGCCTCGCCTCGATTGCGGAGCATGGGGGTTTCGTGGCGCCGGTGCCCCGCCGGCGTTTTTTGCTCTGCGTCGAAATTGAATAAATCACCGGCGCCACAACACACCTTCGTTTCCGCGTTTTCCCCCATCTGAATTTTTAAGGAGGCCCCCGGGCTAGTGCGCCGAGCGGGGATCCGATCCGATCCTGTAACCCGCTCCGCGCACCGTGTGGATTAACCTCTCGGACGCGTCCGCGTCAATCTTCTTGCGCAGATAATTGATGTAGACGTCGACCACATTGGTCATGGTGTCGGAGGAGAGTTTCCAGACGTGATGGATGATGGAAGAGCGCGACACATTGCGGCCCGCATTCAGCATTAAATATTCCAGGAGCGCAAATTCCTTTGGCGTGAGCTCGATGGAGTTGCCGCTTCGCCGCACCACGCGCCGCACGCGGTCCAGTTCCAGATCCTTGCTGTGCAGGACGGGTTCGAACGGGAGATTCCCGCGTCGCAACAGGGCCCGCACGCGGGCTAACAATTCCGAGAAGGCAAACGGCTTGGTCATGTAATCATCCGCGCCGGAATCCAGGCCACTCACGCGGTCCTCCACGCGCGCATTTCCCGTAAGAATCAAGATGGGCAAATGGGGCTTCTGGAAACGCACCCGGCGCAGCACCTCCAGCCCGTTCACGCCCGGCAAGTTCAAATCCAAAACCAGCAAGTCACACAGCCCCTCATCGAGCATCCGCGGAACATCGTTGCCGCTGGGAGCAAGCCATACTTCGTAGCGTTCGGCTTCCAGGCCGGAGGAAAGAAATTTGGCGACGGGTAAATCGTCTTCCGCAATCAGAATATGCATGGTCGGAGTCTCGCTGGAAATGCGGCGCTCGTCGAAGGGGACGTCAGTTTCCCAGTGAGGTTAAGAATTGTCAAGACATCATTAGTGATTTCATGTGCCTGCCATTCAAGGTGAAACACAATTAGAAAAAGTTTGTGGAAATTTTAAGCTCGAGTTCATGGAATTGTTTTTCGTCTTTCATGAGAAAGTCTCAATTTAGGATGCGCCATCCTCTTTTGGCCCAAGGCGAATCCGCACGCTTCACTATCCCTCTTGTTTCTCGCATGAATTTCAATCCGGTTTGGAAGCACAAGCGCACCGTGCACTGCACTGATTGGGGAGAGATAGGAATCGGTCCCCAAACCGAGAAATAAGCAGGATTTAATTTGGTGGCGAGCGCCAAGGAAAACGGAGTGAAAAATGGCAACGGCGGAGACGCATCCAGCGATTCGGAATTCACGTGTTCTGGTCGCCAGCTCCAACGAATCATTTCGCAGGCTATGGGTCGAGAAACCGGAATACGAAACAGTCGAAATGGAAGAGGCCGCCGGCGGCGCGGACGCGCTGGCCAAGTTAGAGTCCGAAAACTGGGGCGAAGTCCTGCTGGACCGGCACTTGCACGATCTGGACGTGGATGAAGTCCTGCAAATTATTCGCGGGCGCTATCCCCATTTGTTGGTCCGGGTCGTGGATTCCGATTTCGGCGCCGTCGAAGGCGGCGAAGTCGAAGAACCGCCTCGCATCATCGCCCCTGCTGCGTTCGGTCCCGGGATGCAACTCGACCGGGGAGTATCCTTCCTCCCTGCCGCAGTTCCCATCGAAGATCGTCAGCGGATTATAGGAAAAACGCTGCTGCCTGTCGAACCCTTGCCGGGGATGATGGGCGATGGCCCGGGCCTCGAACAGATTTATCGTCTGGCGCGCCTGGTCGGTCCTCGCCAGACGACCGTGCTGATTACCGGCGAGACCGGCACGGGCAAGGAACTGGTCGCCCGGGGAATCCATCAGATCAGCCCGCGCGCGAAGAGTCCCTTCGTGGTCGTGAATTGCGCGGCCATCCCCGAGCAACTGCTCGAAACCGAGCTGTTCGGGCACGCGCGCGGGGCCTTTACCGGCGCCGTGCAATCGCGCCTGGGACGCATTCACGTCGCCCAAGGCGGCACACTCTTTCTCGATGAAGTCGGAGAATTGCCGCTCGGCATGCAGGTCAAGCTTCTGCGCTTCTTGCAGGACGGCGAGGTGCAACGCCTGGGAAGCTCCGACGTGTTTCGCGTGGATGTGCGCATCATTTCCGCCACCAACATCGACCTGCTGCGTTCGGTTCATCAAAAGCTGTTTCGCCAAGATTTGTACTATCGCCTGGCCGTGTTTCCGATCGAATTGCCCCCTCTGCGGCAAAGAAGAGAGGACATCATCCCACTAGCCTGCCATTTCCTGGACCTCTTGTGTGGGCAAACCGAGTATCCATCCAAAGAGATTTCTCACTCCGCCGTGCCTCTTTTGCGGCAATTTTCCTGGCCCGGAAATGTCCGCGAATTGGAGCATGCGATCGAGCGGGCCTTTATCCTGGCGGGAGACGACCGGAAACTCCGCCCGGGCCATTTCAGCCTTTCGGAAACGGCCCTGCCTGTTAGAGAAATCTAAGCTCACGGGTGTGTCGTTGGCCACCGCCGTGCACGACCGTAGGGCATGGCAATTCTGCCCAGTGCTTGGCAAAATACGCGCAGCCCGCGCCACGGGAATCGTTTCCGGGACGACGCGGAACGCTCCCTTGTTCACGCCTTAGCAACTTTCACGCAGGCAGCCGATTCCCTGGAAAAATCCCATGGGCAGTTACAGACGGAGGTGGCGCGGCTCAGCGGCGAACTCGAGCGCGCCAACTCGGAACTTACCAATAGCCTGGATGAAAACACCCGGGTGCGCAGTTTCCTGGCCCAAATTTTAAAAGGATTGCCGTGCGGCGTTCTGGTCTTTGACGCTACCGCGCGGCTGCGCGTCATCAATCCGGATTCCCGCCGGTTATCGCTGCTCGATCCTTCGTGGTTGCCTGAACAGGGCGTGGCGTTGGCGGCGGTGATCGATCGGCTCCTGGCGGAATCTTCCTCCAAAAGTCCCGCTGCGGAAAGGGGATGGTCGTTCGACGATCCCGGCGGCACTCGCTTCCTCGGAATTGCATCGAAGGTGAACTTTCGCGAAGCATCGAGACGCCGGCAGCACCCGAGCGAAACCCGGCGCCCGCGATGCCACTCTTGCAGTGATTACTCGACGGGCTGCAGCGATTGATCGGCGATCCCGCAACGGCTTCGTCAACGATTTTGCGGTGTCATAGCCCGGCGCGGTTCCATTTGCGGCGTCTGCTCGAGCCGTTCCTGCCGCGCATTGTAGTTCTCGCTCCCGCGGAAATATCGCCGGGCGTAACCGTGCAGTCCCTCGGGGTGATCCCATGAGTCCCCACGAAATGCAAACGCTTGCGCCACGCGGCTTCAAGGATGCGGAAGAGCGAGAGCGGCTTCTGCTCGAGCACCTGCCACAGGTGAAATATATCGCCCGCCGGATTCATGACCGGCTTCCGGCGCAGGTGCCGCTGGACGACTTGATCCACGCTGGAGTCGTTGGATTGATCGACGCGGTTGAAAAATTCGATCCGCGCAAGAATGTGCAGCTCAGGTCTTACGCAAAATTTCGAATTCGCGGGGCCATCCTGGACAGCTTGAGAGAAATGGACTGGAGCCCGCGGCACTTGCGTCGCCAGGCCCGCAGGATTGAGGAGGCCCACCGCGATTTGAAACTCCGCCTGGGGCGCGTGGCCAGCGAGCCGGAACTGGCCAAGGAAGTGGGAATGAGCCTCGAAGATTTTCAGCACTTGTTGGGGGAATTGCGCGGGCTGGATTTGGGCAGTTTGCAGGCGGAGTCCAGGGACCCGCAGGCCGAGGAAGAAGTGGTGAGCTATCGTCCCGGCGGCACGGATAAGGACCCGTTCTTCTTGTGCCTGAATGGAGAAATCAGATCGCATATCGCCACCGCGCTGGAAGACCTGGACGAAAAGCAAAAGCAGGTCGTAACGCGATATTACCTGGAAGAGCTGACCATGAAGGAAGTTGGCGTGGTGCTGGGTGTGGGCGAATCGCGAGTCTCGCAAATTCATTCGTCCGCGATGGTTCGGCTGCGCGCCCGGCTCGCGGAACTTTTGCGCTCCCGCACGCATATACCGGTAGCTGCGCCCGCGAGGAAGTCGGTGCAAGGAGTAAGGGCATGGAAAAGATGCTGAGCCAGGAGGAAGTTGAAGCTTCATTCCGTATGTCGCCGGAGAGCCAGATTCCCGCCGGAGCGAGTTGAGGGCCTGTCTGCGCGTGAAGGGCGCGGAAAAAACAATTCTGGGTGTGAAAACGGCAGTCTGTATTCGGGGAGCCTGCGGAAAAATGCGCTACTGCAGAATCCAGCTGCCCTGTTTGTCTACGAATCGAAACCCATAGCGCGGGTAAGGCGTGTTGCACTCATCGGACCAGACTACATGCGCCCTCCCAACGTATCTCGTTTGTCCGCTAGTCAGATACACCTCGATCATGGAATCCTTCTTCAGCGCGGTCGTGCAGCCACACAGGAACCCGCTTTGACTGACATTCTCCGTCGCAGTCATTTCGTCGAATGGTTTTTCGTCGATATCGGTTCCTCGCAGCTTCAATATGACTCGCAGGCGAACGCGCACTTCGCTTCTCCGCTCGGGCTGGGCGCCGTGCAATACGTTGGCCAAGCCTGTTCGCAGCGCTTCGAAATCAACCGGTTTCTCGAAGTATGCCGTGGCGCCAAGTTCCTTACAGAATATTTTTGTCGATGCACCCGCCTCTCCACTAATGATTATGATAGGAATCAACTGCGTGGAAGTCATGGATTTCAATGTCCGGCAAAGCTCGAAGCCGGAATAATTGGGCATTCTTAGATCGAGTAGGATGACGTTGGGTTTGCCTTGCATGGTCATGGCAAGGGCCTGTTCCGGGTTTCCCGTATCAGCGATCTCGTAGCGGTCTGCGAGATTTATTCGCAAGAGACGCCGCATGGCCTCCTCATCATCAACGATCAACAATTTATCCATGTTGCGATTGCCTCCTATCTCCTCGATCTGGCGTCAATTCCGGCGACCGCCGACCGCTTCTGTGCCAACCAGACTATCTGTTTCCCTCGTCTCTTTGCCTGCGTCCAAGATCTCACGGACTTTCCGCATCAGTTCTTCCTCTGTAAAAGGTTTGTGGAGTAAATGGATGCCTTCCTCGAGAACCCCATGACCGGCGATAAAGCTGTCCGTGTAACCGGACATGTAAAGCACCTTCATCGCGGGATGACGCGGAGCAAGGCTTTCCGCCAGTACGCGCCCATTTATTCCGGGCATCACTACGTCCGTGAGGAGGAGATGAATAGGGCCGGGGTTTTGCGCCGCTACCTGCTGGGCTTCAGCCCCGTCCGCTGCCGTAAGGACCTGATACCCGTTTTCCTTGAGAAACAACTTCGCCAGCATCCGCAGAGGTTCTGCGTCTTCGACCAACAAAATGGTCTCCGATCCCCGTACGGTCCGCGGCTCCTGGGCGCCCGCACTTCTGGTAGCAACGGGCTGTTCGACACGTGGCAAGTAAATCTTGAATAAAGCTCCCTTTCCTTTCTCAGATTCAACTGTGATGTAGCCATTGCTCTGTTTCACCACGCCATAAACAGTGGCGAGACCCAGTCCCGTTCCTTTATCTCGTCCCTTGGTTGTGAAAAACGGTTCGAAAATTTGCGCTTGGGTTTCCGGGTCCATCCCTAAGCCCGTATCCTTGACGGCCAGCATTACGTACTGGCCTTCGACGGAACCGGGATGTTCCCTCGTAAATGCCAAATCGAGTTCCGCGTTTTCCGTCTGGATTGTCATTTTGCCCCCGTCGGGCATTGCATCGCGCGCGTTGACAGCCAGATTCATCACGACCTGTTCGATTTGCCCGGTATCCGCCTTGACATGGCCGATGGTGGAGTCAAGCATCAAACGCAGCTGGATGTCTTCTCCGATGAGGCGGGGCAACATCTTTTCCATCTCAGATACAAGTGTGTTCAGGTTCAAAATAACCGGCTCTAGAATCTGCTGGCGGCTGAAGGCCAGAAGCTGCCTTGTCAATGCCACGGCGCGCTGACTGGCTTTCTCGATTTCCTCCGCGTACTCATGCATGGATTGGCCGGGAACCAGATTTCGTTTTATGACCTGAATGTAACCGAGGATAACCCCGAGGAGATTGTTGAAATCGTGAGCGATTCCTCCGGAAAGCCGGCCGACGGCCTCCATCTTCTGTGCCATGCGGAGCTGACGCTCCAACACTCGTCGCTCGGTCACGTCTTCTGCAAAGACCTCGATATACGCGCTACTCTCGTCTTTTACAGGCCAGCCGCTGCAACGCACCACAATGAAAGCGCCATCTTTCCGCTTCCATTCGACTTCTACGTCCTTGAAATGTTGGTCTCGTTGAAACAGGTCGTTTATTTTCTGGTACTCGGCATGATGGCGGTAATGCCGCTTGTGAGGTTAACCGCTAACAATTCGTCCTGCGACTTGTAACCCAGCATCTTTTCGAGAGCCGGATTGATCATGAGGAGCTTCCCGGTCAGATCCGCCTTGAAAATACCGTACGGCGCATCCGCGACCACGGACCGGAAGCCCGTCTCCGATCGCTGGAGAGCCTCCGCCGCGCGCTTCCGCTCTGTGACGTCGCGATTCACAATGACTAATTTGTCGGAGTCACCTTCGGAATTGCGGATCACACTCGCGGTGGATTCGAGCACCCGCCACGTACCGTCCTTGTGGCGGAAGCGATACTCAATCGGGCGGCCCACGCCAGTCACCCGGGCCTCTTCTGCCGCCTCTTTGACGCGTTGTCTGTCTTCGGGGTGGATCTGTTCGAAGGAAGATGAGCTTCTTAATTCCTCCGCTGTGTATCCAAGAACCTTTTCGTAGGAAAAGCTGTTGTAAATCCGTTTGCCGTGGATGTCGACAACGGCGATTAGGTCAGCTGCATTCTCACTAATGAGCCTGAATAGCTCTTCCCGCTGGAGCAAATTGCGGCGAATCCTGTTGATTTTTAATTGCTGGTACAGGGTATAAATGTCGAATAGTAGAACGAGTCCAAGAAGCCCCCTCACGACTTGCGGCAGAAACAGAAAAGTCGGTTGGTCGCTTTCGATTCCTACCGAACCTGGAAGCAGAAAGGAAGCCAGGCCAGCGGTCAGCAGAAGTGTTACCGATACAGCCGCCGACCACAGCCACCACTCGTGCCTTTCCATCTTGCCAAAATTCGCAGAGAGGGTCTCGGGTGACACGTTGCTCCCGGCCGGTGCCCCCCCACCGATTGTGGGACTCATTGAGGGTTACCGATTAGAGTTTGCTTCTCGCTCTTCCATGAGGTTATGAGAACACTGAGCATGGCTACCTCCATCTGCGCGAGGATGGCCCTCGTGCCCTGTCTGCGGAATTTCCAGGTGATTTCACCAATGTCACTCCCGTTCACTCCGTAGAAGGCCCGGCAAATTCGGCAGGAGCGCCTAAATTTTCGAGGGACATGCCAGCGAAGGCCGCGCTGAAGTGGATCGCTGAGGTTTGCTCGTGAATGGTCTCCCAAGTTTCGTTCGGAATACTAAGGAATACGCCGGCCACCTGAGAATCAAATTGAATTCCCGCGTTGCGCTCAATTTCATTCCGCGCGTCTTGGAAAGGGAGAGCGGAACGATATGGACGGTCCGAAGTCATGGCATCGACAGTGTCCGCCACTGAAAAGATTCTCGCGTTTAGCGGGATATTAAAGCCTTTTAGTCCTTGCGGGTAACCACTGCCGTCCCAGCGCTCGTGATGGTTGAGGACAATTTCGGCGGCGCCAGCGAGGAATTGGATGCGTTTGACCAAGTCGTATCCAATCCGTACGTGCTCCTGCATGATCCTTCGTTCTTTCTCAGTAAGCGCCGCGGGTTTTAAGAGAATTGCATCGGAGATCGCCAGTTTTCCGATATCATGCAGCCAAGCTCCCATCGCAAGACTTTTGAGTTGCTCAGGGGTGCCATTCATTTTTTTTAATATATTCATCGAGTACAAAGCTACGCGCCGGGAGTGTCCCGCTGTTTGGCCGTCGCGCAGGTCGATGGCCGCCCCAAGTGCGTCCAAAGTGTCCACATAACTACGCTCGACTTGCCCCAGAGCGCTCCGCAGTTGCACCGTTCGCTTGCAGACCATATTTTCGAGATTCTGGCGATAATGCTCCACCTTTTGTTCCAGATATTGTTTGCGGAAAGCGCGCTCGAGGCTCACCAGGACTGTATCCGTCTGCAACGGCTTAATGAGATAGTCATCAGCCCCCTGACGCATAGCTCGCACCCCCAATTGAACATCGTCTATTCCAGTGGCCATCAAGAAGACCAAATGGGGGTAGTGCAGCCGAATCTCCGCAAGCAGCTCCATGCCGGAGAGTCCAGGCATATTTAGATCGGCAATTACTGCATCGATAGATTCCCTTTGGAGGATGTTGAGTGCCTCTTTGGCACTCGGGGCCGTTATGCATGCCATACCAGTCTTTTCCAGCATCACTGCCAGAACCTTCCGATGAGCGGGTTCATCGTCAACGATCAATAATCGAGCACCCGAGCAATTCGCTGACGAGGTTGCGTCAACGCCTGGATCGCGGCGCAATTCCGGCGCGATACCTTCGATTGAGAGGTTCATGAGGTCTATTTAGTTCTCCAGTCACCATGCGCGAAGTTGGATTGTGGTCAAATTCACATCGGGACCAATCAATTCGCAATTGCAATGGAATAGCTTCCTGCACGAAACCGGCCAGCGTGCCCGAGTTTCAACAATTCCCGACGCCGGCAAATTCATCTACTTACAACTCTATCGACAAAACTGGACAGGTACTTTTGCGAAGAGGCAGTTCAAGTAGGCAGCAATGTACCGTACTGGAACGCCGAGCTGGCAAGGTAAAGACTGTTTCATTTTCCATGGGATTACTTGCGACTGCGCGCCGCGATTAAATTCACCGCGCAGCTGGGCGACGAGATCACGCATCAGAACGTTCCCTTCCACGTATGGCTCGCGGAAGCTCCCGCCGCTCCAAAGCCCGTGGAGAGGACTCGGCAGATTATTGAGCCCTAGATGAGCTTGTTGCGATTTGCCGGACTGGCGATTCTATTTATGTTCCACTTGCCGACTGTGCCGTGCATGGTTTCAGAATCCGAACTTTCCAGCGCTGTTGAGTCGTTTCGTCCTTTGGCCTGCGCTCCCACAGCGTTTTTCGAAAGTCCCAGCGAACCTCTGGAAATGGCGCGAACAACCCGGAGCTATGCCTGGCAGGTAGGTGCCAAGGGGGTGTGGGTGGCGCGATCGGGACGATTTATTTGGATTCGCATGCAGACCCCGCGAGAGTATAAAGGTATTTGATTTCAATCACTTAGCGAAGTTCACCAATGGGACACCCGCCTGGGGGACAGGTTTTTCTATTCCATCCATCTCTAATGAATTAGCACTCCCTGCCGATGAAATTACTTGCGGGCCAATCGTTAGGAGGCGGATGCAAGTTTACGGGCAGACTCGGACATCCGCGCACATCGTCGTGGAGACCATGTCCCCTGAGGCACAAAAGCGTCGAAAAGCACGCTTGATGTCAATCCTTACCGAGGGACTGCCAACTCTTCCCAGTTATGTCTTCGAACTTAACACGCTGCTGAGCTCCGCGTCCGTGGATTTAAAGGGTGTTGGAAAAGTGATTCGCAATGATCCCGGCCTTTCCGCGCAGGTACTTCGGTTATGCAACTCTGCTTTATTTAGTCTAAGACGTCGCGTATTGAGTATTGAAGAAGCCGCGATCCTCATGGGTTCGGAGCGGCTGCGGACTCTTGTTCTAACATGCTCCATTATGGAGTTCGCTGGCCGGCAATTGCCGCGGGGCGAAGTGCAGACCTACTGGGCGCATAGCTTTTTGAGCGGCATGCTCAGCGAACGCATCGCGCGATGGTTGGAATATTCCGAGAGAGAGCAGGCCTATCTCGGGGGTTTGCTCCACGACATCGGTGCACTGCCTCTGCTGGTAATAGCCAGGGAAGAGGGTAGCTTGAAAGGTGAGTCGAAGAGCGGGCCTTGGGGCGGGTCTCTGGATTCCGAAAAAATTTATTTTGGCATGAATCATTGCGAGGTAGGCCGCTGGATCGGCCAGGCGTGGAATTTTTTTCCGTCCTTCATCGATGTTTTCGAGAACCATCATCATCCGCAACGCAGTGTCCGCGATCCGCGCCTGGTCGGAATCATCGCCGCGGCCGACCACTTTTGCGAACGTCATAGCATCGATCCAGTCACCGAGGGAGAGCCGACCGAACGAGCGGAAATAGAATCATCCTTCGAGGACGAATTTCTCGCTCGGTGTCTCCCGCGGCTGGATGCCAAGGAGCGTTCCGAGCTCACCGAGATGCTGGAGACCGAATACCTGCACCTGCTACCCGCGATTGAATTTAATAATCTGGCGGAGCAGCCGCTGGCTGGAAGGAAAACCTGAACGGCAAATCCGGAAAATAAGATGAAAAGACCTCGCGTTTTGATTGTGGATGATTCCTCGGTAATGCGCAAAATTGTGGAGAGGTCCCTGCTCCAAGCCGGACTGGAGATTGGCGATATGGTAGAGGCCGGCAACGGAATCGAAGCGCTTGCGGCGGTGCGTGAAGGGTCGTTTGACCTGATCTTGTCCGAAATCAACATGCCCGCAATGGATGGTATCGAATTTCTTCGCCACATGAACAAGATGGATGTGGCCAAGGGCACGCCCGTCGTCATGGTCACCACCGAAGGCAGCGAATCTCGTGTGGTGGAGGCGCTGTCGGTTGGGGCAAGAGGGTATATCCGGAAGCCGTTCACGCCCGATCAAATCAAGGAACGCGTGTCCCGCTCCTGGAGGTGCTGCGATGAATCCGGCGTTGGATTACAAAGGACGGAGTTCCGCGTGTCTCTGCTGCTTCACAATCCGGACTACGCGACAGTGCGGCTTATGGTATCAACGGTTAATAAACACTATAGTAATACTTCCGCGCGCGCCGTCGTTCAAGTAGTTTGACTATGAGCGTTGACCCATCCCTGAAACCCGACGAGGTGTCGCCTTGAACTTTTCAACTGAAGCTTGCGCGCGAGCATGATGCTGTGGACTTTCTCCAGGGCGGATTGAAGCGCGCGGAGGTTCTTGACGTATTCCGCAACTTCATTGCGGGACCCGGCGTCGAGCGTCTCGCTGTGAGATGCGTCTCCGATTTCAGGAGCGAGATTGGAGAGGCGATGCGACAGCGCTTTCAAATAGCCATCGGTGATCGTGCCGGTCCCGTTCACCAGATTTTCCACCCGGTGCAGGAAACCGCGGAGCTCCTGGTTGGCCGAAAGAAATCGTTCATGTTTTTGGTCATCCATTATGCGCTCCATTGAAGTTGGCGTACTCCGCTGTATAGCTCAATCAGTTCTTCGACGGTCTCGGGCGTAACCCGGATGTTTGCTTGCACGATCATGCCGCGGGTCACGGAGTAAAACAGCGCGAATTGTTTCGCGGCCTCTCCGCCGCGGTCATAATCCAGTATGAATTGCAAGCATCCGATGACCAGGACGGCGTGATTGAGCTCAAAGACGCGGAAGGCTCGCTTTCGATCTTCGGAACGGGGTTTTCTTCCTCCACATGTACTATCGGCATCAAGTTCCCGGGCTTTAGTTCCGCGGCGCCTTGCAATTCATCAGCCATTGACCTATTGCGAACAAGAAGTATCTTCGGAGAAAGAACGGTCAATCTACCTTGAGATATTGCGGCCCGATAGCTGCAGCCGCGACGCGTAGTTTTTGGCGAGCGGTGAGAGGCAAATCCTTTAGTGTTCGGCGGTGTGCGGCCACACCCACGATCAGATACGAGCACTGACGTGCCTCCAGAGGTTTCCGCAGCCATGATCATCTCCATAAATCGGCGCCATTCGCAGGAGTTGAAAACTGCGCCCCGCAACCGTTCCAGATTTCTCAGATTAACGATTTCTCATGCTCCGGCATTTTTGCCGGATGGCCCTGCGCGGTTGCTTAATATGCTCGTTAATTTGGGCATTATTCAAAAGTGTGGAAATGAAATGCAAGACACGATGCATTTGGTATCCATCTCAACCCCTCATCCGATTCGCCGATGAGTAAGTCGGGAAGTAAAAGAGCGGGAGGGTGTGCCGTAACGGAACAAGATCCAGGCCAGGGACACCATGATTCAACGCACACGCTTGAAGGGTCAGCCATTGGTGATCACCCGCCGTATTCGATGGGACGACCCTCATGGTAAATGAAAGCATTTTCCAGAAGGATGAAGCGGCCGCGACGGAAAACTTGGGGGATCCGGCATGGATCCGCATCCGCGATTTGATTTACCAGGTGTCCGGAATATACCAGGCGGAGAACAAGTTCTACCTTCTTGTTGCGCGGGCCAATCGAAGGATGATCGTCGTCGGCGCGCGTTCTCCACGGGAATATCTGGAATTTCTGACGGCCCGCCCGAATCGCGACTCGGAAATGAGAAACCTGCTGAATGAAATCACCGCCGGGGAGACATGCTTATTCCGGAGCCAGCCGCAGATCGACGCACTGCGCAAAGTCGTGATCCCCTCGCTGGCCGAGGCCAAGAAGAAAATGGCGTTCACGAAACTCCGGTTCTGGAGCGCGGGCTGCTCTACGGGCGAAGAGTCGTACGCGCTGGCCATGATCCTGCTCGAAGAAACGCAGGCGTTGTTGAAGGGCTGGACGTTCGAGGTCTTGGCTACGGACTTGAATGACCGGTCGGTGGCCAAAGCTCAGGAAGGTGTGTACAACGATTACGCCGTGCGGAACGTTCCTGTCGAATTCATGAAAAAATATTTCAGCAAGGCCGGATCGGAATTTCGGGTGGCGGATTCGGTGAAAGCCCACATCACGTTCTCGCGGCTGAACATGCTGGACGACAGCAAGATGCTTTTTGTGCGTGGGCTCGATGCAATATTTTGCTGCAATGTCCTGATTTATTTTGACGGAGAATCCAAAGGCCGAATGCTTCAACACTTTTTCAACGCACTATTGCCCAACGGGTATTTGTTTCTCGGCCATTCCGAATCGCTGTATGGGATCAATGAAAAATTTCGTTTGGTCCACTTCCCAGGAGCCACGGCGTATTGGAAACCAATCGACAACATATCAAAAGCAGGGACTCCATGAAATCCGAAACCCTTGACCGCCTGCGTTCCCGGATCGTGAAAATTGGATCTATGACGGCGATCCCGTTGGCTCTGCGCCCGTTATTGCACTGCCTGGACCAGCCCGTCGAGCAGGTCGACGTAAATCGCATCGTGGAACTTGTCTCCTACGATAAATCCATTGCCGCACAGTGTATTCGCATGGCCAATTCCGCCCCATTCATGGGCAACACTCCGGCCGAGACCGTCCGCTCGGCCGTGATGAGCCTGGGGATGTGGCGGGTCCGCGATTTGCTCTTTTCCAACTCGCTTTCGCAAGTCATTCCGGCCGATCGCTGGGTTGTCGACCCCGCCATGTTTTGGCGGCATTCCCTCGGCGTCGCGCTGG
>Ga0210409_10004383_pt1 | contig 15237 bp, 11 predicted proteins | sample IncBWH17MmetaG_FD_161649 | JGI IMG/M metagenome (GOLD analysis project Ga0210409, IMG submission 161649) | Forest soil microbial communities from Barre Woods Harvard Forest LTER site, Petersham, Massachusetts, United States - Inc-BW-H-17-M | ecosystem: Environmental > Terrestrial > Soil >...
CGTGGTAATGCGTTGCGAAGAGCGTTCGCGCGCGGGTGTTTCTTTGCAAATGTTCGACCACTGCCCAGGCGATCGACAGGCCATCAAATGTCGCCGTGCCGCGCCCAACTTCGTCGAGCAACACCAAGCTTGAGGGCGTGGCGTGATTCAGTATGGCTGCTACCTCGCTCATCTCCACCAAAAATGTGGACCGGCCGCGCGCGAGATTGTCGCTGGCACCAATGCGCGTAAAAATTCGGTCGGTCAGCGGCAGCTTCGCCTGTCGCGCGGGCACGAATGAACCCATCTGCGCCATCAGTACGATCAGCGCCGCCTGTCGAAGGTAGGTGGATTTTCCGCCCATGTTTGGGCCGGTGATCAGGAGCAGTTGCTGGCGACCAGGCTCGAAGCATAGATCGTTTGGCACAAACCGCTCGCCCTTCTGGCGCAGCAACTCTTCGATTACCGGATGCCGCCCGCCGACGATCAGCAACTCGCCCGTGCCATTGAATTCGGGCCGCACATAATTGCGGTCCGCCGCCATCTTTGCGAATGAGGCCATAACATCCAATTGCGCGATCGCCGCCGCAGTCTTTCTCAGGCGCCCTGCTTTCGCCGCAATCCCGGATCGAACATCGACGTAAAGTTGCCGCTCGATCTCCAGGATGCGCTCGTCGGCCGCTAGGATCTTTCTCTCGTAGCCTTTTAGTTCCGGCGAAGTGAAGCGCTCCGCGTTCACCAGAGTTTGCTTGCGCTCGTAATCCTGGGGCGCGTTGTGCAGATTGGCCTTCGAAATTTCGATGTAATAGCCAAACACCTGATTGAAGCGAATCTTCAGCGAATTGATTCCAGTGCGCTTTCTCTCGCGATCCTCCATCGCCGCAATAATTTGCTTGCTGTGCTGGCTAAGGTTGCGCAATTCGTCGAGTTCGGCGTTGTATCCGGCACGGATGATGCCCGGGTCCGTCGCCACCGCGGGAGGCTCATCGGCGATGGCCTTCTCCAGGCGCTCGCGCACATCCGTGAGTTCGTCAATGTCCTCGTAGAGGTCGCGCAGCAGTTCGCTGCCGCCGCTGGCGGGTGGCGTCAGGAAGTTCTTCAGGATCGGCACCTGCGCCACGGACTTTCGCAGCGCCACGAGTTCGCGTGGCATCGCCAGTCCCAGGGTGATGCGGCTGGTGAGGCGTTCGAGGTCCTGGATGCCGCGCAACTCTTTGCGAATTTCCCCGCGGACCACCGTTTGCTGCAACAAATGCGCCACCGCGCCGAGGCGCGCTTCGATGGCGTCGCGATCAATCAGCGGACGCACCACCCATGAGCGCAGGAGACGCGCTCCCATGCCGGTAACGGTCGAATCCACGGCTGCTATCAACGTGGTTGGGCCGCCGGACTTGCTCTCTTCGGTGAAGATGGGCGTCAGCAATTCCAGGTTCCGCAGCGACACGGGATCCAGAACCAGCGCATCGTGCTGTTCGTAATAGCGGATGCGGTCGAGATGCTGCAGGGCTTCCACGCTTGGCGCATCGCCTCCGCGCGCGGCATTTTCGCGCAGGTAGTGAACGATCGCTCCGGCCGCGGTCATGGCGTGCACATGGCCGTCCAGTCCGAATCCCGTCAACTCTGCCACGCCAAACTGCTCGCGTAGAATCCGTTCCGCATAGTCGCGCTGGAAAATCCAATCTTCCAGGCGCGACTCCACGCCGCCGGTACCATCGAGCAGGGAAGTCTTCGCGGTTTCGAACAGCTGCTGGGGACGCGGCAGGAGTGTTTCGCGTGGACGCATCAACTGCAACTCATCGCGCAGCTCTTCCTCGGCTCGTTCGCCGGCGAATTCAGTAGCCTGAAATTCACCGGTGGACAAATCCACCATGGCCAGCCCAATCCGTTGTGCCGAAGTATTCTGTGCTACCGCCGCCAGGTAGTTGTTTTCCCGCGCGTCCAGCACTGCCACATCCGTCGCGGTTCCCGGCGTGATCACGCGCGACACTTCGCGCCGCACCAGTTTCTTTCCTGGTCCTGGCTGCTCCATCTGCTCGCAAATCGCCACTTTGTACCCGGCGCGAATCAGCCGCGCGATGTAGCCGTCGGCCGCGTGATACGGCACGCCGCACATCGGGATTGGCTGGCCCTTTTCCCGGTTGCGCGACGTCAGCGTGATCTGCAACTCCCTGGACGCGCTGATGGCATCCTCATAGAACAGTTCGTAGAAATCGCCGAGACGGAACAGCAGCAACGCGTGGGGGTACCGAGCTTTTACCGCGTTGTATTGCTGCATGAGTGGTGTCGAGGCTTCGGACATGGATAGTTGTCAGTTATCAGTAATCAGTTCGATCCGGCTTTCTTGCGGACCGGCCGTCGTTCCCTGGTGCCTTGCTAGCTTACTGCTTTACTTCTTTCTCAAGCTCTTTCAACAGAAACGCATATTCAAATGCAATCTCTCGCAGGTAATCGTATCTGCCGCTGGCGCCCCCGTGTCCTGCGCCCATGTTGGTCTTCAACAGCAACGGGTTGCCATCGGTTTTCAGCGTGCGCAATTTCGCCGCGTACTTTGCCGGCTCCCAGTACATGACCTGGCTGTCGTTTAATCCGGTTTTCACCAGCATGGTCGGATAGGTTTTCCGCTCCAGGTTGGTATAGGGACAATACTTCTTCATGTAGAAATAATCGTCCTCGACCTGTGGATTTCCCCACTCCTCGTACTCACCGACAGTCAGCGGCAGCGAGGCGTCCAGCATGGTGTTCAACACGTCCACAAACGGGACGTGGCTGATCACGGCGCGGAACAGATCTGGACGCAGGTTCGTTACCGCGCCCATCAGCAGTCCGCCCGCGCTGCCTCCTTCAATAATCAATTTATCCTTCGACGTGTAATTGTTCTCGATCAAGTATTCCGCCGACGCGATGAAGTCGGTGAACGTGTTCATCTTCCGATGCATGCGTCCTGCGTCGTGCCACGGCTTACCCAGTTCGCCGCCGCCGCGCACGTGGGCAATCACGAAAATCACGCCGCGATTCAGAAGGCTTAAGCGATTCGAACTGAACGCCACGGGCATAGACAGCCCGTAGCTTCCGTAGCCATACAGGAGCAGGGGCGCGCTGCCATCTCTCGGCGTATCGTGCCGGTAAACGACGGACAACGGGACCCTGGTTCCATCGGGAGCGACCGCGTGCAGCCGTTCGCTTCCGTACTCTGCTGGATCGTATCCACCCAGCACCGGCTGTTGCTTTCGCAGTATCCGCTCGCCGGTTCTCAAGTCGTAGTCATACACAGAACGTGGCGTGATGAACGACTCGTAGTGAAATCTCACCTGATTCGTGTCGAATTCAGGGTTGGCTCCGAGTGTGGCATTGTAGGCCGGCTCCGCGAATTCTATGCGGTACGAACCTTCCAGCGCCGAAGTTGCCACTCGCGTGAGATCAATGATCCGCAGATACGGAAGGCCGTCCTCGCGCTCCAGCAGCACAACATGGGTGCGAAACGATTCCATGCCCGCCAGCATCACGCCGGGGCGGTTGCGGATGACCTGCACCCAATTCTCTCGCGCTGGATCCCTCGTTGGCGCGGTCATCAAGCGGTAAGTCCTTCCGCCACTGTTGGTGCGGATGAAGAAAATGCCGCCTGCCGGATCCTTTGCGCTTCCTGGATGGTGGTCCACGTAGTATTCGTGGCCATCCTCCCGCTCAGCGATGCGCTGAAATTCCCCGAAGGGCTGGTCGGCGCGCAAATAGCAAATTTCGCTGGTCGTATGGCTGTTGCTGACCAGCAACAGGTACGCGCCGCTCCTGGTACGCTCAATATCGATGCGGAAGCGCTCGTCTTTTTCCTCGTATATGAGGGTGTCCGCTCCCGCGGTGCCCAAGACGTGGCGCCACAACTGGTGCGACCGCTTGGTGACCTCATCCTCCACGACGTAAAAGAATGCCTTGTGGTCGCTGGACCACGCCACGCTGGTGACGCGTTCCATGCGAAAGGGAAGAAGCTCACCGATGCGCAGATCTTTCACTTCCAGCGTGTATTGGCGGAACCCGGTGGTATCGGTTGCATAGGCGAGCAACTGATTGTCGTCGCTCACTTCAAACATCCCGAGCCCCAGAAACGAATGGCCCTCGGCGAGCACGTTCAAATCCAGCAGTACCTCTTCGCGCGCATCGAGATCTTCCAGCCGCCGGCAGTAGATCGGATATTGTTTGCCCTCTTCGGTGCGGGAAAAATAGGAATAGCCTCGCAGGAGGTAGGGCACACTTAAATCCGTTTGCAGGATTCGGCCGAGCATTTCCTGGTACAACTCTTCCTGAAACTCGGCGGTCGACTTCATATACGCTTCCGCGTAGTCGTTCTCCTCTTGCAGATACTCTCGGACGCGCGGGTCGTCTTTCTGGCGCAGCCAGGCGTAGTGGTCGATCCGGCGGTCGCCGTGAATGACGTGTTCCACCGGCTCGCGCTGGGCTGTTGGGGGACGCGGCGCTCCTGCGGTCCCTGCTCCGGAATCGTCCGGAGAATACGATGGCATCGCCGATTTGGTCTCGGGTTCCATAATTCTGCTCTGGTCTAGATCCGCGCCGGGTTCTGCACGCCCTGCTGGCAGGATTCCTCGCGCTCGTTATACTATCGCGCTTGGTCGCCTCCCCGCAAAGCCACCTAGCCAGTCATCTTTCTTTTTGACACCCTGCCGGAAGCTTGTTTCTGGATAACCCCTGCCGCTAGCAGCACTCGCCACACTTTTGCCCTACCCAGACGGTGGCGAGTGTACGAGATAAAAGGGGGGGCTACGGGGTGCGAGAGGCCCAAAAGTCTTCAAATCGCCCGGAGAGAATACAACAACGCAGGGCAATGATTGCATTGGCTCCGCGTACGGACCAGCGCATTCCAGATTGTTTAAGGCGCTCACCGATTACCGTGCGCAGCCTGCCTCGACCACACCGGAGCCCACAAAGAACTTCTTTTCACGATATTCGGCATAGCGCATCTGCGGCGCATTGCTCGCGAAGTAGGACAATTGCTTGAGCATCGACTTCTTGCTTTTGGCTGAGGCAGGCTGGTGTTTGCCGACTTTGCGAACGAGCCGGCCGATGTCGCCCGCTTCCAGCAAATCTCGCCAGGCTTTCGGACCTTTGGCCTCCTGACCCCAGAGAATCTGCGCGAGGGCTGTCAAATGCTCATAGGCGTGGAACAAATCCACGATAGGCACGGCCTCGGGGAAATGGGTCTGGACAATCGTGTGGTTATAACGAGCCCCGTCGGTCAGCACCACCACCGTTTTGGCCTGCTCCAGACCCCGGCGCAGAGCCTCGGCGTACATGCGCCAGCCGAAGAGCGCACTGGATTCAATGGCCGCAACATAGGTGGTGGAGTTGGGGTCGCGCTGAGGATAGCCCTCTTTGTCCAAGCCGACTTGGGTAAACACGCAGCCCAGCTTGGCTTCCCGGGTGCGAGCCGAGCCATCCGCTTGTTTGCCGCGCCGTCCCCGCAACTCGCTTTTGCGCACCGGGACACCGGTGCCGTCGAAGCTGATATACAACTTAGCCTCGCAGGTAGCGGCGGGCACCGCTGTGCCGACCGCTTGCAAGATCTGTTGCTGTTGCGCCGAGAACTACTGCTCGACTTGGCCGCCCACCTCTTCGGCCACCCGCTCGATTTCCCTGGCTTCCACCGTTAGCCCCGCGTAGCAGCGCAAATCCTCGGCGGCCTGCGCAAACTGGGATTGGCTACCCGCACGCGCCATGAGTCGGCGCACGCCGGGCGAATAGCTTGTTTGGACGATGTCCAAACGCTCGTCGTCGGGAAAGCGCCCCTGAGAACAGGGTGGGCATTTATAAACGGAGCGCGCGAAGAGCACCCGGCCCAAGGTGGTTAACAACCTTTTGCTGCGCCGGCCTCGACTGCTCATGGACCGACCGCACTTGCAGAGGATCACCTCCCGGGGAGTGTGTTGCTGCCAGTGACGCAGCAAAGTCCCCAGTACGCCCGCTCCTCCTTGGCGGGCGGCTTGCAGCACCAGGCTCTCCCAAGCTTCAAAATCAGGCGTCTGCCTGGCTGCCAGAGCGGCGGCGAGCCGACGCACCTCGGCGGCTTGTTCCAGTTCCACCAGGAGTTTTTTTTTGCACCACCTCGGCCACCGCTAAATCACTGAGTTGCTCACCCACGAGCACTAACCGGTCCACCACGGTTTCAAATTGCCGCAGGGCTTGAATCTGTTGTCGATACAACGGCACCAGGGCGGGATCGGTCAGGCGCAGGGAGACGGTCTTTCGGCCGTGCTTGCGGGTCAGGAGCGGATAAGGGCCACGCTTGACGCGCGAACCGTCCTTGCGTTTAACCATGAGGAATTGTTCGGTGAGCGAGCCGCGCCGTAGCTCCTCCAAGCCGGAGAGTTGCTGGAGAAGCTGCTGACGTTGCTGTTGGAGGTTTGGGTAATCGGGTAGGGTCTTTTTCATATTGTAGTCTTACTACTACAATACATCGGCCAAAATCAAGCCGAAAAGCAAAAACCCCCTTTTATCTCGTACACCCGACGGTGGCCCTGGCGTTCTCTCTCGATTCGCGCTGTTGTACAATCTTGGAGTGACCACGGCTCCCACGCGACGCGTCTCTTCCGGCGAGCGTATCAATCCGGCGGACACGTCCGGGCATCTGCAGCAAGCGTTGCGGCAGCGCGGGATTCGGCTGACGCGCCAACGGCGGGTGATTCTGCAGGTGATGGACAGCGCGGAGCAGCATCTGGACGTCGACCAGATCCTGCAACGGGCACAGCAAATCGATGCGGACGTGCATTTGGTTACGGTCTACCGCACGATTGACCTGCTGAAGCGCCAGGGCCTGATCGACGAGCTCGATCTTCTGCACCTGCGCGGCGACCGCCACTACTACGAAACGCACGGCCCGCGCGATCACATCCATGTGGCGTGCCTGCGGTGCGGCAAGGTTCGCGAATTCGAGTCCCGGCTCTACGAACAACTCAAGGATCAAATCTCGCGCGATTGCGACATCAAGGTCACCGTTTCCCGTACCGAGGTAGGCGGTATCTGCAACGATTGCCTGGCCGCCGATTCCAAATCCTCCGGGCAGTAAGTCCTCCGGCACCTTTCCATTCTTCCCGGTGTCTATCTCCGTATGACACTCCTGCTCGAAACCAACCAACGGCACTCGCGCCTACTGTTCCTGAGCTGCCTGATCATCGCCCTGGTGTTGTCTCCGGTGGTACTGCGCCTCGTGGAGCACTCCACCTCACTCCCGCCGGCGCGCAGTCCCCGGCCGATCCCAACTCCTCGCAATGGGATATGCGTTCGATGTGGTACTGAAAGGTTCACCCTGCTATGTGTACGGGAGCTTCTTCTTGCTTACTCCGCCACGACTTGTGCGCTCTTACTTCGCAGTCTGCGCAACCGCGCGAAAAATGTGTTCGCGGTGGCAATGTCCTTGCCAATCTGTTCCCTAAGTTCGTCGGCGCCACTGAATTTCTTTTCGTCGCGCAGTCGCTTCCAAAAACGGATCTCAATCCACTTGGGCGAGAAATTTCCCGAATAGTCGAGCAGGTGGGTTTCCACCGTTATGCCGCTGCCGTTGAACGTCGGGCGCACGCCGATATTTGTTACGCTTCGGTGACTGCTCGGCTCTCCCTCTAGCACTGTCCGCGTGATGTATACCCCCTTTGCGGGCAACAATTCCTGCTCCGGGCGCAGATTCAGTGTGGGGAAGGTGAATTTTCTTCCGGTGCCGCTTCCCGCAACGACTTCTCCCGTCAGCACAAACGGACGCCCCAGTAGCCGCGCCGCGTGGGTCACGTCTCCCTCGGCAATCTGTTTGCGGATCAGTGTGCTGGACACAGCCTCTCCGTCAATCACTACCGGCGTGTGGACCACCACGCCAAATCCGAAGCGCATTCCCAATTCGCGCAAAAACTTCACGTCTCCCGATTGGCGGTGCCCGAAGCGAAAATTATCTCCTACCACGACGGACTTGACGCCTAATTGCCGAACGAGAATCTCGTCCACGAATTCTTCCGGGGACAGTTGCGCCAATTCCTTAGTGAAGGGCAGGACCACGGCGGCCTCCATGCCCAGTGCGCCAAACCATTCCATGCGCTGTTGATTCGTGGAAATGCGGAGGGGTGCCGTTTCCGGACGCAGAACCTTGAGTGGTGGTGGCTCGAACGTCAGCGCAGTGGCCACCGCGCCGGTGTCCTTGGCCATCGTCAGCGTGAAGCCAAGCACGCGCTGGTGGCCCAGATGGATGCCGTCGAAATTACCAATTGCGACGATGCTTCCTCGACCGGTTGCGCCATAGCGGGCGGCCCAATCCTCGCCCGAATAGAACGCGGTCAGCCTTCCGGGCGGGACGTAGACGTGCACGGCCAGAGCCTTGGCCGTGCGCTCCACCGCCGGCGATTCCGTGGCGACCTCAAATTGCAGGCCGTCGTAGGCCAATTGCACGTGCGGATATCCCAACTTGCGCAGGCGCTCATTGCTCTCCGCGTGGGGCAAGTCGTGCGCGATGTGCGTGAACCAGGCGCGCCTTGGCTGCAGCTGGTCGATCAACTGCAGCGCTTGCTCCACGGTCTGGTGCATGGGATGCGGAACATCGCGGAGCGCGTCGAGGACCAAATCGTCCAGATCTTCCAGCAGGGGCACGCTCGATTCCGGAAGGCGGCTAAAGTCAGTCAGGTACGCGGCTCTCCCGAAGCGGTAACCCAGGACATCCATTTCTCCATGGAGAAGCGGCACGGGAATAAACGGTATTCCTAACAACTCGAACGGTCCTTTCACTTCGTGGAGGGAGACGCTGGGAATGCTGCTGAGTGTTGGCTTGTTGTCGAATACGTAGGCAAACGCTCGCCGGATAATGCGAAAGGTTTCCTCGTTGCCATAGACCGGCATCGCGGCATGCTGGCGAATGTTGTAGGGCCGCAAATCGTCGAATCCGAGGATGTGGTCGGCGTGTCCGTGGGTGAGCACCACCGCGTCCAGCCGGTCGAGGCGCGCCCGGAGCGCCTGAGTGCGGAAATCCGGCGTGGTATCGATTACCGCGTTTTGTTCGCCACGCGACAACAAGACACTCGGGCGCAGCCGATTGTCCTTGGGGTCGGCGGAATCGCACACGGCGCAGTGACATCCGAGGGTTGGCACGCCCATGGAAGTGCCGGAGCCCAGGACCGTCAAGCGTATCGTGTCTGCCATGCCCTTATTCTATCTGGCTTCCATCTCGCATTTGTAGGGGTGCTTGCGTGCACACCGGCGCGGTGGTTGGAAGCTTGCATTGGAAGGTGGTCGTTAGGCACAAAGGACGGCCTCACCCCTGAACGGCTGAGTTACAGGAATCATGGCTGGCATGAGAGCCAGCGCCACATTTAGGACTAAACCTAGCCGCCGCGAGCGACCGTGAGATGGAGCCAAGTATTTGCGGCGGCGGACCGCCTCAGAAGGCGGTCCCTACACAATCCAAGCCACAAAACTGAGAACTGAGGACTGAAAACTACTTTTTTCCGCCCTTGGCCTGAGCGGTTACCTTGGCCATCTCTGCCGCCATGGCTTGACTGATTTCCAGATATGTCATCTTCAATTTTCCGAGCAGATCGAGCAGGAGATTGTCTTCTTCGGGTGCCAGGTTGCCCTTGGTCTTCTCGTGGAGGGCGTCCAGCATGTCGATCAGCTCGCGCGCTGCATCCGGATCGATCACCGGCTGGCCGGTCCGCGGGTCGGCGTAGGCACCCAGCACCATCGCGGCATTGCTGCCAATCATGCGGATCAGGTTCTCAAACGCGGGCGACTTCTTCGGCGTTTCTGTGCTCGGCGGCGTTCCCACCTTTTCGCCACCGGTTGCAGCTGCGGCCGCATTGGCCTTTTCCTTCGCCACTTCCTTTATTTCTTCGCGATGCGATTCTTTTTCCTGCTCCGCCACCACGTCGGGGCGCAACTCCCCTTCTGACGTGAATGGGCGGCGGTCAATCACCCGAAAGTTGTCTTCTTGGTTGTTCTCTGTCACGGTTCGGATCCTCTTCCTTGGATTATCTGGCTAGTTTATCACGGGAAGGGAACTAGCCTGCCTGTGCGCGTGATCTCCTATATGGATGCGGCTTTCGCGGATCTGGTCGCACGCTACTTCGGAGAGCCCTGTTTCAGGCCCAAATCCACGGAAAATACCCGGTAATCGCTGTAAATGCGGCGATTGTGGAAATGTTTTCCATTCACGTCCAGATAGATTTCTGCCTCCAGCGGCAGCCACAGCTTTAGCTTTTTCTGCTCGAACTGCACCGGCCCGTAGTCCAGGACCTGGTGCTCGATCGTGAGGCGCACCGCCGGCACAGGCTTGAGGATGTCGGTCTCCAGGTGGACGACCTGGTAATTCTGCTGGTCAATCCACGCCACTCCTTTCAGGAAAATCGAGTAAACGGCGTCGCCCACGCGCAACGCACTCATTCGCGCCGGCTGGTCCAGTCTTTGCTCGAAATGCACTTTCCATGCCGGGTGCCCTTGCCAGTTCTCGGGCTCGCAAGTCATCTCGTACTCTTTCAAATGGTAGGGATGAAAAATCAGCACCAGCGACGTGATTCCTACGGCTGAAAGCTCTCCCGGGAAACCGCTTTGGCCGGGACTGCCGTCCCGGTATTCATCCATATTCAAAATTCCGGGCCGAGTCTCCTGGATCTCGGCCACATAGTTAAACTTGTGGTGCTTCTGTTCGATCACCACACCGTCTTTGTTCATGCGTTCGTGTTCCACCACTTCTGTCGCGCTGATGCGGTTCACGTTCTCGACAAACCCACGGACCTCTCTGCTCGTCCCAGGAATCACGTTCTCTAGGGCGCACGGTTTTTTGTGCTCGGTTCCTTCCGCCCCGTCATCAGGGCGCGACCTTACCGCCGCATTTGTGGAGTGTTCGCGGGTTCCGGCAAGCACGAATTCTTGCTGGTTGTTTGAGACTGATCGGCTGTGACTAAGGCTGGCAAACCCGCCGTCGCTGCTGCACGGGCTCACAATCGCCATGAGTAGCGCAAGCTCGATCGTTAGCGTTCCACTCACGTTGGGCATGTCGTCTTCCGCCCGAGGAACCAAAGCGGTCCCGAAACTTCGGCCATTATACGTTTCCCTCCCCAAGTTGTGCTAGAGTCTTGCCATCCGGGTCCGGCCTTGTGCCGTTTTTCTGAGGAGAGACTTGTGCCGCGCATCCTTCTCACTACCCGCTGCCGCGATTCCGGCTTGTACGACTACTTCCGCGAAAACGCACCGCGCAATTTCCGCTGGCGCTTCGGCATGCCTCGCAAAATCTCATTCGGACTGCGCTTCCTGAAGCAGAATATTCCCGGCCTGACTATCGCGGAGTATCCCACCAGATCGGAGTACTCCGAACTGCTGAAACGAGGCTGGGACGCGGTCGGTTTCTCCTTTTATCTTGAAGAAACGAACGATATCCTTTCGATGGCGGAGGAAGCGCAGCGCGCCGGCGTTGCGCAACTGTGGGCAGGGAACTACGGGGCGTTAACGTCGTCAATCCACTCGCACTTCGATCACGTCTTCACGAGCTACAGTGAACAGGAACTCGCTGGGCTTCTCGGAACCACTATCGATGAGATCCAGCACCCACCGCTGGTCACGGAATTCCGCCTGCCCGGTGGTTGGTCCCTTCCTGTTGGCGTGCTGTTTCTTCGCGTGGTTGCAGCTTCCGTTGCACTTTCTGTCAGACCACGGCGTTCGCGCCGCACCCGAAAGACATCAGCCTCGAATCCATCGATCGGGTGCTGCGCTTCTATGTCCGGCATGGCGTGCATTTCGTGCTGATGCTCGACGAAAATTTCGGCAATCTTCCCGCGCATTCGGAAGAAGTCATCAAACTGCTCGCGCGCCACAAAGTTCGCTGGCTGGTGCAATCGCGCGTGGATCTGTTCCTTCGCAATTTCGAGAAGTGGCGGCAATGCGGAATGGAAGGCGCGCTGTTTGGAATCGAGAGCGTCCATCAGGACATCCTGAAACAGATGCACAAAAACGAAAAGGTACAGGCGGCTTTCGAGCTTGCGGAGCGCCTGAACCACGCAGGGCTGTACGCGCAGGGCTACTACATCATCGGTTTGCCTTCGGAAACGCCGGAATCCGTGGCGGCCGACCTGAAGACGCTTGCTTCACTCAAACTCGACGTTACGCAAATCACCATCGTTACGCCGCATCCGCAAACGGAAATGTGGCGCGATCTTGAATCGAACTACGGCATACACGAAAAAGATTGGTCCAAGTTCGACACCAAGCATCTGGTATGGAATCACCCGAACTTCGCGCCCGGGGTTCTCGAGTCACTTTTGGAGCAAGGCTTCCGCGGCTGCTACGAAGGCGACTGGCTGGCCCGCACGACCAAGAAATTTCTGCGCATGCGCCGCACGCAACATGACCTCTCGTGCCTGTTCATGGGACCTGTGCGGGTACGATGGGCCGCGCCGCATCGGCTGCCGTTCCTGCCGTCGCCTGTGGACTCTGCCGCTCGCACCGCGGTACCGGCGCAAATCCGGTCCGCGTCCGCTTAACTTCGGGTGGATACGCAAAAGAACATACTCAGCCCTGAAAGGGTCCACAGGAGAAGCGGGGCTGGCATGAAAGCCAGCTCTACGCTAAGACTAAAAACTAGCGGCTTCCTTTCTTCCGCAGGCTGTGAAGGCATGCCCTCCCGAAAAACGGACATTGCCACACGGATTCATTGCCCCTGGGTTGCGCTCTTCTATTTCGAATTTCACATCAAAAATAAATCCCTCCGCATAGGCGGAGGGATTTATTGCCAACTCTTCCTTCGATGTCTTATGGCTTGTTTGGTGTCGGTGTTCCGGAGGCATCTGACTTCTGTTCGGCCTTAGCGTCCGGCTTCGGTGGCGTTGGATCCGCCTTCGGCTCGGCCTTGGCATCTGGCTTTACTTCCGGTTTCGGGGCGATGCCCACGAGCTCCACTTCAAAAACCAGCGTCGAGTTCGGTCCGATGTCGGCTCCCGCCCCACGGTCGCCGTAGGCCAGGCTTGGTGGCAGCACCAATTGCCACTTCGCGCCCACCGGCATCATCTGGAGCGCTTCGGTCCAACCCTTGATGACTCCGGTCACGGGGAACTGCGCCGGCTGCCCGCGCTTGTAGGAGCTATCGAATTCCTTGCCGTCGATTAAAGTGCCGCGGTATTGGCAGATAACGGTGTCGCTGGCGCTGGGCTTCGGTCCAGTTCCAGGCGTTAAGACCTTGTACTGCAGTCCGCTCGCCGTTGTGGTGACGCCGGGCTTCGTTTTGTTCTCGGCCTGGAACGAGTCGCCGGCCTGCTTGTTCGCTGCTCCCGCGGCTGCCGCCTTGGCTTCCATCTTGGCTTTCATTTCGATCTGGAAGGCTTGCAGCGCTTCTTGGGCTTCCTGGTCGGTCATGGCCGGCTTTGCGCCAGTCACGGCATCCTTGATGCCGCGCGCCAGAATGGTCGGGTCGATGTCCACCGAATCCTTCTTCATGGCTTTACCGATGTTTTGGCCGATAGCGTAGCTGGCCTTGTCCTTTGGAGTCTTGAGTACCAACGGCGCGGCCGTCTTGGTTCCCGTGGTGGTTCCCGTTTTCGCTGTTCCGGTTGCCGCCGGCTTTTTCGCCGCGGGCGTCGTCTGGGAACCCGCTGCCGGTGTTTGTGTTGTTGTGGAAGCGGGAGTCTGTGCGTGCGCCGTTGCCAGCATCAGCATCCCGCCAGTCAATAGTGTTACCGCCAATATGTTTGGTCTCTGCATTACACTAGTGTCCCACCCCTCACTGCCAATCGCAAATTCGACCTTGGCGTCCGTGCTACTGTGCGATGGACACTCGTTTTCCGGTTTTCGCCGACTCCCTTGCCGCATCCAATATTTGCGTCACGGTGACATTCGTTTCCAGCGACGACAAGCCGTCCACCTTCGCGCCGTCCAGCAGCACCGCCCTCAGGTACGTTAACGAATCGTCGTACGGCGGTGTGACCGGAGTGGCCTTCTCCATTTTTGCTTCCGGCTCACCTTTTCGTCGCACCATCACAGCATCTCTCTTTACGGTAACCACGGAACCGGTGGCGCCGTAAACCTCCATGTCTTTCCTGTCAAACGGCCAATTCCACGATGCCTGGATAATCGCCTGGGCTTTGGGATAGGTGATCACGATGGTGGCCTCGTCATCCACCTTGGTATAAATCTCCGGCTTGATCTGCTGCGTCACCGCAGTAACCGTTAGCGGCTTCTCTCCATTCATGAGCCAGGTCATCAGGTCCGCGCCGTAGCATCCAAAATCAAAAAGCGCGCCTCCGCCGTTGAGCTTGGGATCCGTCAGCCAGGACAAAAACTCTGGCCCCACGCCAATTTCTTTTGGGCCGGAGTGCCCATCGTGCACGACCACTTTTCTGATGTCTCCAAGCGTGCCGGAATGCGCGAGGTCATAGGCTTCGTGATTGCTGGGATACCACGAGGTTTCGTAGTTCACCAGCACCGTGATTTTTCCGTCTTTCGCGGCTTTGGCGATTGCATAGGCGTCGCTGGCGCTGACGGCGAGCGGCTTTTCCATCATGACGGGAACGCCCAACTTCGCGCAGGTTTCCACGAGCTTCCGATGGTCAAATGTCGAGGTGTAGCCCAGGACCGCCTGCGGCTTCGTGGCCTTGACCATTTCTTCCAGGTCTGGGTAATAGAGCTTGTCGTCGAGTCCATATTTCTTCGCGTACGTTGCAAATAACGCGCGATCGGGGTCCGCAATTCCCACGATCTGAATGTCCTGCCTCTTCAGTGCGCCGCGAAAAAATCCGTCCACATGCCCATGGACCAATCCAGCGATAGCCACACGCAGCGGAGGCTTCTCCTGCGCCTGGCTGGCTTTGGCCGCCCAGGCCATCCCGATCGCCAGTCCTAGCGCGGCCGAAATCATGATCCGTTTCATCGCACTCTCCCGCTTCGAAAATTTCGTTCCTCGCGCATCATACCATTCCGATTTCGGCTGTGGCAGCGCGGCTCTTCCCGCATGCATCTGAGATGCCCTTACAAAATTCCAACAACTTCCTCCGTACTTTCTTTACCGACCCCTCCTACGCTGTGCTGGGAGGTAGCGTCATCGTCATGTCGCCGCTCACAATCTTCTTGGCGCTCAGCACGTTGGGGGTCGATTTCCTGCTCGTCGCACTGTTCCAGTGGGCGTATGGCGAGAAGCGCCGTCTCCGCCGCATCCGGTCACTGCGACAAACAGAGGGGGAAAGGAAAAACGCCAAGGTCCGGCTGATCCAGCCCGCCTCCGCCCCGTCACCCCGGCGCTCTTCC
>Ga0210409_10004384_pt1 | contig 15236 bp, 12 predicted proteins | sample IncBWH17MmetaG_FD_161649 | JGI IMG/M metagenome (GOLD analysis project Ga0210409, IMG submission 161649) | Forest soil microbial communities from Barre Woods Harvard Forest LTER site, Petersham, Massachusetts, United States - Inc-BW-H-17-M | ecosystem: Environmental > Terrestrial > Soil >...
ACGTGTGCTGCTGACGGTAGTCGCCCTGGTTTGCGCTGAAGTAAACCGCCCCGTCGTCGACTGCCTCAACACTAAGAACTTCATAGTCGCCTTTTTCGAGCTGGCCCTCGAGCTTGGCGTCGGCGGAAAACGGGTTCTGCTTGTCGAAGCTGTACAGGTAAAGGTGCGTGTGGCCGTCGCGCCAGCTTGACCAGATAAAGCGATCTTCCGACTTAAGAACGTGAAAGTCGTCGTTCACGTTGACCCATCCATCGGGAATGTTCTCGGTCAGTACTTTGCGCGAGTGCCCGGACTTGGCTTCGATGAAATACAAATCCATTGTGTCTTGCGCGCGGTTGAGGACCTGTGCCCAGAGTACGCCCGGTCGAATCCAACCGAAACGGGGAATGTAGGTATCGGGGTCATTGCCGAGCGAGATCCACTTGGGTTTGCCGCCTTTGGCGCTGATGACGCCTAAATGCACGGTCGGGTTCGGATCTCCCGCCTTCGGGTATTTTTCCTGATCGACCTTGGGGTGCGTGGGCAGCCAGTCGGTAATCGGGTAGGTAGGAACCTGCTTCTCGTCCATCCGGAGGAACACAATCTCGCTGCTGTCCGGCGACCAGAAGTAATTGCTGCGAACGCTGAGTTCTTCTGCGTAGACCCAGTCGACTTCGCCATTCAGGATGTTGTCGTCATTATCATTGGTGAGTGCTTTTCCCTCCAGTCCTGCGATGGGTTGGACATAGAGATTGTGTCGGCGGATATAAGCGACGCGGTTGCCATCGGGAGAGAACTTGGGATCCTCACTGGGATCTGCCGCCGAGGTGACTTGAACCGCTGTTCCGCTATCGAGAGCAAAAAGCCACAACTGGCCTTGCGAATCGAACAACAGGTGCTTGGAATCAGGAGCCCAGAGGTACGCCGCCACGTGATAGCGCATCCGGCGTTCTTTTTCGCGCTCGTCCTTGATCTTGCTGGCGTCCGGAGCCAGGCTCGACAGCTTCGCTTCCGTGACCAGAACTTTCTTTTCTCCGGTGGTCGCGTCGACATACCACAACTCGCCGTGTTCGCCGGCATCGTCCCGCTGGACGAATGAGACCTTCGAGCCGTCGGGACTCCACTTGATGGTCTCCGGAGCGCGTCCGGTCAGCCCGCCTTCGGCAAAGATCGCTTCGATGGTCAGAGGCTTCTTCGGAGGGTTGGACGGATTCTGTGCAAATGCGAGCGGGGCTACCATGCCCAAAGCGAGGGCAACGCAACGAATTGTCTTCAAAGGCCAGGCTCCAAGCGGAAGATCGTTTAAAGTTGCAGGGCTGAAAAGTGTACACCGAGGCGACCCCTCGTGCAGATAGTCGACTTTGTAGGCCGCGGTTGGTATTGCTCGACTCGTTCGTCTGGATGCCTTGCTGGACAATTCGTGGTGGTCGGAAAGGATGGAGATGTCATGAAAGCTGACTGGTTTGTAAAACTATTGCTGTTTGTGATCGCAATATCGTTGGGCGCGATCGCTCTTGCTCCCTATGTGGCGCCCTCGGTTGTGGTAAGCGCGCAAGCGGGAGACATTCACCCGCTGTATTTCGAGCCTGGGACCTATATGTTGCGCGCGCCCGATGGAAGCCAGCAGGTGTACGGCAAGGTCGCAGTGGACATGCGAAATGGAAAAATCTGGGGATTTCCGACATTTACCCAGGATCCCTACCCGTCCAATCCGACAGCTTCCGCGCCACCGACATCCCATCCGTTTCTCCTGGGCAAGTTTGCGTTGTCGGAAGTCGACAAATGAATTTGTTCGAGCCTTGCCGAATTGCTAACGCGTCGTCCAAGTCTTGGAAAACGGACGGGTTGGCTGCGGAACGATGGTCATCCTCGAAGCCGCTAATCATCCTCTCTTTCAGCGGGGGTTCTGAGCATGCGTGCTAGAATCGGAACAGTTCATTCCAATGTTGCAAGACCTCCAGAACCTCATCGAGCTACAGGCGGCCGACAAGGAGATCCATCGGCTGAGGGAGGAGGTGGCTGCGCTCCCCAAGCGGGTGGCGGTCATTGAAGAGAAGCTGGCCAACACCAAAGCCAAGCTGGAGCAAGCAAAAGGCACCGCCAAGGCTGACGAAGCCGCCCGCAAGAAGTACGACGCATCCATCACCGACCTGCAAGGAAAAATCTCCAAATATCGCGATCAGTCGCTGGCCGTAAAGACCAACGAGCAATACAAGGCGTTGATGCAGGAGATCCAGTTCGCCGAGCAGGAGATTCGGGCGAATGAGGACAAAATCCTCGACCTCATGGTGAATGCGGAGTCGCGCGATAAGGATGTAAAAGCCGCGGAGGCGGAGCTCAAGGCTGAGACCGCCGAGATCGAGAAAGAAAAAGCCGAGGCCCGCCAACGGACCGCGGAGGACGAAAAGCTACTAGCGGAGTGGAATGCCAAGCGCGACAAATTGCGCGGCGGGGTCAGCCCGGACGTCCTGCGGCACTATGAGCGGGTGCTGAAGTTCCGTGGTTCCGGCTTGTCGGAAGTACGCGATCAGAAATGCATGACCTGTCGCGTGATGCTTCGTCCGCAGACCTATAACGATGTACGAGCGGGCAATACCGTGATTGAATGCGAGTCCTGCCAGCGAATTCTCTACTTTAACCCTGAGAACGAAGCGACCATCGAGCGGACAAACTTCACGACGAAACGCCGGGCGCGTCCCAAGATGGATTCGCAGCAAGCATGGTTTTATCACCCTGCCTTCGGCGACACGGGCGAAGTCTTCCTGGCTTTTGTGAATGGGTCGACGAACTCGACACGCCGAGTTTACGAGATGCACACGGGCCGGCAGATCGGCGACATCCTGGGGCGTGAGGGCAGTTTCCGGCTGGCCTTTCCGGAAGACTTGAACGGAACGGTTCGTCTTAACGGACACTGGGAAGAAGATGAAATCGATAGTTGGGGCGCGGAACTCCCGATGGTGGTGCTGGACGCGCTGACGTCTGATCTATCGGCTGCCCGCGCGGAAGGACACGCGCATCACGCCTCCGGTCACGAACCTGCTTCGGAACATCCTGCCGCCAGCTAGTTCTGGTTTTTCCCCGCCTAATCCCCTGCCTTTGTTCGTCTTGCGCATTTAAGATGGGCGTATGCCCGTCGATCGCCCAGCGATCCGTAAGCAGAAAGTTCCCAGCAGGCAGCCTTCGCGGTCGTTCGTCGGACTCACCGTTGTGATCAGGCCGCGTGGTGTAGCGCGGTTGAAGTCTGGCCATGTTTGGGTATACCGATCGGACGTGGTTTCCGCAGATCAAGTCCCGCCTGGAGCGGTGGTCACGGTCGCCGATGAGCGCGGCAGGTTTTTGGGTTCCGCGCTGTACTCCACCAGTTCCCAAATCGCGGTCCGCATGATTTCCGACACGAGGTTGTCTGATTTTCCAGAGCTTGTGCGCGAGCGGATTCGCAACGCGATTGGTTATCGGGACGCCCTTGTCAGTGATACGGACGCGTACCGGGTGGTCTTTAGCGAAGGCGACTTTTTACCGGGACTGATCGTTGACCGATATAACGACATTCTTTCCATGCAGGTTCTGACCCAGGCGATGGATCCCGAGCCGGTTCGGAGGGCGATTGTCGAGGAACTCTCGGAAAAGCTGCGGCCTGCGGCAATCGCCGAACGGGTTGAGAATCACATTCGCGATCTGGAGCAGTTGCCCCCGCGCGAATCCCGGATGCTTCAAGGCGACAGGACCAACACGATCTTCTCGATGAACGGCGTGCGCTTTCATTTTGATAGTCGCCAAGGGCAGAAGACGGGGGCGTTCCTTGATCAACGCGAGAATTACGCTGCGGCCGCCCGGTACGCTCACGGGGAGGCCCTGGATGTGTTCTGTTATCAGGGCGCCTTCGCTCTCCACCTCGCGAAATCTGCCTCAAAAGTGACGGGAGTGGATAGTTCGCGTCCCGCGCTGGAGGTAGCGGACAAGAATGCCCTTTTGAATCAATCGGAGATCGAGTGGATCGAGGCGAATGCCTTCGACTTGCTCAAGGACTATTCGGCAGCGGGACCGCGGTACGACACCATCGTCCTGGATCCTCCTGCCTTCGCGAAGAGCCGCAAGAATGTGGATACCGCGCTCCGGGGCTACAAGGAGCTCAACCTGCGCGCGTTGAAGATGCTGCGTCGGGGCGGGATTCTTGTCACGTGTTCGTGCTCCTACCATGTCAGTGAGGCTGAACTGCTCGGAGTGGTTTCCGAGGCAGCGGCTGATACCCACCGGACGCTGCGGCTTTTGGAGAAAAGAGGGCAGGCCAAAGACCACCCAATGCTGGTTTCCGTGCCCGAAACGGCCTACCTAAAATGCCTAGTTTTCAATGTAAGTCATTGATATATAATGCAATTACATAGTTGACAATAAAACGCTCAACTTTTATGATTCTTGCGTGCTAATTGCTCATCTAATTTGAGTGAACGCAGCACCAATCAACCCAAGATCACCGTTTAGGAGGATTGCGAGTCATGACTGTCATTACCCGTTGGGATCCCTTCCGTGAGTTTTCCACCCTGCAGGACCGGATGAACCGGTTGTTCCGCGAGTCCTATGGACCCGAGGGCCGCGAGGAATCATTAACTACGAGCACTTTCGCACCGCCCGTCGACGTTTATGAAGACGAGCACAATGTCACGCTGAAGATTGAAGTTCCGGGCATCGATGAGAAAGATATCGATGTGCGCGTCGAGAACAACGTGCTCACCGTGCATGGCGAGCGCAAGTTCGAAAAGGAAGAGAAAGAAGAGAACTTCCGCCGCGTGGAGCGGCAGTACGGCAGCTTTACTCGCACTTTCACCCTGCCCACGACCGTGGACGCGGAGAAGGTTTCGGCCAACTACGAGAAGGGCATTCTGAAGATTACGCTGCCGAAGAAGGCAGAAGCGAAGCCCAAGCAGATCAAGGTGAATGTTGGCAGCGAGAAGACCCTGGAAGCCAAGGGGTCCAGCAAAGCCGCGTAATCGGATCAATGAATACGTAAGGACGGCCCGCTTCAGGGCACCTGTCCTGAGCGAAATCGAGGGATCCGGCCGAGTTGAACTCGATGACGAGCGGGAGGCGGCAAAGGTGACCGCCTCCCGTTACTTGTCCACTCAGTTTGTCTGGTCCGCCCCATGGACTTATGCTGGTAGATCTAGTTGGCAAATGCCGATTGCTATGTGCCACTTGCTGGTTGCAATCATCTGAACATCTAGAAAAAACGAATTGTAGGAGTTTCCCATGGCCATACGCTGGGACAAATTAACAGTAAAGGCGCAGGAAGCAATTCAGCGCGCCCATGAGATCGCGTCGGAACACGGCAATCCCGAACTGCAGCCGCTGCACCTGCTGGCGGCACTGATCGAAGACAAAGAAGGCATAGTTCCGCCGATCCTCGAAAAAGTCGGTGCCGGACCTCAAGTTTTGCTCAATGAGGCGTACCGCCAGATCGAACGCCTGCCCAAAGTTTCGGGAGAAGGTGCGAACCAGGCGAGCATGTCGCCGGCGCTGAATCAGCTGATCGAGCGCGCCTTCAAGGAGGCGGGCAACTTTAAAGACGAGTATGTTTCGACCGAGCATTTGTTGCTGGCAGCGACGCAGTCTAAAAAAGACGCCGCGCAACAGCTTCTGGTACAGCAGGGTGCGACTTATGAAGCAATCCTGAAGGCACTGACGTCGGTGCGCGGGTCCCAAAAGGTGACCGATCAAAATCCGGAAGCCAAGTATCAGGCCCTGGAACGGTATGCGCGCGACCTCACCGAACAGGCGCGGCGGGGCAAACTTGATCCGGTGATCGGCCGGGACGAAGAGATCCGCCGTGTCGTCCAGGTCCTTTCGCGGCGCACGAAGAACAATCCTGTATTGATCGGCGAGCCGGGAGTCGGCAAGACTGCAATTGTGGAGGGTCTCGCCCAACGCATCATCTCGGGCGATGTTCCGGAGATTCTCAAGAACAAGCGCGTGGTCGCACTCGATCTCGGGTCGATGCTCGCGGGGGCGAAATACCGAGGCGAGTTCGAAGATCGTCTGAAGGCCGTTCTCAAAGAAATTGAAGACTCGCAGGGGCAGATCGTCCTGTTCATCGATGAACTGCACACTCTGGTCGGGGCGGGAGCTGCCGAGGGCGCTATCGATGCCTCCAACATGCTGAAGCCAGCCCTGGCTCGCGGGGAATTGCGCGCGATCGGCGCTACCACCCTGAACGAATATCGCAAGTACGTCGAAAAAGACGCTGCGCTTGAACGCCGCTTTCAGCCCGTCTACGTGGGCGAGCCGACGGTCGAGGATACGATTGCCATTCTGCGCGGCCTGAAAGAGCGCTACGAAGTGCACCATGGCGTGCGGATCAAGGACTCCGCCATCGTTGCGGCGGCCACGTTGTCTCATCGCTACATTTCCGACCGGTTCCTACCCGACAAGGCGATCGACCTGATCGATGAAGCGGCGGCTTCCTTGCGGATTCAGATCGACTCGATGCCGACTGAAATTGACAAGCTCGAGCGCAGGGCGATGCAGCTCGAAATCGAGAAACAGGCGCTGAAGAAGGAAGATGACCCGAATTCTCGCGAGCGGCTGGCGGCTCTGGAAAAGGAGCTGGCTGGAATTCGCGAGCAATCGAATGCGCTGAAGGCCAACTGGAAGAAGGAAAAAGACCTGATCACGCGCCAGCGCGAGTTGAAGGAAAAGCTAGAGCAGATGCGGATCGAGGAGCAGACCGAGGAGCGCAAGGGCAACTTGCAGCGGGTCGCCGAGATTCGCTACGGGCTCATCCGGCAGGTCGAAGAAGAGCTCAAGCAGCTCACTGCGCAGCTGGAGAAGACCAGCGCGCGGCGCATGCTCAAGGAAGAAGTGGACGAAGAGGACGTGGCGCGGATCGTCTCGCGGTGGACCGGCATTCCCGTCTCGAAAATGCTCGAAAGTGAAGTGCGAAAGCTGGTCACCATGGAGGATCGTTTACGCCAGCGTGTGATCGGACAGGACGAGCCGCTGCAGCGGGTTGCGAACGCAATCCGCCGTTCGCGGGCTGGACTGAGTGATCCCAAGCGGCCGATTGGTTCTTTCATTTTTCTGGGTCCAACCGGCGTCGGAAAAACCGAATTGGCGCGCGCTTTGGCTGAGTTCCTGTTCGATGATGAGCGCGCCATGATTCGGATCGATATGTCCGAATACATGGAGAAGCACGCCGTCTCCCGGCTGATCGGCGCGCCTCCGGGATATGTCGGCTACGAAGAGGGCGGGCAGCTCACCGAAGCAGTGCGGCGCCGGCCATATTCAGTGGTGCTGTTCGACGAGATTGAGAAGGCACATCCGGATGTTTTCAACGTCATGTTGCAGATCATGGACGACGGACGCCTGACCGACGGGCAGGGCCGGCAGGTTGACTTCCGCAACACAATCATCATCATGACGTCGAACATAGGCTCGTCGTTTCTCGTGGCCGAAAATGTTCGGACCGAGGCAGACTTTGAGAAGGCGGCACACGAAGTCACCAATGCACTGCACCAATACTTCAAGCCCGAATTCCTAAACCGCGTGGACGACATCATTGTCTTCAGACCTCTCGGCAAGGAGCAGTTGGTGAAGATCGTCGAGCTACGCCTGGAAGACCTGCGCCGGCAGTTGGCAGAGCGCAAGATCTCGCTCGAGCTAACGGACGCGGCCAAGGAGATGATCCTGACGCAAGGGTACGATCCGGCCTTTGGCGCTCGTCCCCTGAAGCGCGCCGTTCAGAGGCTGGTACAGGATCCGCTGGCCCTGAAGATTCTCGATGGCGAAGTGCTGCACGGCGATCACGTGATCGTGGATGCGGACAAGAAGGCCGGAAAGCTGACGTTCCAAGTCAGCAAGCGAGTTGGCGAGAAAGAGCCAGCCGCCAGCAAACGGTGACTTGCTGCTGGGTGGGTCCCGGGCGCGAGACCGCCCTTGGGACAACCGGCAAGGTGTCGGCGCCGTTCTCCCGCGATCGACGTAATAAAATGCACAACGATCGCGGAGGGCGACCATGAGCAAGTTGCGGGTTTTAGGTTTGTCGCTGGCGCTTGGAGTGGGGGCTTGCGCTTTTGTGATGAGGGGCTCGTTCCGCCATTCTGCGTTTGCCTCTCAAGCAAACGATGCCGACAGGCGCGCCATCGAGAAGGCTCACCAACAGGATGTGGGTGCGACGCTGGCGCGCGATCCGCAGGCCCTCGCCGACCTGTTCACCGACGATGCTGTGCTTCTAGAACCGGGGGCTCCGGCTGTTATCGGAAAGGCTGCGATTCTCGCGCAGAACAAAAAAGAAAATCTCGAGCACCCGGACACAAAGATTGTCGGCTACAAACCCGAAGTCAAAGATCTTCAGGTGGTCGATGGCTGGGCATTTGAATGGGACACTTTCGAAGGCAGTTACAAGGAGTCGGAGAAGGCTCAGGTGAAAAGTTTCCGCGCCAAGGCTCTGCGGATTCTGAAGAAGCAGCCCGATGGCTCGTGGAAGTTCGCTCGCGTCATGTGGAATATGGCGGAAGGGCAACAATGAAGTTTCAAGATTTTAAAGAAACAAGGTTTCAAGGCATTCTCTTCTCGGCCGCCTCTAGACTCTGCTGGGTACGCCCTCGGATCGAAACCTTGAAACCTTGAGACTTTTTCGTCAGGCCAGGTCAAACAACAGCACTTCGCTATCCTGCCCGCCTTTGATCGTCACCTTCTGTTCATCGCTGATGGCGGCGCCATCGCCCTGACCCAGTTGTTGGCCTGCGATCTCCACGCTTCCCTTTGCGACCTGTAACCAGCCGTGCCGATTCGTGGCGAATTCGTGCGAGATTTCGTCGCCCGGCTTCAGAAGCGTTACGTACAGACGGGCGTCCTGGTTGATCTTGACCGAGCCGTCTTTCGCGTCTGGGGACGCAATCAACCGCAGCTTTCCCTGCTTCTCATCAGTGGGAAAGCTTTTCTGCTCGTAGCTCGGTTGAAGACCTTTCTTCTCCGGAAGAATCCAGATCTGATACAGGTGAACCTGCTCTGTCTTTGAAGGATTGTATTCGCTGTGGCGAATGCCGCGGCCCGCCGTCATGCGCTGCCCATCTCCCGGGAGAATCACCGAGCCGGTTCCCAGACTGTCCTTGTGCTCGAGCTTGCCTTCGAGCACGTAAGTGATGATTTCCATGTCGTTGTGCGGATGCGTTGGGAAGCCAGCGGCCGGAGCAACATAATCCTCGTTGATTACGCGCAGGGAACGAAATCCCATCCAGCGCGGATCCCAATAATCGCTAAAACTGAAAGTGTGTTTGGTGTCGAGCCAACCGTAGTTGCCGCCACCCCGCTCGTCGCTACGCCGAACTGTGATCATGGTGGTCGTCCTTTTTAGAAATAGATGTCTAAACAACAATTAACTAGTCATGCAATTGGATGAGTTTCGCAGCTAAGAAGATTCAACCCCGCCGCGCGCGAAGAAACCGACTGCCAATCAGACAGTTAAACGGGGTGGGGGCGAGTCGAGATCCGCGGAGGGAAGACTTTCCTCGGGACTCCCGGCAAGATGTCGCCGCTATATGTTGGGGGGGTGTTTGGCGTTAATTCTGGCGCGTAAAACATGCCTGCGAGAAGCCTTGGGCATCGGTTTCGATGGAGGAAAGCGCCATGCCGGCAGAGCGCAGGTGTGCGATCAACTCCTCGGAGTTACGTCCCTGGGCAGTGACGTTGTTATGGATCTCCAGGTCCATCCGCGAAATGCGCCGCAAAATCGCAGGCGGGGTAGAGAGCAGAACCTCGTACTCGCTGCCTTCAATATCCACCTTGGCCAGGTCGACCGAGTGCAGGTTGTAGCCGTCGAGGATGGACTCCAGAGTGCGACAGGGGACCTCGACCTCCGGACGAGCATGTTCACTTTGGTCGACAAGCAGACGCCGTTGGCCCGCTGGCACGTTTTCGCCCGCTATGAAGCGCTTACCCTCACTGCTGGCGATTGCACAGTTCAACGCGGTAACGCGAGCGGTCAGGCTGTTCCATTCCAAGTGGTTGGTCAGACGCTGGAATGTGGACGGAAACGGTTCTACGCTGTAGATGCGCGCCCCTGGGGCGTTGGTGGCGGCGTACAGCGCGAAGAAGCCGACGTTCGCTCCCAAGTCGAGGATGACCGAATCCCTCCCGCTCACTCCGTAGCACCTTCTTACAAAAATGTGCCAGAGAATCTTCACATCCTCGCGCTCGGTCAGGCGCACACGCAAGCCGTTCGGCAGCCGCGCGTCCATGGGATAGTTGATCGGCCTTGCGTCGAGATACTCGAGGGTTATGGGAAGGAACGGGTCGAAGATTCGAGCAGCGGTCAAAATCTCGGGAAGACGATCGACGTGACGAAACCAGCGCTGGACGTTCTTCATGAGGCGGGCGAGGGTGGCTCTGCTTACCGAACTTGATCGACGCTAGGTCATCTTGAACAAGGGGGTCAAGCTTTTTTTTCGCTCTTTTTCGTCGAGCTATCGGCCTTGGCGTCTTTCTTATCTTCCTTCTTGCTGGTGGATTCACCGTTCGAGGAAGAGGAGGTGGAGGTGGATTTCTTCGCGTAATCGGTAACATACCAGCCCGATCCCTTAAACTGCACAGCGGGCGCGGAAAGTACCTGCTCGACTGGACCACCGCAGTCGGGACACTTCTTCACATGCGGGTCGGAGAACTTCTGGATCCGCTCAAACCGGTGGTGGCACTTCTTGCACTGGTACTCGTAAAGTGGCATTGAACTCCAAGTTCTGCTGGAAACTACGAGGCCGCGCGCGGGACATACTGGCTGGCCTCTCGACTGTTTAGATTCTAGGGTCAGGACGCAGGTCGCGTCAATTTGAGGGGACAGTTGTCAGCGCTCAGCTATCAAGACTTCAGCGCTCAACGCAAGGACTGAAGCGAATCGCTCGCCAGCCAAAGTCAGTTGTCGAGAGCCAGCGAAACGTCGAAAGCCAGTGTTATGCTTCCCGCCATGCCGTCCAATGCCGAGTTCATGACGTATTCCACACCGCTCGATCCCGGTCCAACTCTCTATCTGGTGGCGACACCAATCGGCAATCTTGATGACATTACGTTGCGCGCACTGCGCGTATTGAAAGGTGTCGATCTCATCGCGTGCGAGGATACCCGGCAGACGCAGAAGCTCCTCAATCATTACCGGATTACGACTCGCACGGTGAGTTATCACGAGCACAACGAGATGACCAAGGCTGCCGAGCTGGTGGTGGATCTGGAAGGCGGGGCAAAGTTGGCATTGGTGACCGACGCGGGAATGCCGGGAATCTCCGATCCGGGGTTTCGGCTCATTAGCCTGGCGATCCGACACCACGTTCCGGTGGTACCGATTCCAGGCGCCTCGGCATTTCTGGCGGCGCTGGTGGCCAGCGGTCTTCCCACAGATTCATTTCGATTCAGCGGTTTTCTGCCTGCGAAGCGAGGAGAGCGGCGAACACTGCTGGAAAGCGTGCGCAATTCTCCGAGGACGCAGGTTTTTTACGAGGCGCCGCACCGGATCGTCGAGACTCTCGAAGATGTGGCCGAAGTGTTGGGCGCAGCGCGGCACGTGGTCGTTGCGCGGGAAGTGACCAAGCTTCACGAAGAGTTTTTGCGCGGCCGGGCGGATGAGATTCTGGAGACGCTGAAGTCGCGAGGCGAGGTGAAGGGCGAGATCACGCTGTTAATCGCAAAGGCCGAAGATGCGACGCGGGACGTGGTGCAGGAGCGAGTTTCAATCCGGCAGCGGGTGACGCAGATCATGTCTGAGGACAGCGTGGACGAAAAAGCTGCACTGAAGAAAGTCGCGAAGGAGTGGGGCGTATCGAAGAGCGAGGCGTATCGGGAGTTGCAGAGGAGCAAGTGACAATCTGGCGATCACGATTCGCCCGCACCGCCGAGGGCATCTCTACCGCATTACGCCAAAACCCGGCGTGCTGGGGACCGCAGTGGTTGCCCCTCCGTGGTTGATGCCTATTTCCCGGCTAATTGTTTCTTCACTGCGTCGCTGACGATCTTTCCGTCGACGCGCATTCCGGCGCCGGCGAAGCGAGCCATCACATTCTTCATGACGGTCCCCATCTCTTTCATGGTGGGAGAGCCCATCTCGGCGATGACGGCTTTGACCCCCGCGATGATCTCTTCTTCTCCGGCAGCCTTCGGAAGATAGGACTCGATCACCTTGATCTCGGCGGCTTCCTTGTCGGCCATTTCCTGCCGGCCACCTTTGGTGAACTGTTCAACGGAATCTCTGCGCTGCTTGATGAGAGTCGTGAGGACCTGCTGCGATTCTTTGTCATCGAGCGGGCCCATCTTTTCCGTCTCGCGGAGCTTGAGCGCGGTCTTCACCATGCGCAGGCAGGAGAGGCGCGCCTCCTCCTTGGCCTTCATCGCGGCTACGAGATCTTTTTGAATCTGATCGATCAGGCTCATGGGAGGAGATTATAGCGGTAGACACGAGCCGTGCTGAGCCTTGAAGTGCCTGACCATCAGGAAACCCGATCTGCCGAATTCGCGGTATTTTGTCATACACTAACAGTGACTCTTTTTTTAGAGGACTCATTTCGGATGCTGCGCAAAAATCGCCTATTTACTCCCGGCCCGACTCCGCTCCTGCCCGCTGCCCAGTTCGCTGAGGCTGCTTTCACGGCTCACCACCGCACGGCCGACTTCCGCAACCTATTCACGCGCGTACTCGCCGACATGAAGGAATTTATCGGTACGCGCAACGACGTCCTGATTCTTGCATGCTCCGGTACTGGAGTGATGGAAGCCAGCGTTTCAAACCTCACTTCGCCGGGGGACAAGATCCTCGTGCTTACCGCCGGTAAGTTCGGCGAGCGCTGGACCGCGCTGGGCAAGGCATACGGCTGTAGCGTCGATGTGCTCAGCAAACCTTATGGTCAGACTTTCAGTCTGGACGAAGTTCGCGCGAAGCTGGCGCCCGATGTTCGAGCGGTGTACATGCAGGCGACGGAAACCTCCACGGGCGCCAGACACGACGTGAAGGGGATCGCCAAGTTGGTTCGGGCAGCCGGCGACGATGTGCTTCTCGTGGTCGATGCGATCACGGGGCTTGGCACGACGCATCTCGATGTGGACGGGTGGGGAATTGACCTCATCGTCGGCGGTTCGCAAAAGGCGCTGATGATCCCTCCCGGACTAGCGTACTGTGCCGTGAGTGAGCGCGCATGGCAACGGATGGAGGCGACGAAGAGTCCGCGGTTCTACTTCGATCTGCGCAAAGAACGGAAATCGGCGGCTAAAGGTGAATCGGCCTACACCCCGGCGACGTCGCTGTTCGCAGCGTTGGGTGCGGCTCTCGATTACGTGCGCCAGATGGGCGGGGGAAATCTGGCTGCCGGCCGGGAAGATCTGGTAAACAACGCCGAACTGGCGGCGGAGATGACGCGGGCAGGTGCGCACGCGCTGGAGTTGCAGTTATTTGCGGCCGCATCACCGGCCGCGGCGGTCACCGCGATCGAGTCTCCGGCAGGCGTTGATTCGGGCGCGATTGTGAAGGAGTTTCGCGAGACGTTCAATGCGGTGGTCGCCAACGGCCAGGGCGAAATGAAGGGCAAATTGTTTCGGATGGCTCACATCGGCTACTACGACTATCTAGATACCATCGGTGCACTGGCTGCGCTGGAGCATGTGCTTGCGAGCGTGACCGGAAAGCGGGTTGAGTTTGGGACGGCTGTGCGCGCCGCGCAGGAAGTATTCGCGCGCCAGACAGAAGCTGTGGAAGCGCATTAAGCCAGACGTAACGTCAAGAAACGCAATCACGAATGAAAATCGTCGTCGCTGAGAAAATCTCTGCCTCCGCCATTGCGCTCCTGCAGGAGCCGCGCTGGACCATCGTGTCTCCGGATCAGCTTGAGGGCAAGCTAACCATGCACCTTGAGACAGCGGATGCGCTGATCGTCCGGTCTGCGGTTCAGGTGAATGCTTCCTTGCTCGAACATGCGCAAAAATTGCGCGTCATCGGTCGTGCCGGAGTTGGAGTCGACAATGTCGATCTCGACGCCGCGACCCGCAAAGGCATCGCGGTGATGAACACGCCCGGCGCAAACGCCGTCGCGGTGGCTGAACTCACGTTGGGGCTCATGCTTAGCATGGCGCGCTTCGTTCCACGCGCAGATGCGCTGATGCACGCCGGGAAGTGGGAAAAAAAGTCGTTGCAGGGGACGGAACTGCGCGGCAAAACGCTCGGCGTCGTGGGGCTCGGAAAGATTGGAATGGAAGTGGCGCGTCGCGCCAAGGCATTCGGGATGGCGATTGTAGGTCACGACCCCTTTGTCTCCGCGACCATCGCGAAAGAGCACGGCATCCGCATCGGAAAGCTGGAGGAGGTTTATGCCGAGGCCGACTATCTGACGCTGCACGTAGGATTGACGTCGCAAACGACGGGCATGATTAATGCCGATTCTATCAAGAAGATGAAGAAAGGTATTCGCATCGTGAATTGTGCCCGTGGCGAGTTGGTGGATGAGGCGGCGCTCGCACAGGCTCTCAAGCAGGGCCACGTCGCCGGCGCCGCGCTCGATGTCTTTCAGGAAGAGCCGTTAAAGAACTCTCCGCTGACCGCACTCGAAAACGTGATCCTCACCCCGCACATTGGGGGATCGACGCAGGAGGCGCAGGAGGCGATCGGGTATCAGATTGCGCTACAGGTGAAGGAGTATCTGAAGAGCGGCGTAATTCAGAATGCGGTGAACGTGCCTTCGGTCTCGCATGAGGAATACGCCGAGATGCAGCCGTACGTGGTGCTGGCTGAGCGTCTGGGTTCGTTTCTTGCGCAGGTGAGCGATGGCACTCTGGAAGAAATCTCCGTTCGCTACAGCGGCCACATCGCCGAGTGGAAGACGGAGTTGATCCGCAACGCCGCGATCAAAGGCGTGTTGAACCAGATGCTCGATGAGAAAGCGAACCTGGTGAACGCCGCTTCGATTGCAGCATCGCGAGGACTGCAGGTGCATGAACTGCACAAGCCGAAGAGCTCAACGGGTGGTTCAGGCAGCGTCCTTTCCGTGCTACTGAAGACGGGGAGCGCTGAACATCGCGTCAAAGGTGCGGTGTTGCACGGTCACGCGGCTCGTTTGCTCTCGGTGGATGACATCGATGTCGAGGCTCCGCTGGAGCGCAATCTGATCTTCCTGCGCAATCGCGACGTACCCGGCGTGATCGGTAAAGTGGGCACGATTCTTGGCGAGCACAAGATTAACATTGCGGATTTTTCCCTCGGGCGCCAATCCGTGAACGGCGCCGAGCCGAGAAAAGCCGTCGCT
>Ga0210409_10004385_pt1 | contig 15233 bp, 13 predicted proteins | sample IncBWH17MmetaG_FD_161649 | JGI IMG/M metagenome (GOLD analysis project Ga0210409, IMG submission 161649) | Forest soil microbial communities from Barre Woods Harvard Forest LTER site, Petersham, Massachusetts, United States - Inc-BW-H-17-M | ecosystem: Environmental > Terrestrial > Soil >...
CGAACAAAGAAGCCAGGACTGGCGAACAATAACTGGCTGCATCGCGGCCGGCCTTCCATACGGGTTTGCCGCTGGTCGCCTCATAGGCCAAGAGCGTTTTTTCGTGCTCTTCTCCGCCCGTCACTACCACCAATTCTTTCGCCAGCAAAGGGGAACAGCTTTTGCCCCAGGTGAGGTTGGACAGGTGATTTTCGAGCAAAACTTCACGGGACCAAATCAACCCGCCGGTCGCTTCCTCGAGGCAATCCAGGATGCCCGATGCGCCCATGGCGTAGACCCGTCCCTGGTGAAGAGTCGGCGTGGCCCTGGGCCCATCCCCGCCCAGCATCTCGCTGAAACGAACGCGATTGGTATGCGCCCACAGCGCACGGCCGTTTTGTAATTCGTAGCAGACGATCAGCTCATCTTCGCGCCGTTGTTCCTGGGTGACGGCATGTTGGCCGGAAACGGCGAAGGCCGACCAACCTAAGCCGATCGGCTGACGCCACATGAGTTTGGGGGACGAGCGTTCCCAGTCGCGAGCCAGCGGAATACCGCTGAGCACCCCCGAACGATCCGGGCCCAGAAACTGGGGAAAGTCACTCTCCCTTAACGCTATCGTTGTGGCTGCTTGGTTTGGCGACGCAGCCTCTGGTTGCAGCATCAACGGGCGTGCCGCTCCTTCTCGTTTGGGCGTCCATTTCCAGACCAGTCGCGGAATCCCGGAGCCGCCGATGGATCCTTCGACCCGGGTAAACCGGTCAATGCCGAAATAGAGACCTACCAGACAGCCGGTGCTGGTCAGGAGGAGCGCCCAGCGGGTTCTCTGCGGAAGCCCGGTAAAAAAGATATACCACAGGCCGAGTAACAGGACTGTCAACAGGCCAATGCCAATCAGGACTGGCTCCAGGAAAGCAATCTCGCGAAACCGCAAGTAGGCGGAGGTTCCCACCGCCAGGAGGATCATGGTCGCAGGAATCCACCCGCGCATTCGACGACGGTTGGAATTCTGGCTCATGTCGAACCGAGTCTGCCACAGGTTGCGCGCGATGCAATCGCTGTCCGTAACGGTGAGGGTCAGCCTGGTTCTTTTTCGCTCAGAGATAGGGTTGGAGCTGGGTGGGTGTCTCGCAAATAGATGGTCGCATTTTTAACATGAGGAAACAGAGAAAACAGAGATCTTGTCTTAAGATCTTGTCTCAGCGTCCTCTGTTTTCTCCTGTTCAAAATAACTTCAGTCGTTTGTGAGACGCTACACTAGCTCGGATATCTCACGGTGAAGCCTTTACCATTAATGAAATGCAGAACCCGCAACGCGAAGCCCGGTGGATCGGCTGGCTTGGCGAGAACACGGCAGCAGTTTACTGGCTCAAACGGAAAAACTCCTGTTTGCCGGAGATAGGATTGGTCACTACGTTCTGCCCGTTGACGATGACTGGCACAGGAGAAACGGTGGTCCAGATTGCCGATGAACGAAGGTTGGTGGTGGACTCCAAGGTGAAGCCCCCGGCACTGGTTGACCAGGTCAATACCGCGTGTGCTGTTGAAGCCGTAAGGGTCAGCTTGGGTCGGGCAATCACTGTCAGAATCGCAGGCGCGCTCGTCACACTTCCTCCTGCGTTGGAAACAATCACGGAATAGCTGGCCGCATCCGCAGACGACACGTTGGTCAAAGTCAAAGTCGAACCCCTCTGCTGTGCAATGGCATTGGTAGCCTTCAGCCACTGATAGCTCAACGGCGCGGTGCCCGTTGCGAGCACGCTGAAAGTAGCTGTACTCCCGGCGATATTCGTCCGGCTCAATGGCTGGCTGCTGATTTGCGGTGCGCTGACTGGCGTCAACGCAAGACTGAACAGCATGCCCTGGCTCCAACTGCCGCCAAGCTGTGATGTCCCATACAGGGTGTTGCCCGATATTATCAATCCGGCGTTAGGACCGCCTCCGTTGGTGCCGCCAGTGAAATTATAGAGGGTCTTAAAATCCGTGCCATCGGTTTTGACAGAAAACACTGTGCCATTGCCCAAACTGCCTCCTGACGTCGCCGTTCCGTAAAGGGTGGTGCCTGATAGAATCAAGTCGCTAGTGGGCCAACCTCCATCGCTGTTTATAAAGGGGAGGTGACCGCCTCCGCCTGCGGAAAAACTGTGCAAGACGGTGAAACCCGTGCCATCGGTGTTGAGGGCGAAGACCGTGCCATTGCCCCAGCTGCCGCCTCGCTCTGCCGTCCCATACAGGGTGCTGCCCAATAACACCAATCGTGCAAACAACGGATAAGCTCCGTCGCTGCCGTTGAAACTATGCAAGGTCGTAAACCCCGTGCCATTAGTGTTGATGGCAAACACTGTTCCACTGTTCGCGCCTACGTTACTTTCCGTTGTGCCATATAGAATGTTGCCCACGAGAATCAATCCGGCCGTCGGCGCACCCCTGAGAGCGTCTGCACTAAAACTATGCAAGGTTGTAAACCCGGTGCCATTGGTATTCACCGCGAACACCGTACCTTCGTTCCCAGTGCCGCTAAAAGGCACTGTTCCATACAGAGTGTTGCTCGATAAAATCAATCCGGCCCATGGAAAAGCCCCCTCGCCGAAGCCATCAAAACTGTGCACATTGGTAAAGCTCGTGCCATTGGTATTAACGGCGAAGACCGTGCCGTAGCCCCAGCTGCCTCCTCGACTCGCCGTCCCATACAGAGTGTTGCCTGATAAAATCAATCCCGCCAACGGCCCAGCTCCATTGCTGCCGCCGGTGAAGGTATGCAGGACCGTAAACATGCTGCCATTAGTGTTGACGGCGAAGACCGTGCCGCAGTTCGAACCGCCGCCAGAATACGTTGTTCCATAGAAGGTGTTGCCGGATAAAATCAGTCCAGCAAACGGCTCAGCCCCGTCGCTGCCGCCGGTGAAGGAATGCAGGATTGTAAACGTGGTCGTGAAGGTCTGCGCCGTCGCCAAACGGTCCTGCATCGTGCCGAGGCCTACCGATAGTTCAGCCAGGAGAAACAGATTTTTAATGAATTTCTTCATTCATTTATCCTCTTCAGGCCTCTTGCATTAGCCAATCGCTGCCTTAACCGCAAAAACTGCTCTGAGCTCGCGATGGCACGTAAGGCCGACGAGCACCATGCCCAGAAGAAAGGGGTTTTCAACGCTCGTTTTCATGGATTTGTTTGCTTAGTTTATCACAGGGCGGCCTGGGTTGTCTGTAAGTGAACGATGGATCCTTTTGTGCGGAAATTCCTGACAAGCCGCTTTAGCCAGATTAGAGCTTCAACCAGCCTTTGAGCGCGGCTTCCACGTCGCTAATGACGCGGGCGTCAAACTTTCCTGGAGCTTTGCGGACGAATTCGGCGAACTTCACCGGCTGGATGCTCTGGACGTTGATGTAGCTTTGCTCCCGCAACCACGGCACGCGGGGCAAGGTGACCTCGTAAGGTGTGTCCTAAAATTGTTTGGTGATCAAAACCACGCTGGCCAGCGCCAGTCGGGAATCGGTTTGAGCCGCCAACACGAGCGCATAACGCATTTTGCCAACCATGCCCAAGTCAATGAACCAAACTTCGCCGGGCTGTGGCACAGTTCTCATGCCTAAAACTCATCAGCCAGCTTAGTGCGGCGAGCGGCAGTGCTCAAAACCTCATCTTCCGGGCTGTCTGCTAGGACAGGGAACGGGATTGCCCGGCGCTTAATGATCTGTTTGTAAAACAGTTCCAATGCGGCCCGTGGCTTCAGTCCAATCTCCTCCAAGACGGCCTCAGCTTGGCGTTTCAGTTCGGGGTCAATACGGCCCTTTACTTGGTTCCCCGTCCTGGGATCCCGCCGGATGCACAACTCCAACTTGGCCTTGGTTGCATTGCGGTTCCATGACCTTACTGCTTGGGTCACCAGTGATTTGAATTACTCTTGGGCGGACGTCACGATGATTGTCAATTGTATTGTTAAGATGTGACCCCGTTTAGACCCCGGTACTGGGACCGGGCGGCCACTGAGAAGCGCAGCGACCACGACCCGGACGCGACGGTCGGGCTGCTGCTCTCGAAGGACCCTCAAGGCGTCTACTACGTGGAAGACGTGCGCAAGATGCTCGCCTCTCCGCACACCGTTGAGCAGGCGATGCGGAACTGTGCCCAGCAGGATGGGCGGGCGACCACCATTGCCTTCATGCAAGACCCCGGCTGGGCTGGGGTGGCCGAAGCGCAGGCAACCGCCCGGGCGCTAGATGGTTTTGACGTGCGGTTCGCGACAGCGAGCGGGGACAAGGAGACCAGGGCCAAGCCTGTTTCAGCTCAGGCCGAGGCCGGCAACGTCAAGCTGGTGCGCGGGCTCTGGAACGACCAGTTCTTGCGGGTGCTGGAGAACTTCCCGAACGGGCGCCATGACGACGAGCTTGACGCGTTGAGCGGTGCCTACGAGCGCCTTGCCGATAGCTCCTCAGGCGCCTAGACCGCCGAGGCCGTGAAGCAGTCCAGCGTCGGCGGCAACGACCCGAGGGTGAGCCCGCCTCGGGTCTTCGTGCCCCGCTTCTCGCAGCATTACGACCGGAATTGTTTCACAAGCCGTTTTGGGCGGGAGAAGACGCCAGAGGAGAGAGGAATCCCTGTCATCACGCCGTCGACGCGAGGTTGAGGTCGAGATAATCCATGAAGATAGTAGTAGAACCGAAAGCGCAAATCACAGGAAAAATTGGTAGTGGCTTAATTTAGGCCATCCCAAACCTTGACGAGAACCTTTAAGGAGGCGACCAATGAACCAATGGAAAGGCGCTAATGTTGTTAGTCTCAAGGAAAATAAACCCAGTGGGTTGGAGGCTATCACCAAGAATACTTTTTGGCTCGATGAATTTCGCTGTGTGTATTTTTCCCAAGGTGTCTTGGATTCGCAATCGGAGGTGTTGGATGGTCGGGGTCTGAGCATTGACACATATCCACCCCTGAACAGTTTCGTGAGAACCAATGTTTTTTCCAAACAACTCATCTCTGAGGTTCTGTTCAAATCTCACATGTCTGGCCGTTGTGAGTGTGTGAGTAACCCAAAACAGTTGCTTATTTCGCAGTCGAAGGTCGATTTGCGGCAAAGGAATCCAATGCTTTGTGGAGTTTTCGTCGCTTTCGATGACAAAGGACTCAATCATCGTGGGTGTATCCTTGAGATTAGTAAGCTGAATGTACATAACAGATGGAATTATGAATAATCGGTTATCGGACTCAGCCATAAACAACAGGGCAGGATGCTTGATGTCGTATTTAAGCACTATTTGGCAAACCGCTTCAAATTCTTCTGGTGGCTTTTCGACGGCAACAGCCACCATCGAGGCTGCTAATACAACAGAGAAAGCGCAGAACGATTTCCAAATGACGGCGGTCTTAGTTGGCCAGATTTCTACTGCGCCAGCAGGCAATGTGGCAAAAAACATCAATGCTCCCACGATACGCATCGTCACGCCAAAATTTTTATAGCCGTACTCCTTAAAATGATCACCTATAAGCCAACATCCAGTAGCAACTCCACCAAGAACAACAATCTTAATAAAGAGGACAATGAGCAGTTTACCGACAGAATTGGTGTTGTTCGTGGGCAGATTATTATCTGGTTCGTTGCCATTTTCCTTGGAGGGCTTTTGGGCGGTCTCTGCCTTAGCCTGTTCTTCAAATGAGTCAGATTGCATTTGACATCTTCCTAATGCGTGCAATTTTCAAATCGCTTTGGGTGCGTAAGTTAATCGGTCAAGCCCGTGGCCTTCACACTCCCGGATTGCGAGTTCGAGGCTCGCGCCGCCGGTGCCGAAGATGAGTGCATCGTTGCTTTGTCTTCCCTACAACAGTAGGCTGCTTGGGAACAGCTTATTCCAGACACTCGCACGCTTCTCGTTGGCCGTTTCTGATAGGAATTTCTCGAAGCCTTTTACAGTGAAAAAATGAAAGTGAGAGAATCTGAAGAATTGTTCATTCGGGGGCTCCGTGAGCGAAATCCGGCGACCAACGAAATACTCACAGTTGTCCATTTGTGTCGGTAAGTTCGCCTTTCCATCTTTGTCGTGCTGAACCACCCACAACGAGCCATCAGGCACAACGACCACCGGGAGGACAGCCGAGTACACCCTACACGCCGGTGGGGCGCACTGGCTTGCTTCCTCGACCAAACCAACGCTCGAAGCAATCGCCTGAGCCCATTTGTCGTAAACATCAGAGTCGGAGTCGCCCCTTATGCCCCCCTTGTCGTCCCTTTTTATACGGACCGCCTTCTTGCCAACAAGGTCGTGAGCACGGTAGAAGCTCGGGACGCGCTGTAATTTAAAAGAGCGCTCGGGTAGAGGCTTTCCGATTCGCTCGTCTATGTGCCCTGGACCTTTTGAGACGACGACATCATGAAACGACTCCCCTTCCACCCGAGGCACCGCGGAAACGACTAAGGGCGATTCGGGGTCCAGATTCTTACATTCCACGGCTAGTGCTAACTGCTCTCGTCTTTCGCCTCCTCCCTTAGTCAGCGAACATCTCCAATCAAACTGCCTTGGTTTATCTGTAACCGAATCGTCGTATGTGCCGCCATGCGAGAGTTCTGTCTTCTGCTCAATATGGAAAGAATCCGAGAACTGCAGCCACAGCTTCCGGATCACTGCCCCTACCCGCAGCTCATAACCGAAATCGTCCCGTTTCGCCATTTCCGTTTGTATGTCAGCAGCAGAAATTGGCATTGCGTTACCGACTCTATCTTGAAGGATGTTCACCGCAAGTTCCTAATTGAAGGCTTGGGTCATCGACGGCGTGCGGAGCAAAATTCAACTTGCGCCGTGGTGCCGCCAGCGCAGAATCCAACTGTGCCGCCGAATCCCTCCGTGCTGACCTGGGTCCAAGTCGTTGACGACGTCGTCAAAATCGGCCTCGGCGCGCTCGTCGCCGGCCTGTTCGCGTGGCTCGTCGCTAGGCACGGGAGCAAGAGCGCAATCCAGAAGCTCCAGTTCGAGCGCCGGTCCAAAATCCTTTCCGATGTTGCGCAGACCTACGAGGCCTATTTTCAAGCATTCTATAAATTCCACCGGCAAGTGGTAGGTCTCAGCCAGCTCGGACCGAACCGGGAGGCCCTCGTACTTTTGGCGAACGCACCAGCCTCGCGCCAATTCTTTGAAGATACTTGGTCTCAGAAAAGGGAGCTCGACGAGAAACTAAGGGAGATATTCACAGCCCAATCTCAGCTAATGCTCTTAGGGGAGGCCAAGTCTGGCGAGGCCGCGAAAGGTCTCGTGAGGGCGATTGCTGATGCGCTCCAGAGCCTCGGCTGGGACGGTTACGCGTGCAAGTCAACTCTGGTACAAGAAATCGCAAACCCCGTGACTGCCGCTCGCGAATCCTTCTACAAAGAAATGAGACTGGCCTTCGACCGTTCCGTCTAAGCCGCCAGCACTTTGCACAAGGACGTTGCAGAAGCAAAAGCGCAGCTAGGCGCAGAGCAGCGGCCAGCCCGGGAAGGGCAGGGGATGGTTTTCAGCGTTTAGAGCGTTTATAGCGTAATTATCTCTAAAGGTTTCTTTACCTCAGTTAATGGCGAATAAGCTACTTTTTAAGCTACTTCCGCTCTCCCGGTGAAGCTCTCAATGGCGCAGGCTCCGAATGGTGAAAAGTGGGTTTTGGGCCGTGGCTACCGAGCTAAACTCGAGTTGCAATTTAACGCAATACCTCCCAATGAAATCGCTCGGTTTAATATTTTAAGTCCGTCTGCCATTTCGCCACAGCGGCGTTTCCAACGGGCACGCAGGGGATTTTCGCAGACGGCTTAAGCCGGCGCAAGGCGGCGATGGATGATGAGGATCGGGACGCATCTGAACACCTCCCCCGGGCGCGCGGGCATTCCCGTCCGAAACAATTCCCGGCCTGCACGCCGATCCAGGTTCCTTACTGAAGCTGCAGTTCGGCCTGGTGTCTCACTACCAGGTTTTGCAGGCGTTTGCTCGATTGTGCCGGTGCACGGAGCCATACGAAGGTGAAGGCTGCTAAAGTGCTCGAAATGGAAATTGCCGCCCACATCCATTTCAACCTGGTCAAGGCCTGTGTGATCTCCAACGGCCTCTGCGGATGAGCAGTTCCCATCTGACATACGGCAATAGTCGCAAACACACCGATAATGGCCGCAACGATCATAACTTCTACGAGGGCGAATCCTGCTTTGTTCGAAATTTTAGTTTTCATGTCTAGTTTCTTTCTTTCGCTACGGCGTGAACGCTGCAGGCGGCGGATTATTATTATTACATGTCTGTTCACTACATTGCCGACTGCAACCGCAGTTTTGATTATAGCAGTCTGCGTACCATTCTTGGACACTGTAAGGACGGGCTTTGGCCAGTTTCAGGACAACTCAGCAGCCGATCCTGAAAGGCGACTTCCAGTCATTAGAGATTGTCTGATAGCGTGTTACGCAAAAACAGCCATTCCACTCATCCGTCAAGGCTGCGCGCACGATTCGATCTGAACCTATTTCTGTGTGATCCCTAATCGGGCCACGAGCCGAGTTCTGTCCGAGCCGGTTGGCTGAAGTGCCTCGCGGTCAGGAAGGGTTCTGAGTTGCCGTGAATGGGTCGGTCGCGCATTTTCGCATAATCGATTGTGGCAAAACTTGCCAAATGCGGGACCGACCCCTTACGGGGACCCCTTACGGGGTCTTCATCAAGGCTGGGGCGTGTTCAGCGGCAGGCGATAGCACGCCGCCTCATGGTCATTTGGAATTCTGCCGCATGTAGCTTCAGGCTCCATACTCTTTGAGAACCGCCACAGTCTCAGGCGAGCCGGACTTGAGTGCGTACATCAAAGGCGTGTTGCTGTCGCCGGCAGGGGTCCCAGTTGCTGGGGCACCGGCTTCAAGCAACCGGCGGCAAAAGGCCGCATGTCCCCCCTTGGCTGCGCCAGCCAGCGCCCAGAGTAGATTGCCAGCATCAGGATTTTCGCTTAGCAAGAGAGACACCGCCGCTTCGTCGCCCAGGAGAGCCGCGCCTTCTATTTTTAAATGCAGACGAGGCCTCAGAACATTATCGAGGTCCGCTTCTCCAGTTGGGTAGCAAAGCGCATTCCACGGGCTCCCGGCGTCGAGCAACATTTGGACAACGCGCGCAAATTCGCCTTCGGGATGCCGCTTCTCAACCAGGCAATCATGCATCGCGAAACCCAAGGGTGTGGCGTGGTAAGCTGGGTCGACGATATCAACCGGGTGCCCTCGTTGAAGAAGCAGTTCCACAAGGGAGGCCGCACCGGCCCAGGCCGCATTGTGGAGCGCAGTGTAGCCGTGGCTCGTTTCCGAGTGCGTTAAGGGAAACCCAAGGTCGAGCATGAGCTTGACGGCATCGTAGTTCAGGTTGGTTTCCCAGCAATATCGTGCCAGGAGTTCCAGATCGACGCTCGGGAGCGAGGCTACGAGACCAGGGTTCCGCGCGGCAATTGCTACTGCGTCCTCGCGCCGGGCGAGCACGCACGACACCAGGAAGCGTATTGTGGTGTCGCTTTTCTCAAACAAGTAGTCGAACAAAGCCGTGTGCCCCTTCAGCAGTGCGACCTGGTGCGGGTAGCTGTTGAACGCCAAGGTCCACTGATAAATTGTGCCACCGCGATGTTTGTGGCCGATCGGTGGGAATTCAGGCGCTTTGCCGATTCGATAGGACAGGCAGGTGCAGTCCGCGGCGACGATTTTTCCCGCGAGGGCACGGTCGCCCAGCGCCGCGGCAAGAAAGATATCGGGCGCCGCCCCGTGCGCCAGCAACAGTCGCGACACTTCGGGGGCGTCACCAATTAACCATTGGGCGGGCGTCGATTCGTGGTCTTCGTCACGGGCGTCCACGCGGGCGCCTCGCTTCAAGAGGAGCCTGGCTGTGGCGCAATCCCTGGAGAAATGCAGCGGTGTGCAACCATCGCAGCCCTTGGCGTCGATGAGCGCGGGATCCGCGTCCAACATTTCCTCCAAATGATCGACCAGCCCGAGCCCCGCGGCGGCGTGGGCCGTGAGCCGGGCGCCGCGTTCTACCAGGAATCCTGCGACCGCCTGATCCACGCGGCGCAGGCCCATGCCCGGGCCCCACCATTTGCTGACCGCTTCGGTGTCACCGCCAAGAGCCATCAGACGCTCGGCCATATCTACAGTGCGCGCCAGAGTCACTGCTGGGCGCGAGTCTGGACTGCTTAGAAGCTCCGGATGTGCGCGGATAGCTGCATCAACTGCGGAGACATCATCCGACTCGAGCGCGTGGCGAAGGAGATTCCTGGCGTCGTTAGACATGGCAGAGTCACTTTACGTCATTCGGGTCCAAGCGCTACCATTGGACCATTGGACCATTGGACCATTGGACCATTGGACCATTGGATCGACCTGTGAAATGGGTCGGTCCCGCATTTTCGCTTAATCGATTGTGGCAAAACATGGCACAACGCGAGACCGACCCTTCACACTAAGGCTGGGCGGCGCTGTCGTAGAACTTTCCCAAGTCGGCGCGAAACGCCTTCCGCGCGTCGGGATTCAAATAGACCATGTGACCGGAGGGGTAATAACTGAAGGTCAAATTGTTGCGCAGGGTTGGATCCAGTTCGGCGCCATTGAGGTCGCGCTCGGTTTCGAAAAACGGGGTGGCCAGATCGAAATAGCCGTTGGCGGAAAGGACTTTTAACCCCGGGTTTTCACGTATGGCTTGGGCGAGATCGTCCACCGTGTAGGGCAGGGGAAATGGCCTCGTCGCGCCCATATACTCAGGCAACTTGTGCTTCATGTCCCAGGCCCGGTTGGCCTCGACATTGCGGACCTGATAGGGGGTGTCGAGGCTGTAGTTCAACTCCTCGGCCAGGTAGCTGTTGAAGGCGGCAGTGAAGGCGCCCATGACAGCGGTGGAGGACGGATCGGAGGTGGGTTCTTCGCCCGCGGCATCAAAATCAATGCCCTCGAACCGGCCGTCGTAGCGCCCGAGGGTGCGGCGTTCGTCACGCAGCAACTCCTTGCGAAACCGGCTCGGATTCACGCGGAGATTCGCTTGTTTCAGGTAGGACACGCTCAGGCCGGTGAATTCGTGCAAGCGGCCGGCTTCGACGTCCACTTGCGCCGCGGGCAGCGCGTGGCCTTTGGCCAGGGCCTGCGCGTATTCGCCGGAAGCGAAATCGCGCGCCTGCTGGAGAAACACACCCAGGTCGGCGGGCTTTTTGGGTAGTTTATTGTGGAACCACGCAATAGCGGCGTAACTGGGCAGCGTGTTCACGAACCCTTCGTCCAGCCCCGGCGAGCGCTTCGCAAAATTCAGGATCGAAGAGAGCAGCACCACGCCGTTGAAGTGCATCCCCTGCTGCTGCAAATGATAGACCAATGCGGCCGAGCGGGGGGTGCCGTAGGATTCGCCAAAGAGAAATTTGGGCGAGTTCCAGCGGTGGTTGACGGTGACGTAACGGGTGATGAATTTGCCAAAGGCTTCCACGTCGCCGTCCACGCTCCAGAAGTTGGTTCCTTCGCCCTTGCCCACGAGCCGGGAAAAGCCGGTGCCGACGGCGTCAATGAAAACCAGGTCGCTCCGGTCCACCAGGCTGTCGCCGTTGTTCAGCACGTGGTAGGGCGCCGGCTCGGTCGGCTGGGCGTTGGCGGTCTCAACGATGCGCGGGCCAAACGAACCCATGTGAAGCCAGATGGTCGAAGAGCCGGGACCGCCATTGTAGAAAAACGTCACCGGGCGGTGGTCCAGGTTCGTTGCTCCGTCACGGGTGTAGGCGGCGTAAAACATGGAAGCGACGGGGTCGTCGCCTTTGCGAATGAGCAGATTGCCTGCCGTGGCCGTATAGGCGATTACCTGGTCGCCGATTTTCACCTGATGATGGGTGACGGAGGTGGCCTCCTTCGGGATTGGCAGTTCCCCTTTCTTGCCGGCAGCGCCTTCATCCTTCGGCGCCTCGTTGGAAGCTTCCTTGTCGGGCGCCTTGCGGTCGCCCGTGTCCGCGGCGAACCCCACCAAGGCGCTGCCGACGGCGATCAGGGCGCCGCATAGCAACCAGGCAAGCCGGCGGGAGACTTTCCGGCCGAGGCGGCTCCACGCCAGCTTGATTGCGGGAATTTGGGAGGCAATCAGCCCAGGTATAGAGCTAAACAGACCGATGGTTGTCGTGGTGGGCATGGCATTAACTAAAGTTGTTTTCGGACTGGCTTACCCGCGCAGTGTTCAGTACAGGCGTGCGCGTGAAAAGCAAATTCAGGATGTACCGCCGCGCCAGCCTCGCCTGTTTCTGGTACCAGCTAAAAATGGTCCGCTTCCCATGCTATGCCGGGTCATTCAACTGGTTGCGGGAAGCTGTTGAATGGATAAACCGATAAACCGCTCTTTACATATAGCCGTCCAAACGTAAAGTAGACCTATTCGAGGGTCGTTCCCGCATTTTCGCATAATCGATTGTGGCGAAACATGCCAAAATGCGGGACCGACCCTGTACGATGTACAAGAATTTCGTGACGGCGGTCACCCAAATTCTAATTTTGCACCGGCCACAAGTTCACGGGTGCCCAAAACTCCGGGTGCGGCTGATTGTCACTGTTCCAGTTAGAGGCTGTTCGCGGCGGGTGCAAATAGTTGCTACGCTTCACCAAAGCCACATGTCCATCACAGAACAGGATATTGTAACCCGGCGAGTGCGGGGGAGGCGTTTCGTTATCGAAAGTCCATGGCGTCATTTTGATGCACCCGGCAATTCCCAGGCCCGCACTCTTAACCGATCGAGCATCCGCAACGGCATACATCTGGCTGGGCGCCAACACCTCTGGCTCTTTCTTCATGTTCTTCGGAAGGTGTCCCAAGCCCAGCTGTAATTGGAAAATGGACCTTGGGCAACCAGACCAGCCAGTGGCAATACCCATATAATTATACGAGTAGCTGATGCCATCAGAATTCGTCACAACTGATTCTATGGAAACGAGGCCCTTATTGGCAATGTAGGTTGGGCAGTTCCATGAGGCATTGGTCCAACTTACTGGATAATAAGGAAGCAATCTATCAAAGCACAATGTGGCGGTGCGTCGTTCCGCCAATGGGGGATAACAGTTGTTGTCCAAGACATACATCTGCAGTCCAAGGCCAATTTGTCTCAAGAGACTTTTGCAGGAATTGCTCCGAGCCTTCTCCCTGGCTCTTGACAGCGCCGGCAACAGCAGCGCGGCCAGGAGGGCGTTGATGGCGATGACCACGAGCAACTCGATCAATGTAAAGGCTCTCGACCTGGGGTGCGGAGTATCAGCCTCTCTGCTTCTCAGAAGTTTCATGTTAACTTGGACAGACGACATGGCCAGCGCTCACGCATCGTTCCTTCCTGTGGTAGAATTATTTGGCCTCAGCGGATGACCTTGCGCACCAGTCGCAGCTTCTTTTGTAACCGAAATTCCCCTCACCCAAACCCTCTCCCCGAGGAGAGGGAGCAGCTACCGTCGCCTTTTGAAATTCCAATGGCCTTGGCAGCGCCGACTGACTGGGGACAATTCTCCCTCTCGCTCTCCCTCGGGGAGAGGGCAGGGGTGGGAAATTGGGAACCGACTTGTACAAAACCTGAGATGCACACGCGGCGCGGCAATATCCGCAATATCCGAAACTGATTGACAATAGCCTCTAATCCTTTACTGTAATAACAGAAGGGAATCTGGCGAATCATCGGCACCTTTGGAGTTATCATCTCGGTGACGTCAGTCCCTTTTCGCCAAATGCACTCGTCGGCGCGTGACAGCAGTATCACGGGCAACGAAGTTGGAAGGTCTCGACCAATTTCCACTGAGGTAGAGACTGCGTCTTCGTGCGTCCATCCGTCTGATGCCAATCCACCCTTCCGGCCCGGTGGCCGTGTGTTCCGATGAAAACTGTCAGGCAATTCAAACTGTCCCGCCGCGACCGCTGGGGCTGCCGCATACGCAACCTCCTCTTGGAACTCATCTTGGCCGGGGTTGCAGTAGGTGGCCATGCCCAGGGTTTAGTGAACTTCATGAACACTGCCGCAACCTTGATCTCCACTCGTACTTCGTGGGGAGGCAACACAGCGATAACCGGCCCTCCCGGCTCGTACTATTTCGCGCTTCTCACGGCGAGCCCAGGTACAACTGATCCCAGCAGGTTCGTATTCAGCGGCGCGTACGCGACGAACCAGTTTCCTGCCGGGTGGATTTGCGGCGGCTCGAATGTTTCCGTGCTTGGCTGGCAGCCCGGAACGGCGAGATCGTTTATGGTGTTCGGTTGGGACGCGAGCGCGGGGCCCAATTTCAACCCTGCGTGGTTGAGCGCATTGCCGTATGAATTTGGGATTTCCAGTGTCGGCAACGGGATCGCGGGCGGATTTGATTCGCAAACGAGTACAAACCTTCCCAGCCTGTCGATCTTCGGTCCCGGCGCCATCAGCAGTGGGTTCAACATCGCTTGGGGATGCCTATCATGTAATCCACCCCAGATCATGGTTCAGCCTCAGGACCAGTCCGCCACGGAGGGTATGAGCGTCCGATTTATGGTAAGCGCGATGCTGACTCCCTCGCTAACATGCCAATGGTTTTGCAACGGAGTCGCCGTCCCCAACGCTACCAATTTCGTTCTGGAACTGGACAACGTCGCCTTGTCGCAGAACGGAAACGCTTATTCCGCGTTCGTCCGCAACCCGTGGGGCTCGGTTGCCAGCGCCACAGCCACACTCACCGTCACCCCGGCACAGGCTTTGAATGTCCGGTCAGTGCCAGGTCTCAGCATCGCGGGACAGCCAGGGACGAGCCTGGACGTCGTGCAGAGTGAGGCCATCGGCAGTTTGGCTACGTGGTCGACCGGGCAGAGCTTAGTTCTCACCAATGCGCGGCAGTGGTGCTTTGACCTCTCTAACTTCGGGTCTCAGAGGTTCTATTCCACGGTGCAGAGTTCGACCTACGGCCCAGGTCCAACCCTCGAAATCCACATGGTTCCGGCCATTACGTTAACCGGCGGGATCGGCAGCCAAATTGAGCTCGAATACATCAACCAATTTGGATCGACCAACGTCTGGGTTCCGATAGCAACCGTGTTGTTGACCAATTCCTCTCAGCTTTATTTCGACACTTCTGCGATAGGCCAGCCGCCCCGTTTTTACCGGGCAGTTCCACAATAAAAGGGCTCGAATCCTGAAGGGATCGGTTCCGTGACAGCGGTAGTTTAGAAGTCCGGCCGGGCCGCCAGTGAGGAATTCCGTTTTCTTCAGCGGCGTCTTCTTCCCCAATTCAGATTCCAACATCTTCTTCCTTCTTCAACCGGCGTGTTCTTCCGGT
>Ga0210409_10004386_pt1 | contig 15231 bp, 11 predicted proteins | sample IncBWH17MmetaG_FD_161649 | JGI IMG/M metagenome (GOLD analysis project Ga0210409, IMG submission 161649) | Forest soil microbial communities from Barre Woods Harvard Forest LTER site, Petersham, Massachusetts, United States - Inc-BW-H-17-M | ecosystem: Environmental > Terrestrial > Soil >...
CCCTGCACCAGATCACCGTCAGCATGATGGCGCCCAGCGTCACGTGCAGGCCGTGAAATCCGGTCAACATGAAAAATGTGGAGCCGTAGATTCCGGTGCCGAGTTGCAGGCCCAATTCGGTGTAGGCCTCGTGATACTCCTTCGCCTGCATATAGACGAAGGCAAAACCCAGCAAGAAAGTCGCGGCCAAAAAAATCTTCAGGCGCGTCCGATGTCCGCCGAGCAGCGCCTCGTGCGCGATCGTGACGGTGACGCTGCTCGACAGCAGGATTGCGGTATTCAGCGCGGGCAATCCCAGAGCCGGCACGGTCTTGAACGTGCCATCGGCGCGGGGAGATATGGCCGCCGGACCGTTGCTCGGCCACACGCCATCGAAATTGGGCCACAGCAGCTTGTTGAAGATTTTCACGCCGTCGCCGGCAAGCCAGGGCACCGCCAGATTGCGCGCGTAGAACAAGGCGCCGAAAAATGCGGCGAAGAACATCACTTCGGAGAAAATGAACCACATCATTCCCATCCGGAACGAGCGGTCCACCGCCAGGTTATAGAGACCCTGCTGGTTTTCGCCGATGACGGTGTGGAACCAAAATATGAACAGCAACGCCAGCATGCTAAAGCCGGGAAGCAGAGCCCACGCGGGCAGCCAGCCATTGAGAGTGGCTACCGCGCCGGACATCAACGTGAACAGCGTTATGGATCCATACAGGGGCCACGGACTGCTGTGTGGGACGTAGTAGTGACTTGCTTCCGCGTGCGCTTGCGCCATATCTGGTCTCTGCGTTAACTCAAGGCTGTGATGTAGATTGCGTCGTATCGTAGAACGTGTACGCCAGGGTGAGCTTGTCGACGTTGGCCGGCAACTGCGGGTCCACTATGAAGCGCACGGGCATATCCCGGCCTTCCCCAACGGCGAATCTTTGCGGACTGAAGCAAAAGCACTCGGTCTTATGAAAATACTTCGCCGTGCCGTTGGGCGAAATGCTGGGAACGGCCTGAGCCACCGAAGCTCCCGAAGTCAAATTCCTCGCAAAGAACTCAGTGCCATAGAGCTTGCCCGGATGAATGCGCATCGACGCGACCTTCGGCCGAAATTCGAAACTGCCGACCGACGCGGGCGCGGCGATGAATTCGACGGTGACCTCCCGGTTCGGGTCGATCGCTTCACGCGCCACGGATGGCGCGGCTTTGGCTTCCGCGTTGCCGATGCCGGTTGCCCTGCAAAACACGTCGTACAACGGCACCAGGGCCCAGCCAAATGCGAAGCTGCCCGCGGTCATGAGCAGCAGCCCCAGGATCAGTTTGCGGTTGGCGCGCTCTTTACCCATCAGCGGTGGCTGCGAAAAACCGCCAGTGCGATGAATCCAAAATAAAACGCCAGCGCCAAAGACGTCAGACCAACAACGGCGTTTCTAATCCTGCGTCGACGCTGCGGATTTGTCGTCGCACTCATTTGACGTCAGGTGCCGTTGTAAAGCTGTGATAGGGCGCCGGCGAGGGCAGCGTCCACTCCAAACCCGTGGGGAGCGCGCCGTCCCAAACCACGGCGCTGGCTTTCTTGCCGCCGCGCACGCATTGAATGATCACGATTACAAACAGAATCTGGGAAAGCCCGAAACCAAAAGCGCCGATGGAGGACACCATATTCCAATCGGTGAATTGCACGGCGTAATCGGGTATGCGCCGCGGCATGCCTGCCAATCCCAGGAAGTGCTGCGGAAAGAACAGCAAGTTGACGAAAATCGTCGACAGCCAGAAATGCGCCTTGGCCAGTCCCATGCTGTACATGTGGCCGGTCCACTTCGGAATCCAGTAGTACACCGCCCCCATGATGGCAAACACCGCGCCGGGTACCAACACATAGTGGAAGTGTGCGACCACGAAGTAGGTGTTCTGATACTGGAAATCGGCCGGCACCAGCGCAAGCATGACCCCGGAAAAGCCGCCTATCGTGAACATGAACAGAAACGCAAGCGCAAACAGCATGGGCGGTTCGAAAGACAAGGAGCCGCGCCACATCGTCGCCGTCCAATTGAATACCTTCACGCCGGTCGGCACCGCGATCAGCATGGTGGACATCATGTAGAACATTTGCGCGGCCAAGGGCATGCCATCGACGAACATATGGTGGCCCCAGACGATGAACGATAGAAACGCAATCGACGCGATGGCGTAGATCATCGAGGTTGCGCCGAACAGCGGCTTACGGGAAAACGTCGGCAGGATCTCCGAGATGATGCCAAATGCCGGCAAAATCATGATGTAGACCTCCGGATGTCCGAAGAACCAGAAGATATGCTCGAACATCACCGGGTCGCCGCCGCCGGCTGCATTGAAGAAGCTGGTATTGAAGTAATGATCCGTCAGCAGCATGGTCACCCCGCCGGCGAGCACCGGCATCACCGCAATCAACAGGTAGGCGGTGATCAGCCAGGACCAGCAAAACAAGGGCATTTTCAGCAGATTCATGCCCGGGGCACGCATGTTCAGGATGGTCACGATGACGTTGATTGCGCCCATGATGGAAGAAGCGCCCATCATGTGAATGGCGAAGATCAGCATCGGAAAACTATCGCCGGTCTGCAACACCAACGGCGGATACATGGTCCAGCCGCCCGCCACCATACCGCCGGGCACGAAAAATGTGGACAGCAACAAGGTAAACGCGAACGGCAGAATCCAAAAGCTGAAATTGTTCATGCGCGGCAGCGCCATGTCGGGAGCGCCGATCTGCAGCGGAATCATCCAATTCGCCAAGCCGACGAACGCCGGCATGACCGCACCGAAAATCATGACGAGGGCATGATTGGTCGTCATTTGATTGAAACGCTCCGGATCGATGAGCTGCAGCCCAGGCTTGAACAGTTCGGCGCGAATGACCATGGCCATCGCGCCGCCGATGAAAAACATGATCAAGCTGAACACCAAGTACATGGTGCCGATGTCTTTGTGGTTGGTGGCGAACAGCCAGCGCTTGATGCCGGCCGCCGGCTGATCGTGGTGCTCGAGATGCTCGAGGTGATCGCTGGGGTGCGCGGTGCTGCTCGCGTGAACATTGGCCATGATCGGTAGCTCTGTAATAAGGTGCGTTTCGTTTAGTTCGGCAATGCTTGCGCGGAGCGAGCGGTGCTGCGATCCGCGATGCGGTCATCCGCGGGGCTGCCAGCGGCCGCAACGGCCTCAGCGGGCTTCGCGGCCGCTTTCTGTTCGCCCACCCACTTCTTGAACTCATCGGGAGTCCGGACGTCCACGACAATGGGCATGAATCCGTGATCGCGGCCGCAGAGCGCTGCGCATTGGCCGCGATAGATGCCTTCCTTGCCGGGATCGATCCTGAACCACAATTCATTGACGAAGCCCGGCACGACCGAGCGCTTGGCGCCGAAGTCGGGAACCCACCATGCGTGGATGACGTCCTGAGAGGTCAACAGCAATCTCACCTTGGTGCCGCTGGGAATTACCAGGGGCTTGTCGACCTCCAGCAGGTAATTGGGCACCGTGTTGGGATCGATTCCGGAGTGCAACTGGCGCGCAAAATTGGAATCTCGGGCAAGCGTAGAAAAGAAATCGATGCCCTCGGCGGCATCCATGTACTGGTATTCCCACTTCCACTGATATCCGGTCACGCGAATCGACAATTCGGAATTGCGGGTATCCTCCATCTTGAGGATGATTTTCGCCGCCGGAATGGCCATCACGATCAGGATCACCGCCGGGATGATGGTCCAGATGATCTCCACCTGAGTGCTGTGCGACATGGTGGTATCGGCAACTGCGCCTTGGGAGTGGCGAAATTTCAGCAGCGAATAAATCATCGCGCCGAATACCACCGCCGCGATGCCGACGCAGATCCAGAAAGCCTCCATGTGCAAACCGTAGATGTCGCGGCTTATCTCGGTGACGCCCAGCGGCAGGTTGAAGCCATTCGACGTGTTGGCGCCGGCCCGCGCCGCCAATCCAAATGCGGCCAAGCAGAGCGCTCGCGCAAAGCCGAATTTGCGCGCTCGGGCAGCGCGGCGGCCATCATAGCCACTGGTGACTGTCATCGAAACGAATCCCCTCAGTTCGCAAACAAGCGGGCGGACTGCGAAGTCTAACCTTCGCCCACTGCCTCGCAAAGCGGCGGCGCGTCCCAGGCCCAAAATGGACGTTCCGGCCAAGCCCGCAAGGATAACTGAAGCTCGAGCGCCGCGGTGTATCCGCGAGATTCCTAGGTTTCGCGCCGCGCGCGCAATTGACGCTTGAGATCTTCGAGCGACACGCCGGCCTGCTGCGGATTGCTGCGCCGCCCAGGTTCGGCGGGTGCCCAGGCGTGTGCAAACACCACTTCATAGGTCGCCGGCAGCCGGCCGTCCTGGCGAAATTTCTCATACGCTGCCTGCATCGCAGCGAATTGGCGCGGGGTAGTGAGGCCCTTGGCGCGCCCCGCCGTGGCATTGTGCGCGCCGAGCGCCTTAAGATCCGCGGCCAGCGCGCGCACATCCAGATACTTGAGCGTGATGCGCTCGACATCGAGGACCGGTGCGGCGAAGCCGCTGCGCACCAGCGCATCGCCCAGATCATGCATATCGAAGAATTGGTGCACATGGCTGCGCGCATCCACCTGCACCCAGGCCGCACGCAGCTCGCGCAGGGTATCCGGGCCGAAAGCGCTGAAGCTCAAGAGACCCTGCGGCGCGAGCACGCGGCGGAATTCCGCGAACACGGCGTCCGGATCGCACCACTGCAGCAGCAGATTGCTCACGATCAAGTCAATGCTGCCGTCCTTGAGCGGCAGACGCTCGGCATCTGCGCACACGCGGGCAAAGGGGCGCAGCCACGACTGCTGCCTTGCCGCCGCGCACAGCATGCCGCGCGATGAGTCCAACGCGATCACCAGCGCTCGCGGATAGCGGCGCTTGAGCGCGCGACTCCCGTGGCCGGTGCCGGCGCCGGCGTCCACGACCGCGCGCGGTGCCATCGACGTCAATTCCAGCCGCTCCAATAAAGTTTGGCGAATTTCGGCGTGCAGGACGGCCGCCGCATCGTAACTTGCGGCCGCGCGATCAAAGGAGCGCCGCACGCAACGGCGCTGCAGTGAGTACGTTCCGATTTCATCGCTCATCATGAGTCTATAGGGCGAATTGGTATTCCAGCAGAATGCCAATGAATACCGACATACCGACATATTGGTTGTTGAGGAAGGCGCGAAAACACGCGTCGCGCTCGCGCGCGCGGATCAACCAAAGTTGGTAGATGAAAAAAAGCGCGCCCGCCGCCAAGCCGCTCTCGTACCAGTGTCCCATGCGGAGAATTTTTCCCACCAGATACAGCGTCAGCAGCGTCATGGCTTGCAGCACGGCGATGATATGCCGATCCGAATCGCCGAACAGAATGGCGGTCGAACGCACGCCAATCTTGATGTCGTCGTCCCTATCCACCATCGCGTAAATTGTGTCGTACACGGTGACCCACAGCATGTTGGCGAGGAGCAATAACCAAGCAACTCGCGGTAGGTGCTCGAGCTGCGCCGAAAACGCCATCGGTATTCCCCAGCCGAAAGTCAGCCCTAAGTACATCTGCGGCACTGACAGGAAGCGCTTGACGAAGGGGTAACTGACGGCCAGAAACCCGCCCGCCACGGCCAGCAGCAGCGTCAATCGATTCAGCTGCAGCGCCAGCACCAGGGCGATGAGCGACAGTATGGCGAAGAGCACCAAGGCTTCCAGCGTCGAGATGCGCCCGGCCGCCAGCGGCCGATTCTTGGTTCGCGCCACATGCGGATCAAAGCTGCGGTCGGCGTAGTCGTTGATGGCGCAGCCCGCGGAGCGCATGAGTACGGTGCCGATGACGAAGATGATGAATATTTCCGGCTTGGGCTTGCCCTTGCCGGCGATCCACACCGCCCACAGGGTGGGCCAAAGCAGCAGCCAGATGCCGATCGGGCGATCCAGGCGCATGAGCCGGACATAGTCGTGCGCGCCGGCGAGAATTCTCGGCAGTTCTTCCGTGGTCCACGGGTGAAATCGAACGCGGTAGGCGAACCATCGCCAGCGCGCCATCAGCCGTTGCGCCAACTCATCGCCCGAGCGCGGCAGCGGCACGCCGGGGAGGCCCTAGACGCGTCCCACGGCGGGTGGGAAATCGATTGAGCGCAGCTTGCGGAAGATCATGCCCGAGATTCTACCCCACGCGGCCGTATTGCTCTGCATGGCCCACCCAGCGGCGGATGAGCGGCGCCACGTGTACTGGAAACCCGAGCAGCATGGATTCGGCGGCGATCTGCACGCGCGGCAACAAGTCCGCATCGCGCAATAGGTCAGCAACACGCATTTGCGCAAGGCCCGTTTGGCGAGTGCCGAGCAATTCGCCCGGCCCGCGCAATTCCAGATCGCGACGTGCGACCTCGAAACCATCATTGGTGCTGCGCATTACCTCGAGCCGCTGCCGCGCCAGCGGCGACAGGGGCGAGCGGTACAGCAGCAGACAGGAACTTGCGCGATCGCCGCGCCCCACTCTGCCGCGCAATTGATGCAATTGTGCTAACCCTAAGCGCTCGGCGTTCTCGATCACCATGAGCGTCGCGTTCGGTACATCCACACCGACCTCGATCACCGTGGTTGCCACGAGGAGCTGAATCTCTCCGTCCTTGAAGCGCCGCATGGTGCGTTCCTTCGCCGCCGCCGGCTGGCGGCCGTGAACCAGTCCTACTTCCAGCTCCGGCAACGCCGCGCTCACGGCGGCCGCCGTTTCTTCCGCGGCCTGGTACGGCATTTCCTCGGATTCGTCGATCAGCGGACAGACCCAGTAGGCTTGCCGGCCCTGCAAACAGGCCGTGCGAATCCGCTGCACCACCTCTTCGCGGCGTGTCTCGGCGAGGACCACGGTTTTCACGGGCGTGCGGCCCGGCGGCAGTTCGTCGATCACGGAAATATCCAGGTCGGCATATGCGGTCATCGCCAGCGTGCGCGGAATCGGCGTCGCGGTCATGATCAATTGATGCGGCTGATGGCCCTCCGTCGCGCCTTTTTCGCGCAAACTCAAGCGTTGATGCACGCCGAAACGATGTTGTTCGTCGACGATCACCAGCGCCAGCGAGGAAAATTCGACGCTCTCCTGAAACAGCGCGTGCGTGCCGATGACGATGGGTGCGTGACCCGCACGAATTCCCGCCAGCACGGCGCTGCGCGCCTTGCCGGTCTGCCGCCCGCTCAAAGCGGCGACGGGGACGCCCAGCGGCTCGAACCAGCGGCGGAAATTCTGTGCATGCTGATCGGCGAGCAGTTCAGTGGGAGCCATCAGCGCGACTTGGCGGCCCAGTTGAATGGCTTGAGTCGCGGCCAAGGCCGCGACCAGAGTTTTGCCGCAGCCCACATCTCCCTGCACCAAGCGGAGCATCGGTTTGGCCCGGCTCAGGTCGAGTTCGATCTCGTGGAGCACCCGTTGCTGCGCTCGTGTCATGCGAAAAGGCAGCGCGGCGATGAGGCTGGCCTTGAGGGTTCCGCTCGAACCCAAGGGCCAGCCCGGGTCGCTTTGTATGCGTTGCCGCAGCAACTTGAGCGATAACTGATGGGCCAGCAATTCTTCGAACGCCAATCGGCGCTGCGCCGGATGCCGCCAATTGAGCAATAGATCCACCGGCGCGTCGGCCGGGGGCCGATGTACATACAGCAGCGCCTCGCGCAAGGCGGGCAGGCGCGAATCGGCGAGAACTGCCGAGGGCAGCCAATCCTCGGGATCGGCAGCGCCCATCTGATCGAGCGCCAGGCCGACGAGCAGCCGCAGCCGGCCCTGGGTGACGCCTTCGGTGCATGGATATATCGGCGTGAGATGCTCCTCCGGCGCATGGCTCGCATTCGGGTCGACACGGCGATACTCCGGATGCACAAACTCCAAACCCTTGGGGCCGCGGCGCGCCTCGCCGAAACAACGTACGTGCGCGCCGCGCGCCAAACCCTGCTGCTGCTGGGCGGTGAAGTAAAAAAAGCGCAGCGTCAAGAAACCCGAGCCATCCGCAATCTTGCAGAGCATTTGGCGGCGCCCGCGGAAGGCAACTTCGGTGAGCAGTACCTCACCTTCAACGGAGGCGCGCTGCCCGGGGCGAAGCTCTCCCAGCGGCACAACTCGGGTGCGGTCTTCGTAGCGCAACGGCAATAGGAACAACAGATCCTGGGTGGTTTCGACTCCCAAAGCCCGCAGGCGCGAGGCAAGCGACTCGCCCACGCCGCGCAAAACCGTGACCGGGCGTGGCGAGATCACAGGGCGACAATGCACTCCACTTCGACTTGCGCGCCGCGCGGCAGCGAAGCCACGCCAACGGCAGCGCGCGCCGGGTACGGCTCGCGGAAGTATTCAGCCATGATTTTGTTGACGAGCCCGAAATGCGATAGGTCGATCAAGAAAATGGTCGCCTTGACCACATCATCCAAGCTGGCGCCGGCGGCGACCACGATGGCTTTCAGGTTGTCGAAAGCCTGGCGCACCTGTGCCTCCATGTCGCCCTTCACGAGCTCTTTGGTGGCAGGGTCGAGGGGAATCTGTCCCGAGACCCAGATGGTATTGCCCACTCTCACGGCCTGCGAATAGATGCCGATGGCTGCCGGCGCTTGGGCCGTCGATATGATTTGTTTGCTCATGCCAATGTGCGGAACACACGCAGTACATCAGGCATGCCCCTGATGGTTTTGATGACCTGTGCCAGATGCTTGCGGTCGCGCACTTGAATCTGAAATTTCAGGGACGAGCTATCCACGTCGCGCTCTTCCAGCGACACCTGATCGATATTGGTCTCGGTTCCCGCGATGCTCGAGGCAACCGCCGCCAGCACGCCCACCCGATTGTTGATTTCCAATTGGATTTCCGAGCTGAACAGGCGGCCATGCGTCCCTTCCCAAGCCACCGACAGCCATTTGTCCGGTTGTTTGCGGTACTCGTTGAGGTTACCGCATTTCTGTCGATGGATCATCACGCCGCGGCCGGCGCTCAAGTAAGCCATGATGGGGTCGTTCGGGATGGGGAAGCAGCAGCGGGCGTAGGTAACGAGCAACCCTTCCGTGCCGGCGATCATCAAAGGGCCGCCGCTGTGCGCCGCGCCGGCATCGCCACTCTCCTGCATCGGCTGCAGCCGCCGCGCCACCAACGGCGCCAAGCGCTCACCCAAGCCTATTTTCTCGTACAACTCCTCGCTGTCCCTCAGATTGAGTTCCTTGACCACGGCAGCGATATCCGCGGCGGGAATCTTCTTCAGGTTGAGCGAAAACTCCTCGAGCGCCAGAGCCAGCAGCCGCTTGCCAAGCTCCAGCGCATCGCCTTTTTTGAGATTTTTCAAGTATTGCCGGATGGCGGCCCGCGCCTTCGCCGTTACCAAGAAGCTCGACCAGGAAGGATTCGGCGTGGCGCCTTTTGCGGTGATGATTTCCACGGTTTGCCCGTTGCGCAACGGGGTGCGCAACGGCACCAGGCGGCGATCCACCTTGGCGGCGACGCAGCGGTTGCCGACATCGGTATGAATGGCGTAGGCGAAATCTACCGTCGTCGAGCCGCTCGGCAGACGCAATATTTTTCCCTTGGGCGTGAACACGTAGACCTTGTCGGGGAACAAATCGACTTTGACGCTCTCCAGGAACTCCTCGGAGCTGCCGCCCTCCTGGATCTGCACCAGACTCGCCAGCCATTCGCGCGCGCGGTCGTGTTCAACGCCGCCGAACGTATCGCCGCCGGATTTGTACTTCCAATGCGCGGCAATGCCGGATTCGGCCACTCGATGCATCTGCTCCGAGCGGATCTGCACTTCGATGGGTACACCATTCGGCCCGAACAACGTGGTATGCAAGGACTGATAGCCGTTGACGCGCGGAATCGCTATGTAGTCCTTGAAGCGCCCGGGCATGGGCTTGTACAAGCCATGCACCAGCCCCAACGTGCGGTAGCAGGTGTCGGCGTTGTCGACGATGATGCGAAAGCCGTACACATCGACCATCTCATTGATGGATATTTTCTTGTTCTGCATCTTTTTGTAGATGCTGTACAAATGCTTCTCGCGGCCTTCCACCGCAGCCTCGATCGACGCCTTCTTCAGAGCGCCTTTGAAAGTCTCGGCGATCTTGCCCACAAATTCTTTTTGATTGCCGCGCGCCCGCTTCAATTCCCGTTCCAGAACCTTGTAACGGTACGGATACAGCGCGCGAAACCCCAAATCCTCCAGCTCGAGCTTCACCGCATACAAACCGAGGCGCTCGGCAATGGGCGCGTAGATCTCCAGGGTCTCGCGGGCGCTGCGGCGGCGCTTGACCGGCGGCATCACTCCGAGGGTGCGCATGTTGTGCATGCGGTCGGCGAGTTTGACCATGATGACGCGGATGTCGCGCACCATCGCAAACAACATTTTGCGAAAGCTTTCGGCCTGCGCTTCCTGGCGGTTCTTGAACTGGATCTGATCCAGTTTGCTGACGCCGTCGACCAGCTCAGCAACGACTTGACCGAAAATCGACGCTATTTCGGCCTTTGCCGTCGGCGTATCCTCAATGACATCGTGCAGGATCGCCGCCACCAGCGTGTCGGCGTCCAAGCGCAGGTCGGCGAGGATATCGGCGACTGCCACCGGGTGCGTGATGTACGGTTCCCCCGATACGCGCTTTTGTCCCTGATGTTTCTCTGCGCCGAAGTCGTAGGCTTCGCGCACCCGCTCGACTTGGGCGGGAGACAGATATGCTTCGAGTTTGTCTAAGAGCTGACTGATCCCGGTGGAGCGTCTTCCACCAGGCAGGAAACCAAGTATGGAAGACGCATAATCCATCGTCGCTCTTGTGTGAGGCCGGTCTTGGTCAGTCCCCAAGCCCGAGTTGCGGAGCACGGAAATCCGACGGCATGTCGAGCTCGCTCACCGGCGGCTGCGCCGGCTCTTCGGGCTCTTCCAGCATCTCAAGCGTGATATTTCCGGCAGCGATCTCGCGCAGCGCCACCACGGTCGGCTTGTCATTTTCCCATTCCACGGTCGCTTCCGCACCGTTGGCCAGGCGGCGGGCGCGCTTAGCGGCCAACAACACCAGGTTGAATAGATTGGGTTCATTCTGTAGGCAGTCTTCGACTGTGATTCGCGCCATGCTTAGGGTTCCGTTGGAGGGAGGGAAATAATAGCAGAAATGCCGCCTCCCTAGCCAGCCAAGGCGGGCTTAAGGGCGTCGCGAATCGCGGCTCTCAAGGATTTATCAGGCTTTGCGCAAGGCGCGCCACTTCCGGCCGTCCGGCAACCAAGTGGCTGCCGCGGCCGTCGACGATGGCCCGCAGATCCTCGAGCGCTGGTTCGAAGCTGTCGTTGACGACCACATAGTCGAACTCGGTCCAATGCCCGATGTCCTCGGCCGCTTCCGCCAAACGGCGCTGGATCACTTCCTCCGAATCGGTGCTCCTGCCCTTCAAGCGATGCGCAAGCGCCGCGCGCGACGGCGGCAGGATGAAAATGCTGCAGGCCTCCGGCACCCGGGCGCGCACTTGGCGGGCGCCCTGCCAATCGATTTCCAGCAGCAGTTGCTCGCCATTCGCGAGCGCTTCCTGCACCGCTCGCGCGCCCGTCCCGTAGCAATGATCAAACACTTTGGCGTGCTCCAGGAATTCGTGGTTCGCCGCCATTTCATGAAAGCGCTCGGCAGTCACGAAATGGTAGTCGCGTCCCGGAACTTCGTTGGGACGAGGCTTGCGCGTGGTGTAGGAAACCGAAAACTGAATGTTGGGCACGCGCTGGATCAACGCATGCAGCAGACTTGTCTTGCCAGCGCCCGAGGGCGCCGAGACGACGTAAAGGCGGCCGCGATCGCTCGTCATTTGGGTGCCAAAGGCGGAATTTTCGCCTCGATTTCCGCAGCGATCTTGGCCGGGTCGGCGCCGGCGGCGGGATAGGAGTTTGACCAGACCACGGAGCCGTCGGCGACCGTGGCAATCTTCACGGTGAGGACCTGGGCACGATCGACCGTGTCGATCGTCCCGTAGAGAACGTAGGTCGCATGGCTCGCCCTGCCACGCTCCAAGGCAGCGCCCAGCTCGCGCGACGGCAGCGGATCCTTGGTCAAGCTCACTTGTCCGTGGTGCGAGATGGAGACCCTGCCATAGACCATGGCAAACGTGGAGTCGGCCAACTTCGCCGCCGCTGCATCGCCGGCCGGGGCGCTAAAAGGTACGGCCAGCAACGGGCCGCCTGTGGCGCCCAAGTCGGAATCGGCGGCTATCTCCTTGGCGATTTGGGCACCGAGATCGATGATTTGGTTCTTGTTCAGGTCGCCCTGGTATTTCTCGGACATCGCCTTGAGCTTCTCGACTTTAGCGGGCGATATTTCATGCCGCGACGACTCACAGCGCGATACGAGAGCTATGGCGATCCACACCGTGGCCAGAATCCTTATCCAACGGGGCAGCCGCCGGAAGAGTACCCAAGCCGAGCGCATCGCCCACGCTGCCACATCGATCCAGAACTTTATTTTCTGACCCGGCTCAGCCCTAGGGAATTCCGGACTCTGCAGCACGGGCGCCGCTGATTTGGGTTTCCCCCGCCGCCGTAACGCGCGGGAAGGCTTGGTTTCCGTGAGGTCGCCGGAGGCCACGCGGCGGCCCAGCGCCTCCAGTGCTCGCGTCGGCCGCCCACCTGGAACCTTCAGCCACTGCACCGTGAGAAATTTCTCGGGCACCCTGGCGGTTGCCTGATCGGTGTCGTCAATGACGATGGGCAGGAGAAAGAGATGATCATCGGCCATGTCGAGCGTCCTCTCGACCGCAAGCCGCCACTCCCGGCGGAAGTATCCTTCCAGCCGAGCCTCCGTATGCGCCGAAACGACAGGCATGAAATAATCGCATTCACGGATCTGACGGCGGATCTTCTGATCCCACGCCTCCCCGCCGCCCAATTCGCTTTCGTCGTACCAGACTTCGAGGCCAAAACCAGGCAGCGCATCTCCCAATATTCGCGCGGCCTCGCGATCCTCGGACGCATAGCTTAGGAACACCGTCGGTCGCGGAGGTTGAGCGTCGGCGGGGTCGAGATCAGGCAATCTAAAAAACCTCCGTAGGCGACCCGTTCAAGCGGCCATTCGATGGCAGGATAGCTGGCCGGCAGCTATTGGGCCACAGCCTCGCTCACGGGTCCCTGACCTGTGGGTTGCGAGCCATCGCGACCGCTTCTGCACGCGATGGCACGCCGAGCTTGGTCAAGATGGCCGAGACGTGGTGGTCGACAGTCTTCGTCGAAACAAACAGACGCCTGGCGATGGCCGCGTTGCGCAAGCCCTCGGACAGCAGCGCAAGAATCTCTGCTTCGCGCCGCGTCAGGCCGAGTGAATTGCGCCGCGTCGATGTCCGTGAGCCGCGCGGAACTGCGCGGATACCGCGCGCGCGCATCTGCCGACGTAGAGCCTGCGCCGCAGGCGCCGCACCCAATTGATCGAGCATTGCGAGAGCTTCACGCTGTTCGGTCTCGGTTCCGTACAATCCGAGCACGAACGCCTGCTCATAAGGACATCCCAGCTCATTCCAGGCGCGTGCCGCACCACGCCAGTCGCCTGAGATCTCCAGCGCGTTGGGTTCGGGGATTTCCGTTGGAAGCTGCTCGAGGCCGTCCACCCGCCATAGCCAGGCTGCAAGTTCTCCCGTCATCCGCGGATCTCGTCGATGGCGCACCATCTCATACGCCGGCTTCACCTCTCGTAGAACTCCCGCACGATCGCCCGCAAGCCATGCAGCTTCAGCATATGCCGCGGCGAGCGTGCCGATGCGCTGCAGTTCCGGTATGGTGCCTGCGAGCGCCCGCGCTTCTTCCAGCGGCTCGCTTACGCCAGGATCGCCGCGCCGAATTCGCAGATGTCCGAGAACCCTCAACGTTGGAATGCGGGTAACAGGTGTCGTGCGTGAATGACGCAGCACAATCTCCGCGTCGTCACTCGCGCCGCTCCAGTTGCCTTGCTCGAACTTCATCCGCACGCTGTATGCGACCAGGTAGAGCCACCAGGAATCCAGCTCGTGCCGTTCACAGTACTCCAGACCTTGCCGAAGATAACGGGACGCCGGCCCGTACTGGCGGCGAGACACGGCCATGGCGCACAGGTTGGTATAGGCGCGAGCTATTGGGCCCTGAAAGCCACCGGCCAGGGCGAGTTGCAGACTACGATCGAGATCAGCCCAACCTGAGGTGTCGCCGGCAATAAGCCGTGCGGTACCAAGCGTATTCAATGCATCACTCAGAATCTCGTGGTTCGCCCACGGCTCCGCAAGAGCGATGGTGCGCTGCGCCCAACCAATTGCGGAATCAATCTCGTGCGCTTCCATGTCGAGTTGCGCTCGATTGCTGTACGCCATCGCCAACTCCGGGCTCTGCGGCAACGCTTGGAGCGTCGCGACCGCGTCGGCGGCGTACTGGTCGGCCTCCGCGCGCCGGCCGGCAAACCAGCTGAGCCTGGACAACCAACGCAGCGCGCTGCCTTCCTTTATGCGCTCTTCCGAGGCGCGCCAAATTTCCAGCGCGGAGCGTTGGACCTCGATGGCGCGTTCATGCTGACTCGTCAAATAATACTCGTACGATAGTTGCTCCTGCAGGTGTGCGCGCTCTACAGGGATGAGTCCGTCCGCGTACCGCAGTGCAATTTGGTAGTGCGATGCGGCTTCACGATGTGCACCCACCAACGCCGCCTGCATGGCGGCCATGGGAGCGAGACGCAGTACCTCAGCTGCATTGCGCGCGCCATCGGCGTGATATGCGAGGCGCGCGGCAGGGATATTGGGCCGCGCCGCCAGAACGGCAAGCACATTTTCGTGCAGACTTCGCAGCCGAGGCCGGGAAAGCGAGCCTTCAATCGCGCGCCGAGCAAGCTCATGCCGATAGGCCAGAGACCCGTCCTCAAAACGCACCATGCCGATGCTCAGGCAACCCTCGATACCCTCATCACTCAGCCGGGCGGCCTGTTCCAGCAGCCAGATTTCAGCCTTTCCGGGGACAACGCAGACCAGCTCCGCAATATCGCGCGCTTGCGGCGGAAGCCTGACCGCTCGCGCGAGCACGGCGTCGCGCACGGTAGACGGTACCGTGTCGGCAGCCGCGGCCAATACTTCGGTTACGAACAGCGGATTGCCGCCCGTGAGGGAGTGCAATCCTTTCAACGGGCGCTTCGCCCGCCTTGCCAGCTGTGCGACGGCGGATTCTGAAAGCGGCGAGAGCAGCATTCTGCGCACGCTGGCATGCGGCAATTCGCCAATTACGTATCGCAGTGGATGTCGCGA
>Ga0210409_10004388_pt1 | contig 15228 bp, 22 predicted proteins | sample IncBWH17MmetaG_FD_161649 | JGI IMG/M metagenome (GOLD analysis project Ga0210409, IMG submission 161649) | Forest soil microbial communities from Barre Woods Harvard Forest LTER site, Petersham, Massachusetts, United States - Inc-BW-H-17-M | ecosystem: Environmental > Terrestrial > Soil >...
CAAGACGAAAGTTAACCATATCGCGGAATTCGGTATAGACCCATTCGAATGAAAGACGGGTATTGTGAAAGGAGCGACCGACCATTTCGCGGGCGAGTTCCAATCGCGACCTTTGCTCACGCCTGAAGATTCCCGAAGTGCTAGAGGCTCTGGCTATGGATTCCAGGCGATCTTCCTCTTCACGGTCGAAAAGATCCTTTGCTTCATTCCAGTCGAATTCGCGCAAATGGGCATAGTATTCGTCCCATGTTCTCTTTTTGAAGCGAGACCATTTACTGAGAATTAGAGCGATAAGGGCGGTTGCAACGATCGTAACTAGGCAAAGCTTCATCATAGTTCAATAATTCAGACCAAAAAAATTGAAAAGAATTAACCGAACGAGGCAATTAAGTTTACCATGCATATAACTACCGATATGGAACTGTCTCGCTGTTTGTCCGGAATTTGAAAACGCGGTATTTCTGGTCGACCCAAAGCGATGATTTGTACGGACGCACGCGATGGCAAGATTGGAATGCTCTACCAGAAGACCTGGTTTCTGTTCTGAAATCCGGAATTATTGAAAACGGCGCTTCCAGTCAGAATCTTCGGCTTTCGAAGCCGCTGTCAATCTTTTCTGTGTAGCCAGTCGTGGATCATCTTGATCGCTTGATTGCTGCCTTTTGCCTGCTCGAATCTGGCACGAAGCTCCTCCAGCGACATCGGCGTTGGCTGGTAGTTCTCCCAGAAGCCATGGAGCCAGATCGCGCAGGCCAAAACATATACAGCTCCAGGAGCGTGTGTGCTCCAGAGTTCGTAGCCAGAACCCGTTTTGAAGCGGACCATATCAGCGGTCATGGTTATTAAGCCCGACAGGCCAAAGCCTAAAAGAATACCGTAGTCGTACGATCTCCATTTTGAGCCGAGAGCCGCCCAGAGCAGCATAAAAAGCACGAAAAGAATGCATTCGATTGAGTGAACTCCCTGTCCAAAGGCGACAATAGCAGCAGCGATGAGAGTGAGATGTTCATGATTGGGTGTTTTGTAGATGAACCGCCACCATAGAAACAACCCGGTGCTGATGACAAGAATCGTGACCGGAAACAAGCATCGCATCCACCGCTTCTTGCGATAATCAAACGCAAAAACCTTCCTAAACACCTCGTCCAATGCAAAAAGTGCAAGGACGCCGTAGATTATTTCGGTGTCCCAATACAAGGCTGGATAAACAGCGGGGTTGTGCGCCAGGATTACTCGAGGAATTACGACGATCACCGAATAAAAGGTGTAAAGGACGAAAAAGGGATACATTTCTCGTCGGAAGAGTCGTCTTCTAACCAGCAGAACGAGCAGCACCGCCTGAATGGCCGGTGGGAGCAAGATCCAAAGGGAGACGATAATACGCATGTCGGTGAGCAGCCAGATTAAACCAGCGGCTCACCGATGAACAAACTTAGCGCCCCAATGGAATTGTGGAACAGCTTACATTCGGCACGCAAGGTTGTGGCCCACCACCATCGACCAACACGGGCGTAACACTAAGAGCGAGCGTGAACAGAACGGCAGCAAAGAGCCGCAGGCATACTTTTTTCATTGAATTTCTCCTTTTCGTCTTTTTGGGTGCAGCCCTCCCGGTTTGTGGCAACTGCGGGAGGGTGTACGAAAAGGATAGCCTCCAGAAGCAACCGGAAGCGGCCTTCGTTGCGAGCTAAGACATTGATATTAAAGGGAGAAATCTAGGTGGATTAAATATCGGCCGCCGTCTTTCAAGTCTGTGTCACGCCGTGGGCAGGGCGCTCACGGCATAGGCGCCCGGCAATTGCGCTTGTCGCGCCGAGTGCCGGGTCGAGCGGCGCGTTTGCGGAACAAACCGAAAGCGGAGCAGAGCAACTTCCTTAAATTGAATCCAGTGCTTGGCGGTCGAGAAGGCGGAGGAATAAACCGCGGTGCTCGTATGCCTCGCGCAGCTGCGTCTGCAATGACAACGCGCTCAGCGCAGACCGGGCAAGCGAAATAATGCTCTTCGTAGTCGGCCCGTTCCTTCCGCTTCAAATCGTCGGCGACGTAACGATTGGCGAAGTCGTTTCGAATCGCGAATTGGTGAAAAATTCGATGATCCATCTCGGCGTAAATACGCGCACCGAACGGAAGCGAGAAGCCCCGGGTGACGACGAAATATCAGTTGTAGCACAGAACGGTATTTAGATCAGATACGCACGTCAATTTTTTGTGAGTGCTACACAGAGGAATTTCTTGGGTTGGAGCAAAAGTTCAAACGACCGGGCGAAGCCAACGACGGATCATAGAGGTTGCCAACTCGGCTTCCTCTTTGGAGTTGCGCGAGGTGGCGTAGGTCATCTTGAGCTGGAGCAGGCCGAACATCATCGCATGGGCGGCCACGGCGGATTTTGTTCTGGTGGCGACCTTATCCGCTCTACGGGCACTTTGCCCGTGCTGCAGTGTCGTGCCCAGGATCTCCATGATCTTGTTGATGCGGCTGTAGGCGAGTTCGCGCCAATCCTCTTGTAGAGAAGACTGAAAGAAAAGCCGCGCCGCGTACGGCGAGACGGACGCATACCACCGCATAACGGTTAAAGTGAAAAGCCTCATCTTGTCCGGCTTTTCTCCGCCTTCGTAAATGAGAAAGAGAAACTGCGCCGGGTCCAACGTCTGCTCCAGGGCTTTGGTCAAAACCTTTTCAAATAACTTCTGCTTGTTCCCAAAGAGCCGGAACAACGAGGCTACAGTCACGTCGGCCTCCTCGGCCAGATCGCGAAAGCTCACTCCCTCGTAGCCGCGATCCGCGAACATGCGGATTCCCATATCAATGATGCGCGCTTCGATTCGTGACGCCATAGTCGTGGTTCATTGTAAACCACCCTCTTGCGTCGCCTCCGACGTGAAATATTGCCTTTCGCTATCGGTAGTGATATTAAATTGTAATACGTATTTGATTGATAAAGTAAAGCGTTATCGCCCAGGTAGGAGTCGTATTCTCAGGAGGCGAGAATGCCAAAGCAGGCGGAAATTTCCCTTCCTAAAAGAGACGGCGAACAGCCGTTGATTGAAGGAATGATTCTTTGCTGTGAGTGGGTTATGAAAGATTGGCTACGCCAACGCGAAGAAAAGATATGCGCCCCGAGGGGGATAGCGGCGAGCATGGTCGCCGCGGTATCCGGAGTGATCCTGAAGCCGGGATATTCGGGGATCAAACTCAAGCAGATCGCTGTGGAAGCCAGGGTCACCGAGGGTTCGATCTACCGAATCTTTGGCGACAAAGACTCCATGAGCAACCACACACGTCACTGCATCCTGGCGCAGATCGTCAAGGCGACTCGCGACCTGATAAACCAATGGGGACCGATGGCAGTGACGCTGGCGAGGGTGGCCGAGTTGGTTGGGCGTTCGGCGGAGGAATTGCAGTTTCTATTTCCCAGTCGGGAACTCTTGATCGACTACGCTCTGAGCGGCCAAAAGCTGCCTTGGACCGCACGGCAACAGTAGAAAGCTTGGAGTCGTGAAATGACGTCCGGCGTAGATCGGTTAGGAATCCGGCGAGAGGCTCTGAAGCCAAGCGTTGATGAAAGACTCGACCGTCTCCGCTTCCTGCTTGCTTCCGCCCGATTTTGGCGTGGTGATCTTGAGATGTAATAAAGGCAGGATGATTTCCGCCGCAGCACTCTTGCTATTGGTTTTGGACGGATGCGCCTTCTGGTCTCGGTTCATGGCGGTTGTCAGGATATCGATGATCTTGTCGATCGGTGCGTAGGGCTCAACAGTGATTTGGCTGAGATGCGCTTTTGCAAAATAGCCTTGGGTCAGTAGAAGCGCGGCTTCCGGTTCCAGCGAACCATACCACCGGCGGAGGATTGCGGCCAGGATGGAAGGCAGGTCCTTGGCCGAATGTTCGTCGAACAATGCCAGCAAGAGTTGCGCGGGATCGAGTGCCCGATTGATGACTTCACTCAAAGCGACGGCAAACAGCTTCTCCCGGCTCTCGAAGACACGGTAAATTGAGCCTTCGCTGATGCCCGATTCCTTCGCGAGATCGCGGGTGGTCGTGCCGTAATATCCATACTCCGCGAAGAGCTTGATGCCGGCTGCCAGAACGTGGGTTTTGACTTTAGTCGACGCCATTGGTTTGAAAGTCCTAATGGTAAATCGCGCGTCGGCAATCGCGCTATTGCAAAGTCATGTTCTGCCAGAGAGGAATCAACAAATCATCAGGCTGTGCGTCCGGAGTTCAGTGTTCTGATGAGTTTGTCCTCTAGTTTCGAGAGACATACGTCTGATATTACTCGATAAGCGCCGGTTCCAATTCTGCTAGAAAAATCCCTGTATCTTATTGATTTTATTTAGGAAATGCGCGGCAGAGTTAGGCATTACGTAAGGCAGATTTGTCGATTCGGAATATAAAACACATTACTGTTTGACAAACATAACGAGTTAATCTATAAATGACCTCGCCATGACAGAGTGGCTTGGTGGTGCGAGTCGCTCGGGCAAAAGCAAACATCACGTTTCGATGTTTGCCGCATGGGCGGCGCACGTTCATGCGGTCCCGCCAAGGCTCGGGCAAACGCCTTGGCGGGAATCATTCAACCTGGCTTCATTTCCTTCTTTTTATACATAGCCGGGGGCAGCGGGACGATTCTGCCCTTGCCAAACCTCAACGATGTTCCAACCAGTTCGAAATGCTTTGCACTCGGTTTCCGGCGCTCCGAAACCGCCGGGAGCCCGCTACTTGACTCAAATTGCTCCGGGGTCGGGGGAACAGATAAAGTCCTCCGGCCTTTTTGAACCGCTGTAGGTATGGAAAACTTGCCGAAAAATGCGCTGCAGCTCTTGATTACATTTTGCGGATTCTCAACCCATGGATATCCATTGAGGGATTGGCAGCAACTTATCGCGCTGGTCGGATTTGAAGGCGTACTTGGTCCCTACTGCAACTCTATGCCGATGTTCTGGGATCAGGGGACGTACAGAGATCCGATACAGGCAAGGTCCGTCAACATCATCAGCCTCCAGCATCTGCCGACGAATCCTGAATTGAATGGTGTTCGCGTGAGTGTTCACCGCCAGGTGTCGCCCGATCGAGATCCGTTGACCCAGGAGGATACAAAATACCTGTGAAGCCAGCAATGACACACTTTACGTTTAGCGTCCTTGGCCTCCATGTTGCCATCAGCGTAGTCGCTCCGTTGCAAAATACCCAAAGCGCCGCGCCCGAACCAATCGGCCCTCCATACGTAGCGTTCCAGTCCCGCCAATGTCCTGAGCGGACCAGACATCTTATCCGCATATCCGACGAGACTTCGGGAGCCCCCATTCCGGACGCGCGAGTGACCGTAACGGTCGAACTCAAGGGCTTGTCTGAAACGAAGACGATAGCGCACCAAGTCGGTCGTACAAACGCAAACGGCGTTTTCGTGTTTAATTGCCCGCCGTACGGATTCGCACAGATGCATACGTCGATGGAGGCTACCGGGTTCTGGGCGGTGGAAGATGGCTCCCCACTCGTTCGCCAACATGAGATTTCGCCGCTGGAAACGAATGAGCACACGGGAATCGGCATAGAAATGTCGGTTATTGCTCGGCCAAAGCCCGTAGGAGTGCTTCTGACCTTTCCCAAAATAGGGCATCGTGTTGGGTATTGAAAAGTTTGTCGTGGAATGGATCCGGCGGCAGCGCGGAAGGACGTGCAACCCGGTGCTTCTCGTTTTCCAGATTCGGCGAAGCCTTGGTGGGATCTATGGGGATAGGTCCAGTGTGTATTAAGCCAGTATTAAGCCCCACCCGCCGACATGTCACAAGGCGGCATGACCGCCCAAGACGCGCATGCGTCGTTTACTCAAGTTGTGGTACTGGGCGTTCCCTCCGGACTTTGGTGGTTTGGACAAGGTTACGCCATTGGTTCCTCCTTGAACCGATGCCGGAGGGCTTTGGTTTCTGGTCCTCCGGCCATTTTTTAGAGCCTGAAAAGGATATCGATTTGTGTCAGAGCATGGACATTTTGTTCACAGCGTTGCAGAAGGTAGCAAGATCGAAATAGGGCGGCTGTTTGGCACTTGGCGGTCTCCGGGTTTTGTGCACAACAAAATCGGCGGCAGCACGGAAGGACGGGGCGACAAACCAGACTGAACTGGATTGGGAATGAGAATTGGGCGAACCATGGCCGCGCCTGGAAACCGACGGCCAAGCGACCGCTATAGTTCATGCCTCCTTGAACATCCCCGAAGGGTTCTGATGCTTCCCTCCGGGGCTTTTTTGACAGTTCTTGGACTCAATCGAGATCGGCGCAGGAAGAAACGATGCTGCAACTCTTGATTACGTTTGCCGGAGTAATGACCCGAGGATATCTCGTAAGGAAATGGGATCATGGCACGATCCTGCTCGGCTTCGAAGGCATACTTGGGCCTTATCGCAACTTTATGCCGTTGTGCTGGCACGATGGCGCGTATCGAGACCTGCTGTATGCAAGCCCGGTCGGCATCATCGGGTTGGTGCATCTGCCGCCGAATCGCTTGAATGGCATACGGGTGTGCATCCACCGGCAGTTGTCGCCGGAACCGCTGCTGTCAAGAAATGGAGAGGAGCGACTTCCATGAATTTAGCTCTAGCCGTCAATATCCTGATTGCGATCCTCGGCCCGCACATCGCCGGAGCAATCGTTTTTTCGCCGCATGAGGAGAAAGGAAAGGAGGCGATCATGCCGGGGCTTCCCTTTGTAGTCAGTCAAGGACATCAACCATCGGCGCAACGCAGAGCGCAATTTGTCCGCGTATTGGATGCCGCGACCAGGTCGCCAATCACCGACGCCACGGTCAAGGTGAGAATGCGCCGCAGTTCCACGATCATCTTCAAGCAAGGACTCACGAATGCCCAGGGCCTTTTTGTTTTCACCTTCGCAGAGGCCCACAGGTGGGCGCCGATTTTCATTTTCGTGGATGCGCCAGGGTTTTGGGGAGTGAATGACGAAGCCCGGTTGGATGACGAAAGAGTGATAACGCTATTCCGAAAGCCCGAAAGCGGCCAGCGCGAATTCGAACGCGAAGAGGCCCTACGCACGGCGACGGGGCACTGTGGACGGCTGCTTTCGTGGCCGATATAGGGGCCGGATAGAAATTGGGACGCAAGGTGTCAGCAGTTCGGGGGCTTGCGTCCGCAAGATCGGCGGCAGCGCGGAAGGACGCGCCGGCAAAGAAAACGGCGGAGGCAAAACGTAGGCTTTGCCGAGGGCCTTTTTTACAGGGAGATCGAAAGGCCCTGCGGGTTCAAACCCCGCCGCCGATTCTTACCTAAGGAGGAACACTATGGCTGAAGTGATCGCGCCCAAAACAACGGAAATGAACCAGACCGAACTGGACCGGGAAGCCCAGGCGGCAAAGCTCGACGCTTACGCGGCGATTCTCAAAATCAATCAGGGGTTCGCCGGTGTGGTCAGCGGTCTGGAGGATTTGAAGAGAGCAGGATTATCGCAAGAGGGATGGGGCAGTTTCCAAGAAAAGATCAATGGGCTTATCCATGAGGTGTGGAGCCATCAGGCCAAGCTCAATTGTTCTGTGCTCAATCCTCTCAGTGCCGTGGAGGAGAGCGACGCAATTCAATGCATCCGGCGGCGGATGGAGAGGCAGGGCAGACAGAAGACAGAGGATCTGGCTCCAATCAGCATTCCGCAAAGCAGCGCAGACCACCGGGGGAGACCCAATTAGTGCTTCCGTTCATCAACATCGTCGGCTGCGTTGTCGCCTCATGCTTCTTGGCGACGGAAACCGGGGGCTTAGTGTTGATTCCGCCCGCACCTGCTCCGGGCTGTTCGGGCCATGCAAATTTGCAGCCGCACGCGATGGTTCTATCCGCGGCAGCGGGTCAAAGTCAGTCTCCTCGCGACAGCCATCTCCACCTCATCCGCGTGATCGATGGGGCTTCAGGGTCTCCGATCCCCAATGCCAAAGTAATGGTGGAACTGAAGGGCCTCAAAGATAACAGCAACTTGGGAATACGCCGGGGACAGACGGACTCACAGGGTGCTGTTTCATTTAACTGCGAGGCACGGAATGAGGTTGCCCGCACCGAGATTACGGCGGAAGCCAAAGGCTTTTCCACCCTGCATGTCTACTCGCTTTTGGCGAAGGAAGTGGTAATCAAACTCACAAAGGAAGATTTGTGAGCGGGTACGAACAACCACTGTCGAGCATCGAGGCCCGTGCGGCTTCCGATTGTGTGAAGTCGTCAACGGATTCGGTCGCTGTCCGTTTCTTGATCGTCACCGGCGATCAACTGATGCGTTGCGGCCTGCGGGAGCTTCTGGAGCAAGAAACCGGATGGCTCGTCCTGGCAGAGATGCCGAAGAACGGCACCGAAGCTGTGCTTCAGGCGGCACGATTGAAGCCGGATTTTGCCTTGGTAAGCGTTGACCCCTTTTTCATGGGTGAAGCCGCTCTTGCCGTGGCCGGCTTCTGCGCCATCGGAACCCGAGTATTGGTGATAAGCAACTACTTTCCCGACTCGCTGATTCATGCCGCGTCCGTTGTAGACGTAGGCTTTTTGTATAAGGACGCACCGGAATCCGAGATCATTGAGGCGGTCCACAACCTCTTACAAAAAAAGCCGGTCTTGCCGGAAGCGATTTTCGGGCGTTTGTCGCGGCCGCCCGCCGGACTGACGCAACGTGAAACGGAGATCATCCGGCTCTTGGTCCAGGGCAAGACCAGTGCTCAAACAGCAACCGCACTGGGCGTGAGCACACGCACCATTGACGTCGATCGCAGGACGATCATGGAGAAACTGGGTTTATTGAAATATCAGGATCTCGTGCTGTATGCCGTAAGACATTTCATGGCCGATCCATAGAATCCGGAGCGCCCAATCGATACCGAGGATGAACATTATGGCTGTAGCAGACATCATCAAGGCTCTCAAAATGGAGCGAAACAAGCTAACGATAGCAGCGTTGATCGCTCGATGTTCTGAACGCTTGCGCGGGCTTTCCGTTCACGCTATAGGCCGAAATCAAGACGCCGCCCTTCAGCGGCAGTCGCAAAACAGGCTACTGAGGCGATGAAGGCGCGACCGGCGGAAGCCGGAGAGATCGGCACGAACCCGCCGATTTCAGCTTAGTTGCGTCGCCCAACAAGATCGGCGGCAGCGCGGAAGAACGCGCCGCAAGACTGGTTCGGCTGATACGGGCCGACAGAAACTTGACGGGACTCACCCGATTGGAGGGAAGGGTCCAGTGGGTGTCGATTCCGGCCCGCCGATGCTATTCAGTGAACTGGAATGTGGAGAGGTGAATGTTTGGATTTAAGAGCAAGCAAAAAGGAACAAACAAGGAGGAAAGCAGAACCATGGTTGAGTCCGTCCGCCTTCCGAATACCCCGGCAGCATTAATTCAAAAACAAGAAGAAGACGAGATGCTCGATCCTAAGGTTGCCACGTACGCAGCCCTCGGACAGATCAATGAAGGGTTTAGCAACGTTTTTGCCGGCCTGAAAGCGTTGAAGGCCGCCGGAATAATCCAGCCGGCATTGTCCGAGGAGCAGATCGATTGGCGCATCAAGGAGGCGCGTGGCTTCCAGGCCATTCTTAATCATTCCATCACGAACGCGCTCTCAGAAATCGAGGAGAGCGATGTAAGCAGGTACCGCGCTGAAGCGGCGCAGAAGCAGTAGCTCATTATGATCGGGAATACAGGCGGAACAAATGCGAACTCAGGTCCGCTTTGGATCTTCTGTAGTGTGAGGTCCTATTTATGAGGGACTTGGACTGTGTGAAGAACCTCCGGAGCGTTCAAAATTCGCCAACAAACAATATCTGGAAACAGATGAAACACAGAATGAGGCTGGTGCGCTATGCATTGGACCTAATGCTGGACGCACTAAGACATTCCATAGCCGATAAATCGATTCTGAGGGTTGACTAACATCATGGCCGTAGCAGACATCATCAAGGTTCTCAAAATGGAACGGAACAAGCTGGATTTAGCGATAGCGGCATTAACCGTCCGGGGGCGGCCTGGACGCCCGCGTGGGATTGCCGTTCAATCGACAACTCCTAAATCAAGACGACGACTTTCCCCGGCCGGAAGGAAAAGGATTGCCGATGCGCTGCGGGCGCGATGGGCGGAAGTCAAGAAGAGCGGCAAGAACTCCCTTTGATTTGAGGTGTGCGGCCGCGTTATTGAAATTGCAAAGAGCACGGATGGCTGATCCACAATGAAAAAAAACGCTTCCGACTTACGCATTTTTGCCTTGCGCAGGCAAGGCAATACGCTCAGCGATATTGCGCAGGCAGTCGGGCTGGCGCCGTCTACCGTACGAGATCGTTTGTTGCAAAGCGGCCAGTTCCATGGCCGGGTTCACCTCCGGAACCATTTCCCGCAGGACAAAGTACGCGAAGTCGTTTCCATGCGCGGTAAAGGCGCCTCGCTGCGTCAGATAGGGGCTGAGATCGGTTACTCCTGTGAAACGGTGCGCACCGTCTTACGCAAGAGCGGTCGCGACCCGGCCCGCCCGACCTTTAGCTGCTCGATCAGGGGCTGCAAGCGACGGCATTATGCTCATGGCTATTGCCAGATGCACTGGGCCCGCGCACGCAACGGGCGCATGGATGCCAAAGGCAACCTGATTCCCCTCCAGCGTTTCTGCAGCCGATGCGGGCGTACATTTTTCAGCCCTCCTGCGCCGCCCTCAGCGCAAAAATGCGACGGTTGCCGATGGAAGCCGCAAAAAAAACCTAGCTCGGGGGGCACACGGGCAAAGGTAAGGAAGCTGGAGCCAATCAGGAGTTTTCAATCGACAATGGACCCTTCGATCTCAAACGGAAAAAGCAGACAAATATAAAAAAACAAAGCAATCACTCTAGCAGAACTGCGAACGGCAATCGGCGCGCGGCGCAAAACCAAACGGCTAGAGATTGCAGCATGCTGTGAAAATGGCTAAAAACGACAAGGTGCCGGCAGTAAAGCTGTTGGGTGTCGGAACATCGACCGTTTATAGAGGAACTACGAATGCTCGGAACGAAAAGCATGAATGAAAAAACCGCGCCGCGCGCCGAAGCTGAGGCGCCGACGTAGAGGCGACGCGGGCGCGATGGGCGAAAGCCAAGGAAAGCGGAAAGAACGCCCTCTAGTCTGGATCGAGTGCGTGTCGAGGATCTGCGTATCTGCGATTGGAGCCGTCTTGGAATGGAAAGAATGAAAAGAAACGTAACAAGAGTTCCCGCAAATTTGCGAAGAGCGATCAAACCGTGGCGCGAAACCGAACGACGCGAGATCGTTCGTACTTTGAAAATTGCCAAAAAGAACAAGACGCTGGCGGCAACGCTGCTGGGCATTGGGAAAACGACTATGTATAAAAAAACGGCGAAATCCTAAACGAAAGCTGAAATCCGTCCCCAGGTCTCCGCCGCATGAGTTAAGACGGCGGCCTTCATTGAAGGATTTGAATCCCCTGGGGATCTTCAGGGGATTCAACAGGTTTCATGACGCCTATGAACAAACCTAATGATAATGGCGAAGTACTGATAGGCAGATTTAGCGGCGGGAGCCTCAAAGAGCAGTTGGCAGCGGCGGCGGTTACGCTCTCCGATGGACAATGCACGCTGCGAGGCTGTCCTTATCCTGCCGCTGAGGGCGCAATTATATGCAGTTATCATCAGCAATTTTTCTCCTACGAAAGCTATTTGTTCGACCGATCGATCGAAGATCATTATCGGAATTTGGAGGACAAGTTCACTGCTGACGGTCTGGTGATCCAACGCCATCGCCGATCGCGGCACAGCCAAGAGGAGCGTTTGGTTGGCTTGTACCACCAAATACTCGGTTCGGCGGGGATGCTGGCCGATGCTCTGAAACATCTGCGGGAAGCATCTCCTGCGCAGATTATCGACTGGTCTCGGAATCATTTTGCCGCCCAGGAATTGCTGGAAGCGTGCCGCTATCCAGGTCAACGGATTGTGTGTCCGTATTGTGGATGCCTGGATGTGAGCCGTACCCAAAGCGGATTCATTCTCCGCTACCGCTGCAAACTCTGCTTCCGTTCCTGGAGTTTGACTGCTCGCACCATCATGAATAGCCGCAATCTGACCCTCGACAAATGGGTTCATGTCTTGTGCATTTTGAAGGAGCGACCGACCATTGGCGTAATTACGGAGCTGCGTGAGAAAGTTAAAATCAGCCCCACCACCGCCGGCCTGATGAACCACAAATTGCGCTTGTGTGGGGAATTGCTTGGCTTACAGATCGGGTGGGTGGGTGACGCGGATTCCGAGTTGCGCAATGGATTGCGGGTGAAATTGGGGTTGGCGGTGACGGAGGAAAAGCCGCCCGATCTGATGAGCAGCGGAGAGGTGGCTGCTTATCACGGATGTACGATTTCGCAAGTAACTCAATGGGCCAAGAAAGAACGGTTGAAATGGATTCGCTTTCGTCAGCGTCGTTTCTTTTACCGCGAAGAGGTTCAGAGATTCCAGCCTCCCCGGAGAGCAGAGAGAGGTCCTCTGGTGCCGGCCGAACCGAGTCGCCGGATGGTGCGCGAGTTATTCGAGAAAGGTTACCGGAAGGCGGAATTGGTGGCGGAACTGCGTCGCACGCACTTCGGCAGGAAATTTGTGACCGCTGGTACGGAAGCCAGAGTCAAGGCTGCATACGCTCGCCTCATTGAAGCCGCCAAGACTCCGTGGCGAGTGTCCGCCGCACCGACCTGGAAAATGATCGATGAAATACGTCGGCGGGGATTTACGCGGCGGGAAATCGCACTGGCCCTGGGATTCCATCCCGACTTAAAAGTTGGCAAACAGATGGTGATGCCTTCGACCGAAGCAAAAGTAAAAGAACTGTATGAGCGGTTGAGGAAGCCGTCGGGACATACCAAGTCTTCCGCACTGACCACCGAGTCAGCCACGAGGTAACCCCCGTGGGGTGAAATTGGTGAATGCCTTTGGGTTTTCGAAATCGATGATCATGGCAAAGGCTTACACGGGTATAGCCGCTGCGGTCGGCGCTGTGCCGCGCCAGAAAATAGAGGAAAGAAAAATGGCGGCGGCCAAGGCAGCGAAAAGAAATGCTTTTCCGGAGATATTGGGAGAATTGTGGGCCGGGTGCTCGCCTGGCCGACATAGTGGTTTCAAAGTCAATCTTAGGGCAGGCATTGCCTGTCCTCAAAGGAGAAAAAAGATAATGACTGAAGCTGTTGCTCATGTAACGGGTCGGATGGCGCGGATTCCAACAAGAAAGGAAGTTTCTTTCGGAACGGGACTCCGGAAACGAATATTGCTTGCAATCATTCTGATTGCAATGACCGCCCTGTGCTCGGGGTTTTCAGGAGGTTCAGGGACGGAGCGGACTGAGCAATCTATACAGAGTAGCGATATCACGGATCCTCACGTCGGTGTCGCGGTAGTAACGCAAGAAGGCGAAGAATCAAGGCCACCGCGCATTGTAAGAATCGAGACGGAGAAAGGCCCCTACGTCGTTCTCAATGGCGATTCTTTGACGATCAACGGCTCCGGCAGCGTAGTACTCATGAGCGGAAGCTCGATCGGAACCGACAATATCCAGCCTCAGGCGGTGCCGACACCCTATACCGTTAAACTGACCGGGCAACGCATTCGGTTCACCCAGGATGGGAAGGCTTATACCATTTCCGATCCGGCGACCGTGGAGTATGCGAAGAGTCTTTTCCGGCCCATTGAGGAACTGGGACGGAAACAAGGAGAGCTTGGCTCGCAGCAGGGACAATTGCGAGCCGAGCAGGGAGAGTTGGGGCAGCGGCAATCTGAATACGCAGGTGATTCTGATGAGGAGCATGCCGCGGAACAGATGCAATTGGCTAAGAGGCGACTGGCCCTGGCCGAGAAGCAAATTATCGCGTCTGAGGAGCAAATCGCCATGGCGAAGCAACAGATTCGGCTCGCCGAGAGGCAAGCGCAGTTGGCTCAGGAACAGACGAAGGCGGCAAAGCATGCGATAGAAGAGATGAAGCAGATCATCATGAATTCTCTCCGGAATGGATTGGCTACCCCCGATTAAGGACGGTCGACGTAGGGGGCGGAAATGACATGCAACAACTTCTTGTCGCGGTTGAGGTTTGACGGCAATTTTCCAAAATGAAGGAGGACCGTGAAAGCATTCTTGAGGCCATTGAAGCATGGAGCACGCCGGTTGCTTCGGACGCCGTTTCCAGCGGCAGCCGCCGTCCTGTCGCTGGCGCTCGGAATCGGGGCTAACACTGCGATCTTCAGCGTGTATAAAGCCCTTATTCTGCGATCGCTTCCGGTTCATAACCCGGAGGAACTGATATTCGTCCGAAGTCATCACCCATTGTTCGGTGAAGGCAGAAACATTTCGTATCCTCTATACAGAGACCTAAGCAGATACTCGCGTTCATTTTCCGGCATTGCGGCGAGGTCAACCCGGCCGCTGGAAGTGAACGTCAACCCCGGAAGCGGCGCGCAGCGCTTTTCTGCGGAACTGGTCAGCGGAAATTATTACGATGTGCTGGGAGTGTCGCCCGAGTTGGGCAGGTTGTTGAACCAGAATGATGATTCCACCCCGGTGGTGGTGCTTCTTTACGGTTGTTGGCAAAAACGCTTCGGCGGCGATTCAGACATTATCGGCAAGAAGCTCTTCATCAAGGGAAAGCCCTTCACGATTATCGGAGTGGGATCTCGAAATTTTCGCGGCACCGAAGTCGGATCTGAAGTGGACGTGCAGATTCCCGTTACAGAGGCCGGAGAGATCCTGGGCGGACCGGACCGTCTGAAACAACCGAGATCATTCTGGCTGGAGGCATTTGGCCGTCTCCGACCCGGTATATCCATTGAAGCAGCTCGCGAAGAGACGCAAAACGCCTATGCCGCCTTTCGCGACCCAAGCATACCCGGTCCCGATCGTCTGCTGCTTATCAACGGAGCCAGAGGCGTATCGCCGGTGCGCTCGGTGTTCTCCATTCAACTTGTGGTGCTTATGGCGGTAGCCGGGTGTATGCTCCTGATTACCTGCCTGAATGTGGCGAACTTCCTCTTCGCGCGAGTGTTTGGGCGGCGTCAGGAAACTGCCTTGCTCGCGGCGCTCGGAGCTGGCCGGGCAGGGCTGTCGCAGCAGCCCATCGCGGAAAGCATTCTTCTTTCGAGCGCCGGCGCAATCATCGGCCTGGCCGTAGTCGTGCCTCTCTCATTCATGCTTCTGCGCTTCGTTCCAACATCGATCTTGACGGGAACTCCGGGCTCGCTGGTGGATTGGCCGGTTTT
>Ga0210409_10004390_pt1 | contig 15222 bp, 14 predicted proteins | sample IncBWH17MmetaG_FD_161649 | JGI IMG/M metagenome (GOLD analysis project Ga0210409, IMG submission 161649) | Forest soil microbial communities from Barre Woods Harvard Forest LTER site, Petersham, Massachusetts, United States - Inc-BW-H-17-M | ecosystem: Environmental > Terrestrial > Soil >...
GCTTCTCGGCGGTCGCCTTGGCGGCGAGCCACGCAGCGGATATCGGCTGCACGAGCGGCAGATACTCCCCGACGCGCTCGGCGGGTACGACCTCGAAGCTCGCGCCATCGCGCTGCGCACGGCGATGCGCCTGGCGCAGGTCGGCACGTGCGGCGCCTTCGAGCGAGAAGCCGGCGAGCGGCACGCGCGCCTCCTCGCCGATCTTCAGCGCTGCGAGCCCGAGGTCGACGTACAGCGCCAGGCGCTCGGGCGACACCTGATAGAACACGGTGGCGGCCCCATGATGGTCGGACATCTCCCGCAGGCGCCACACCAGCTCCTCCGCGCCCTGCGGCGAGCCGATGGGATCACCGAGTGCCACCCAGCTGCGTTTCGCGGTCTGGTACATGAGGAACGCGTCGCCTGCGTCGCTGAACAGCAGCCGCTTGTCGCCGGTGAGCGCGGCGTTGGCGAGGCTCTGCTCACTCCCCGCAATGAGCGGGCGCGCGCGCTCGAGCTCCTCGGCACCGGCAACCGCGGGCTCCGGCCGCGCGGGCCGCAGCAGGTTGAGCAACACGTAGGCCGTCCCGAGCACCACCACGGTAAGCGATGCGCGCAACATGCGTGGCGCGTTGCCATCGAGTGCAAAGGTCCACCACAGCTCGTGCGAGTAGCTCACGTGGCGGTGGGAGATCATGCCGATCCACACCGCCATCACGATGACGCCGATGATGCTCACGACCCACGCGGGGCTGAAGCGCTCGGCGAGGATGGCGGTCGGGCGGTAGAACGAGCGGCGGCCGAGTACCAACACACCGAGCACCAGCACGAGCAAGGTCGCTTCCTCGAAATCGAGTCCCTTGAGGAGCGAAGCGAAGATGCCCGCGACCAGCAGCCACACCGTGATGTGATACGCGGCCTGCACGCGGCGGAACAGCGCGCGCGCGAGCACCAGCAGTCCCAACCCGACGATGCTGCCGACGAGGTGCGACACCTCGACTACCGGCAGCGGCAGGAACCGGTCGAGGAACGCCAGCCGCTCGTCGATCGCGGGGGTAGCGCCGGAGAACAGCAGCAACGCGCCGGAGAGGAAGCTCAACGCACCGGCAATCTGCGGCACGACCGGGGCGATGTACTGGGCGGCGAGCTCGCGCGCACGCGCGAGATGCGCCCGCTGCGCGGACACTTCCTTCGAGCCGAACAGCAGCGTGCCGAACACCAGCGGCACGAGGTAATAGACGGCGCGGTAGGCGAGCAATGAGCCGAGCAGTGCATCGGTGGGCACCCCGGGGAGTGTCAGCAGGATGACTGCCTCGAAGACGCCCACCCCTCCTGGTACGTGGCTGATGATGCCCGCGATCACGGCGGCCGCGTACACCCCGAGAAAGGTGATGTAGTGAACGTGTGCCGTGGAGGGCAGCAGCGACCATAGCACCGCGCAGGCGAGCGAGATGTCGAGCACGCCGAGCGTCATCTGCGCGAGCCCGATGAAGGGGCCGGGTGCCCGCAGCGCCCAGCCGCGGATCTCGAGCTTGCCGCGCGCGAGTGAGACCCACAGCGCGTACGCACACACCGCCGCGAGCAACAGCGTGCCCACCAGTACCGCCCAGCGCTCGTGCAGGTGCAGCAGCCTCGCTGCGTGCTCTGGCGAGAGCACGAGCGAGAGCCCCGCGACGGTGGCGAGCCCGATGCCGAACGACACGCTGCAGACGGCGGTCACGGTCGCCACATCGATCGCCGAGATGCGCGCGCTGGCGTACAGGCGCAGCCGGATCGCAGTCTGTGTGAACGCAGCGAAGCCGAGCGTGTGACCGAAGGAGTAGGCGATGAACGAGTTGAACACGATGCGCGTGTAGGGGATCGCGCGGCGCAGGTAGGTGAGCGCGAGCAGCTCGTAGGTGCTGAGCAGCCAATAGCTCAGGGCCGTGAAGCCGAGCGCCTCCAGCACCTGGCGGCGCGGGATACCGTGCAGGTGCGCCATCACCCGCTTGACGTGCAGGTGCGCCAGCTGATGGTGCAGCATCCACACGACGAGCGTGAATACCAGCAGGGCCGCGAGCGGCCCGACCCAGCGCCACAGGGTGCGCTGCGCGGGCTCGGCGGGCGGCGTCGGGTCTGTCGTCGGGCGTAGCAAGGCCGGCTTCGCGTCCCGCTCAGCGCGTCAGCGGCTTGTACCTGAGGCGATGCGGCTGGACGGCATCCTCGCCCTTGCGGCGGCGGAAATCCTCGGCGTACTCCTGGTAATTGCCCTCGAACCACACCACCTGCGAGTCCCCCTCGAAGGCGAGGATGTGGGTCGCGATGCGATCGAGGAACCAGCGGTCGTGTGAGATCACCACCGCGCAGCCTGGGAAGGCGAGCAGCGCTTCCTCGAGCGCCCGGAGTGTCTCCACGTCCAGGTCGTTGGTCGGCTCATCGAGCAGCAGCACGTTGCCGCCGGCGCGCAGCACCCTGGCGAGGTGCACGCGGTTGCGCTCGCCGCCGGAGAGCTCGCCCACCAGCTGCTGCTGCTGCGCGCCCTTGAAGTTGAAGCGCCCCACGTACCCGCGCGAGGAAGTCTCGTAAGGGCCCACCTTGATCGTGTCGAGCCCGCCGGAGATCTCCTGCCACACCGTCTTCCGGTCATCGAGTGCCTGGCGCGACTGATCGACGTACGCGAGACGCACCGTCGGTCCGATACGGATCTCGCCCGCATCGGGCGGCTCGGCGCCAGTCAACATGCGAAACAGCGTCGTCTTGCCCGCGCCGTTCGGGCCAATGATGCCGACGATGCCGCCGCGCGGGAGATTGAAGTCGAGCTTATCGATCAGCAGCCGCTCACCGTAGCCCTTGCGCAGTCCCGCGGCGGCTATCACCAGGTCACCGAGCCGCTCTCCGGGCGGGATATAGATCTCGTTGGTCTCGTTGCGCTGCTGGAACTCGCGCGAGGCCAGCTCCTCGTAGCGCTGCAGCCGCGCCTTGCTCTTCGCCTGGCGCGCCCTGGGGTTCTGCCGCACCCACTCGAGCTCGTGAGCGAGCGCCTTGCGCAGCCCCTCCTGCTCGCGCTCCTCGAGCGCGAGTCGCTGCTCCTTCTGCTCGAGCCAGGAGGAGTAGTTCCCCTGCCAGGGGATTCCGTAGCCGCGGTCGAGCTCGAGGATCCACTGCGCGACGTTATCGAGGAAGTAGCGATCGTGGGTGACCGCGATCACGGTGCTCGGGTATTCCTCGAGGTAACGCTCCAGCCAGGAGATCGATTCCGCATCGAGGTGATTGGTCGGCTCATCGAGCAGCAGCATGTCCGGTGCCGAGAGCAGCAGACGGCACAGCGCCACGCGGCGTTTCTCGCCGCCGGAGAGCGTGCCGATGCTCGCCTCCCACGGCGGGAGGCGCAGCGCATCGGCGGCGATCTCGAGCTTGCGCTCGAGCTCCCAGCCCCCGGCGGCGTCGATCGCATCCTGCAGCTGCGCCTGCCGCGCGAGCAGCGCGTTCATCTGCTCATCGTCCATGGGCTCGGCGAATCTCTCGCTGATGTGATTGAATTCCTGCAGCTGGCGGAACGTCTCACCGAGCCCCTCCATCACGGTGGCACGCACGGTGCTCGCAGCGTCGAGCTCCGGCTCCTGTGGCAGGAAGCCGATGCGAATGCCGCTCTGCGGCCGCGCGTCACCGTCGAAGGCGTCGTCGATGCCGGCCATGATCCTGAGGAGCGAGGACTTGCCGGCACCGTTCAGCCCGAGCACTCCGATCTTGGCTCCAGGGAAGAACGAGAGGCTGATGTCCCGCAGGATCACCCGCTTCGGTGGCACCACCTTCGAGACTCGGTTCATGGTGTAGATGTATTGCGCCATGAGGGGATTATCGCTGGCAGCAGCCCGTGCCGCGAGCGCTGCTGTGTTAGGCTTGCCCGCCTCGACGCGGGACGGTCGGAAAGGAGCGTGACTCAGCATGAACAGCGTCGCCGTGGTCGTGAGCGAGCGCCTTGCGCGCTACGGGTTCGGTGATGGCCATCCCTTCGGTCCGGATCGTCTCGCGGCGTTCGTGCGGGAATTTACCGCGCGCGGTCTGCCACAGCGTGTGACGATGCTCGAGCCACGCGAGGCGAGCGACGCGGAGCTCGCCTCGTTCCACACCGCCGAGTACCTCGAGTTCGTGCGCGAGCGCTCTGCGAGCGGCGTCGGGCTCCTCGATGCCGGCGACACGCCCGCGTTCCGCGGGGTGTACGAGGCGGCGGCGGGCGTGGTGGGTGCGACGCTCAGCTGCATGGAGGCGATCATGCAGGGCAGCTCTCGGCGCGCCTTCGTTCCCATCGCCGGACTGCACCACGCCGCGCGCAACCGTGCTGCCGGCTTTTGTGTTTTCAACGACTGCGGCGTCGCGATCGAGCAGCTCAAGCGCGCCGGCCTCAGGCACATCGCCTACGTCGACATCGACGCGCATCACGGCGATGGGGTGTTCTACGCGTTCGAGGACGATCCCAGGGTGGTGTTTGCGGATCTCCACGAGGACGGGCGCTACCTCTACCCAGGCACCGGTGCGGCGAGCGAGACCGGACGCGGCGCAGCCGCGGGAATGAAACTCAACGTGCCGCTCCCGCCGGGGGCGGACGATGAGGTGTTCGCGAGCGTCTGGCCGCGGGTGCTCGCGCACCTGACGAAGTATGAACCGGAATTCATCATCCTCCAGTGCGGAGCGGACAGTCTCGAGGGCGATCCGATCACTCACCTGCGCTTCTCGCCGCAGACTCACGGGCGCGCCGCGCGCGACCTGAAAGCACTCGCGGAAAGCTTGGGGCACGGCCGCGTGCTCGCGCTCGGCGGTGGCGGCTACAACCGAACCAACCTGGCGCAGGCCTGGACGGCGGTCGTGGAGAATCTGCTGTAGCTCCCGGGCGGGGCGCCCGGCCCTGTCGGCTGACTTGCGTGCGCACGGCGGGCTCTGACAAGGGCGGGCGGCGGGTGGTTCCGGCAAGACGCGCGATTTCCCGGGGACCCCGGTACGACCACCCCAGGAAATCGCGCTTGCCGTGCCGAGTGAGCATTCAGTGCCCGGCAAGACGCGCGATTTCCCGGGGACCCCGGTACAATTCGCGGCCCCGTTTTTCATCCATATATCAGGGCGGGCGGCAAGCATGTTCCGGAAGACCATGACCATCGAGGGGTTCGATCCCGAGCTCGCGGCGGCGATCGCGGGCGAGCGCCGCCGTCAGGAAGAGCACGTCGAGCTCATTGCATCCGAGAACTACGCGAGCCCGCGCGTACTCGAAGCGCAGGGCTCGGTGCTCACCAACAAGTATGCCGAGGGTTACCCCGGGAAGCGGTATTACGGGGGCTGCGAATACGTCGACCAGGTCGAGCGGCTCGCCATCGATCGTGCGCGGCGGCTGTTCGGCGCGGACTTCGCCAACGTACAGCCGCACTCCGGATCGCAGGCGAACGCCGCCGCCTACCTGGCCCTCGTGCAGCCGGGTGACCCGATTCTCGGCATGAGTCTCGATCACGGCGGTCATCTCACCCACGGAGCCAAGGTCAATTTCTCCGGCAAGTACTTCCGCGCGGCGCAGTACGGCATCCGTCCCGACACCGGTGAGATCGACTACGAGCAGGTGCAGCGCCTGGCCGAAGAGCACCGGCCGAAAATGATCGTCGCCGGCTTCTCCGCGTACTCGCGCGTGATCGACTGGGCGCGTTTTGCGACGATCGCCCGCAGCGTGGATGCGTATTTCGTGGTGGACATGGCACACGTGGCGGGGCTCGTCGCGGCGGGCATCTACCCGAACCCCGTGCCGCACGCGGACGTCGTGACTACTACGACGCACAAGACCCTGCGTGGTCCGCGCGGCGGGCTGATCCTCGCGCGTGCCAACGAGGAAATTACCAGGAAGCTCAATTCGCTGGTGTTTCCGGGCACCCAGGGCGGTCCGCTCATGCACGTGATCGCCGCCAAGGCCGTGGCGCTGCTCGAGGCGCTGCAGCCGGAGTTCCGCGACTACCAGCGGCAGGTGCTCGCCAACGCGCGTGCGATGGCCGCGTGCCTGAAGGAGCGGGGCTACCAGATCGTCTCCGGCGGCACGGACAATCATCTGTTTCTCATGAGCCTCGCCGACCGCAACATCACCGGCAAGGAGGCCGACGCGGCGCTCGGGCGCGCCAACATCACGGTGAACAAGAACGCGGTGCCGAATGATCCGCGCCCGCCGATGGTGACGAGTGGATTGCGCATCGGCACGCCAGCGTCCACCACGCGCGGCTTCCGCGAGGCCGAGGTCCGGCAGGTTGCGGATTTCATCGCGCAGGTGCTCGATGCCGAAGGCGCGGCGGCGGTGATCGAGCGGGTGCGGCCGCAGGTGATCGAGCTCTGCCGCCGCTTCCCGGTGTACGGACCTTAAGTCTGCACCGGGCGCGGATGCCCCAATGCACTGCCCCTTCTGCGGCCACGAGGAGACCAAGGTGAACGACTCGCGCCTCGCGGGCGAGGGGCGGCAGATCCGCCGCCGCCGCGAGTGCCTGAAGTGTGGGGAGCGCTTCACCACCTTCGAGACGGCCGAGCTCGTCATGCCGCTCGTGATCAAGGGGGATCGTGGCCGTGAGGCGTTCGATGAGGGCAAGCTCCGTGCCGGTATGGAGAAGGCGCTGGAAAAGCGTCCGGTGCCGCGCGAGCAGATCGATGAGGCCCTGAGCCGTATCGTCCACCGCGTGCGCAGCCTCGGCGATCGCGAAGTCTCCTCGCGCGCGATCGGGGAGCTGGTCATGGAAGAGCTGCGTCACCTCGATGAGGTGGCCTACGTGCGCTTCGCCTCGGTGTACCGGCACTTCGAGGACGTTGAAGCCTTCCACGAGGAGATCGAGCGTCTGCGCAGCGCGCGTGCCCAGGCCCCGAACCCGACGCACGGCGCTCATGGCGGCCGGCACAAGCGCGCGGCCGGGCGCACGGCGAGCCGCGATCAGCTGCCGCTGCTGCCTCCTGACCCGGCAGCGAACGACGCCGGGCCGGGACCGGAAGGTAAGAAATGAGCACGCCGCCGCAGCGGCCCGGCAGCGGGATGTTCTCGGACTTCGACCGCTTCGCCATGCAGCGCGCACTCACACTCGCTGCGCGCGGCCTGGAAACCACCGATCCGAACCCGCGCGTCGGCTGCGTGATCGCACAGCGCGGGCGTGTCGTCGGCGAGGGCTGGCACGAGCGCGCCGGCGAGGCGCACGCCGAAATTGCGGCGCTGCGCGCGGCGGGTGCCCAGGCGGCGGGCGCCACGGTGTACGTGACGCTCGAGCCCTGCAGTCACCACGGACGCACCCCGCCGTGCGTCGAGGCGCTCATCGCAGCGCGTGTCGCGCGCGTGGTCATCGCCGCACGCGATCCCAACCCTCAGGTCGATGGCAAGGGCGCCGCTGCGCTGCGCGCCGCCGGAATCGCGGTCGAGTCCGGACTGATGGAAGAAGAGGCGACCGACCTCAATGGCGGCTTCTTCCGCCGCATGCTGGTGGGAAGGCCGCTGATTCGGGTGAAGCTCGCCATGAGCCTCGATGGGCGCACGGCGCTTGCGAGCGGCGAAAGCCGCTGGATCACCGGTGAGGCGGCACGGCAGGACGTGCAGCACTGGCGCGCGCGCAGCTCCGCGGTCCTCACCGGCGTCGGCACGGTACTCGCCGATGACCCGCGTCTCGATGTCCGGCTGCCGGATGAGCAGGGTGTGGTGCGGCGACAGCCGTTGCGCGTTGTGCTCGACAGTCAGCTGCGCACGCCCCCCGATGCACGGCTTTTCAAGTCACCCGGAGAGGTGCTGATCCTCACCACGCTCACCGCCCCCGAGGATCCTCGCGCGACGAACCTGAGCGCGCGAGGTGCGCGGCTCGAGTCTCTGCCGCTCGATGGCGAGCGCATCGCGCTGCCTGCGGTGCTCGACCGGCTGGGCGAGCTCGAGCTGAACGAAGTGCTGGTGGAGGCCGGTGCGACGCTCGCGGGCGAGCTGCTGCGTCAGTCACTCGCGGACGAGCTGCTGCTGTACGTCGGGCTGCGGCTGCTCGGTCCATCCGCACGTGCGCTGGTGGCGATGCCGCCGTTGCCGCGGCTCGCGGACGCTCCCTCCTTCAGCCTCAGCGAGATGCAACAGATCGGAGACGACCTGCGGCTGCGGCTGCGGCCAGGCGCCGCGCCGCGCGTGTAGCGCTGAGAGGAGCGGATCCGATGTTTACCGGGATCGTGCAGGATGTGGGCCGGGTGCTCTCACGCGAGTCCCGCGGCGGCGATGTGCGGCTTACCATCGCGTGCGAGCGCCTGGATCTCACCAGCACGCAGGTCGGCGACAGCCTGTGCGTGCAGGGATGCTGCCTCACCGCCGTCGAGCTCAACCGCAACAGCTTCGCGGCCGATGTCTCGCGCGAGACGCTCGCACTCACCACCCTCGGCGATCTCGAGCCAGGCGCGCAGGTGAACCTCGAGCCCGCACTGCGCGCCGGGGACCCGCTCGGCGGCCATCTGGTCTCGGGTCACATCGATGGGGTGGCGCAGGTCACCGACGTGCGCAGCGACGCGCGCTCACGACGGCTCACCATCGAGACGAGTGCGGCCCTCGCGCGCTACCTGGCACCCAAGGGCTCGGTCGCTGTCGACGGAGTGAGCCTCACCATCAACACGGTAGCGGGGGCGAGTTTCGGCGTGAACATCATCCCGCACACCCGGAGCAGCACGACCCTCGGACAACTGGCCGTCGGTGCACGGGTCAACCTGGAAGTCGACCAGCTCGCGCGCTACATACACCGGCTTATGTTGCCTTACGGTGACTTTCACCCCGGCGGAAAAACGCCTTGAGATAACTAACTCGTCAGGAGTTGCCTTCATCGAAGTGTCATCTGCCGGGAACGCGCGTCGCCCTGCCGGAACACCTCGGAATGGGTAGGGCCTCAACCCCCGAACTCGTTGGCGGAGTACCTCGGCAGAGGGCTGTCGCCACCGTCGGCGGTCCCTAGACTGCCGCACTCCTGACAGACCGAACGGGGTGACTTATGGAATTTCTCGTCCTGGATATCGGCGCGACGATCGCTGCGCTGCTTGGCTACCTGGCGATCGTGGTTTGGCACGATGTCACGCGGGAATCGTGACATAAGGGTTCAGCGAGCGCCCTTCGGCATGCCCCAGGCAGTCGTTTTTGACTTCATCTCTGCCTGGTGTCTCCTGTCACCGACGACTGTAGTCACCGACGTTCATACGAGCTTTTCCGGCGGTGCACTCTGGGCACGCTTGATGGAGGATGCCGCATGACGACTGGCTTGCCGGCTGAAGAGCCTGGAATGGCGGACTCATACGCTGACACGGTGCGTGTTCGGGTTCTGCCAGAATCCGCCTTGCAGCAGGACGTCCGCAGTGAGACAGCTGCACCGAGCTTTGATCCGTACAGCAGCGAGACTGGGGCACTGACCGTGCGCCCGCAACGCCGGAGGACTCTCGATGACATGCGCCGGCTGAGCGAGGCGATCTTACGGAACCGTCTCGGCGCGAAATGAGCCGGTAGATTGCCTATCTGATCAGCGCCGTCGTGTTCGGCGCTCCACAGGTAAATACGACGTTGCTGGTCGGGTCGCCGATGACCCCACCGAGTGTCCTGTCGTCGAAGCTCTCGACCACGGCGCGCTGGCCACTGCGGCCGCAGTACCTGTTGGCAAGCCTCACGGCCTGGTCGCGCGCTGCGAGCACACCATGGGTGGAAGTGGCGGTTACGCTGTGCCGGCCGGGCCCTGCGTCGGTCACGGGCTGGCTCGAGCAGGCGCTCAACATCAGCAGGCCGACCAGCAGATATCTCATCGGCTCATCCTCGTGCAGGGATGGTCGCGGCATCTCGCCACGGCGACAAGCTGAGCACAGGCTGTGCCGCTTCGCGAGTAAACACAGCACAGAGTGCGACCGAACGCACGTGGTTCCCGCAAGGGCGGCAGATATGGGCGAACTGCAGACATAAATTGGGTGTAGCCACCGATTCCGCTTCCTGCAGGCACCGATACCTTGCGCGCTGATTCGCAGCTCTGTACCGAAGCTCGAGGCCATCATCGCTCAGCACGTTTTGTGCGCTTGCCGTGCTGTCGTTGCCGACCACCTCGGCACTCGCCCCAAGGAGTCGACCAGTCATCGCCCCTCATCGAGAAAGTGCGGCACGCCACTGCGCGGTTCCTCAACATCAATGTCGCTCTCGGGGAAGGCTGGGTGCCTGCCACGCCCTGCGTCAGCGGCCCGGATACGGGCGCCATGGGCGTGCACCTGGTGCTCCCGCCACGCCTTGATCGAGTGCAACCTGCTCAACTACGTCGGCGAGCCCAATCGCTTCGGACTGCCGGCGTTCTATGAGCTGCACGTGTGGGCCTGGGAACATAACCCCATGGGTAGCTTCGCCGACTGGAACACTCACGTGACTTGCGACCATCAGCCGGTGAGCGCGGCCGGCACGGCAGCGCGTTGAGGTTTAACCCTCGGGCTCTGCCGGGGGCGGGTGCGCCAGGCGAAATGCCCATACGGCGCCCCGCTACCTGGCACGAGCCCGGGGTGCCAGCTGTCTGGGCTACCATAAGCCAGCAGACCTAGGGTCCTCTCCCCAATGCCAAAGCCCCCGCCGGTCAGTAGACTCAGCCCGTGACCGGTGCACTTTCCAACCCGCGTACCCGAGGGCGACGGCTGGCGTGGCTGTTGCTGCCGGCGCTCCTGCTGCGCGCTGTCATCCCGATAGGATTCATGCCGCTCGCCGGAGCAGGCGGGGCGTACCTGGGATTTTGTCCGGGTGCGGGCTCACTGCCGGCGTCAGCGGAGGAGCTCGCGACTCACGCATCGCACTTCGGGCACGCGCACCACTCCGGTAGGGTTCCGGGCACACCCGGCACTCAACACCACCCGGCATGCGTGTTCTCAGCGGGCGCCGCCACCGAATTCGCGTCCCTGCTCTCCGCCGCGCTGGCGGCGCCGGTATCGCCGCCGCCGGCTGCGCGCGTCACTTCGCTCATCGTCCTCCCGAGCATCCTGCGCGCACAGTCATCGCGCGGTCCACCCATCCGCACCTGAACTCTGACGGCCTGGCTGCGCACCGGCTCGGATGCGGTGCGTCACCAGTGGTATCTGCGGGTGACCGCGGATCGCGCACGCGCTGCGCGCGGCACCGCCTAGCGGATCGCCCGACGGTCGAGGGGACGTGTCATGAACCCGCTCATTGCGGATGGATGGCTCAGGGCATCGAGCCGGACGAGGCAGCTGCGCCATGTTGCCCCGCTGCTCGCGGCGCTCGCCGTGCTCGGCGTTTTGCCGCAGCGCTCCAACGCCTGTGCATCCTGCGGCTGCACGCTGAGCGCCGATGCCGCCATGGGCTACTCGGCTCTGCCCGGCTGGCGTCTCAGCGTCGAGTACGATTACATCAACCAGGATCAGCTGCGCAGCGGCACCCAGGCGGTCACAGGAGTGCCGGCGGGGACCGAGCTCGAGCATCAGACGATCAACCAGTACATCACCACCGGGCTCAGCTACAGCCCCGACTCATCGTGGAATCTGACGCTGCTGATCCCCTACGTCATACGCAGCCATTCAACCTACGGCGATTATGACCCGACTCAACCCTTGCCCGAGCTGAGCCGCTCCTTCAGCTCGAGCATCGGGGACCTGAAGTTCATCGTCAGCTACCAGGGATTCCTGCCCACCAACAATCTCGGCATCCAGCTCGGGGTGAAGCTGCCGAGTGGCCAGTACGGCACGGCCGTCCAGTTTTATTCAGGGCCCAACGCCGGAACCCCCCTCGATGCGAGTCTGCAGCCCGGCACCGGCAGCACGGACGTCATCGTCGGCGCCTACTACTACCAGGCCGTCAGTCAGAACTTCGACGCCTTCATCAACGGACAATTCCAGAGCGCCGTGAAGCACCACATGGATCAACCTGGCAACGACTATCGCCCGGGAAATTCGCTCACGGTGAGTCTCGGTCTGCGCTATGAAGGAAGTCCACGCTGGGTGCCGCAGCTGCAGCTGAACCTGCTGCACAAATCACCCGATCAGGGCGCGCTCGCGGACATCCAGAACACGGCCGGCAACGTTGCCTACCTGAGCCCGGGCATCACCGCGCAGCTCTCGGCCAGAGTGCATGTGTTTGCCTTCGCGCAGCTTCCCGTGTACAGCAACCTTTATGGAACCCAGTTGTTTCCGCGCTGGACCGCGAGTGCGGGAGTGACCTATGCCTTCTGAGTCTCAGCGGATGCGCGCCCGGCGCCGGTTCCTCCAGGGTCTCGCCTGTCTTGCAGGGGATCTGTGGCTTGTGCCCGCCGCAACGGCGGGCGCCTTGCGCGTCGGCGCACCCGCACCCGAGGCGACGCTCGTGACGCTCGAGGGACAGCGCATCTCGAGCACCGATCTCCTCGGGCAGGTGGTGATCCTCACCTTCTGGGCGACCTGGTGCGCGCCCTGCCGCGAGGAACTGCCGCTGCTTTCCGACTATCTCGCGCAACACCAGGATGCCGGACTGCAGATACTCGCCTTCGGTCTCGACACGCGCGAGAGACTCGCCGATGTCCGGCAGGTGGCGCAGTCAGTGCGATTCCCGGTGGGTCTCATGAGCGACTCGAGCGCACCCGGCTACGGGCGCATCTGGCGTCTGCCGGTCAGCTTCACGATCGACGCCCAAGGACGGCTCGCCGAGGATGGCTGGAAAGAGAAGCATCCGGTGTGGACGCGGGAACGCCTCGATGAGGTCGTGACACCGCTCCTCACCGGTGGCTCACGGCGCTGACGCTGCACCGCGTGTGGCCGGCCGCACGTGCTCCCTGAGGGCCGCCGGCCCGGCCGCAACGGGGGGTCGGGTATACTGAACGACCCAACCGGACGCACCCGCGCGCATGTCAAAAGTCCTGCCTCTTGCCGGTAAGGCCACCGCCGCGCCGGCAGCCCCGCCACTCAACTCGGTAGCAGAAATGCTCGTCGAGCTGCGTGCTGGACGCATGGTGGTCGTCATGGATGATGAGGACCGTGAGAACGAGGGCGATCTCATCATGCCGGCCGAGCATGCCACCGCCGAGGCGGTCGCGTTCATGATCCGTCACACGAGCGGCATCATCTGCGTACCGATGGAGGAGGCGGCGCTGGCGCGGCTCGATCTGCCGCAGATGGTGCCGGTCAACAACGAGTCGCACCGTACCGCCTTCACCGTGTCGGTGGATCTGCGTGCGGGCACGACGACCGGTGTGTCCTCGGGCGATCGCGCCGCCACGATCCGCGCGCTCGCGAGCCCGAGCTCGACCCCGGCGGACTTCGCGCGCCCGGGACACATCTTCCCACTGCGCTCGCGCCGTGGCGGCGTACTGGTGCGCGCCGGCCACACCGAAGCGGCAGTCGATCTCTGCCGGCTCGCCGGACTCATGCCCATGGGCGTGCTGTGCGAAGTGATGAACGACGATGGCAGCATGGCGCGCCGACCCCAGCTGCAGGAGTTCGCGCGTGTGCACGGGCTGAAGATCGGCACGATCGCCGATCTCATCCGCCACCGCTTGCGTACCGAGCGCACCGTCGTGCGCATCTCCGAGCAGGGCGTACAAACCGAGCTCGGCGAGTTCCGCCTGTACGCCTATCAGGACGAGGTGAGCCTCGAGGTGCACGTAGCGCTCGCCCATGGCCGGCTCGATGGTCCTGGGCCTCCGCTCGTGCGCGTGCACGTCGCCGACACGCTGCGGGACCTGCTCGGCGTGCGCGGCCCGGTGCGCGCCTGGACGCTGCGCGCTGCGATGCAGCGCATCGTCGAGGCGGGCAACGGTGTGGTGGTCGTGCTGCGCCAGCAGGAAAGCCCGCGTGAGCTGGCCGAGGCGGTGCACTCGTTCGCCGTGCCCGCCGCCGTGCCCGCCGCCGCGGCGCCGTCCGAGAGCGTCACCGAGGGCACCGAGGGGACGGTGCTGCGCACCTTCGGTGTAGGGGCACAGATCCTCACCGATCTCGGCGTTAAGCGCATGCGGGTGCTGTCGGCACCGAAGCAGATGCACGGTCTCTCCGCCTTCGGCCTTCAGGTCGAGAGTTACGTCGGGGACGAGGGATGAGCGCCGAGCTCATCGAAGGCGAGGTGAGCGCGCGCGGGCGGCGGGTGGCCATCGTCGCCGCGCGCTTCAATGAGTTCATCGTCACGAGTCTGCTCAAGGGCGCGCGCGCCGCCTGGCACGAGCGTGGCGGCGCTGCGCACGATCTCACCGTGGTGCGTGTCCCCGGCGCCTTCGAGCTGCCGGTGGTGGTCCGCAGGCTCGCCGCAAGTGGCCGCTATGACGCGGTAGTCGCCCTCGGCTGCGTGATCCGTGGCGACACACCGCACTTCGACTACGTCGCCGGCGAGGCGGCGCGCGGTCTGCAGCTCGCGGGCCTGGAAACCGGCGTACCCGTGGCCTTCGGCGTGCTGACGGTGGATTCCCTCGAGCAGGCGCTGGAGCGCGCCGCCACCACCGCCGGCAACAAGGGAGGCGAGGCCATGGAGAGCGCGCTCGAAATGGCCGCCGTCATGGCGCGCCTGTGAGCGCCCGATCGATGAGCCCGCAGGGAACGCGCGCCTACAGCGGGACGCGCAGCGTGGCGCGCAAGCTTGCATTGCAGGCGCTGTACCGCTGGCAACTGAACGCCGCGCCCTGGCAGGACCTGGTGCAGGAATTCGGCGAGGCGGAGGACATGTCGCGCGCCGACGCCGATTACTTTCGCACGCTCGTCGAGGGTGTGTGGCGTGGCCGCGAGGAGCTCGATGCAACACTCGCCGCGTTCGCCGACCGCGAGCCGCGCCTGCTCGATCCGGTCGAGCGCGCAGTGCTGTTGATCGCACTCTACGAGCTCACGGCCCGCCCGGAAGTGCCCTACCGGGTGGCGATCAACGAGGCGGTGACGCTCGCCAAGCGCTTTGGCGCCACCGACGGCTTCAAGTTCGTGAACGCCGTGCTCGATCGCGCCGCACGCTCGCTGCGGCCGCACGAGCACTGACCAAGGCAGTACGACCATGGGCCTCTCGGAGTTCGCGCTGATCGAGCGCTACTTCCGCGGCTGTGGCGCGCAGCGCGCAGATGTGACGCTCGGCGTCGGGGATGATGCGGCGGTGTTACGTGTGCCGGCCGGCTGTGAGCTGGTGGCCGCCGCCGACACGCTCGTGGCCGGCGTGCACTTTCCGCAGGACTCGCCACCGGACTCGATCGGCCACCGCGCGCTCGCCGTCAACCTGAGCGATCTCGCCGCGATGGGCGCGCGCCCCGCCTGGGCGCTGCTCGCCCTCACTCTGCCGGAAGCGGATGAGGCGTG
>Ga0210409_10004391_pt1 | contig 15221 bp, 13 predicted proteins | sample IncBWH17MmetaG_FD_161649 | JGI IMG/M metagenome (GOLD analysis project Ga0210409, IMG submission 161649) | Forest soil microbial communities from Barre Woods Harvard Forest LTER site, Petersham, Massachusetts, United States - Inc-BW-H-17-M | ecosystem: Environmental > Terrestrial > Soil >...
CTATTGGGTAGTTCACGCCTAACAATGAGCAGCAGTTACCAGTCGGCACCAGTTGGTCAGTGACCTCGAAGGGATTGAAAAGCCGAACTAGGCTTATAGTGTTCGCAATCGACAATTAGATGTTGTGGAGTTTTTGAACAGCTCACCACGTCGTTGTGTCCCTCGTGCAAGGGCTGGCCTACAGCAAGGGGCCTCTGGGGGGTTCACCCCCCGACCACATTCATCGGAAGGTACTACTTTCTAGGCAGGCCATCCCAGCCTAGAATGATGCCGTGAATGTCAGGCGGAACGGGTGCGGGTTGTAATAGGAGCGAGGGGGAGAAAGATTGAATATTGAACGGGTGCACCCGTTCTTACACCCGTATTGCCAAACTCCTCTATTTCTAATTACAAACACCATTACCTAGATATACCCTTCGAACCCGGACTGAAGTCCGGTTCGAGGCCGAACAGGGGGCTTCAAGATCCCACCCATTCCGTCCGGGTGTAAGAACGGGTTTAAGCAAATCTAGACACCACGACATGGTACTTTGAGAGCACAATCTTACTTTGCGTGTTGAGTCTAAAACCCTGTTGCAACAAGCCGCTCTTTACCAACGAGGCAATCGTTCGCTGCACGGCCTCGATACCGAAGCGCTTCCAGTTGTTCTGGTGGATTACCCGAGTGACGTTGATGTTCAGATTACCATTTATTACCGGGGACCGCTCGTACTTACCTTCTGCGTCGATACGCGCCAGCGTATTCAGGATCAACGTGGACAGCTCACCCTGCGAAATCGTCTCGGCCGAACCAGCTTGGAAGAACCTCTTTAGCCTAAGTTGCCACAACATGAAGAGTTCGGCGGACCGCAAACACTCCAGCGTCACATACTGGTCGCCGTTCGCTGTCGCCGCCAGGAGCACAATGCGCTTCAAATTGTAAAGACCACGTCCGTCTTCATCGTAGGGCAGCTCCAAGTCCGTATAGTAGTCTTCCGCTTCCTTGGTCCAACCGATGGGCGGCACTTGGGGCAAGACATAATCGGCGAAATCCTCGGGAGTAGGGGGATTCCACGTCCAGCGCTCCGCCCACCGATGGTCCAATTTGGTATCCGAGTAGCCCAGTAGGAACCGGCTGTGTAAGCCGGCGCCCGTTTCCTCACCAAAATAGCGCGTGAACCCCTCAGGGTGCGCCTTGTCTACGGGCAAGGCTCCCAAGATACTGACGCGGCAATTTATGTCCCGCTTACCCTCGCGCACGGGCAAGGTGATTTGATTCTTATCCCACAGGTTACAGAGATGGGTGGCCAAGGTGCTGTTCTCTATCTTCATGTTGGCCATCGTGGCGGCGAATTCCGCCGGGCTGATAAGCATTTTGCGTGGGCCGGGAATCTCTATTTTGTCCCGACCTTTCCCCTCGGTCTTGTTGCCCAAAACCGCGAACAGCCCACCCACTCCACCCATGGTCGCGTCCATATAGTCCAGACCATCGCGCATCTCCAGAACTGTACAGCTGCGGCTCAAGGCCAGGTTTTTACCCGCTCCCACCGGCATTAACAGGGCTGTGAAGAGGTTGAACCTGACGCCTAATATCTCGTCGTACTTGAGCAGGGCGGAAAAACAGGTCAAGACTGCCACGTAGGCAATCTCCATAGGTAGCTCTGTGCCGCGTGCCCACTCCGCCATCTGGCCATAAGCTGCGCCCGGAGGGAGAACGGTGGGTTCGCTCTCTTCGACGTACATGGTCTTTGAAAGCTTGGCATCGCAGAGGTATGCTATGACCTCGTCGGCGGTGCGCTGGGTCGGCTCGGACTCCGGTTTAACTTCGGCTTCCTGATCCTCCTGCTCTTCCTCCTCCGCGACCAGTAGCGCGTCTATCTGGGCTCGACGCTCAGTACTAAGGAAGGTCTGCGGATACTTGTGCTCGCCGCCACACTGGCAACCCGTTCGCGCAGCCGCGTAACACGGCTCTTTCGCAAGCGCATCAGCGACCGCCGACACTTCCACTGCTTTAGGAAAGACCTTGCTGAAGGTAGATAGTGCCGGCGCACGTTCTGGTTCCGTAGAATCACCCTCACAAAGTTGATCGGTATCTAGCTCTTCCCAGATGGCTCCGCGATACGGTTCGTGATCTTGGTTGAGGGATTTGAGAACTTGTCCGATAGACATTGAGCTGCCGTCGCATCCCTGCGCGAAGCACTTAAAGCCTAAACTTTCACCGTCCCAGTAAAACCCTGTGGCGACGCTGTGTTGGTGTCTATAGCCGACAACAGGACACACGTCTGTGATTTGCCACGGGCCATTATCCCGTACAATCGCTATCCCGTAGTGGTCCATCAATTCATCAAAATCAAAGTCATCGTCCACTGGCCGCGCTTCTTTCGGCACTGCATTCGGCGAGCTGTGCTTTTCCACCCAATCTGCCAGCCAATCGGGCAAGGGGATAGGAGGGACATCGCGAGCGACACCATACTCATTGCCGTTCGGATGGACAGAGCCCGGCCCGACAACATACATGCGGTTTTGCCGAAACGAGAACCACTCACCCCCCTCGGGCTTTTTAGCTTGGCGATTGCCGAGGGCGCGGCTGCGATCAGTTTGTAGGAATATATAATGGCCGAAACCGCCGCCCGAGATATGGACGCGGGTCTTGGGGAGGGGTTGATTCATCTCCCGAGCGGCATTAGCCATCCCGTTCGCGACATCGAATTCCAAAATCACGATGCCACTGGGTTGTGCCACCAGGGCGCAGTTGAAATCCGGGTTTTCAGCATTCCACGCCTCAATCTGCGCGATGTTCGTGGTAGCGACGTTCGGCCAGTCGGACAGAGACGCCGGTGGTCGCTTCTCTCTTGGGAGCAGCGGGAATATCGGAATTCCCATTTCCGCATACGGCTTGGCCCGCTCAAGAAATGTCACAACTCGTCCACTTCCGCATTGGCAAAGCTCCAAAGCGATTCTTTCCGTTGCGTAAAGCCAATGGGAACGTTTGGACGCTGTTGAGGGAAAGTTTGGATGTATTGTAGGTTCTCGGTGCGCTGTGCCTCGGGCGATGGCCACAAATTTCTCTGATGATTTTCGTTGGTTTTGCTTGTCATTGGTGCCCCCTTTCAGGACAGCGGTCGGGCGCGATGTGAAAGGCATCGCGCCCAAGTCCGCGAGAAAGTCGGTGACCTCCGGGTGGCCTCCAACGTTTGTTAATACTGTTTTTTTGTCTGTTGGCCCAAAAACAAAAGAAAGTATTCAGGCTAGGGTGGATTGTAAAACCCAGGTCTCGTCGCGCTGAAAGCATCGGGGCAAAAGCCAGACGTTCGTCCGTTCGAACGAACGCAGATCACGCAGCTCCCCAGGTATTCCAGGACGTAGGCAGTGGGCCGGGTTGTTACGGATATTTTTGCGGATGTTTCGGTCGGCGCCGGGCTGCGTGTCTCTCCGGTTCGGCGCCGCGAGCTTCGCAGGAAGAGAAGGGCGGCGTCTAAGGAAGCGAACCGGAAAGCAGGTCGTCCGGAGTGACTTCCCGCAACGAGTGAATCGCATACGGTCGCAAGTCTGCGGGCCATAAGTTCGACTGTTTCCCCACGCGGTGGGCGCGTTAAGGAGTACGTACAGAGTTGTAAATGCGGTACCGGGTATCTTCCGTTCGTCTGGAATCAAATTCACATAGGCCATCTGCCGTGCGTAAGCTTCCGGCAAGAAGTTCCGATAGACGTTGTTCACAGCGAGTATCCAGGGCATCACGCCGATGTAAATGTCTGGTCGGGATTTGGTCCATGATGTTAGATCGCAATTCACCACGCCGGGTGCGGTGTTTTTGTACCGATAAGAACCCAACATGTCTGCTTTCCCGCCGTAAACGTCCAGCACGGAAGCGGGCACGCGGTTCTGAACGCCCGGCATACCGTCCTTATTAAGGTCCAACATCATCGCGCCTTGGCCAATGATTGAAGGCCGATTCGAGGGGTCGCCTTTTACCTGCCGGAGGTACTTAAGTGCATCTTTGCAGCGATCTAGATCGATGATCTCTTTTAGCAGGGCAACAAGAAGACCGCCGTTCGGCTTAATTAATGCCCCTGTGTGCCGCAAGGTCTGAATGCCGAGCCGCTGTTTGTCGGCGTGCATGAGCACGTACTTCTGGTTTTTTAGTGCCAACGCTTCCGCGTCGGTCATGGTGTTGGTGATTTGTATGCGTGAAATTTGGTCGATTAGGTTCAGCATGTTTCATCGCCTCATAATAAATTTCGCTTGCCTTCTCAATGCCCACAGCCTTGTAAATTCGCTTTACGGTCGTCCTTTCCGTTTCGGTAAAGATGAATTTCACGCTGAAGCCGCCGCTCTTACCCTTGTGCTTCTTTTTGGCTTGTTCAATCTGCTTCTGGGCAGTAGCGATCGCCTCCGCCAACTGTGCGCGATTTTCGTCAGCCGTTTGCTCTTCCGATTTCTCGGGTGCGGGACCCTCGGTGCTGGTATCAAGCAGCTCCTGCAGTTTCTGCCTCTGAGTTTTGGTCATGCGGGCGGGAGTAGGATCGAAACCCAGCTGGACGCGCTTGTAGAAATCGATCCAGCGATAACCGGTGGTGTGGGGAATGTCCAGTTCGTCCAGGTCGTCGAGGAAGGTCCCGTGCCCAGCCTTGCCGTGCAACCGCTGGAGCTGCCAAAGTCTCCGCCCGATGTGGTACTTGTTTTCGATCCGGGCGAACCGAAGGCCGAAGATCTCGGCTTTAAGTTTCGCAGCGATCACTTCCTTGGGTAAGACTTGCTTCGGTACAATCTTGGGTGCTACCACCACTCCGGTCGCCATGGTTTCTTCACCCTAGCTTTCTGCTCTTTATCGCGGCCGTAGCTTGCGGGTTGCCCCAGTAGGGGATAAATCCGCAACGCGGACCATCGACGAAGTACGCTTTGGTGGTGTATGGGTTCAGCCGGGGATCACGCGGAAGGCTGGTGATTCCCAAATCATCTGTAAACACTCGGCCCGGATCGGCGCCATCAAGGAAAGTGGTGACTCGGTCTACGGCAGCGGTGCGGTACGCGACGACCTTTCTTCTTTTCATCTCTCCGCCTCCTCCTAAAGCGAATTATGCCTGAAGTTGGGGGGAGGTTTCGAGCGTAACTATAAGAAAATAAAGCACTTACTTCGCACGCGCCTACTTTAATCTACTGACGCGGCGGCGATTTCAGATAAGTGGAAAAGTGGGACGATGTGTGGAAAACTTACTGCACCGAGGCTGTCACCGGTTCGGGTATCGCTGTAACGTTGCCCCAGACGCTGTTCACCATCTGGCGGCGAGCCTTTTTCTTCAGGTTGCCCAAGTAGCGCATCGTGCTGGCGAGATCGTTGTGGCCCAGGTGCTCCTGCACGTCCGTAACCGGCACTCCCCGCTGCAACATCCGCGTCCCGCAGGTGGCGCGAAACCGATGAAGGTAGATGTGCTCACACTCACCTTTACTTACGCAGGTTGGACACTTACCACAGTTCAACCCGGCCCTTTTGCCGATTCTCTTGCACGCGACTAGAAGGGAGTTGCCCAACGGTCCACCGTTCCCGGTCGGGAATACTAAACGATGCTTTGCAGTCTTCTGGGCTTCCTTGAGGCGGGCGATAAGGTCGTCCGGCAATTCCACCCTGCGCTCCTCTTTGGTCTTGGTTGTGAAATCAAACTCCGGCTTGGCGCACACGTGCAGAGTACCTCCTTCAAAATCGATGTCGTCCCAGTAGAGGTATGCGATCTCATCACGGCGGCAACCCGATTTCAGGAAGACCATGAACAAAAGGTTCTGTTCAGGCGTACAGGCAGCAAAGAATTTTTCCAGTTCCTCCTCGCTGTAATATTCGACATCGTTCGCGGCCTTTTTCACGATGATTTTCTCGGCATCCACCAGCCTGATCGGCCCCTTCCCCGGCTGTAGCTTAAGAGTTTTGCAGATGAAGTGATTGACCCTCATGATTTTATTTACAGCGGTGCGAGGCGAACGGTTGGCCTTTGCTGCCTTTACACCATCTTTGGTGAAATCATAGCGGTGCCCGAGAATCCAGTTCCTAAATTCCAACATGTCGTCGGAAGTGACCTGGTCCACGAACGTCCGCTTAACGTGATCGGCGTTCCACTGTTGCCACTCGCGCAGGTCGTAATCGGCCAGCGCATACGTACCGGGCCTGCTGTTTAGCTTGGTGGTCCGCAAGTAGGCCTGCGCCGCTACATCTATGGGCATGCGGTCGGTATTGCTTGGGTTGCTACCCTGCCACCCCAGGCCGTTGGCTGCGCCCTTCATTTTTAGCTCCTGGAACCGGGCGGCCCTGATCGCCTCGGCCAAGGTTCGAAAGTGGCCCTTTGAGAAGAATTTTTTACCGGCCTCGTACCACGATATTTTGAACTTGCCGGGAACCAATTTTGTGGAGCGAGTGTCGAAATTTACGTCCATGGGGCGGAAGGTCCACCGACCATCCGCCCGCTTTTCGTGGTTGTAGATTTTTACCGTCAAATTTGCCATGTTAAATCCTTGTGTATTACCAAGGTTGATACTAGGCAAATCAGGAATTAGTAAAGGAAAAAGTAAAAAATATTTTGTGCAGAGAAACTAAAGGAGTCTAAGAGGTTGGTTGCGGGGGGTGGATTTGAACCACCGACCTTTGGGTTATGAGCCAACCGTAAACGTTTCTTGATAGTTGCTCGTTCTTTCCCTTCTTGCGCTTACGTTGGTTGGTACTAGCTGGTTTTTGGGCCTGTTCGGGTATTCCGTTCTCTTGTTGTGCTCACCGTAGACCTCCCATTTCGCTTGCCAAGAAAAATGTAGCATCTTTCCGACTCCGTTATCATCGAATCGTTGTGATCTGGGCAAGTATTGTACAAAGAGGTGTCCTTATCAGGTTTAGTACGTTCGCCCTAATCACATAGCGCGAAGCAATTCATACCGAAGTTATCTGGGTGTCGGGAGTGAACCTCTCGGCACCCATTTTTGCTTTCTTGGCCGATACAACCGAACTCAGAACAATCAGTTCGGAACAGAGTTTCGGGACTGAGATTCACTAAGAACACAGAACAGAAAACAGAAAAGAGGACAACAGTATGAAACCTTTGTTCAATGTCAGGCGGGCTGAGCCTTGTGGGATTTCACCCTGGACAGTTCGGAGCTATATCAAGGAAGGAACATTGCGGCCCGATTCGGATTGGGAGACGAGTCCTCTTCGACCCGGTGAAAGTTTCGAAGCAGTCTCGAATGCTTTTTGATGTCCTGACTTTTCAGAGCCAGCAGGAATCGACCAAAGTTCCAGTTAATTTTGTTCACCCTGCGGACCGTTCTGCCAACTCACTCAGCAGGAGAATGCTTATGAAACAGAGACTCCTGGTAACGACCCTTGCGGTATTCTCCCTGCTTTGTTTGAGCGGCGCTTCCGCAGACAGAACTCAGTGCTGCCATGGATGCGGTAGTTATGGCTGCAACAGCAGGAACTGCGGCGACAAGTGCAACAGCGGTCCACACTGTAGCGGCTGCTGGAAAAGTTGTGTTAGGTAACATCTGACTTTTCCCCAAGAAGGGGGTTATGCGAAATGCGAGGCCCCTCGGAGCGGATCGTTGCCGTGTGGACAGGCCCACGGCAAGCCTTTTCCACCAGTTCGCCTGCTACAATCCCGTCCCGAGGGGGAACTCAATGGCGAACGTGTCTTCAATCGTGAGGCAGTTGAAAGCTGAACGTGATCGCGTTGCGAAACAGTTGTCTGGACTCGAAGCGGCACTCACCGCGTTTGCTAGTGCCTACAGTGGGACGAAGCCAAGTCGTAAACGGCGGAAGATGTCGGCAAAGAGTAGGGCCAAGATAGCTGCTGCGCAGCGTGCGCGATGGGCCAAGTACAGGAAGTCGGCCAAGAAGTAAGAGTCTCCGTCACACGGAGACAGCCCCATGAAGAATCACGAATCAGCAGTGATGGCGGCAAGCGATTGACCTTCCCTTAATCCACCCCTAACATGTCTAGCCAGTGTCCACGCCCTCCCAACCCGTAGGGCAGACGGTTTCTCATTACCGCATACTCCGCAAGATCGGCGGCGGTGGCATGGGTGTGGTCTACGAGGCAGAAGACCTGAAGCTCGGTCGCCACGTCGCCCTAAAGTTCCTTCCCGACGAACTCGCCAACGACGCACAGGCCCTCAGCCGCTTCCAGCGGGAAGCGAAGGCTGCGTCTTCTTTGAACCATCCGAACATCTGCACGATCTACGAAATTGACGAGGTTGATGGGCGAGCTTTCATCGCAATGGAACTGCTGGAGGGGCAGACACTGCGACATCGGATCGCGGGGAAACCGCTGGAGATCGAAACGGTGCTCGATCTGGGCATCCAGATTGCCGACGCTCTCGACGCGGCACATTCGAAGGGCATCGTCCACCGCGACATCAAGCCCGCGAATATCTTCGTGACGAATCGAGGTCAGGCAAAGATTCTGGATTTCGGGCTGGCGAAGGTCATGATTACAGCCAGTTCTTCGATCAATATTGCATCTCTCAACACGCAGACGCGTTCAGTGGACGCGGATCATCTCACCAGCCCCGGCTCGACGCTGGGCACCGTGTCGTATATGTCGCCAGAACAAGTGCGAGGCAAAGAACTTGATACTCGCACAGACCTGTTCTCGTTCGGCGCGGTGTTGTACGAGATGGCGACAGGGGCATTGCCGTTTCGAGGAGAAACCTCAGGTGTAATCTTCAAAGCCATTCTGGATGGGACGCCAACGTCAGCAGTGCGGCTGAACCCCGACCTCCCAGTGGAATTGGAACGGATCATCAATCGCGCTTTGGACAAAGACCGCGACTTGCGCTATCAGCACGCCTCGGATATGCGAGCGGAACTCCAGCGTCTAAAACGCCAGACCGAGTCCACCAAGATCGTTGCCACGCAAGCATCACCTGAAAAGACACTCAAACGTCACAAGCTCCGGGTCGTCCTCGCCACATGCATCGCGGTCATTGGGCTGGCGGCGGGTGGTACTTGGTTCTTGCGATCTGGCAGAGCCCAGATTGATTCCATTGCCGTGCTCCCCTTCACCAATGGGGGTGGAGATGCCAATGTCGATTATCTGAGCGACGGCATCACGGAGTCGCTGATTGCTAGCCTCACGCATGTGCCCGAACTGAAGGTGAAGTCTCGCAACTCTGTCTTCCGCTACAAAGGGAAGGACGTGGATGTGCAGAAGGCAGGCAACGATCTCGGGGTGTTGGCGCTGGTGAGCGGACGCGTGACACCGCACGGGGACAACGTGGAAGTGAGTGCGGAGCTTACCGATGTTCGGGACAACACCGAAATCTGGGGACAGCACTACAGCGGCAAGAGCACGGATATCGTCTCGTTGCAGCAACAGATTGCGGGCGACATCGCGGAAAAGTTGCGCTCTAAGCTGAGCAGCTCAGAAAAGCAACAAGTCACCAAGCAGGGCACGCAAAATCCAGACGCCTATGAGCTGTATTTGAAGGGCCGTTACTCCTGGAACAGACACACTCCTTCCGAAATCGCTGCGGCGATAACGTATTTCGATCAAGCCATCTCGAAAGACCCCGGGTACGCTATGGCGTATTCGGGTCTGGCGGATGCCTATCTGCTTATGGCTGGCTATGCCCCCGCTTCCCCCGAAAGCACCCTGAAAGCGAATGCCGCCGCGCGCAGGGCGTTGGAGTTAGACGCGACGTTGGCTCATCCGCACGCCGTTCTGGGGCGCATCGAGAGTAGGTACAACTGGGAATTTGTCCGAGGAGAGGCTGAGTACAAGAAGGCTTTGGAACTTGACCCTAACGACGCCACGGCTCATCAGTTGTACTCGGACGACATCAGCTCGATTGGCGGCAGGGAACAGGAGGCCCTTGCTGAGATCAATCGTGCCCACCAGCTCGATCCGCTGTCACTGATCATCAGCGCGGACGTGTGCCTCGTTCACATCAGGGCGCGACGGTTCGACGAAGGCATCGCCGTTTGCAAGAAGGTGAGCGATGAGGACCGTACATTCGCTTTGACGCACCTCTACTTATACTATGCGTACTGGGGAAAACGTATGTACCCGCAGGCAATTGAAGAATTGGGGATCTATGCCAAACTTGCTGACCTGCGTGATACCTCCGAAATCGCCTCGGCCATGGAACAAGGATTTCGCTCCGCGGGCTGGAAGGGTGCTCTCACCAGACGTATTGAAATCATGCTAGCAAGACGCAAGACAGGCTACGCGTCTCCGTACAGGATAGCTTCTCTTTATTGCGACTTGGGAGACAAAGAGCAGGCCTTCCGGTGGCTCAGCATCGCTTATCAGGAGCGCGATTGGCAGCTGGAGGGTTTGAATAGCGACTTCTACATCGATCCTCTGCGTTCCGACCCGCGGTTTGCTGAGTTGGTACGCAAGGTCGGGCTGCCGCAGTAGCAAGTCCATTCAAGTTTTCTCGCCCTCTGGAAAGTCGCCGACCCCGGCGTTCCCATCCTGACAGAAGCCAAGGCGGAGTACGCGAAGCTGCAATAGGCACGGAAAGACCGCGAGACGAAGCTCGGTGAAAATGGGCTGGATGAACTCTGCCGGATCGCGGTGCGCCGATCTAAACGAGGGGCACGACCAGATGTTGCAAGACTAACTATGACCTAGCATTAGGCGAAGATCCAAAAGCCGTTGGAAAAAGTTGGCGTTCATTCTGAACAGGCTTCCTCATACATGAATGAGTAGCGTGGTACCTACGTCGTGCTTAAGATTGCCGCGAGTAAGTTTTTTGAAGTGTTTTAATGAGGCTTTAACACCCAAGCTCTCGCTTTCCGTTAAGCTGTCTATGACTGTTGTTCTTTCAGTCCGCCCGCAAACCGCAGGGGGAATCTGCTCTTTCAATGCGCTCGGGGCGAGTTTTGGAAGGCAGCGCTGACTTGTTGGCGCTGAGGAGCAATCTCCATGGACCCGAACATTCCTGTCGGAATCTTCATCGGTTTCATCACATGGTTTCTAGTGCGCTATCTGGCAGGCGGTATCTACACTGTCGATCAGAATCAACGTGCGGTGAAAACCAACTTCGGACGAGCCGAGCGTATCCCCGGGGCCACCACCCTCAACGATCCGATCTCAGCTGGGCTCGACGCTGAAGAAAGACAGCGCTATCAATATCCCCAAGTTCGCGTCATCATGCCAGGCGGCCCCTATTTCAAGTGGCCGTGGCAAAGAATCTACAAGGTCTCAATAGCCACTCAGACCGTCAACATGGCCTTCGACCCCGACGTCCCCGGCGCCAATCAGTCCGGCACCATCATTGAGGCGGTCACTAAAGATCAGCTCAACACCGGGTTAACTGGCCAGATCCGCTACCACATCTCCGACCGGAATCTCTATGCCAATATCTTCGGCGTGAAGCGTCCCATCGCTCACGTCATGGGTTATTTCGTTTCCGTCTTGCGCGAGCGCATTGCCACTTTCGAGGCGCCCGTGGTTCCCGGCGCTGCGGATGCGGGGAGTAGCGGTATTTCCATCAATGATCTCCGGAAGAATCTCCGGGACCTTAATGAACATATGGACCGCGAGTGCAGTTCTTCTGACGCGCGCTATGGCATCGTACTCGACGCCTCACTGATCACCGGCATCGATCCGCCACCCGAAGTCGAGTCGGCGCTTGCCGCTATCAATACCGCACATAACATGGTGTCCTCCGACATCAGTCTCGCTCAGGCCACGGCCGATCAGCGCATCGAACAATCAAAACGTGCCGCCGAGATCGAAACCCTTAAGGCCCAAGCCGAAGTTCAGCCCCTCGTTTCTCTGGCGAGCCAGCTGTCCGAATTAAAGGGTGCCGGCGAGGGAACCTTGCGCGCCTACGTTCGCAACGTCCGCCTCGGCCTTTTTGCCCGTGCCCAGCAGGTTATCCTGGAGACAAAGCAATGACTTTGCTTATGGCAGCGACTGCAACATTCCTCGCGTGCTTCGTCCTCGTGCCGGCGGCTTTCGGGTTGTTGCGTTTCTTCGGGTTCTACGTGATCGTAGAGGAGCGCACTTGCTACGTGTATGTCCTGTTCGGCAAGGTAGTGGCGGTGATCGACGAACCTGGGTTGCACATCCTTCTGTTAAAGCTTGGCCCGAAGGCGCCCATTGTATGTTGGCTCGGTCACGTATATGTCCTTAATATGCGTATCGACCAGCAATATCTGCGTAGCCAGCCCGTTAACTCGGAAGAAGGCGCACCCATGGGCATCGGCATTTGGTATGAAATGTTCATCAGCGATCCCGTAGCTTTCCTCTTCAAGAACGCCGATCCGCGCGGCTCCCTGGCGACCAACGTCAGCAATTCCACCGTCCGCTGCCTCAGCAACTTGAAGCTCGCCGATCTGCTTCAGAACCGCCACGCTATGAGCCAGACCGTCCGCGCCGAGGTTTCCCCACAATCTCACGAGTGGGGATACAAGCTGGGTTCGGTCTACATCCGCAAGGTCCACTTCCGCGACGCTCAGATGATCAAGCAGATCGAAGAGAAAGTTGTGAATCGCTTACGCCAGGTGACCTCTTCCATCAAGCAGGACGGTGCCAACCAAGTCAGCATCATCACCAGCACCGCCGAGCGCCAGGCCGCCGTCGAGTTCGCCAAAGCCGCCGCCATGCGTCCCCGTATTGTCGGTGAGGCCCTGAACAAAGTCGCAGCCGACCCGCAAGTTGAAGTCGCCATGTTTGAGATTCTCGAGATTCAGAAGATCGTCGAGAGCAAGGCCCGTATCATCCTGATACCTGAGAAGGGCGGGATTCTCCCCGAGCTCCTTGCCTCCACACCTCGATCTCAGGAGTCACCGTCTCCTTTGCGTCCCATGGGGCCAGCCACAGCTCAGACATAGCGGCACTGCCAAGAGGGCATCCTCAATTAAGACGTCGGCCGTCCGCGTTCACGCGCTGGTCCTTCTCATCTTGCCAGTAGGGCTCGAAATCGTCTTTGCGCTTCGTTCCCAACATCCCACAAGCCCGTTTCTGGGCCGTCCGTCGGCATCTGTCCGGGTCTCAAGGCCGACTCTGAGAGTCGCTCGCAGCCGTCTTGCCGTCACTCTGTACTCGACCCGCTATCCCTCCAACCGCGAGCTTGGAGGTAAGGAGTCTATCGGTTGCCATGTATCCAACCGTCATCGCGACGACAAGCAACGCCCCAAGAAGTTTGGGTGGGCTTGGTACCGGGACATCAAACCACCTGCACCCTACTCCAATCAACAGCCCTAAGAATATCCCCGCCAGTGTCTTAGCCATCTTATGCTCCCTACGATTTCCGATTCACCGCAAACCTTCCAACCCACACCCGATGCCCAACCAAAGGCAAATCTAAGAAGAAATTTCGACAGAGCAGAGTTCAGGCGTTACTACTCACCGGCTTGATGTTTGAATTCAGTCGGAAAAAATTTGTCGAGTCGTACTTCTTCTTCAACGCTGCCAATCGGTCATAGTTCGTTCCGTAAGCCTCGCGCACCCGGCGTTCACCTTCCTCCGCAGCATCCTCGAGGGCGTTTACGTAAACTGCCCGCTCCGCGAAAGGATGTAGCGCCTCCCAACATTGCTGCGCCCAGGTAATCATCTTCGGTGAATCGGCAGGATTGTCCGTCGCAGGATGAACCAGTAAGTCAAAATGATCGTAGCGATGCGGGAAAGCTGTTTCACTAGCTTTGACCCGGCTCGCAGCACCATGCAATTGTTGGAAAGCGATATTGGTGAGAGTGGTGGGAAGCACAGCGGAATATCGCAGAACAGTCTGGATCGCTCCGTCGCCGAGCCTGCGGATGTTATGCGCTTTGTTGTAGTAGTGTCGCCCCGGAGGCCACGCCTGATCGAAGATGGTCTGCATTTCCACGTACGGCCTCTGTGTAATGAAGTCGGCAAGCGGCGCAGCAAAACTTCGCAGTGGCCTTAGAGCTTTTTCTCCGTCATCGACCGATCCGCAGTAGCAAACGACTATCCCAAATGCAGGGCTTCCGTTTGGACCGGTCAATACCACGCCCACCGTCGTCAACTCGTCACACGCGTTATTTGAGAATTCATCGAAGAAACGCAGAATCTCCTCAGCCAGAGGGTACAGGATCATGCCGCCCAACACTTGATTTACAGGATGCAAACGGTATTCAAGTTCCGTGACGATTCCGAAGTTCGCTCCCGCACCCCGTAATCCCCAGAACAGATCTTCATGCTCCTCTTCATTGCAGCGAATCGTGTGCCCGTCGGCACTAATCACTTCAGCAGAGATAAGGTTGTCGCACGCCAAGCCGTACTTGCCTGCTAGCCACCCATAGCCTCCACCTAAGGTCAGTCCCGAAATTCCCGTATCGGTGTTCACTCCGAGGGTAGTTGCCAGCCCGAACTTCTGCGTCTCTCGGTCGAACTCGCCCAGTCTCAGCCCCGCTTGGGCCCGGACCGTGCTGCGCTCGGCGTCGACACGGATTCCTTTCATCGGCGATAGATCGACGACCAGTCCGGCGTCGCAGACCGCTTTTCCAGCATAGTTGTGGCCGCCACCTCGTACGGAAAGAAGCAACCGGTGTTCACGCGCGAAATGCACGCACGCGACCACATCCGTGGAGTCCGCACACTGCGCAATGAGAGCTGGTCGCTTATCGACCATGCCGTTCCACACACGTCTGGCGATGTCGTAGCCCGCATCGGCTGCACCTAGCAGTGTTCCATGCAACCGCTGTCTCAGACCCTCGACCGATTGGGCCGATAACACTCCCTCGTCACCCCCGATGCGAACAATTCGAAGGTCAGACATTGTTTTTGCCTTTGACTCCGTCGCCCACTCCTTTCGGTATGCTCCGCACATTGTTAGTGATGGACCCCCGGGGCTAGAATCCTGTCAACTTGGGACCCGCGACAGGACCCTTTGAATTGCGCCTATAGCGTAGTGGAAGCCCGAACTGGAGTCTTTAGAGATTTCTGAAATATTTCTGTATTTTGGTCAGCGAATCATGAAGCGCCTGCAGACAGATTGTTTGCGTTTTGGGCCGTATCAAATAGATGCTGCCGAGCACTTACTACTGCGGCATGGCAAGCCGGTTCGCCTTACGCCGAAACTGTTTGAAACTCTTCTGGTTCTGGTCCGGAACGCAGGCCATCTCGTCGAGAGAGAAGTCTTAATACGCAGTGTATGGAAAGACACGATTGTTGAGGACGGCAACCTTGCCCATAACATATCGGTCCTTAGAAAGCTACTCGGAGAGGGCTCCAATGGACATAACTACATCGAGACTGCTCCTCGTCACGGCTACCGCTTCATAGCTGTCGTCGAAC
>Ga0210409_10004392_pt1 | contig 15214 bp, 8 predicted proteins | sample IncBWH17MmetaG_FD_161649 | JGI IMG/M metagenome (GOLD analysis project Ga0210409, IMG submission 161649) | Forest soil microbial communities from Barre Woods Harvard Forest LTER site, Petersham, Massachusetts, United States - Inc-BW-H-17-M | ecosystem: Environmental > Terrestrial > Soil >...
ACTCTGCGCGATTTGCAGGGCCATTCCGGGTTGTCCCGCTATGCTGAGACCTGGAACCATACGGACTGCCGGTGACACGTTGAGTGTGACTGTGGAACTCCTGGTCGCGCCCCAGGGATTGCTGACGGTCGCGAAATAAAGGTTTCCGTTCTGCGACACAGCAACATTGGATAGGGCCAGTACGAAATTAGTTGCGCCGTTGATCGCGATGCCGTTGCAGAACCATTGGCACGCCAGCAGAGGAGTTAAAGCGGCGCTTACTGCAAATTGCACGCTCATGCCCTCGGTGGCCGATTGGTCTTGAGGTTGGCTCATGATCTGGGGCGGGTTACACGACAGACATTGCCAGATGATTTCGAACCCGACGCTGATCGGGGAACCAAAACCTGCTCCGGTAGAACCGAAAAGGAGCAAAGGGGACAAAAATTGTCCCGTGTTCGGATCGAACCCGCCCGCGATACCCGTGCCGATCGAGGACAGGCAACGCGGCCGGGGACATCGCAGCGCGATGGTCCCTACCTCAATCGTTCCTTCCGCGCTTCTTCCCCCCTAAACACTCCCATTGACGGAAGGGACGAACGCGGCGAGATTTTATCGCTAAAGTCCGGCACAGAGCAGACGCGGTGTGACTGCTTAAGGGCTGAAGTGCGAAGCATGGAAAAATTCATCTGTATTCACGGCCATTTTTACCAGCCGCCTCGGGAAAACCCGTGGCTCGAATCTGTCGAGGTTCAGGATTCGGCGTCGCCGTACCACGATTGGAACGAACGTGTCACCATGGAGTGCTACGCGCCCAATGCGGCGGCGCGCATGATGGACGGAAGCGATCGCATCGAGCAAATCACGAATAACTACTCCAAGATTAGCTTTAACTTCGGGCCGACACTCTTGTCCTGGATGAAGGATAAAATGCCCGAGATCTACCGGGCGATCGTGGCCGCGGACGAAATCAGCCAGGAACGTTACGGAGGACATGGTTCTGCGGTCGCGCAGGTGTACAACCATATGATCCTGCCGCTGGCCAATGCCAGAGATCGGTACACCCAGGTGCACTGGGGCATTCGTGATTTCCAATCGCGTTTCGGGCGCGCGCCGGAAGGCATGTGGCTGTCAGAAACGGCGGCGGATGTGCCGACACTCGAAACGCTGGCCGAACTGGGCGTTCGCTTCACCATTCTTTCGCCGTTTCAGGCCAGCCGCGTTAGACCCGCAGGCAAGCGCAACTCGCGGGACGTCAACGGCGGCCAAATTGACCCCACCCAGCCCTACCTCATCCGGTTGCCGTCGAACCGCTCGATTACCGTGTTCTTTTATGACGGGCCGGTTTCGCAAGCCGTGGCTTTTGAACGGCTGTTGAACAGCGGCGAAGCATTGGCTCAGCGCATTATGAGCGCATTCAATGATCGCCGGCAAGGCGACCAATTGGTGCACATCGCCACCGACGGAGAATCTTATGGACACCATCATCGGCGTGGCGAGATGGCTCTCGCGTATGCCATGCATTACATCGAAAGCAACAACCTGGCGCGCCTGTGCAATTACGGTCAGTATCTGGAAAACCATCCTGCAGCGGACGAGGCCCAAATCCACGACAAGAGCTCCTGGAGCTGCGTGCACGGAGTCGGTCGCTGGATGAGCGATTGCGGGTGCAACAGCGGCGGCCATCCTGGTTGGAACCAGGGCTGGCGCGCACCCTTGCGCCACTCCCTGGATTGGCTGCGGGACGAACTGGCTCCGTTGTTTGAACAAAAGGCGAAGGAACTCTTGCGCGACCCCTGGGGGGCACGAAACGAATATATCTCGATCATCCTGGACCGCTCCGCGGAGAGCCGGGAAAAGTTCTTCGGGGAGCAGGCGCAACGGCAATTGTCGGAGCTGGAAAAGGTGACGGTGTTCAAATTGATGGAACTGCAACGCCATGCCATGCTCATGTACACCAGTTGCGGCTGGTTCTTTGATGAGCTCTCCGGCATCGAAAGCGTGCAGGTGGTTCAATACGCCGCCCGCGCCCTGCAGTTGGCCACGGAAATCTTCGGGCGCGACCTCGAACCGGAATTCCTGTCGCGCTTCGAGCAAGCCAAGAGCAACCTGCCTGAACACGGCGACGGCCGGCGCATCTACGAAAAATTCGTGAAGCCGGCCATGATTGACTGGCCCAAAGCCGAGGCTCACTACGCCATCAGTTCGCTTTTCCAGCAGTACGGAGACAAAACCAGGATCTTTTCCTTCTCCTTCGAAGACGAGGACCGCCAGCTGGTTAGCGCGGGCAAAACGCGCCTGGCCGTCGGTCGCACCCGCATCCAATCGGAGATTACCCAGGAATTCCAGGTGCTCTCGTATGCCGTGCTTTACCTGGGAGAACATAACTTGACCGGCGGCATTCGCCGCGTTGAGTCCAAAGAGGCTTACGAGGCCCTGTTCCGCGAGATCAAAGAGGCATTTAACTCCGGGGATCACCCGGAAACCATTCGGCGCATCGATCGGCACTTTGAAGGCATGCCTTGCTCCTTGCGCTCGCTTTTCAAGGACGAACAGCGCCGGATTTTGAGCGAAATCCTCGCCTCTACCCGCGAGGATCTCGAGAGCCGGTTCCGGCTAATCACGGAGCGCTACACTCCGTTGATGAATTTTCTGGAGAGCGTCGGAGCGCCTTTCCCGCCGGCCCTGGAAACGGCCCGCGAATACGTGCTGCACGAGGATATTCGGCGCCGGGTTGAGAGCGATACGATTGATTTTGACCAACTGCGTGCGTTGATCAAGGAAGCGCAAACTCGAGACGGGCGTGTGTTGGACCCCACCATCAGCTATGTCGTTAAGAACAAAATGGAACGTCTGATCGAGCAGTTGGCCGCGCACCCCGGGGAAGCGCAACAGATGTCAGTCCTGGACCAACTGGCCCGCATGGTCATGCCCCTGCCTTTGGGGCTCAACCTGTGGAAGGTCCAAAACACCTATTGGGAACTGCTCCAAAAAGAGGCTGCCGATATGTATGCCCGCGCGACCAGTGGCGATGAGGCCGCCCGAGCGTGGATTAAGCAGTTCTTTGATCTCGGCCGCACACTCGGCTTTTCGCTTAAAGGACAGGAACTCCCCCAGGAAGCCGCCCGCGAAGCGGCGTGAGGGGACGTGGAAAACGTTAAAAACGTTAAAACGTGAAACGTTCCAACGATTTTAACGTTTCAACGTTGCAACGCGGTCTTGACCCAGCAGCGCAGGACCTCGGCGACGCTCCAGTACCCGCCCAGCAACGCTTCTCACCAAACCGATGAGCCCTCCGAAACGATTCCTAATCCGTTTTTATCTGTACTACTATGCGCGAATCTGCAAAGACCACAGAGGACTGGCCCGGCAGACGCCAGCCTTTCTCGGTCCGCACGGGCGGCGTGCCGTTGCCTCCGTAGCGCGGCGATTCGCTCGACCAAACTTGTTGCCAAACCCAACCCTCTGAATTTGCCAGCAACGGCTCGGCGACCGATTCGAGAGGCAGTTCTAATCCGAGGTTAACAAAAACCAGCCGGTCCTGGTTATCGAGCCCGAAGAAACGCAGCACGAACGCTTCCGGGCCCAGCACCGCGCCGTCAACACCACCTCGGCGTGGACGTGAGAAAACCGGATCGTGCCGCCGCAGGCGCAACAGGTCACGGTGCAGGGCATACCATTCTGCATGGCTTGTGCGTTCGGATAAGTCGATTTTGCACCGCTGGAAGGTTTCAACCGCATGCGGAGGAGCCAGGCACGATTGGCTTTCCGCGTTGGCAATGGCGCTGAACTGAGAGAGAAGCTTCTTTCGCCCTTCGGCCACCAATCGCGACAGTTCAGCTTGATGGTCGGCAAAGAACAGGAAAGGAGCTGAAGCGCCAAACTCCTGCCCCTGGAACAGCATGGGCGTTGCCGGACCCAACAACAGCAGGGCCGTCAGGGCTCGAACGCGGCCCGGTGAACCAATCTGATGGGCACGCAGGCCGCGCAGCGAATTCGCCACCTGGTCGTGATTCTGCAGATAATTGACAAAGTGCTCCGGCCGGAGATCCAGGCTGGGAGCTCCGCGCGGTTTTCCCTGCCAGGTTGGGTACTGGCCCTGATACAAAAATCCGCGCTTTATCGTGGAAACCAATTCCTGGGGTGTTCCACGGAAATCGCTGTAATAGGCGCCGGCCTGACCCGTCAGCGCAACGCGCGCGGAATGGTGAAAGTCGTCATTCCAAAGCGCGTCCAGGGCATAGCCCGCGTTTTCCAACGGGCGCACCAGCACGGGATTTTGCGCTTCGTTTTCAGCCACCACGAAAGTCGCCCTGCCGCGTCCAGCCTTTCGAACATGGCGCCCAATGACCGACTGGATATTCTCCGGCGAGGTGTCGAAAATCTGGTGCGTGGCATCGAGCCGCAGGCCATCGAGGTGGAATTCCTCAATCCAATACGCGGCATTCGCGCAGAAAAATTCGCGCACCGGGCCGCTTTGGTTTCCGTCAAAATTGATGGCTTCGCCCCACTCGTTTTTATAGTGAGGCGCAAAGTAGTTTTCAGAAAAGTGCTTCAGGTAGTTGCCATCGGGACCGAAGTGGTTGTAGACGACGTCCAGAATGACGCCGAGACCGGCCGCATGGGCGTGGTTGATGAAGCGGCGGAAGTCGTCGGGCTGACCGTAGAGCCGCGTCGGGGCGAACAAATCCACACCATCGTACCCCCAGCCGAAGCGCCCGGGAAACTCCGCGACCGGCATCACCTCGATGACCGTGATGCCCAGGTCCGCAAGTTCTGCAAGTTCTCCCTGAGCGGCAGCCCACGTTCCGGCAGGCGTGAATGTTCCGAGGTGCATTTCGTAGATGACTTGTCCCTCGCCCGGGATCCCCGCCCAACCCTGGTCGATCCACTTGAATGTCGAGGCATCGACGATTTGGGAAGGTCCATGGGGCCCGTCCGGTTGGAAACGGGAGGCCGGATCGGGAAAGGACCCGCTCTCGAGCAGGTAGCGATACAGCATTCCAGTCACGGCCGGGGGTACAAGCCCCGAGAAATAACCGTTACCCTCGGGCTGGAGGGGCGCCTCCTGTGCGGTTCGTTCCAGGGGGGCCTCGCCGTATAGGACTCTGACAAAGGCGGATTTTGGCGCCCAGACACGGAAGTGTGTTCCCCCGGTGCTCTGAACCTCCGCACCGATGGGCAAGCGTCTTTGGAAACCGGTTTCGTCCGGGCGCTTCATCAAGTTTGGCAGTTGGACAGCCGTTGCTGCCGGAGTCTGAACCTCAGGCTTCATAGACAATAAAATACAGGTTTCAACTTGATGAGGATTCTCTCAAACGCAAGTAGGAAGAACCGAAGGTAGGGATGGCGCGCTGCGCCGTCCCAGCCCGCGTGCAGCGGGCTGAGCGGATGCTCGATGGCGTGCGGACCACAGGGGTCGTTGCGCCGCTGAACGCGGCGCGGACCGCGCAGGCACCGTCCCTATCTTGCGGTGCCAAGCTAAGCCGAGTCATCAAGGGGGCAGGGGCGAAAAATTGGGATTGGAGTTCGGGTCCTCGGGCTTGAGACCTTTTAAGGTTCGAAACGGGTGAAAGGGCATCAACAGCATCTTCGGTATGATAAAGACGGGCTCGGTCCTGGGATCGGCAAGGTTGCCGTTGACCCGGTACTCGAAAAGCTTGGCCACCGGCCAAAAGACGGTGCTGACCAGGGGGCCCACCAGCCACATATCGCGCAGCAACTCGGCATCGACCCGGGCGTTGATTTGTCCTTCGAGGTTGACGGTTCCGCGGTATTGCAGGCGCATGGCAGTAGAGCGGATCTCAAGATCGCTAGTGCGGACAACCCCATTGGTAATGATGAAGCTTGCGGTTGCCGCGCTGGCGCGACTGTTGCCTAGGCCAGGGGAAACGCCGTTGAGAATCGGTGAAAATTTGCCGAAAAGCGGGATATCCCAAAGCAGGCCGTCACGCAAATGAACGTCGCCATAGCCAAACACCGTTTCCCAGCGTTCGGTCTCGGCCTTGGTCACCGCCAGGGTTCCGGACAGGCGGCCTTCCAGGTGGTTGCTGTGAGTGGAGAGATCGGCCATTAGCGCCTGAAACAAAACGTTCGTCGCGTTCAAAGCAAATTGGAACTGCGTTTGACGGTCCTTAGGAAAATCAAAAGCCGCCCACCCCACGGCCGCTCCGTGGTAAAAATCCGCCTGCACATTGGTTAAGCTTAAGTGCAGGCCGGACCAGTGGACATGGCCTTCAATCTGGGGGATATGAAATTTCCACCACTCAAAAGGGCCGCCTGTCAGGTCGAAGTATAGATCCGCGCCCTCTTCGCCGTGCAAGGGAATGGTGCCATAGACGTGGGCTTTGGGCGGGGAGAGGAACCGATAATCTTGGATCGCCCGCGCGATGTTGGGGCCGATGGCAGAGGCAACGATCAGGGGATCGGCGTTGCTCAGGCCGTTGGTGAGATAAACCAGCTGGGCTTTGAGATCGACCGCCAGCCCGTCGGCCTGCACGTAGCGATCGCCCAACTCGATCCGCGGGCCAAGGAAACGCAGATATTGGTTCGTATAATGCAACTGTGTGTGGAGTGTCGAGATTGCCTGGCCGCGAAAGATGAAATTGGTGAGTGCCACCTGGCCTTGGACGCAGGTCCGGTCCGGCTCGCTCGCGCGCCCCCAGATTTCAACGTCCACCGCCGGGGGTTGGGAAAGACTAAACAGATCGAACCCGCGTTGGGCGGATGCGTCCAGGAACGGGCGGAGGATGACAGGGTCGACAGTGCTGACGAGGTGCCAATAGAAATCTTTGGTCAGGTCGTTGGCCCGATGCTCCACTTGCAAACGGCCCTCCGGCCGCAGCAGGGTCAGGTCCGGCACCTGCCAGCACTGATTGGAATAAATGAAATGCGAATGAAGCGACGTGGCTTGGACCTGCTGAAAGGCGCCGCCCTGCTCCAGGCTAATTTCGCCCTGTAACCCGAGAGTGGGTTGAATTTCGGCGCGCCAGTCAGGTTGGCGGTTGGTCCAGGATGGCAAAGTGAGGCCAATGTCTGCGTTGATTTCGGGCGCCTTGGGCCAGGAAATCTTATTCAACAAATCCAGGGCGCTTTCGGGCAGAAACGGTGCCAGCCGATGCGGATCAAAATCGGAAACAAGGCTTAAGCGGGCGGCGCGCGTTGCCACGTCCAGGTCCGCGCGGGCCGAAAGATGCCCGTCGAAGAGGGTCGCGTTCAGGTTGGTGACCAGCAGGCGCGGTGGTTGCCAGGTGCCCGCACAAGCGATTTGGTTGGCGACCAGCTTGGGCGATTGCAGGTCGAGCAAACGACAGTCCCAGCTTAACCGATAGGGCTGCAAATTGGTCCACCAGGCCCAGGAAGTCTGTGGGTCGTTCAACGCCTCAGGTTCAGAGAGTTTGGCGAGTTCTCCGTTGAGATGGATGTCGCGGGCGCTGCCCCAGGCGGTCTGAGCGAAATCGCAACCGAGCCTGCCCGCCCCGGAAAGCGGTATCGGATCGGTAATGGCGTGGGTCCAGCTTGCCGTAAAGAGCACGTTGCTTCCGCTGGCCCATTGGGTTTGCACCTGGGCCGCCGAGAGCTTCAGATTACCATTGACCAGGTTGCTCTGGCTCTCTGCCGAGGACAGCAAGACATTCAACGAAAAGTTCGTGATCGCGCCCCAGGGGGTCTGAGCATCGAGAGCGTGCAGGTCGAGCTCGGCGCGAGATAATCCATTTGTGTCCATTGAAAAAAGCCTGGCGGCGAACCGTCCTTGGGAAACCGCTCCCCAGGGTGTTTGCGCGCCCGGGGCGGACACGGAGAGCAGGACATTAAAGGTATACAGGTCCATGGCGTCCCCGCGCACATTCAGCCGCAGCTCCGGCGCCTGGGAAAAACGAATCTGTTGCAGCGTGTCGGCTAAGCGGCTCAAGCGCCGCTGCCACAACCTGGCGGATCTGGAAGCTGGTTCCTGGCTCCGAAAGATTTTCCAGTCGCGAATCGCGGAGGCGTTGGTGACGACACCCGATAATTGAATGTGAGCCCCGGCAAACTGCGCCCTGAAGTTGTCCAAAGCCCATTCGTCCTCTGGCATGAAACGCAAGTCGGTTTCGATGCCCGTCGCGGAAAGCTCCTGTGGGGCCCGGTTGGTCTCTAATAAAGCCCACGACAATCGCCCGTGGCGCAACATCAACGAGTCGACCTGGAGGCGCAAATGTGCCAGGGCATTCCAGTTGAGCCGCACCTGCACTTCGGCAACGCGCAAATGCGGGCTGATTTCCTGGTCAGCGGGGCCAAAGTGGACGTTCTCGGCGACAATTCCCTGGTTCCAGCTCAGTCGCAGCCGGGAAAACTGCAGGTCCAGTCCTCGCGCGCGCAGCCTTTCGAGCAAAGGACGCTTGACCAAGTATGGCAATCCTACCTGGTTGACATAGATGAGAGCCGTTAATGCCGTCAAAATGAGCAGCCATACCGAAATGCGGAAGCTTCGAAAATAGAGGCGGCAAAGTCGCCAGAATCGACTTTTGTGACCACGCCCCATAGCCCAATCAAGCTGGAAAGTGCACGTGAAGGTAGGGACGGCGCGCTGCGCCGTCCCAGCCCGCGTGCAGCGGGCTGAGCGAGTGCTTCATGGCATGCGGAGCACAGAGGGTGTTGCGCCGCTGAACGCGGCGCGGACTGCTCAGCGCGCCGTCCCTACCCCGGATGTTCGTGTTTAAATGTCTTTTCGCGATCATCGATGAGGGGTTAGTGGAAGGTACGACGAGACGTCGCGGTATAAAATCCAGGCAAACTCAAGAACCCAGGGCTGGCCTTCCAGAGTCACCGCCGCGTAGCTGTCGCCCGAAGGAGCTTCCCCGCCGAACTCCAAGTCAAAGCTCGCGCCATTCTTTAGCTCCAGCGTGAGATGATAATCATTTTCGCTAAAACCGTAGGCGGCAAGGCTGGGCTGGCCGCGAGCCACCCAGGCTAACGCCGAGGTCTGAACCACTCCCCGGATCGTTTCCTCGATCGCCGCGTCGTTGATAATTCCCTGTGAGCCGGGCGCGAAGGCCCAGCTGAGGGGGCCTTTGTGAACGAGTTGGCAAGTCTTTGCGCCCTGCTTCAAGGTGACGCCGGCCACTTCTTCCAGAGTGAAATGACACAGTGTTCGGTCGCGCAGTTGCCACATCGCCGTAGGCAGGCGCGCGAAGTCGTTGGTTGAAATTGCGTAAACGAAACTCTCATCGCTTCGCTTGGCGAAGACCCCGTCAAGCTGGTTGGTGCCCACGCCGAAGGACAGCTCGGTAATTGGCATGTTGGTCGAGACGCCGCCGTTGCCGGGGCAGTTGGACTTAAGAATAAACCGGGAGATCGGGGCCGTTAGCCCATACTCGGGCAAGTCCGCCGCGTTCACGACGTCATTGACAAACCTGATGATCTCCAGGTTGGTCAGGCCGGAAAGCAATGCCTTGGTCGAGAAGGGGTCGGCGGGAAGATCGCCCGGTGTGAGCCGCCACGCGCCATCGGATTGGCGTTCAAGTGAAGAGTGCTCCTGGCCACGCACCAATTCGATCGTGTCAATTTGCGCCGTCGAGCTGAGCAAATGCGGATCGCGGAAATCATTCAGAAACGCGCACCAGGCCAGCAGGAAGGCCTTATCCACGGTAAAAACTCCGGTTTGACCGACGCGCCTGGCGTAGACTTTGGTTAGATCGTTGGTAGGGCTGCGGCCGAACTGGAGCAAGGCTAACGTATTGGTGCGGCTGGCGAAGCCCAGTTCGAGCTCTGGCGGCGCCAGGCCCAGTGGTTCCAGCTCGGTTTGCGGATCGTCGGAAACAAACCGACGGATGCGAAGCTGTTGAACTTCTTGCAGTGCTTCCGCGATTCTCGGATGGTTGGCCCGGGCATCCAGCGGCCAAACCATCCGCCAAACGCGATTGGTCGGCTCGTGCTGTAGCACGAAAGTCGACGAGGAGGTGGGCAAACCTCCGCCGCTGGCGTCACCCTTGGCATTGTTGGTGACGGCGACGCGGTCAAAGGCCAGGCTGGCCAGGTCGATGAGCATCGTATCTCGCCAATCGTTGGCCGAGCTGGGCAGATACTTGAGCAATTCAGAATCCACGACATAAGCTCCCAGATCACCTTCCACCTGGACAAACACCTGGTCGCCGGGACTGGTCAGGGCTCCCACGCGCAATCGAGGCGCGTAGGACTCTTGCTGAATCACCAGGGTTGCCTGGGGTGCCGCGAAGCCATACTCCTCGTCGGCATTGGGATTGTTTCTGAGTTCGTTGCCGGGAATGTAAGGGGCCGGGCTGAGTTGTGCCAGGAACCTGAGCAGCTTTTGGACTTTCGCTGATTGTGCCGGATAAGACTGGGGTTGCGTCAGTTGCCAGGTGTCATTCGTGCGGTCGGCGCGGATCTGCAACTGTACCGGACCGGAGGGACGAACCAGTACCGAGGTAACGGCTTCCGGCTTGAGCTTCGGCAGCATTTTGCCGGGACCGACAGGCGGATGGTGTGTGTGGCGCTGGTAAAAAAAGATAAAGCCGAAAAGGGCCGCAGCGACCGCGCACCAGTAAAGGGTACTTCGAGGGCTCATTGGCGTGAGTTGGATTCCGTGCCGACGTCCCCGCCTTGGTGGGGGAGGGGAAGGGCAAGCCCCTGGATTTGCCGAAACGCGAGCGTGTGGACAGCTGGCTGCATCAGGATTAGCTGCGGCGCCGCAGCCAAACGGCGCCCCCTAAAAGCAGCACGGCTCCCGGCATGCCGCCCAGCAAAATCCATTCGCTGTCCCGCAGTTGCGAGTTGGTCATAACGAGGCGGTATTCATCGATGGGCCGCGCGCCAATGCCTTCGACCAATTGCGGCCGGTCCAGCAACCAGTTGACGGCAAAGCCCGCAAAGTCCCTGTTTGCTGCCGAAGAAAGCATTTGGTTGGCCAAAAAAATGGAATCGCCCACAATGATCATGCGGGTCGTTCCACGCTCGGTAATCACCCCTTTGACGTTGCCTTTCTCGACCGCCACCAGTAGCGGATAGGCCCGCGGTTGGGCCTTTTCCGCCCCGACCAGGTGCGATTTGGGTCCGGAAAACGCCAGTTCCTCCACCGTCGGAGAGTCCGCCGCCTGCGGTCGTGAATGGAGCCTGCCAATCGCGCGAGGCAGAATCATATGCAGCGCCAGGCCCAGCAAGGGACTGGTGATGGGATGGTTGGCGAAGTCCTGCACGATCACGTCCTGCTCGGTCCGATGGCGCTCGGGATCGGCAACAACGGTGCTGGTCACCTCGACGCCCCATTTGGCCAGAATCTTTTCGAGACCTGTTTCGCCCTTTTCAAGCGAAAGGAAACTGAACAAAGCCAACAGGCGTCCCCCTTGGGTCAGATACTGATCCAGCGCCAGCAATTCTGACTCCCCGAGGGCGTTCCGCGGCCCCGCCACTACCAGCAGGTTGCAATCAGCCGGAACCGGATGGTTTGTGTCCATCAACGAAAGAGGCTCGACGGTAATATAGTTCTCGAATTGCACTAACGAGGCGAATTTCAGATACCCAAACCGGTCGTCGCTGCTGTTAATGTCGTGCTCGCCGTGTCCCCTCAGAAAGTAAGCCTTCAATGGTTTGGGACTGGTTACCGCGATGAGGGCCGAAGTAAAAGCCCGTTCGCCCTCAAAGAGTATCGGTTTGCGGCGATACTCGCGCTCCTTCTCATTGGGAAGCAGTTCCAGAGTATACTTGGTCAAGCCGGTTCCGTCGACGAACTTGACCCGTTTTTCGCCTCCATCGAAAATAATCAGGTTTTTGGCGTTGGTGGCGTTGAGAAAGTTGTAGTTGGTTGCCAAAAGCTGGGCGGCCCCGGGATCGCGCCGATAATCGACCGTTTGCACGGAGATTTTTCGATTGGCGGTTCGATACTCGTTGAGCAGTTCAACAATGGTGTTGTAAGTCGGTTCTTCTTTGTCGTAGTAGACGATGACTTTGACCGAGTTGGTAAGGGTCTGTAGAAAATGGAGCGTTCGCGGGAAGAGTTTGACCTTGTACTGAGTGCTCAGGTGAAGCCGCAGGAAGTAGTCATTGCTGAGATAGTTGACCATGACCAGCACGGCGAACACCGCCGTCACCAGCAGGCACACGTTGAGCGCCGTGGCCCACTTGCGGTAGCGGCTAAAGCTCGGGTTGGACTCCTCGGCGACGCCCATGTTATTTCCAGCGGCGGCTCTCGACGATCCGCAAGGTCAGGAATAGGAAAAACAGAGTCAGGCTCAGGTAAAGAACCACTGTCCGGGTATCGACCACACCGCGGGCAAAATCGTGCATCTGCTCAAAGATGGCCAGCGACGAGAGCACCTGGGCTTGCCAACCGGTTTCGCTTGGGAACCGGTCCGCCAGGACACCCAGGCAAAACACGCTGATTCCAAACATCAAGCTGATCATGGCGGCGGCCACCTGGCTCTTGGTGATGGCCGAAGCGCAGCACCCCAGGGAAACGAACACCCCGCCTATAAGCAGAATCCCAAGGAAAGTGCACCCGACCACGCCGGCGTCGAAGGAGGCCCTTTCGTTGGAGAAATGGCGCACGATTAACAAACAGCCCAGCAGGGGCAGCCACGTCAGGGTGTAAAAGACGACCCCCGCAGTAAACTTTGCGAGCACCACTTGCAGTTCGGTTACGGGCGCGGTCATCAGCGTTTCAAAAGTCCCCGAGAATTTTTCCAGCGCGAACAACCGCATGGTGATGACCGGGGTCGCCAGCAGCAGGATCAGCCAGAAAAACTGGGTAATGTAGAACATCTCGGTGACCGGCACGGTGGTTGGTTCCTGCTGCAGTTTGACCAGCAACACGACGAAACTCAGTCCCAGGAGAAAGGTCACCGCGGCAATGATGATGTACCCGCTCAGGGAGAGAAAATAGGCCCCCAGCTCGCGCCGGGTCAGCGTCAGGTAGGGCTGCATCAGGTCTCTTCCTCCTCCGGGGGCCGAGTCAATTGCACATAGATGTCCTCCAGTGAATGGCGATTGCGAGTCAATTCTCTTAAGGGCCAGCCGCGTTGACGCACCAGCTCGAAGACCAGCGGCCGTAAATCCAGGCCATTGCGTGGCGTCAATGCACAGCGGAAATATTCTCCCTCCGAGGCCGACACGTCATACTGTTCGACTTCGGGCATTTCGGCCCAGCAAGCCTGCAATTCGTCCAGCGGCGCGGAAATCTCAGCCAGGACCTGGCTTTTGCTGGTCATGAATTGCTGCAGGTTTTCCGGCGTGTCGTCCGCCAGGATCGTACCCTGGAACATGATGACCATGCGATTGCAGGTCATCTCCGCCTCCGGCAGAATGTGCGTCGAGATCAAAACGGTGTGTTTATCGGCCAAACCTTTGATCAACTGGCGGACCGCGCGAATCTGGTTTGGATCCAGGCCGATCGTCGGCTCGTCCAGGATAATCAATTCCGGCTCGTGAACCAGCGCATCGGCCAGGCCGACCCGCTGCCGATAGCCCTTCGAGAGTTGCCCCACTATGCGATGGGAGACATCGGTCAAGCTGCACTGTTCCAGCACGATATCGACACGCTGGCGCGATCGCTTACAGGTCAGGCCTTTAAGGCGCGCGCGAAACTTCAAGTACTCCCGCACCCGCATGTCGAAGTGCAGCGGGTTATTTTCGGGCATATACCCGATCCGGCGCCGAACCTCCACCGAATCGCGGAACACGTCCAGGCCGGCTACCCGAACCGTGCCCGAAGTGGCCGGCAGATAGCAGGACAGGATGCGCATCGTCGTGCTCTTGCCCGCGCCGTTGGGGCCCAGCAGACCCACAATCTCCCCACGACCGACCGTGAACGAGATGTTGGATACCGCAGTGCGCCCAGCATACCGCTTGGTCAGGTTGGCAACTTCAATCATTAAGCCATCGCTCATCGGAACGCTCTAAACCTTAGTCTAGCGAATCGATTGCCAACTGCGCGAACGAAAAATGAATCCCCGTGTAATCGGTTAGTGACAGCGCGCCGGGCGGCCCCGCTCATCGCACCTCAAGGTCCACCTTGCCATGTTGCAATTGGACATACGCCCCAAGTCGTCGCGGCACGACCACCGTTACCCGAACAACAGGCAAGACAAGCCGCCTGTTCGTTCAAAAAAATTCCCTGATTTAACCCCCTGTGATCCTTCAAATTATCTAACTGATGAATGGCTTAAAAAATCCTGTTGCAAGGATCGACGGCAGACGCTTGACATTGCCCGGCGAACCGCCCACAAACAGGGTCAAGGTGTCGGCCATTCCTGACAGCTTCTATGCTCGCTGGCGCGTTGAGTGCGGCGTCGTTACTGTCCTGCGCGAGGACCGGGACTCTCCCCCCGAGCGCCTGCTACAAGCCATCTGGCTGCATCAGCGCCTGCTCCGCGAACAGCTTAAAACCTTGGACGGTCAGGTGGTGCGCGTTCTTCATCCGGGTTTTCACAATTTGGAAGGCGGCCCGGATTTCCGCCAGGCGCTCATCCAGTTTGACGACGCGCCCGCGAGCCAGGGGGATATCGAAGTGGACCTGCGCCCCGGCGGGTGGCGAGCTCATGGCCACGACCGCAACCCGGCTTTCCGGAATGTGGTTTTGCATGTAGTTTGGGAACGCGAACGACCGCTCGCGGGGGCTCCGCCTTTGCTTTGTCTACGCGAGGTTCTGGACGCGCCGCTGGGAGAACTTAGCCTATGGCTGGGAGGCGAAAGCGCCGAGGCGTTTCCCGAAGAATTGCGCGGCCAATGCTGCGCGCCGCTGAGCAGTCTGGCGCCCAAGCAGTTGATTGACTTGTTGCACCAGGCTGCTTATGTGCGCTTGCGCAGCAAAGCGGCGCTGTTCCAGGCGCGAGCGCGCCAGGCCGGCTGGGAACAGTCGCTCTGGGAAGGTTTGTTCCGCGCTTTGGGGTACAAAAATAACGTCTGGGCGATGCAACGGTTGGGCGAACTGCGGCCGCGTTGGCTGGCCGGTTGCGCCCGGCCGCAGCCACTGCAGGCCAGGCTCCTGGGGTTGAGCGGATTACTCCCCGGCGAATTGACCGGGACAAAGCCCGGCACCGACCGTTATCTGCGCTCTGTTTGGGATCAATGGTGGCGCGAACGCGACGAATTTTCCGACATCGTGTTGCCGCAAGGGATGTGGCGGTTGCACGGGTTGCGTCCCGCCAACCATCCGCAGCGGCGCCTGGCTTTGGCGGCGGGTTGGTCTGGCGGAGGCTCTCTTACCGCCAGGTTGGAGGAGTGGTGTGCTAACGAACTAACGGGC